>Ga0210400_10001187_pt1 | contig 26275 bp, 22 predicted proteins | sample IncBWH26MmetaG_FD_155456 | JGI IMG/M metagenome (GOLD analysis project Ga0210400, IMG submission 155456) | Forest soil microbial communities from Barre Woods Harvard Forest LTER site, Petersham, Massachusetts, United States - Inc-BW-H-26-M | ecosystem: Environmental > Terrestrial > Soil >...
TGCGGGATACAAGGTATCCAATCTTGTAGCTCCGGCAGGTAGCGCGCGCCTGGTCCGCCGTGGCTCCCTTGTAGAGCGAGTCAATGGCAGCCGCCATGACCCGGCAACCACTGGGATCGCCACCCAATTCAGCACCGCACCAGGGCTTGTCGAAGCTTATGGCGGTCTGGTGATCGATCCCCACGGAGTCCACCTGCGACCAAAACACATTTGGGCTGTATGGGTTGTACTGAACAATCGCGTCGCGGGGAATCGCCCCATCCAGCTGCGCATAGCCAATTGCCGAGATGTAGGCGTTGTGAGCGAGGTTTGCGGCCACCGGATCGTTGACGGGTCGCATGTGCGTCACCGCGTTTGCGATCGGAATGGTGAAGCGCAAGATGATTGCCTGATGAATCGTTGTCATCACCCCAAGTACAATGGCTAGTCGTGCGATGGATCGGATCCAAGTCGGGCCTTTGTACTGCAACCCACCGGCTGCGCTAGCGGGACCAACGGCGCAGTTAGGCACTCTCCATGCGGTCACGATCTCCGACGCCATCAGCAGAATTACAAACTGGAGAAACAACGCTGACCTAACGCCAAAATCATTAATATCGAGGACGTTTGACCTGATGAACGACGAGATTAGAAAAATCGTCACGGCGATGAATACCAACGACCTTTGAGGTCGCGTCAGTGGACGTCGGCCCCGCCACCCCGGCACCAGGTAGACAAGAAGGGCGATCAGAAAAACACCCAGTTCTACGGCAATTCCAGGCAGAAGGAGGATAAGCCTACCCAAATTCAGCGCCATGGTGGGATGGCTGTGAGCGAGCGGCTGGATAAGCTCGGACGCTAGAACTCCGTCGGCGGAGAAGGTTTCACGAACAGCGAATCCAAACATGCTGCCGCCGTGGATACCGGAAGCACCTTGTCGCAATTCAGATAGATAAGGCAGGAGCAGAACAACAGCTCCCGCCCCTCCGCTGGCCAGCAGCAATGCCGGCCGGAGCACATGTTCGACAGCAACCTGCCATAGAGCCCAGAACACCACCAGCAGAAAGAACCCGAACGAAACATAAATAGAGAGACCGAAGGAACTCGCCAACGCGACGGCAATGAAGACCACGCATGCAGCGCGCTTCTGCGTCACACTCTCTCCCTCGATCCACGCCAGCAGGAAGGCCAGCATGCAGCACACCATACTTGAGAGATGATGCGGTACGAATACGAGAGAATCGTACCAACTGTTAAGCGGATCTGTTGTCCAGGGCGCTCCGGGAAGCCCTCCGTGTCGGTAAATTGCCTTCCAGAGGATGACGATCGAGCCATAGCCGGAGACAGCCAACAATGAAACGGCGGTCAAGAACTGCCGCCGCAAGCGATCGCCGACCGCGAGGAAATACTTCAGATAGAGTCCGATTATGGAAACCAGGATAAATCCGCCCCAGATGCAACTGGCAACATACACAGCACGAACCGGGAGGTGTGACATGCGGGCCACGGCGGCGCAGATCACATTCCAGAAGTAGTAATACCGCATGTTTGCCGGTTGCCCGTAAAAGTAGAAGGGGTTGGCAGGCGGTATGCCGGTGCGGAGGATACTTTCTGTCCAATTAACCCGAGGGCCATGATCAAAGATCGTGAGGCTCATGAAGAGCTGGTGATCGCTTTGGAGATCGATCAAGGACAGCACTGCCAGAGCCACCCACAGGACTCCGAGAGTCATTGCCTTTCCACCCAACGGACTCCAGCCGGTGAGCCATTTCTTACCTGACCTGCGCAGTCGAAAATGCTCCGCGATAACCATACCAAGAAAAAGCACGGTACTCATCAGGAAGAAAGCAACCACCACCACAAGAGAAAACGCCTTGCCAATCAGCACGGAAGCTATCGTGGACACGGCTACGGACAGCGGTACACTCCAGAAGAGCCGGTCGACGATCGAGCGCTGGCGAAAGTCGTGGAGGTTAGTGAACCATGCAGCCACGTATCCAGTGCACAGGGTTGCTGGAAGAAATGCCGGAATGGCCAGAAGGCTATCTACTGATTGCTCAACAGCGATGGATGGGAAGTTAAAAATGCGACCTCCTCAGCGCTTGCCGGGATATCCAGACGAATGGTACATCTGACGAATGTCCAGGCAAGGACGAAGCCTTGCCGCTGAGTTTGCCCGATGAACACCGACGCCATTTGCAGTCGCTGCTGCGATCATCTGTTTCTCTCAGGGACGATCTGCATATTGCGAGTAGTACTGCTGATTGACTTTTCTTCCGTTGGCATCGAAGCGCGCCAGGTGGATCAGACCCATTTTGTGCGCCGTATAGCTGAGTGTTGTGGCAAGAACGCCTAGTCCGTACTCCACGCTGCGTTTGAAGTTGATCGACGACGCCTCTTCGAAGTACTTCGTCGGGCAGGAGATTTCTCCGATCCGGAAGCCGAACATGACGGCTTGCGCGATCATCTGGTTGTCAAAAACGAAGTCGTCGGAGTTCTCGAGAATGGGAAGCGTCTCGAGCAGATTGCGTGAAAATGCCCGGAATCCCGTGTGATACTCCGACAGCTTGACGCCGAGAAACATGTTCTGGAAAGCGGTAAGGAAGCGGTTGGAGATGTATTTGTATAGAGGCATCCCACCTCTTAGCGCTCCGCCGCCGAGAATGCGCGAGGCAAGCACCATGTCGTAGACGCCGCTGCCGATCATGCCTGCCATGGCGGGAACAAGTGACGGCGTGTACTGGTAGTCGGGGTGAACCATGACCACGATATCAGCGCCCGCTGCCAGTGCTTCGCGGTAGCAAGTCTGCTGGTTTCGCCCGTATCCGTAATTTGAGTCATGGACAAAGGTCTGGACGCCCAACTGCTTGGAGAGTGCGACGGTCTGGTCTTTGCTTGAGTCGTCGACAAGAATCTTGATGTCGACCAGGTCAGACAATTCGCGCACAGTCATTTCCAGGGTTTTTTCGGCGTTGTACGCCGGCATGACCACGGCGATGCGCTTTCCGTTAATCATCGATTCACCACTTGTATGATATCCATTTTCACCAATAAACTGCTTAAATGCACGACTATCCGCAGGGGATAACCCGCTCAGGTAATGCCGTGCGAGAGGAAGCCGGAAGTGCCGCGCAAACCAGTATTGCGCTAATGGAAAGACTTATTGAGCGGATGGCGATGTGCGACTTGCTCTCCTACCTTTTGATTAGCTCCATTGACCAGTTCTCAGGATTTATGGGGATCCGGACCTCGTTACCCGGCGGCGACGCTTCAAACTCCCCGACGTAACCGGGAAAATTCATATCCTTCAATGCGGGCTCCCGAAAATTGCGGACGATTGCAATTGCCATGAAGAACAAAAAATATGCGGCTGCGATTCTGATGATGACCGGTGGAGCATGGAAACACCACAGCAGCGTCCATGCAAAGGCGAGGTTGGGAAGGAACCAGTAGTGGCTTCCCACCGCACCCGACATCGATTCCCACATTGCATGTCCGGGTTGCTGAGGAAGCATGGGGGAAATCAGCGCGGCTGCAAAAACAAGCGCCGAGAACAGATAGAAATACCTCATCGGTTCCGACCCCTTTACTGCGCAAATTGTGACGAGGAAAGTGCAGGCAATCGCTACGAAGGTCAGAAAGATAAACATGCGAAGGCCGGCAATGGATCCAAGCGCATTCGTCCCTAAGAGAACTCCCAGATAGATCTGGCCGGCAAGGATTCGAATAAACCTTGCAAGACTCGGACCAAGCACGGGATGAACCCGACTACTCCCATGAACCGTTAGAAGCGCACACGCTTGGACGAGAACAGTTGTCGCAACCAGGATCGTTTGAATCCAGCGCCAACGATCGGCCTGCCTGATCGCTAGAATGACGGCTACTGGAAGCAGAAAGATACAGTAGGGCCCGGTAAGGCCAAAAAGGATCAAGAACAGAGAATCGAAGACTCGTCGAACGGAAGTTTGAGGCTTTCCCGCTACTATCATGAGAAAGACGCTCAGCCCAAGAAAGCTCTGCACATTCGTGATATTGGCACCAGCTTCGCTCAGATTCGGCAATACCAGATATACAGCCGCCATGAGCGAACGGAAACGGAAATTGCCCCATGCCGCGGATCTCGCGGAGAGAATCAGGTTAACTGGGAGAGCTTGCCCCCCGATTGCGATTGCGTTAAGAATCAACGGTGCAAAGGAGAGCGGCACGATCAGCGCAAGGGACGCTCCCAATCGTGGAACAGTGTGAAAATATCCTGCGTAGGTTCGGTGTAATGCCGACCACCACCCTAAGTTGTAAGCCTCCTGGAAGAAGACCTTCCCATCTTCGGCCCAGAATTGTGCGCGGAGTATTGCATCGGGCCTCCGCGCGATCAACACGAGACTGGCAAAGATAAAAATTCCGGCGTGCTTCCACCACCCTTTAAGCGACAGCTGGGTTTTCAGTTCTATCTTGGTGCTCAATGAGCTTCTCGATTCAGTCGGACTTCTTGTAGCGCTTGGATCAACGAGGCTTACACTTAGAATTTCGAACGGGACAGGCACTGATAGTTGCTGGTTTCGCAACCAGCCTGTTTTGGTTCGCACACGGCAAATGCATCAATGTCCGCTGGATGGAATCTGCCCTGCTAGTGGGTACGGGGAAACCGTAACTGGCTGCGAATCCGGCAGCACGAGCCAAACTTTGCGGTCTCTGTAATATTGAAACAGTTCCTGGTTGCTGGTGCGATCCATTTCGCGCGCCCAGATTACCTTGGATGGATCTATATCAGCGGCGTTGTAGACCCATTCGTCCTGAGGATTGTGGGAGGAGGAGTAACGCACGATTGCAATCTGGCCGCCCGGCAGCTGCTCCAACTGTCGTTCCACATTCACCCGATCCTTTCCGAATACATCTGGGCCATACCAACTGAAATTCCATGTCGACGAGGGCCATTCCGGAAACGACAGATGGAGAGGCAGTGCATAGAGGCGAAAACAACACATTATGACCAGGACTAGGACCGTGAACCTTGTCAGGGCCTTGCCGACAGGCTGGTCGCCAGGCCGGAAAACCCGCATATGACGCATGCCTTGCAGCCCAAGCGCATAGATGGCAGCAGTAAAGGGCGCCATGTAATGAGGAATCAAAAATATCTCCAGCACCATCCCCAGCGTCAATGATCCCAGGCATATCGCGAGGAACCGGACGCGCCGGTCCGCCAGGACTCGCCTCGCCATAAACATGAACGGAAGCAATGCAACCCCAGTAAAGAAAAGTGTTCCGCTGACACCTTTTATCAGGGTCATCTTTATGAAACCACGCAGGGAATGGGACCGCTGATAATCGGAAAGTTCATCCTCGTGATAAAAGCGCCGCATTTCATCGTGATGGTAGGCAGGCTCGGTACGCGGCTTCTGCCAGGCAAAATATGGTGCAATGGCGTAGGTGGCACGATTGACCGTGTATGGCAAGGTTAGAGGATTGCCGAATACACGGTAATCGTAATAGCCCATCCATGCGGCGGCACTGACGACAACCACCAGCGGAATCGCAATGCACCGAAAGAGTGCTGAGGGACTAGGACGATTGGGGGTAACCAGATACCAGCGCACCAGCGACGCGGCGACGGGGATAAACAGCAACATGCTTTCGAATGGCCGGGTGGTGAACATGATCGCAATACCAACCGCGATGACCATCGCATATCGAAAAACGGGTCGATGCTTGAACCGAGGCAATCCTCCCAGGACCAGCGCCCCGCCCAATGCCGCGATCGACCCGGCGGCATGAAACGTGTTGATCCAGTAACTGAACAGACCAAGGTGAATCACGGCCAACATGCCGCCCAGAAACGCCCAGGATGCCGGTAGCCAGGCTTGAAGCATCCAGCAAATCGCTGCGCACATCAGCGCACTCATGATCAGGATGCCAAACCATGGGTTGCCGAAGACCACGTTCCCCGCCGCCAACGCCATGCCCTGGGTGGGAAAGTACATAGACATGTACGTAGGTTGCATGTCGATGTGGATCGACTCAAAATGGATCCACATCTCAGGAGTGGGGTTGGTCAGACGCCCATGGGAAAAGGTGTCCGAAGCAAGCAGAAAGCTGAAGTCGTCTGGGACAAACGGAAGCGGCGTGGGACACCAGGGGAGGATGGCAAGGCGCAACACCAAGCCCGAAAGGCCAACCAGGAGGACTGAGGCGAACTTCTTCTTGGCCAGTTTGCCGAGAAGATTCTCGATCCGAGAAAACCATGAGGCCGCCATACCAGGCCACGCGAAAGATAGTCCCAGAACAATTGCGGTGAGGCCGCCCTCAAGCAGTGTAAGGGTTGCAGCCTGTTCTGGAGTCCCCGGACTGGACATAAACATAATGATACTTTGCATTCACTCAAAAATGGATGCTTTGGATTCAATCGAAAATCATGAGGGGAGTACCAGAGGTGGTTCAGTTATTGCGGCCCACGCACAAGAAGAATCAAAGGGGTGATGTCAAACGGAAGAGATCAGAGAGTCACACATTCTAAGGGCAAGGTTCGAACAAGACGCGCGACAAACGCCCGAACGTCTAGATGTGCTGAATAAAGTTGATTGTCAACTGCAGAATGATGGCGGCAACTTTTCGAAAATTCGGAAGCACCATGACGCTGGTATAAAGCGGAGCCCGAGTGTAACTCGATTCTTCTCGAACGAAGATGACCATCGAGCAGTTCACCGGGTTTCATTTCTTGAGGAAATTCTTCCCGCCAAAAACCGCGCAGCCTGGTAGTGGACTCCACTCACCAGGCTGCAGTTTGGGTTGCTACCGGCATCGCCGGATTCGAACTACGAGATGTTGCTGGTGAGGGTGGCGGCGATGTCCGAGAAAGCAGTGTTAATGCCACTGGACAGGAACTTCATGCTGACAATTGCGCCGAATGCGATCAGGGCCACGACGAGAGCGTACTCGACCAGATCCTGACCTTCTTCCCGAGTCATCAGAGACTTGAGAGTGAGATACATCTTGATCATGAGATCATTCATTGTTGTGAATTCTCCATTTCCTGGGTTGGGGTTCCAGTCACTGACTGGTGATAGTGCATTGTGAGCAGGTGTTGTGCCATTCTTTTTAGCACTTCATTTCATTAGAAGTCAACAACCTACCGATGTGGATACCACGAAAGGTGTAACCGACGTGCAAAGGGAGGGCATTGACAAAAGCCAGCGATCATCTAACACAAAAGGTGTATTTACATTCGGACCGTACAGCTGAATCGATTTCGCGATCCTCACGATGTCCGCCCCCGATGCCATTCCCGATTTGTTCTCAGCATACCAACAAACACGGGAAAATGAGCACCGATGCCAGCACCAAAGTAAGCACACTCGTGCGCTATTGCGTTGATGATCGATTACATTCCTTTGAGCTGCATGGCAAGATTCTCAGATCGCGATTCCCTGTTAAGAACATTCCGCGAAATAATTGCCTGCAACACCCCTAGAATCAAAATCAAGATTTGTGAGCGATTGGATCCCGTGATTCTGGGCAATGGCCTCAGCCATCATGGAAACTGACGAGATCCCGATCGCCAGTAAAACGAAGACCCGGTGACATTGAATCCTTCTACCTCTCTGAGCGCACCAATCATAAGAGTTATGGCCACCGTGATCGGAAGAGTATCGTAGACCGGCACATAAACGTTCATGACTAATGTCCACGTCAATATGGTCGCCCAAGCCAGGTTCTGAGCTGCATTGCCAGCCCTTGCGGATTCATGTAAAAGAGGTCCCAAGCCAGGTCCCGACTCCCAATAGATATCTCATCTTATTGGTGAACATTGCGAGCCTGTTCACAACACAACTCCGCAGTTTTGCATCTGGCGCTGCCTCAGCTTGCGACCTCTCTGTCCAGTTCAAGGGCCGGGGCGCCTGACTCGCCGAAAGATCGTCGCGCGAGCTCCCACAGGTAAAAGAATCCAAGCGCGAGAAGGATGAGGGGTATCGGCCGGGTAAGGAGAATCGTAAGGATTTTTGACGGCGCACCTGCCGTGGACAAGTGCAAACCCTTGCTTAATTGGGCAAGCATCGCCAGGGGAAGGTCCGCTGTGAGCACGATCGCGGCACTATTGAGCAGAAGCGCGATCCGCCCGATTGGATCCCCCTCGTGCAACAACATCGCGCACGCTGGAAGGGTGAGGATCAGCAGCTTTGCGTCATGGGGGCGATGATAGACCGGCAGCATCGAAAGAGCCGCGATTGAGGCAAGCGCGAGATAGTGCTTTGACCGGGATGAGGGGCCTCGAAGGCTGGCGATCATCCACACAACCATGAGTAATCCAAAAATCAGATATGTGACCGTATTGTAGAAATGAGGATCATCGCGAAAGACGCTTATGACAGTCTGCAGGGCAATGATCATGCCCCCGCCGCCGCCGCTCATGCCGTTGGGCCCTGGATCGATGATTCCGCCGCGGACCGAGGTCGCGGAAAGATTTCCGGACAGTTCATGGATCCAATGCGGTGAAACGCAAGACACCCACACAATTGCCGGAAGTGCCAAGGCAACTGTGACGGCAAGAGCCTGTAATGCTCGCTTTCGAAACATGCCGCCTGCCAGAAAGAAGTAAAGCCAGACAAAACCCGTATCATGCGGCTTGAGCGCGAGACTCACCGCCAAACAGAACACGCCGATGTATGCGTGTTTGTCTTCGAGAAAACACCAGCTTGAAACGAGGCAAAGCGCAACAGCAACTCCAGCCGGGTTGCCCCCCGCAAAGAGTATCCCGCTGTTGGCAAGCAAGAAACAAGTCAGATAGAACGCGGCGCCCGGGGAATAGCCCTGCGCGAGTGTCCAGATCAGGAATGCCGCAAGCGTAAATGTTCCCACAGTCAGTGCAGACCAAATCACGTGAGCTATTCCCCAAGGCAGCAACGCAAATGGTGCTATGTAAATGAATGCAGTGGGGAAGTATACCTGCAGCGCGACAACCTGTCGTACCTTGTTCAGTTCAGCAGGGTTCGATGGGCGCTTTCCCCCCTCGGCCAGGTAAACGCTCATCATTTGGTTTTCATCATAGGGGTCGTGATGCTCGATAAGGCATCGCGCGCCGTAATAGACAACCTTGAAATCGACAATAATTCCGCGCGCGACGCGCTCCAATGCAAAGCCCCAGAAGACCGAGAGCGCGCTGCTTATCGAAAACAAGAGGAGGATCGCCGCACGCGCCTTGGTCATCCCTTAACTCTCCATCCCATCCCTGCAATGATGCGAGCCAACATGCGCTCGGCGGTCGGGGCAAATCCCGATAACCACGATCAGCAAGTCCTTTCCGAAGTGAGGTTTTGCCGGAGGTAAAGACTACCATCGAATCGAGCGGGCGAAGCGTGGCTCCACTGAAATTGAAACGTTTAGGTAATATTAAGCCAACGTCCACAAAAGTCTAAGAAGCTACGAGACTCGCAGATGCCGTAACTCTCCATCCCATCCCTGCAATATGTGAGCCAACATGCGCTCGGCGGGTCGGGGCAAATCCCGATAACCACGATCAGCAAGTCCTTTCCGAAGTCAGGTTTTGCCGGAGGCAAAGATTACCATCGAATCGAGCGGGCGAAGCGTGGCTCCACTGAAATTGAAACGTTTAGGTAATATTAAGCCAACGTCCACAGAAGTCTAAGAAGTCTACGAGACTCGCCAATGCCAGAAGTACTGTCCAATGATGATATAGCGCCGTGTTTAGCAGTTTTGATGCCCGTGTACAACGAGGTTGCAACGGTATCGAATATCATCCAGGAAGTCCTTGCTCAGCGGCCCGTGCAGCAACTCATCATCGTCGACGACTGCTCGACTGACGGCACTTCTGATCATCTGCTGCGCCTTGCTCAGTTAGACCGCAGGATCGTCTTTGTCCGCCATGATGTCAACAGAGGTAAGGGTGCTGCCCTTCGCACTGGAATAGCCCAGGCCACGTCCGAAATTGTGATCATTCAGGATGCGGACCAGGAATACGATCCGGCTGAGTATTTTCGATTGCTAACCCCAATTCTCTCCGGAAAGGCGGATGTGGTTTTCGGTTCGCGATTTTGGGGAGGGGGAAGCGCTCATCGTGTTCTCTACTATTGGCATTCGGTGGGAAATAAATTTCTCACAATGTGCTCTAATATGGCTACCGACCTCAACTTATCAGACATGGAAACGTGCTACAAAACATTTCGCCGCGAGATTTTCAATAAGATTCAACTTCAAGAAGACCGGTTCGGGATTGAACCGGAGATCACTGCCAAAGTCGCCAAGGCCAACCTTCGCATATTCGAAGTCGGTGTATCCTATAGCGGCCGTACCTATGCTGAGGGAAAGAAGATCGGATGGCGCGACGGGATTCGAGCACTCTGGTGTATCTGCAAGTATAACTTTTGGAGCAAATGAATAGCTCACGCAATTCCATTCGCGCCGAAGATTTCGAGTTCGAGAGTTTGAACGCGGCGAATAACTACCGCGCTGCAATCCTAAATAACTTCGGAACTCCCCTGCGCGGAAACGTGATTGAGGTTGGCGCGGGAATCGGTCAAATTACTGACCAGCTTCGCAAATCCCCTGAAATAAATAATTTGACCTCAATCGAACCGAACGCTACCTTTTGTGCCCAAATTCGCGAGCGATTTCCTGACATTGATTTAGTCCATGGAACGATTTCCGATCTGCGAACAGAGAGGGACTGGAACTCAATTCTAAGCATCAACGTTCTGGAGCACATCGAAACCGACGAAACAGAACTGGCAATCTACCACAGACTCTTAAAGCCCGCGAAGGGCGCCTTGTGCCTGTTTGTGCCCGCCCGACCAGAGATATATGCACCCATCGACAGAGATTTTGGACATTACCGCCGCTACACGCGTCCGGAACTGCAGCATAAACTTGAGCGCGCAGGATTCAAAATTCAGAAGCTTCGCTATTTCAACCTCGTCGGATACTTTGCCTGGTGGGCAACTTTCTGCCTCTTGAAAAAGAGATCCTTCGATATTCACGCTGTTGGGTTATTCGATCGAGTGATATTCCCAGTCGTTCATTGGACCGAGTCGCACGTTTGTGCTCCCCCATTCGGTCAGAGTCTGATCGCGATTGCAACAGCAAGCTAGCCTTGGCCGCTGAATGCCAGATCAGGGTCCACCCTCTTCTGCGCAACGGCATATGCAAGAACCCATCCTACCGCCGTCCACCAGAGAAACATGTATCCGTAGCCAAAACGCCCCGAAATATTTGAGATATAGATTCCATAGCCGAGATCGGTTAGCGCAAACACCACTAGAAACCTGCGCCGGTTGCCCTTTGCAAACGCAGCAATCAAGGCAGGGAGCGCCAGGATTTCGTCGTAAGGGTAGCTGTAGTAACTGCATGCGACAGAACAAAGCAGTACCACCAGGCCATGATCCTCCCAATCCCAGTGTGACCGGTGTTTACGCCAGTAGAACACAATCCAGATCAATCCAGCCAACTGTGGAAGCAACGCTAGAACGTGCAAACCTGAGAGTGAGTAGAGCATCCCGCCAAGGTTGGGATATGACTCCGTCTCACCCACCACCAGCAAGGTTCGTCTCCAGAACTGGACAAAAATATGAGGATTTATCGCCAAAGCGGCACCGCTGGCCGCCATGCATGCCAGGGTTCCCGAGACCAGGACAATCCATCGTCTAGAAAAAACCACCCAGAGAAACACAGAAAATAGAAATAGGAGTGCAATATGTGGCTTTCCAATTACCAGAAGAAGAGATGCACCCGCTAGCCAATCTCGTCTCTTGCTCGCCAGAGTGCAAAAGAGTACGGCACCAAGCAGTACAAAAACAGTGAATTGGCCCAACATCAATAACACAACTGTGGGCCCAAAGAACAGCGAGAGGAAGACGGGAGCGAGCGAAGGCTCTGAGCCGCAGCGATCCCATATAACCTTCGCACAGCCCGTAACAATGCAGACGCTCGCTACCGTCCAAATTGCAAAGGACGAGTGATAGCCAAGCAGCCCGAGAGGCAACAAAAGCACGATTGCCCAAGGCGGGGTTTTCGTCACCAGCGGTGTCGAGAAGATTCCAGCGCTTCTCTCAAATGCCTTGGTCGGCTCCATGGAATACGGGTCCTGGGAGAATAAGTGAGCTGCCGCCCAATACTGAGCCAGATCCTGAACCTTCAGTTGCGAAGATGCGAGAAACGCGGCAAAGAATAACACCCCACCCGCAAAAGCTAACGAAGCAATAGTTGATGTCTTCTTCGCGAGCATCAGGAATTCACTCCAGGCATGATTGGTTTTCTGATATTGCTTCCACTAAGCGCGATGAGAGTAAGCCCAGCGTTCTTCAGCCTGCCGACCTGCGGTACTTCTGTTACGTTGCGTCCAGTATTTCCAAAGTGTCGCCACGCTCTGTTCGCGTATCCCGAATGGTTCCGGCAGGAAGTTCGATCACAGAATGTGCGGCCACGCACGCTGAAATTCGCCATGGACGAACGTTTCCTCTTATCTTCTTAATGCGGAGTTTGCGATCTAGATAAACGAGATCGATCGGAAACTGCATGAAGAACGTGTGGACGGCTTCGCAGGGAACGATCCACATCCCCTCTCCGCGGGCAAGTCCTTTGCGGCCCAGCAGCCCCTTCGAACGCTTCGCTCCACTGCCCGCCAGCTCGGCCTTATCAGCTAGCTCCGTGTTCCGAGTCAGATTGCGGACAAGAATGCGTCCATGTTTTGCGGAACTGCGCAGGCTAGCCAACACGTCTTCTGCGGATCTTGACGGCTGGGAAGAGCTCATGTTTGTAATGTCCGTTTCTTTCCAATCGCGATCTGGTTTTCTCATGTCCGTGCTCAAAGTTGCCGGCTGAAGAGCAATCGATTACGGATAAGGCCTTGTGCTAGCGCTAAGAAATGTGCCCCAGCGAGCGATGCGCGCTGGGGCTCACGTTGAAATTCAAGCTCTTAGTAGAGCGATCGAATACCCTCAGGCATTACTGGGGTGCTGACTGGGTTTGAGCTGCGCCCGCACCACCGCCGCCGCCTACGCTCATTCCGCCTTCGACTACTAACGGAGTCTCCGGTTTCTGACTTTCGATCAACTTCTCCACGGGAATCGTGGCCGGTGGAGGCGCAGGCGCAGCACCTGCAACCTTCGTATCTGGCGTGTGCATCGGAATTGGCGAATTCGGAGGCAGGAACCCTTCCGGATATTTCAATTCAGGCACCGGTGTGCCTGCATCGATGGGATTCACAATTTCAGGAGTCACAATTACGATCAACTCCGTATTGGTTTTGGTCCTTTGCATTGATTGGAAGAACTTGCCGAGAATTGGAATATCGCCGAGAAAAGGAATCTTCTCGAAATTGTCGGTTTCGCGGTTGTCGAGCAAACCGCCAATAATGAAGCTCTGTCCATCGGCGAGTTCGACTTCCGTCTTGACGCGTCGGATCGTCAGGGCCGGAACAGTCGCTCCGCCGATGTTGACCGAATTTGCGTAGTCAAGCGCACTGACTTCCGGAGCAACTTGAAGCCGGATCGTTCCACGATTCGTGATCGTAGGCAAAAAGGCAAGCAAAACGCCATATTGCTTGTATTGAATCGTAATGGGAGCCGACCCTCCGCCGGAAACTCCTGTCTGCGCGACCGGGTAAGGATATTCACCACCAGCCAGAAAACTGGCCTGGTGACCATTCCTCGCCACAATATTTGGTTCTGCCAGAACTTCGGTCAACCCCTTCTGCTCAAGCGCTTGAATGGTCGCACCGAGGTTGATACCGGGATAGAACGCAAACAGATTCAACGGCGTGACGCTACCAACACTACCCCCAGCAGACCCGGTGCCAACGGTAGGGATCGTCGGCGTGTACTGACCCGTCGTGATCGAACCGATTGTGTTTCCGAATCCCGTACTAAAGATGTTGATCCCAAGCTGCTTTTCCTTGGTGCGGTCGATACTGGCAAAACGAACCTTGAGAAGAATCTGCGGCTCGGAAGCCGGCACATTGACGTTGAGCAGGTTGACAACTTTCCCCGCAGTGGAAGCAATCATCACGGCGCGATCTGAACTATTCAGATTGCTTACGGTGCCGCGTAGAAAGATCACCCCATTGTCCTGGGAGACTCTGACGTTCTGACCCGGTAATTCCGCCCTCAACTCCCGACGAATACCCTCAAGGGTGTCATTTGAAGCGAAGGTGCTCGGCCGAACGGTGACGTTGAAGAACTGCCGCCCGCCGCTCTGATCCCAAATGATGAGGCTCGTTTCCCCAGGAGCTTTGCCGCTGAGCAGAATCTGCGTCGGACTGACCGCCTGCGCATTAGCGTAGTCACCGAGTCCCACAACAATTCGAGTCACAGGACGAGCGAGATCAAGCACAACCGATTTGCCCACAGCGAGCGATAGGTCGTTCGTTGAGTCCTGACTTGTGGCCGCTGCCGGCTGGGCCCCCGGCGGGGGTGCCTGGGCCAATACGGCCGCTTCGGCACAGAATACGAGTGTCAAAGCACTGACACTGGCGATAACAATCCCAGTTTTCGCTCTCACTGTTTCCCCCCGGGTGCTGCAAATTTATCTTCAGTTTTGGTATTCCCGTTGATCACGGTAACCGTGAACATCTCTGGTGGTTTCTTGACGGGCGCGACGCGACCGGTGAGTTTAGGCTTGCTTGCCGGGGCATTCTGATCGACGAACAGGTTTGTCATTGCAGTTCCCTGCACTGGGGCGACCTTGGTATCGAGCGGATTGCGGAGCACGAGCTGGATACGAGTCTCGTTGCTGGCCAGAGCCATCACCTGGGCCTGTTCGGGCGTTACCAGGAGATTGACGACCTGCACCTGCTGCGGTTTGCCTTCGGCGTCCTTTTGGATATCCGTTCCGGCGGAGAGAACTTCGATATTCTGCAGGACTGTTCTTACCTGAGTGTTGTTATTCCCACCACCGCCGGCGCCCGTGGTCGGAGGTACACCGGAGATGAGAACGTCGACACGCATTCCCGGAAGGACGAATCCCGCCACGCCAACAACCTGGTCGACTCGGACCGCGATGGCGCGCATACCATCCTTGATGGTAGCGGCCAGACCGCCTCCGGAGCCCATGGGAGCGAGCCGATCTTCCACAATGGGCTCGCCGGCGTACAGCGAAGAGGTGACTCCGCGGCCAATTGCGTTCTTGGCATCCAGAATTGCGTTCTTCGGCACCGTCCCCATGATTTGAACGGTAGTGAGATCCGGGGCGCTCAGCACCGAGCCAATCTTGATGTCGGTAGCGGCGGCAACCACGCGTGTGGATGGTTGCGGTTTAGCTGCAGCAAGGCGCATGCCGACCAACCGGTAGACGAGCACGGAGCACAGTGCTGCCACTACGAATGCAGCAAGGAGGATGGTTACCAGTCTTCGGTTCATCAGAATCCTGTCTTCGCGAGGTGAAGCGCCTTGGTTTCTGCTTCCGCTGCCTCAATTGTCCGGGCACCGAAAGTAGCGGCCTCTTCACGCAGAGTTAGTGGTCGAAATGGTGAACAATCTGCACGGGTGAATGCGGCTAGAGTATAGCATTTTGTGGCATTTCGAGTGCATCGAATTTAACCCCTCCAAACCGAAGTACCTAGAACGCCAATTTATGAAATGTGATCTCAAGACTTCGTCTCTTCGCCTTCAGTTTCTTCGGTTTTGTGAGGCTATCTCCTCATGCCTCGCTCGCCCTGTCAACAGTACCAAAGCGTTTGAAGCGCAAATGAAAAGGTGCCGGCACATTGGCTGCCAACAGAACCAGCGTGTCCGTCTGACCAAAGTGATTCTCATTACCTAAATGACCTTGAAGAGCTAACGATCCGCGCGCATACTTGAAGACACGTTTGCCATTGCAGACACGGATCACGCGACTTTACAGCTGTGACCATTCCCAGGGTGTAACTCTGCCGCCATCAAGTTAGGGCGCCATGCGGATCAACACTCAATCAGAAACCGTACCTGTTCCCCCACGTGACGACGAGCAGGTTGCCCAAAAAGAGAGGGGATCACCCGGCGAATGAGGTCATCGCGCACGATCAGCCTGTTTTCAGTGCAACCGGAGCCACGCCGAAGCCCATCGGCGCTGGTGGCGTCGGTCGTCTTTCACGGCTCGGCAATTTTTCTTGTGCTCTCGGCCTTTGTGTTCGCTCCGCAATTCCGGCTTAACACACCGAATGTGTACATGATGCAGCACGTTGATCTGAATATGCCCTATCCGACCATTCCGAAAGCCGGCGGAAGCGGAAGCATGTATCCGAAGTCTTCGTCCGCGGGTGCCGAATCTTCGGCGCAGGAAAAGCCTGCTGCCCCCGCATCGAGCAGGGTCCATTTCATGCACCGAAAATTAGCAGCACAGACATTGATCGATCCCGATGTTGACCCTGACAAGATGCTGCCCAAGGATACTCCGCTTCCGCAGATGCTGCTCTGGTCGGGACATCGTCCGAAGGTTAAGGTTTTGACCCCTCCGCGCCCGCAGCCCCCCTCGATCACACTTGACAAGCCCAAACTGAACTTTCCGAACAAGGAAACACAGATTGCTGATCTGAACATCTCGTCGACGCGATTCCAATCGAAGCTCCCCATGCCGATGCCGAGCAATTCGTCTCCTGTTGTGCTGAAACGGGATTTGGACGTTCAGCGTGTTCCGGAGACGGGTTCAGTATCCACGGTTGAAGCCACGCCGGCTGCGATTCTTTCAGCGTCTGATCTTCAAATGAAACAGGGCACCGTCGCCATGCCCGGCGCAAACCAATCTGCAGAAGGTACAGAACAGGGCGGCCTTGGAACCGGAAAGGCGCCGAACGCCTTGCAGCAAGGGTCGGGCGAGTCGGGTAGCAACGGCACAGAGAAGGGAGCCGGAAAAGGGCAAAGCGCGAGCGGCGGCCAATCAGCCGGGCCAGGCACCGGCGGCGCCCAAAAAGGCGCAGGAAATGGCACCGCAGGAAATGGATCGCAAGCAGGTACAGGCAGTGGGCAAGGCACAGGTCATAATGCAGGCGCAGGATCGGGACAGTCGAACGGGCAAGGACAAGGATCGGGGGGAAGCGATAACGGTTCCGTCACCCGCATCAAGCTGCCCAAGAACGGAACGTTCGGCGTTGTCGTTGTCGGATCGTCCCTCGATGAGCAGTATCCCGAAACCTCTGAAGTCTGGAAGGGGCGGCTTGCGTATTCGGTGTATCTGCACGTCGGACTGGACAAGAGCTGGATTCTGCAGTATTCGCTTCCCCGTGCTGCAGACTCAGCAAATGCGGGCAGTGCGCATCTAGAAGCCCCATGGCCGTACTATATTGTTCGCCCGAATCTAAATCCCGACGATGCAGATTCTGATGCGGTGATGGTGCACGGCTTTGTCGATGAGTCGGGTCACTTTGAGAAGCTCTCCGTCGTTTTTCCAACCGATCTGGGCTTCGCACGTGAGCAGCTCGTTCTGGGCGCTCTGCAGCAATGGCAGTTCAGGGCCGGGACACATGACGGTCAGGTCGCCAAACTCGAAGTGCTCCTGATTATCCCGGAGACCAATCAATAGCTGCCGGATGGCCTCTTCGCGGCTCTGGAAGAGGCCATCGGTTGCTTCGCCTACGCTCGGATCATGCGTGAGAATCCGGTCAATTCTCCAGCGCGCCTTGGATCGGCAAATGAGTTCAGGAAGGTTGCTGCACGCGCTGAATAAAGCGATGTAGAGCTTTCTTGCCTACACCGGTCTCTGGCAACGGTTCTCCGCTATTCAAATCGACAGTATTCGATGGAACAAAGGAAAGACCAACTCCCTCCGTCCCCCAACGAATCACTTTTGTCAGCACGGAGATGAAATCATCCGGATCGTCGCCGTCCGTATTCGTCCGCTGCAGAGTCATCAGGATCATTGTTCCAGGGAACCAGCGTTCGTCCGTGAGCAGATACAATCCGTTGGTGCTGATATCAGCAATGTGAAAAGCCTGTGGCGCGCCGCCGGTCCAGTAATAGGCGACGAGACCCGGCAAGGGATGACGTTTGGATCCCCGCCGGTCCGTCGAAAGCCAGCGCAGAAAACGAATGAACCACGAAGCGTTTTGGACAACATCCGCTTCAATTCCATCCTTCTCCGCGAGGCGCTGTTGAGCAATCTGGAGTTCCGCAGCCTGATCTATCTCCGACGGATCTGCCACGGCGGCGCGGGATGACTTCGCTTCCGCCGAACCTATAGCTGTGGCATTCAAACCGGTTACGTTCACTGAACGTGCGAGACGCTCTTCCATTTCGTCCGCTACGCAGATGAGGAGCATGTCGCCAGGTTGGGTCTGCGTCGAAAAGATAGTATGTCCCGCAAGCACCAGGGCGCTTGCCGGCTGTTCTCGTGTAGGTTCAATCGCGTAGTTGGGAAAGGACTCGATTGCCTGAATGACCCGGTTATCTTCGTCCAGATAGATCAAATCGACAGGCGTGAGCCCTTTAGTGGCAGGAACTCCGCGAAAAGGTGTCAGCCATAAGCCCGCATCGGCCTTAATGGATAGGCTTTCCATGAGCACTTTCAACTGTTTGGCGGCGGTGTCTGCGACAGTGACGCCCAAGCTGAGAAAGCTCTCACGGGTCTGGTTGTAAACACAGTATTTGCGAGATTCCATGATCTGCGCCTCTCAGAAAGCTGCCCGGATGAAGGCTGGAAACGAATCAGACCAGCTTTCGATTCAGACCCCATCATTTTTTGCCTGGTGAGGCAGTCAACTCTCCTGCATCAGTGTCACCCCACGTGATCCGCTCAATCGACAAACGGCAATCGATCGTGCGAACAGGAAAGCCAGTCGAAGCCTGCCGGCAAAGCTTGCCGCGCAGACGGGATAGCACTGTTATCACCGCGATAGAACGGTGCTCTGCGAGGCAAAAGCGCCGGACGGATACGCGGATTATATGTGGCCGCGTATTCCTCCGGCACCCTTGAAGCAGATCCGGCTACTTAACTCGGGTACGACGACGCTGAATCAGGATGACCAGCACGATAACAAAAAGCGCTCCGGCAGCAATCCGGATAATCGTGGTACTGTCCATATCGATTCTCTCCCTTCATGAAATAAGTTGAAGAACTCAATGACCGAAAAACTCTTTGAACGAATCAATCATGGTCAGCACGGCGGGGCCTAGCACGACCACAAACAGCGATGGAAAGATAAACAACACGAGAGGAAAAAGAAGCTTGACCGAGAGCTTTGCGGCCTTTTCCTCAATTTCCTGAACTCGCTTTGTACGCAACGTGTCTGAGTGAACACGAAGCGTCTTGCCGACGCTCGTTCCAAACTGCTCGGCTTGAACCAGCATCGAAACCAGGTTACGGACCACATCAACATCGGTGCGTTCCGCAAGGTGTTTCCATGCGTCGGAGCGGGCGCGACCGGCGCGCTGCTCGAGAGCAACAATCCCCAGCTCGTCGCTCAATGCCGGCTGCGATTTGACCAGTTCCTGCGATGTACGTGCGGTCGCCTGATCCAGGCTGAGGCCGGCTTCGACGCAGATCACCAGAAGATCGAGTACGTCCGGCAATCCTTTTTTGATCTCTGCCTGGCGATTTGCGATCTTTCTCCCCAGCCAAAAATCCGGAGCGAGGAACCCGACTCCGCCTGCCAGGGCCAGAACGAAGAAGGGACTGAAGTGAATCGCCCCGGTAACCCATGACAGCAAGATGAGAAACGTCGGCGTCATTACCTTGGCGCCATAGAACATCTTGACCGCATTATCGGAACGTATTCCCGCGCGGACCAGTCGCTGCTGCACGACTGAAATCTCAGCCTGGCTTCTCGGCAGGATCTTCTCAAAGTGCTCAACCACGCCACCAATGACATGACGTGTCTCTTCGAGGGTGGTGGAGATGCTCTTCTTGTTGGCGCGCGGGTATAGGGCAGAGGAGATGCGCTCCTCGATCTTGTCGCGATAGAAGATCAGCAGACCGCCGCTTCCGATCAGCAGGAAAGCTACTGTGAACGCAATGATTGCAAATGCCATATTTCCCCTCGCTAGACGTCCATGTTCACGATCTTGCGAATAATCATACCGCCGACAAAAATCATTCCGCCCGCGGTATACAAAAGCTTGATTCCCAGCTCTTTCTTCCAAAGCTGGCTCATCAGTTCAGGGTTAACGAAGTACAGCAGGACACCCAGCACAATTGGGAGGAATGTGAGAATCATTCCAGTCAATCGCCCTTGTGCCGTGTGCGTCGCTACCTGTCTCTTCAAACGGAAGCGCTCACGAATCACTTGGGAGGTCTTCTCCAGCACTTCGGCAAGATTGCCGCCGCTTTCGCGCTGGATCAAGATTGCGGTGGAAACAATTTTGACGTCCTGCAATGGAACTCGCGTGACAAGGTTGTCGAGTGCAGATTTCAGTTCAAGACCGTAGTTCATCTCGTCAAACGTCACTCGAAACTCTCCGCCGACAGGGTCTGGGCATTCGCGTGATACCAGACCCATCGCGGCGTTCAAACTGTGGCCCACGCGAAGCGCGCTCACAATGAGTTCGAGCGCTTCTGGGAGTCCCTCCTCGAACTTATTCATGCGCATTTTCCGCTTCTGGTTTACAAAGATAAGCGGTCCAGCACCGGTGAAAAGCCCAACAACTATGCCGAAGAGGATCGAATCCGTGCGCAGATATACCAGGTATGCGGGCACGATAAAACAGATGCCGCAGAAAAGGCTCACGCCGCCGACCGTCCACTTCACATTTGCCTGATACAGGAACCGGCGAATGCGCGGCGCCAACTCAAGTTTAGAGAGATAGCGATCCAGCCAGGGAATCGAACTCATGAGTTCGTTCTTGCGAACGTCCACGATGAGCTCCGCCATCTCTGGCTTGCCCACGGCGATCGCGGACTCAAGCCTGGTCATGATCGCACGAGTCTGCTCTGTTGCTCCCGATCCGCTAGCGGCAGCGATCAGTACGACGACTCCGAAAACTCCCAGGAACACGAAGACAACAATAAGTCCCATGCCTACCTCCCCAGACGCGCCTGCTCAGTTCACTTCCGTTACTTTCTCAAACAAGCTCGGCGGCAGAAAGATGCCGGCAGTACGTAGCTGTTCGAGGAACTTTGGACGGATGCGACTGGGCACGAATGCGCCCTGTACCCTGCCATTCGGCCCGATGCCCTTCTTCTGGAACGCAAATATTTCCTGCATACTGATGACGTTCTCTTCCATGCCCGTGATCTCGTGAATACTCACGCATTTACGGGAGCCGTCACTTAAACGTGAAGCCTGCACGACGATGGTAAGCGCCGAAGCGATCTGCGCGCGAACCGTTTTTTCAGGCAGGTTCAGGTTGGTCATCGCCACCATGGATTCGAGACGGGTCAATGCGTCGCGTGCTGTATTCGCGTGGACGGTAGTCATCGAACCTTCGTGGCCGGTGTTCATGGCCTGGAGCATGTCAAACGCCTCTTCGCCGCGGCACTCACCGATGATGATGCGATCGGGACGCATACGAAGGCAGTTGATAAGGAGTTGTCTTTGTCGGATTGCACCCTGGCCCTCCACGTTGGGCGGCCGCGTTTCGAGACGAACAATATTCTCCTGAGCAAGCTGCAATTCGGCGGCGTCCTCAATCGTGATGACGCGCTCGTTTTGAGGAATGTACTGCGAAAGAATATTAAGGAAGGTTGTTTTACCGGCGCCGGTGCCGCCCGATATCAGGATACTGAGGCGCGCTCGGACCGCGGCGGAGAGCAATTCCATCATCTCCGCGGAAATACTTTTCAACTGAACTAGTTGGTTGGCTGCCAGAGGTCCGGTGCCAAAGCGACGGATCGACATCGAAGGGCCGTCGAGCGCGAGCGGCGGAATGATGGCATTCACACGAGATCCATCAGGCAAACGTGCGTCCACCATCGGCGACGACTCATCCACGCGCCGTCCCACGCGCGAGACGATGCGGTCAATGATCTGAAGCAGGTGACGGTCGTCGCGGAATGAGGCGTCGGCACGCGTGAGCAAACCTCCTTTTTCAATGAACACATGGTCCTTGTCGTTGACCATGATGTCGGAGATCTTCTGATCCTTGAGCAATGGCTCAAGCGGACCAAGACCAAAGACCTCGTCCAGCAGATCGGTCTGAATCTTCTCCTGCTCATCGAAACTGAGCGGTACCCGACGATCACTGATGATCTCACTGATAATGCTCGAGACAGCCTGCCTGGCTTGACTGGAGTTGATTCGGGAGAGCTTCTCCAGATCGAGCTTCGACAGCAGCGTACGATGTACTTCTGCCTTGAAGTTTTCCAGATTCATTGATTCCACGATGCGCCGTCCTCAATTACAAATTCCGTCAAATAACGGGGGGTTATTTGAAAAGGCTGAATCCTTTTCGCTTTTCCGGCTTGGGGGGCATCCCGCAAGCCGCTCGTGCCATGTCCTGGAGTACCCTTGCGATGCTTGAATCATCCAACGCCAGTGGGACTGCCTCGTTCTGCATCCGCCGTACGTTGTAATAATCACTTGGAATCTTCCAAGCAATCGGCTTGGTAAGCGCCTTCTCAATATGCTCTTCGTCCACTCCCATGGAACTCTTCACATATCGGTTTAGAACGATTTCGAGCTTTGGAGTTCCTGACTTGAAAAATTCTGAGATAAGCCGGTGCGAATTGCGCAGTTCGGGAATACCCGCCTGCATCACCAGATAGGCCGTATCCGCCTGCTCGAACCATGCCGCGTCCGTCAGATCGAATCGTGAACCGGCATCGATCACAACATAGGAGAAATCCTGTCGAGCAACTTGGAGCATTTTGTCGATCGAATCGTTACTGGCCTGGATCTGAGGAAACCTGCCTGGCGCCGCCAATACAGGAAGACCAGAACTGTGAGTCGTCAGCAGCTTGGAAAAGAAGTTCGTGTCCATGCGGTCGGCGTTCTGCAATGCATCGCCCGTGGAGAACTGCGTGGTAAGTCCGAGACTGAGGGCGGCATCGCCAAGCGGCAGATCGAGGTCGATTAAAACCGCGGTTTGCTGGCACTCCTGCACCAAGGCGACGGCGAAGTTGCACGCCACCGTGGTGACGCCTGAACCGCCTTTTCCGCCAAGAAAGACCAGGATCTTCCCGCCCGTCTTCTTTGAGGTTTTGCCACCCTGACGACGCGAAGAAGCGCGGATCAAAGCGTCCGATAGGGCTCCGGAGTCAATCGGATCCGACAGAAATTCGCGTGCTCCAGCCCGCATCGAGCGGACCATCAGGTTTGGATCGAGCCGCGAGGTGTACACCATCACGGTGGTCGCGCTGCTTGAAGCAACAAACTCTACCAGTTCCAGGGCATATTCGACGTCAGACTCGAGGTCGATAATGACGGCATCAAACGCCTTCTCACCCAGCATTCTGGGCATTTCTTTCAGAGTCGGAGGATAAGAAGAGTATTCCCGCACTATGGCGGCATGCGAGTTGTTCAGTGCACTCGCAATTGTCCTCCTGCGCTGCTCACTGGGGCAGATCAGCGCGATGGACAGTATATTGCCGCCCAGGGGATCAGAGTCGTGCGTGTTATCAGTCACAGATTCAAGGCTCCCAAGTTCTATCGCCAGAGCTGCGGGGTATCCGAGTTCGGGGCATTGTCAGCATACTCTAGTCGTTTTTCAAGCTCCTTCTCAATGAGAAAAGAAGGAAATGAGAGTACCAATTGCAATTGCCGGAGCGTAAGGCATCTTGTGTGCCTTTGGGTTGGAAAGCTTGAGGTCATCCGGCGCACGCAGTCCGCGCTCCCTCCAGCCAAAAAGTAAATCCCCCGCCCCCGTAAACATCTCTCCCAGAAAGCCTCCGAAGATGGCCCACGCAAGCGCCATGACTCCGCCGACTACTGCGATCAATACCAGTGCAAATACAAGCTGCTTCCACCAGATCCAGGCTCCAATCGCGGCACACAGCTTGACGTCGCCCATCCCCATGCCGCCCATCATCGCCATTAATCCGTAAATCAGACCGCCAAGCAGCATCCCGCCCAGACTCATGCCCAAGCCATGCCACCCTGCCACCCACGTAGAAACCACCAGCCCGGACAATAAAAACGGAAAGACCAGCCAGTTCGGAATCCGCCGGCTGCGAATGTCAGTAATGGTCGCCACAACAAGAACCGCCAGCGTCGGCCACCAGGCATAGGGGTGTTGTATATGCTGCAAACTTTTTCTCCTCCGGTCCCCTTGCAGATGGCTGTCTGTTAAGAGTCATTCTGCCCCCATTTTTGCGCATGTCAACTCTCGCTGGATTCAGTGCGTTACCTTGGGGGTATCGAGCCAAGTGTACACGGAAGTACACGTAGGTAGTACCCCTGTGCAATAAAGGGTATACACCGGAGTAATGCCTGTCGGTGGCTTTGCTCAGGTTAGAAATCCAAGTGCACCCATTCTTTCATCACGCACCATCTTCTGTCAGGAATTTGAAGCCCGCCACAACCCCCAAACCGTGTTATATGACTTCACTTTCTGGTGAACATTCCTCTTTGGGGGAACAAATGTGGCCTCGAATTGTCTTCCCTCCTTAGCGAGGTGCCCATCTATCTCTGTTTGCTTTCTGCATTCAAGCTTCTCGGAGCACCCGCATGTTGGCTTCAGGGCGTTGTATCCTTCTTCTAATGTTCAGGCGATCCCGTTTTCTTCTATTGATCCTGGCACTCGGACTGTCGCCTGCTCTCGGCCGCGCGCAGACTGATCCCGATTCCACGCCGCAACCCGGCTCCAGCAGCCCAAAGACGGTGCCTGCAGTTCAAAGAGCCCCTCTCGGATCCGCCGCCAGGCCGGGCCCCTTGTCCACGAAGGCCAATCAGACCGCGCAAAGGGATCCCGCCTTCGGCGACTCGCCGGTCGCTGCCCAGCCGCAAATTGTTGTCACCCCATCGCAGCCGCAACCGGCTTCCTGGACTTGGCACGATAAGGTACTTTGGGGAGCACTTCTGGTTCTTGTCATCCTTGGCTACATTGGTGTCCTGCTCTCACTGCGGGTGTTGAAGAACATCCAGCGACAGACTGAATTTGGTGTGTCTGCCGCGCAGGCCGCCCTTCAGTGTGCCAATGCCGCACTCGAAAGCTCGCAGGCCATTGTCGACTCCGGCCGTCCCTGGATCGTCGTTACCGTCGAGCCTTTTCTCACCGTCGAACACGGGTTCAAAGTGATGGCTACGAACCGCGGACGTACTCCGGCCCGAATCCTGGCCAAGGCCGACTGCATCAAGGTCGCACCCGATGAGACCGAATTGCCGGCTACGCCCGATTTTGATAGCGGAAAATCGGCCACTCCCTTTGAGCCCATCATCCTGCTTCCCGGCGAATCGGCAGGAATCCGTCCGTTTCGCCGAGCCGATGTGCGATCCTATTGCGCTTCCGATGAGCAATTCAAGCGCGTGGAGAGGTGGGAAGAGAAGCTCTTCATGTATGGCCGTGTCATCTATCGGGACCTGATCTCTCCGCTGGATCAGCCGAATCATGAAACTGATTGGTGTTGCTGGTACGTATACGGAGACAAAGACGCTCTCGTTATCGCCGGTCCTCCGGAGTACAACAAGCACAATTAACGCATCACCGGCTGAACCAATGGCCCTTGTTCTGCGTAAAGCTTGGGAGACGACATTACCCCGATGGCTGCCCCTCGGCTCGACCTTCCCCTCGGTCCGGCCAAAACCCGAACTCCAGGAGTCTGAATGCCGGTTGTCGAACTCGCAGGCGTAACCAAAGCGTATGAGACCAAGGTTGCGGTCCGCGATCTGAGCCTCTCCATCGACGCTGGACAGATGTTCGGACTGCTGGGCCCGAACGGCGCCGGCAAAACCAGCTCCATTCGCATGATGATGGGCATCACCCTGCCCGACTCCGGCTCCATCAGCCTCTTCGGCAAGCCCTTCGAACGCACGATTCTGGAACGCGTCGGATACCTGCCCGAAGAGCGCGGCCTCTACAAAAAGATGAAGGTGCTGGAACAACTGGTATTCTTCGGCGAATTGCATGGTCTCGCCCCGGCGGAAGCTCGCAAGCGCGCCACTGGCTGGGCAAAACGGCTCGACATCGACGAGGCACTTCCCAAAAAGACCGAAGAGCTTTCCAAGGGCATGCAGCAGAAGATCCAGTTCATCGGTTCGTTGCTGCACGATCCGGGCTTGATCGTCATGGACGAGCCGTTCAGCGGTCTCGATCCGGTCAACGCCCAGTTACTCGAAAAAACATTGCTCGAATTGAAGGACGAGGGCAAGGCCATCGTCTTCTCCACGCATCGCATGGATCAGGTAGAGAAACTCTGCGACTCCATCTGCCTTATCAACAATGGACAGGCGGTCCTCTCAGGCCGGGTGCGCGAGATTAAGTCCCGCTACGAGCGCAACCGCATCATCGTCGAATTC
>Ga0210400_10001188_pt1 | contig 26260 bp, 26 predicted proteins | sample IncBWH26MmetaG_FD_155456 | JGI IMG/M metagenome (GOLD analysis project Ga0210400, IMG submission 155456) | Forest soil microbial communities from Barre Woods Harvard Forest LTER site, Petersham, Massachusetts, United States - Inc-BW-H-26-M | ecosystem: Environmental > Terrestrial > Soil >...
GAAAGTCCCGCCTCTGTTCCTCCGTTGTGACTCCGTCCACATGCAGATCGACTACGCCGCCATCACCCATCCGGGCCGCATCCGCAAGAACAACGAGGACGCCTACCTCCTGAGCGCCCTCGATGGCGACGAGCCTGTGATCAACGAGGGCGGCCGCGGCTTCGAAGTGGGCTACCCCGGGTTCCTCGCGGCGGTGGCGGACGGCATGGGCGGCGCGGCCTCCGGCGAGATCGCCAGTCGCGAGGGTCTGGCCGCCATGAACCTGCATCTCTATCTCCATTGGGGGCGTTTCGCGCGCCCCGACGGTCCCGAGCGGCGCATCCTCTCGGCTTTGTCCGGCGCGGCCCAGGAGGCCAGCCGCTCTGTGCTCCGATACGCGGATTCCGAGCGGGCCTCCCGCGGCATGGGCTCCACGCTCACCTCGCTGCTGGTGTGGAACCACTGGGCCTACATCGCGCAGGTGGGAGATTCCCGCGCCTACCTCTTCCGTGATGGAGAACTCCACCAGCTCACCATCGACCAGACCCTCGTCCACGAACTCATCACTCAGGGCGCCCTCACGCCGGAAGAGGCCAAGACCCATCCGCAGCGGAACATGATCACGCAGGCGCTGGGCTCCACCCACCCTCTGCGGATTCCTGTCAGCAGGCTGGAGCTGCGGCGAGGCGACCGCATCCTCTGCTGCTCCGATGGCCTGCACGGCGAGGTGCCCGACGAACGCATCCGTGAGATCCTGTGCGAGCCGCTCCCGCCCCGCCGCCTCCTGGAGGCCTTGGTGGACGCGGCCAACGCCCACGGGGGCCGGGACAACATCACAGGCATCCTGCTCGTCTTGGATGATCTCGCTCTGCCTCCGCCCGTGCCGGGCGAGGCGGTCTACCTGGACCAGCCGGAAGCCGAGGCGGCCTCCACCGCCGTCAACGACACGCCATCCGGCCCCGGTCTCATCGGCCGAGTGCGCCGCCTGCTGGGAGCCAAAGCGTGAGCCTCACCCAAGGAAGCCTCAGCCTTAAGCGGTTCCTCGTGCTGGGCCCCGTGCCTGACGAGAAGGATCTCGTGGGCGGGCTGGCCCAGGACCGTTTCCGCCCTTTCGAGGATGGGCTGGATGAGGAGCGCATGGGCTGGGTGGACTGGCGCAATCCGCTGCTCATTCCCGCCGAGCCCGACTGGGTCATCCAGGACCGCTTCGCGCTCTTCGCGCTGCGGCTTGACACCCGCCGCGTGCCCAACGCGCTGATGAAGGCCCATGTGGACATGCGCCTGCGCCGCCTCATGGCGGAGAAGGACCTTGTCCGCGTCGGCCGCGAAGCCCGTCTGTCCGTGCAGGATGAGGTGAAGGCGGAGCTCATGCGCAAAGTGCTCCCCGCACTGAAGGTCGTGGAGCTCGCGTGGGATCTCAAGGGCGGCCAGCTCTGGACCACGGCCAGCGCGTCCAAGTCCCAGGAGGCGCTCTCCAAGCTCTTCATGAAGTCCTTCGGCTGCGAGCTGCAGCCCATGGCGCCGCTGGTGCTCGCCTCCCGCGTGGCGCTGGATTTGTCTCCAGAGGCCTTGGCCGCGCTGGATCCCCTTGATCTCGCGTTGGAGGAAGCCTGATGAAGCCCCTGGAACTGATCGAACAGGGCCGCTTCCTGGGCGAGGAATTCGTCCTCTGGCTATGGATGCGCGGCACCGCGGAGGGCGGCACCTCCGGCGAGCCCGGCGACCACAGCGCCTGCTTCGTGGATGACACCGTCATGCTCGCCGCCGAACACGGCGAGGTGAAGGAACTCTCGCTGCGCAAGGGCAACCCTGCGGAGAGCCGCGAGGCTTTCGAGGCGCTCTCCCGCGGCATGCGGCCCGTGAAGGCGAAACTGCGCATCCTCTCCGGCGATCTGGAATGGGTCTTCACGCTCACCGCCGCCACGCTGGACATGAGCGCCATGAAGGTGCCGCCCTCCGCCGCCAAGGGCGAGGTGGATCGCATCCAGGAACGGCTCTTCCTGCTTGAAGAAGGCGCGGGCCACCTGGAGCGCCGTCTGGGCCGCTTTCTCCGCGACCGTTCCGGCGATCCCGACGCCATGCAGGCATCCATGCGCGCCTGGGTGCGTGGCGGCATTAGCGGCGATGGCGGCTTCGGGACCGGCGCCACGACCGCCGACGAGGTGCCATGGAAGGCATGAAGTCCCGCGCGGCGCTGTTCCTTGTTCCGGCGCTTCTCTTCGCGCAGGATGCGGCCCCGTCGCCAGTGTCCGTCTCCGCGCCCGTTCCGGGCGGCGGCAATACCTTCGTGCGCCTTCAGTACCGCCAGGGCATCAGCGTCGAGGGCCAGGACCTTCCCCGCGGATTCATGCGCAAGGGCGCGACGAACAGCGCCTGGGTGGACTTCAACGACCTGAGCCCCGATGGCAAGCGCTGGGCGCTCATCGCGCTCTTCCCCAAGGACGCCTGGAGCCGCGATCGCGTCACGCACACCGTCCAGTATCCGGCTCTGGAATCCGTCTGGCTCATCAGCGCGCTCTTCACGGGCCACGGGCAGAACTACGACAAGCTCATGGCCGCGAACCCCGGCCTGCCGGAAAAACTCGTGGCTGGTGACGCCTGGACCATCCCGCCGACACTGCTGCTGAAGGAACTGGGCGGGCAGGGCAGCGGCCAGCCGGACCGCTCCCAGCCTGAGGACCAGCTCGATGACGAGGCCCGCACCAACGCCTACCGCGCGCTGCTGAACTTCGAGCGCGACGACAAAGGCCCCTACGCCGCCTACCACATGCGCAAGGCCGAGGCGCTCTACTCTTCCGTCGTCTTGCGCTACACGGATCGCATCGATCCCAAGGATGTGAACGAACTGGCCCTCGCCATCGCAAAGCGCAGCGGCATCGCCGACATCCGCGGCATCCAGCCGGGACAGTTGGTGAAGATCCCGTTGGATGCCCTCGCCGATCCCTTCCAGCCCGAAGGCACCAAGGCCCTGGCGGAGGAGCAGGAAGTCCGTGCCGAGGTACGCCGCACCGCGCGGGTGGACGCGGGCCCCCGTCTGAAGGGCGTGCGCATCGTCCTGGATGCGGGCCACGGCGGCGTAGACAAGGGCGCCATGGCCAACGGCCTCTGGGAATCGGACTTCGTCTACGACATCACCGTGCGCGTCTACCGCCTGCTGCAGGAGGAGACGGACGCCACGGTGAGCAGCACGATCCGTTACCCGGATATCGGCTTCGATGCCCGCGATCGCATCCGCCGCGCATCATCGAACGCCGAGATCCTCACCACGCCGCCCTTCGCCAACGATGGAGAGAGCCCCAACGCCACGAGCGTGCACCTGCGCTGGGTGCTGGCCAACGACCAGTTCCAGAAGTTCCAGGACAAGCGCGGCGACGCCCGCAAGACCCTCTTCATCAGCTTCCACGCCGACAGCCTGCACCCATCGGCGCGCGGCACCATGGTCTATGTGCCCGGCGCCGCCATGGTGCCCAGCCGTTTCTACCTCTCGCCCGGGCGCACCGCGGGCGTGAAGGAAGGGCGCACAGCCTCCATGGTCCACTTCTCCGGCAAGGAGAAGCTCATGGGCGAGGCGCGCAGCCGGCAGTTCGCCGAAGCGCTGCTCCGCGCGCTCACGGCTGAGGAAGTGCCCATTCACACCGATCGCGCCATCCGTAATGTGATTCACCGTGACGGCGGCAGCTGGCTCCCGGCCGTGATCCGCTACAACGAAGCGGCCACCAAGGTGCTCATCGAGACCGCCAACCTCACCAACCCCGGCGACGCGAAGAACCTACAGGATCCCGAATTCCGCCAGCGCTTCGCCGAAGGCGTCGTGCGGGCCATCCGCGCGTATTTCGGGAAGTAGCGCGCCTCCAGATGAAGACCCACACTGGGTCTATGGGCCGCATTCTGCTGGCGCTCGCGCTGTTGACCGGCTGCCTCGCCTGCCGCAAGCCGGAGGCTGTCGCCTCACCCGCGAGGCTGGTGGTCCACTTTCTGGACCAGGATGCCGTCTGCGGCCTGCAACAGCCCATGCCCGGCACCTGGACCTTCATGGATGCCGGTGTCTGGCGGCCGCTCGACACGGTGTGGTCCGATGTTCAAGGCCGCGCCCTCATTGGCCGCACCGCGCCCTGCTGGGTGATGCTCCAGGATCCGGAAGGCGGCATCCACCGCATTGTGCTCTCCGACGCGCCGGACACGGTGCGGAGCCAGGGGACAACAGATCGTGAAGACGCCACGGACCAAGCCGAAGGGCTCTTCATCGTCTGGCTCTGGTTAGGGCATCTGTTTGTTGACCACTGATCGAGGGCTCGATTTCGTTTCTCTGCCTTATGGACAATGGATTAATCTGAGATGAACAAAAGCATTCCTACCTGGCACCAATGAAACATTTAGTAACTAACGGAGACCGAAGATGTTGAACGATCGCGTTTCAGCTGGCATCAAGATCCTTGGTGTTTATTTTTTTGTCCTTGGGTTTGAAAAGCTGATTGGCCTCATCTCTGCGCTGATTACTGTTCAATACGAGTCGAAGCAATTCTCTACCTATCTGGGTGCGCCTTCGACTTCATTCGCGTATGCCGCAGCAACGCACCAAGCCATTAGCTATCTGACCTCAATGCTGTTCTTTTTCGCTTCAGCCTTCCTTTGCATCAAGTTCACTTCGATGCTTACTCGGCTTTGTGGAGCAGATGCCCCCAATCAATCCGCCGGGTTGCCCTGAGCAGTCGATCAAGTCCGACGAAGCCGTCTCTTACCTCGTCGTGCACCTCCCAAGTCGCCTTCAGTATCTGTTCAGTGCCCCCCGCGCCGCGACAACCCGCGCTAGCGCCTCTTCCGGCGTATCCGCCAGCGCCGTGAGGTGCCCCATCTTGCGGCCGTTGCGAGCTTCGGTCTTGCCGTAGAGATGCAGCTTCACATCGGGGAAGGCCAGGAGCTTCTCCCAAGCAGGCTCGCCGGTCGCGGGCCAGAGGTCCCCCAGCAGGTTGGCCATGGCGGCGGGACGGTGGAGGCGCGTGTCGCCCAGGGGCAGACCGCAGACGGCCCGGACCTGTTGTTCGAACTGGCTGGTGACGCAGGCGTCGATGGTGGCGTGGCCGCTGTTGTGAGGGCGCGGCGCGATCTCGTTCACCAGCAGCCTGCCGCCGGGCACCATGAAGAATTCCACGCAGAGCACGCCCACCATGTCCAGCGCGTCCGCTATGCGTTCCGCCATGTGGCGGGCCTCGACGGCGACGGACGCGGGAATGCGAGCCGGGAAGAGGGTCGTGTCGAGGATGTGGTTGGCGTGGGCGTTCTCCGCCACATCCCAGGCGCAGGTCTCGCCCGTGGCGGAGCGGGCCGCGATGACGCTCACTTCCCGCTCGAAGGGCGCGAAGGCCTCCAGGACGCCTTGGGTCCCCTTCAATGCCGCGAAGGCGGTGGCGAGGTTGGTGTCCGCGTCCAGCTTCTGCTGCCCCTTGCCGTCGTACCCGAAGGCCGCGGTCTTGAGGATGGCGGGCAGACCCAGGGCGGACGCGGCTTCGCGCAGGTCGGCTTCGGTGTTGATTTCGCGGAACGGCGTGACGGGGAAGCCGCTGGATACCAGGAAGCGCTTTTCGCGCAAGCGGTGCTGGACCGTGTGCAGCACGGAGGCGCCAGGGCGCATGGGGCAGACTTCCGCCACAGCTTCCAGCGTCGCGGCGGCGATGTTCTCGAACTCCACGGTCATCACGGCCACGCCCCGGGCCATCTCCCGCGCGGCGTTTGCATCGTTGTAGTCCGCCCGGACTTCCAGATCCGCCACCTGTCCGGCGGGGCAGTCCTCGCCCGGGTCCAACGCGTGGACACGGTAGCCCATCTTCCGAGCCGCCAGCGCGAACATGCGGCCCAGCTGGCCGCCGCCGAGCAGGCCGAGGGTGGCGCCAGGGCGGATGGGATCGGACATCAGATACCTCGGAACCCTCTATTCTCGCATGGCACAATCGGCGGCATGGACCGCGTCTTCCTCATCACCCTTTCGGACCGCGCCTCGGCGGGAGTCTACGAGGACAAGGCGACGCCGCTGCTGAAGGCTTGGTTGGGGGAACAAGGCGCCATCGTCGGGAGTCGTCTGCTGCCGGATGGCCTGGAGGCCCTGGTGCCTGCGCTGAAGGAGGCCATCGCGTCGGACGAGCCCCTCATTCTCACCTGCGGCGGCACGGGCTTCGGGCCCCGCGACCTCACTCCGGAAGCCACGCGGCAGGTGGTGGAACGCGAGGCGCCGGGCATCGCGGAGTTCATCCGCGCCAAGGGCGGCCATCCCATGGCTTTCGTGAGCCGCGCGGTGTGTGGCATCGCGGGGCGCAGCGTCATCCTCAACCTGAGCGGCAAGCCCAGCGGGGCGATGGAGCAGTTGCAGCTCGCGTGGCCGTTGCTGAAGCACGCCGTGGCCACGCTGCGCAAGGAGCCGGAGCCGCAGAGCCCCTGCGGCTAGAGGATCAGCCTTTCTTTTCCCTACGCCGGCCATTGATCCCGCTGCTCGTGGTATCCCTAGCTCATGAGGATCTACGCGCGGAGCAACCACATCGGATGGATCCATCTCTGGGCCCGCAGGGAGGCCTTTGAGAACGGCGAGCCCTCGGATCATTTCTTCAACGGCCGCACGGACCCCCGCTGGATCGAAGCCGTGCTGAGCACAGAGCAACGCGAGGCGCTGGCGAAGGGGCAACTCGTGGAGATCGAGGACCCCGGCTACTTGGGCGAGGACTGACCGGACTCCTCGCCCTCGGCCACGAGCTTCTCCAGGCGTTGGTAGAGGCTGAGGAAGGAGGTTGAAACCCACAGCAGGGCGATGCTCCCGAGCGCTTGGGAGGCCCACACGAGTGGATGTTTGAGCCGGGTCCAGGCATCGGGGCCATCAGCGCCGAAGCGCGTGAAGACAGCGCTCTCCGCGAGGGCGATGGCCAGCGAACCTGCGAAAGCCGCAAGCAGGATGAACAGGGCGGTCTGCACGACGCGCGGCCAGTAGCTGGCCATGGCGCGGGCGCTCCAGCGCAACGCGTCGGGGAAAGATTCGCCCCGAAGCAGGATCCGCATGGGCGCGAAGCCCGCCAGTGTGAGCACCACCACGCCGGGGATGACGAGCAGCAGGAGCCCGATTCCCCCCAACGCCTGCACCACGAGCCCCGCGCCGAAGGCCCGCAGCCAGCGCTGTTCGAAGAGGGCGGGCCACCGCGCGCCTGGATTGGACGGACTGTCCAGCAGATCCGCGTCGAGGCGCGAGATCCAGCGGGGGATGAAGTAGAGCTCCATGGGCAGCACTGCGACCCAGGCCAGCGCCATGCCCATGACGGGGTTCTTGTCCGCCTTCGCGAGCAGTTCCAGCGCCGGTCCGAGCTGGCCCAGAAGCGTCCCAAGCACTACAAGCCCCGCGGTCCAAGCTGGACGGCGGGCCAGGAAACGGAATCCGTCGGAGAGGGCGCCAGATTGGGAACGCGGCAGAGGTGTCGGCTGCTTCATCTCTATAGCCTACGCGGGAGTATGATGCCCGCATGCACTCCGAGGCGCCCTGCCTGCTCGTGGCGAACCCGATCCTCATGGATCCCAACTTCCTCCGCGCGGTGGTGCTGCTGGTGGAGCATCACGAGGACGGCGCCTTCGGGCTCGTCCTCAATCGCCCGCTGCCCCTGATGCTCGACCAGGTCTGCGCCGATGGCGGCATGGCCTACGCGGGGCCGGAGGGCGCCGTGGCCTGGCGCGGCGGCCCCGTGGAGCCCCAGCGCGGCGTGCTGCTGGTGGAAGGCGGCCTGCCGGAATCCGAGGACACGGTGCTCGACATGACCCACTTCCTCAGCCACCGGAAAGACCTGCTGGAGTCGCTCTTGCAGGAGCAGGACGCCAAGTACCGGCTCTATCTGGGCTATGCGGGTTGGGGCCCCGGCCAACTGGACATGGAGATGGAGGAGGGGGCCTGGACGCTGAAACCTCTCGTCTCCAGCTGGCTGCTGGACGCGAACCCGTCGAGCCTCTGGCACTTGGCCATGGCGGAAGGGCCCGCCTGAAACTCCTCGCGATTTTCCTCACCGCCACCGCGCTGTCGGCTTCCGCGCCCGTTTGGGACATCCACGCGCGGCTGATGCCGGATGGACACAACCTCGCCATCGAAGGCCGCTTCGGGCCGGGCGACGCGGACGCCTTCATGGTGGATTCCGCCGATGCGCCGTTCATGAGTGATGTGGAAGCAGAGACAGCGGGGAAGTGGCGCGCAGTGCCGGGAGCCGGTGGCCGGTGGCCGGTAGCCGGAGCTGAAGCGCGGGGCGCCCATCTCCGCTGGCGTTTCGATCTCGCAGCCGCCTCGAAGGCTCGGCGCAGCGGCGTGCGGCCCTTCGGCAGCGGCTTCATCTTCCGGCCCCGCGTGTGCCTGTTGCGGCCGGAGTCGTTCATGCCCGGCCGCCCCGCGCGGCTCATGGTGGATGCGCCACAGGGTCTGAGCTTCATTTCGGGGCTCGATCCCGGAGGCCCGATCACAGTGGACGATTTGGACGAAGGCCCCGAGGCCGCGATCGGCCCTCTGCGCATCCAGCGATTCGCGGCGAAGGGCGGAACCCTCGCCGCCATCGCGCCGGATGGGAACCTGCCGCTCACGCCCGCGCAGGAATCGCGGTGGTTCAAAATGGCGGGCTCCACGCTGGAGGACGCCTACGGCCGCCTGCCGCTGCCCTGGATCGCGGTGTTCCTGCAGCCCGTGGCCCAAAGCGATGGCGTCCTCTTTGGCAGCACCCGTGGCGGGGGCGGCGCGGCCATCACTGTGCTGCTGGGCAACACCGTGTCCGACCAGGACATCACCGATGACTGGATCCTCGCCCACGAACTTGTCCACACCGCGCTGCCCGATCTCGACCGCAGCCATCATTGGCTGGAAGAGGGCATCCCCACCTACCTGGAGCCGCTGCTGCGCCTGCGGGAGGGTCGCGAGACGCCGGAGGCTTTCTGGTCCGATCTGCGGAGCCAGCTGCCCAAAGGCCAGCCCCAGGCCGGGGACCGCGGCCTGGACCGCACACCCACCTGGGGCCGCACCTACTGGGGCGGGGCGCTGTTCTGTTTCGTGGCGGACTACCGCATCCGCGAAGCCACTGGAGGAAAGCAATCACTCCTCGACGCGCTGCGGGCCATCCTGCCCGCAGGCGGCATCGCCACTCGCGGGGACATCCGAGCCCTGCTGGAAGAGGCCGACAGCGCCTTGCCTGGGCCCGTGCTGCTGCCCCTCTACGACGCCTGGGCCGCATCGCCCGAGACCGTGGACCTCGACGCCATCTGGAAACGCCTGGGCGTGGCCAAGGAACCCCTCGACAGCCAGGCTCCTCAAGCCGCGCTGAGGAAGGCCTGGGGGCATTGATCGGTTATAATGAATGTTTTGGGCCCCTCAAGGACCATTCCGGGCCTGCTTTTCCGCCTCATTCACTGAATTGGATCATCGATGTTCACGCTGTCTTTCAAGACCTCCAAAAAGGAGGGCCGCGCCGAATGTGAGCGCGAAGTGGCCCTGCTCGCAGCCTCCACCACTGCAGGCGTGGAACTCACGCACCGCTGCGGCGGCCATGCCCGCTGCGGCACCTGCCTCGTCACGGTGGAAAGCGGCGCTGAGTTTCTCAGCGAACCGCTGGCGTCAGAGAGCCGCGTCTTGAAAGTCCTCAAAGCCCAACCCGGCCAGCGCCTGGCCTGCCAGGCCTGGGCGAAGGGCGATGTGAGCTGTTCGCAGGGCTGAGACCTGAGGCTTGGCGAGCGGCCTCAGATCTCAATCCAGATAGAACCCCACGCCCTGCCACACCTTCACGGGTGTGCCGTCTTTGGTGCGGGCGGGATCGAAGACGACGCGCTTGGCGGCGTCCAGGCAGGCGGCGTTGGCGTCCTTCACCTTCTGGCTGTCGCCGGAGAGAGGCTGGAGCAGGCGCGCGACCGTCACCTCGCCCTTGTCGTCCACGAACACATTCACGACGACGACGCCCTTGGGCGCGCCCCAGCCGCTGAGCTTGGGGGTCACCTTGTAGAGGTTCAGCGGGTTCGCGGGGGTGATGTTCTCGGCCTCGATGACGGTGTCTCCGGGCTGGAAGGGGCCTTCCAGGCGGCGTTGCAGCTCGGCGTTCTCCTTGGCCAGCTTGTCGCGGTCGGCCTGGCAGGCGGCCAGCTGCTCCTTGGATTTGGCGACGCCCTTAAGCAGCGCGTCCGAATCGCCCGCGTTCTCCTTCAACATCGCCTTGAGGGAGGCCAGCTCTTGCGCGGAGGCGGCGGCCTGAGCTTTGTATTGGTCGCGGCTGCGCTGGGCATCCGCCAGCTGCGCGGGCAGGGCGGTCTGGGCGTCCACCTTGGCCTGGAGCGCATCCCGCTCGGCGGTGAGCTTCTTGAGACCGGCCTTCAACTGCGCAGCTGTGGGCGCGCGACGGGACTGCGCGGCGAGGGGCGTAGCGAGGCAGGAGAGCAGCAGCAGGGCGGCGGCGGTGCGGCGCATGGATCTTCCTCCATGAGTGTCCGGCGGAGTCGCGCCAGTCACTGATAAACATACTGCAATCGGGCCGGAGGCTCCCGGTCAGCCCTAGTGCAGGCTCGGGCGCCCGCCATCCGACGCGGGCTTCTCCGTGCGCAGGATGCCGCGCTTCAGGAGCGAGGCGAAGATGATCTTGCAATCGTCCTCGCTGAAGGGCGCCACGGCCATGAGGTCGCGGAAGGAGTGCATCCCCGTCACGCGCGTGGCCATGAAGGCTTCGCCGGGGCTCAGGTCCACATGGGTGAGCTCCATGAGGTCCACGGCCAGCTCGGGGATCTGCTCCAGGTTCAGGGGCCGCTCCGCCGCCTGCTGGAGGCTCTGGACCTCCTTCATCATCCGGTTGGCGACAGGATCCTGGGGCTGGCCCTGGAGCACGCGGCGGATCTCGGTCTGGGCCTCCTCCAGCCGCTTGCGGTCCAGCAGGGCCCGGGCCTTCTGGAGCGGGTCCTCGCCCTTCACCTTGGCGCCGCCGGGGTTCGTCACGCGCAGGAGGCCGCGTTCCACCAGGTCGAAGATGTGGCGGCTCACCTTGAACTCGGTGGAGCGCAGCTCCAACACGAGATGGTCCACGCTCTTGATGCCGTCCACATGGGCCAGCAGCTCCGCGTCCTCCGCCGCCAGGGGCAGCTGCTCGGCGATGGCCTCCGAATCCGCGGTGATGACGGCATCGCCGCCCTTCAGGACATCGCGGATTCGCTGCCACTCGTCCCGGCGGCGGGCGCCTTCCAGCACGATGCCCGTCACATCCAGGTTCAGCAGCACGGTGCGCGGATCGGGGCGCTGGCCTTCCATGAACTCGAAGTCGCCGCTGGACCAGATGAAGCAGTCGAAGAGGCTCTCCTCCGTCTTGAGATGGATGATGCGGCGGATCTCGTTCTCGGTGACGAGGTGGCGGTTCACGAGGATGCGCCCCAGCAGCTCGTTCTCGTCCTCCTGCGCGGCCAGGGCCTCGCGCAGCTGGGCCTCGTTGATGCGGTTGTAGGCGAGGAGGAATTGGCCGAGGTATTCCTTCGGGTCCGTGGAGCTGGCGGAGGTGATGCGGCCGTCCTCGAAGGCGATGGTCTTCATGTACGCGGTGCCGCGCATGGCCAGCACGCCTGTCTTTTTGCCCACGGCGAGCCACTGGAGGAGATCCTCCAGCCCCATGGTCGCCAGGTTTCCTTTGAGCGACATGCCGCCTCGTAGTGGACAGACAGTCTAGCGCGGTGGGAAAGCCCGGGGCGTCACGCGATAAATGACCATGCGGCCTAAAGCCTCGGCAACAGCTCTCGGATGGCCTGGTTGAGCAGGTCCGGATGGTGCCGCGCCATGCCAGCCTCGGGGTCCAGGAGGGGGCGGCGGAGGACGGGGACGCCCCCCAGCTCATCGCGGTCGGCGCGGAGGGGCTGGCCGCCCTCGTCCGTGTAGCGCCGGGCCATATCGGCGGGTAGAGGGGAGTTGTTGGCCAGCACGGCGGAGAGCCGGATCTGGCCCAGGTCCTGGATGGCGGCCACATGGGCTTCCAGGTCCAGGCCATGGCTTTCGCCGGGCTCGGTCATGAGGTTCGCCACATAGACCACGGGCGCGCCGGAGCGGGCCACGGCCTCCCGCAACTCGGGGATGAGCAGGTTGGCGATGGTGGAAGTGTGGAGGCTGCCTGGCGCCAGCAGGATGAGGTCCGCCCGCAGCGAGGCCAGCACGGATTCCGGCAGGGGCTCGGCGTCCTTGGGCTCGATCCAGAGGCTCTTGAGGGGTGGGCGGGCGTGGTTGATGGCGGATTCGCCTTCGAGCCGCTTTCCGTTGGCATCCTCGGCGCAGAGCGTGACGGGCGTGGCGGTGGCGGGGTAGAGCTGCCCGGCCGTCACGAGCACGGAGGAGAGCTGGCGGATGGCGCGGACCCAGTCCCCGGAGAGGTCCGCCAGGGCCCAGAGCATGAGGTTGCCCAGGGAGTGTCCGGCCAGGGAGCCGTCGCCCTTGAATCGGTAGTTGAGCAGGTCCGACAGGATCGAGTCCTCGCGGGTGAGGGCCCCGAGGCAGTTCCGCAGATCGCCGGGCGGGATGCCGCCCAATTCCTGCCGCAGGCGCCCGCTGGAGCCGCCGTCATCCGAGACGGCCACGATGCCGGTGAGGCGCCAAGGATCCCGGGCGCGGGCAGCCTCGCGTTTGAGGGCCCGCAGCAGCGCGGACAGGCCCGTGCCGCCCCCGATGGCGACCACCCGGAGCGGCGATTCGGCCTGAAGCGGCATATCCGCTTAGTCGTTCTCGGTGAACGCGAAGAGCGAGGACTTGCGCAGCTCGGCGAAGTCGGGCTCCAGGCGGAAGAGGAAGAGCGCGGACTGGTCCAGCGCCATGGCCTGCTTCAGGCTCTCTGCGGCGGGCTCGGCCTTGCCGGCTTGGGCGTAGGCCGTGGCGGCGAGGTAGTGGAGCAGGCCCTTCTTGGGGTGGGCCTTGATGGCCTTGTCCAGCACCTTCAGGGCGCCCGCGTGGTCGCGGTGGTTGAGCAGGGACTGGGCCTCCTGCTCTGCGGTCTCGGCGGCGGCCTTGGCGGGATGGACCTTGGCCTGGGCCAGGTGGAGGTAGGACATGACGCAGCGGTGGAAGGCCGGATCCCCGGTGGTCTCGGCGGCCAGCGCCTCCAGAGGCTTGATGGCCTCCGCGTGCTTGCCCGAGTCCACCAGCTTCACTGCCTTGGCCAGCTCGGCCGCGTGCGGGTGCGCCGCGCGCTCAGGGGCTTTTCCTTTGGCTTTCGTCACCATGCTTGACCTCATGCCTTAGGGCCATTATGCACCAGAGCCAGGAAAGACAAAGGGCGGCCCTGGCCGGGCCGCCCCTCGGACGCATGCCACTGTTCAGGACTTGAAGAGCACATCTTCCCGGTTGAGGGTCTTGGTCGCCAGGGCGGTGAACGCGATCGCCGCGGTGGTGTTGATGCCCAGGGCCAGCAGGTAGTGGACCCAGTTGAACTGTTGGCCGAACATCTCGCGGATGGCCACGCTGGCGTTGATGATAGGCACGAAGGGGATGATGGACATCTTCTCGATGCCGGGGGCCATGGAGAACACCCCGAGCATGATGATGACGAACATGCCGGGCATCAGGGCCGTGGCGGCCTCGCGCTGGGATTTGGCGCGGATGCCGACGGTCATGACGAAGGCCACCATCACCAATGACACGGGCACCAGGAGCAGCAGGGTGAGCCCCAGAGTGGAGGGGCTGGCCATCTGGAGCAGGGATGTGGTGGCCGGAGCGCCTGTGGCCGCGGATTGGGCGGCGATATCGTGGCCCAGCATGTTGAAGCCGATGGCCGAGCCCGCGACATTCGACACCACGCTGAGGGCGCCCAGCGCGAAGAGCGCCATCAGCTTGCCGAGGGCGATCTGCCCGCGGGAGATGCGGGTGGAGAGCAGGCTCATGAGCGTGCCGCGCTCCCGCTCGCCCGCGGTCATGGACGAGCCGTGGCCCATGACGCTGCTGAACATGCTGATGAGGATGATGTAGGGGATCCAGATGCCGAGGCTCTTGCCCAGCTCGAGCGCGAGGTCCGCGGCGTTCTTCACCTCGACCTTCGAGGGTTCGGCCAGCTGGGGGGAAGCGTTGAGGGCCTGGAGCCGGGTGTCCACCCAGGTCTTGTCCTGCGTCTTGAGCAGGTCGTTGAGGCGCTTGAGAGCCAGCTGGGAATCGTCCTCCGCTCTGTTGATGGTGGCGGTGAGGGCGAGTGTTCGCTGAGCCTTCAGATCCTCGGACGCGGAAGCGGGGACTTCCAGCGCCATCTCCAGCTTCTTGTCGCGCAGCGCCTTGCTGAGGCCGCCTTCCGGCGCCGCCACGATCTGGAAATCCTTGGGGTCCGCCTGCAGCGCGGGTGCCAGCACCGAACCCGGGTCCACCAGATAGACCCGCGACGGCCTGCTCTTGCGGTCCGCCTCGTCGCGCATGGACATCTTGCCCATCACGCCGAAGATGACCGGGTAGAGGATCAGGGGCATCGCGAAGGTGAAGAACAAGGTGCGCCTGTCCTTCGACAGTTCGAGGAGTTCCTTCTTCATGATCAGCCATGCGCCGCGCATCGGGCCTCCGTCTCAGGGTCGTTGAATGTCGGGTTCAGGCGATGGCCGCTTCGCTCTCGCCGGCCAGCTGGAAGAAGACTTCGTCCAGGCTGCGGGCGTGGCGGGCGCGCAGGAGGTCCCTGGGCGGGGCGTCCCCGTGCAGCTTGCCGTCGAAGATGATGCCGACGCGGTCGCAGATGTCCTCCGCCATGGGCATGGCGTGGGTGCAGACGATGACCGCACGGCCTTCGGATTTCATGAGCTGGAGCAAATCCAGCACGGTCTTGGCCGTGAGCACATCGAGGCCCGTGGTGGGCTCGTCGAAGATGACTGCCTTGGGGTCGTGGAGCAGCGCCCGGGCGATGTTCACCTTCTGCTTCTGGCCGGTCGAGAAGGTGTTCATCTTCACATCGGCGAAGTCCGAGAGCCTGAGCCGCTCCAGCAGGTGCATGCCGCGCCGTTCGGCGGTGGCGGCCTCCACGCCCTGCATCTCGCCGAATAGGCGCAGCTGTTCGCGGGGCGTGAAGCGCTCGTAGACCTGCATGTCGGTCGCGAGGTAGGCGAGCTTGCCGCGCACATCCTCGCCGCGGGTCCGGGTGTCCAGGCCGCAGACCTCGATGGAGCCCTGGTCGGGCTTCATGAGGCCCGCGATCATGCGCAGGGTCGTCGTCTTGCCCGCGCCGTTGGGGCCCAGCAGGCCGTAGATCTCTCCAGGCTCCACATTGAGGGAGATGCCGCGCACGGCGTCCACGCGCATCTTCTTGCGGGTCCGCTTGTCGCGGACATCGAAGGATTTATGGACATCCCGCAGCTGGATCATGGCTGTCTCCCGTGAGGAACGGGATCAGTCTAAGGTTCCGCCGTGGGGCCTGTCCGCCGATTCGGCGAACGGCCCTCCCGGGTGGACGAACGGCGCGGGAAGGCCGGTCAGCGGGAGGGGCTCAATCTTCCTTGGCGTTCATGCTCCGCCAGAACGCGATCACGAGGACGGCCATGCCCACGGCCATCGCCGTGTGCGCGATGCCGTAGCTGGCGGCGCGGAGGGCCTGGTTGCCGCCGAAGAAGGCGCCGTTCCAGGCCGCGAAATCCGTGTGGCCGAAGCGCACGCCCAGCACCCAGTGGTAGCCCTTGTAGAGCAGCAGCGCCACGGACAGGGCCGAGCCCGGCAGGTAGAGCCAGGTGGCGGTCTTCAGCGTCTTCGCGCCCAAGGGGCGGAAGCCCAGCGTGAGGCCGAGGTGCAGCATGAACACGAGGGCCAGGGGCAGCACCGCGCCCAGCAGGAAGGCGTGGCCATGGACCAGTGCCAGGGGCAGGATCGCCTCCATGTGCAGGCCTGCCGGAAGCAGGTCGGAGACCGGTGCGCGCTTGGCTGATTCCTCGAAGGAGAGGCCGATGAGCAGGCCGAACACCATCATCACGATGGCGTAGCGCAGCCAGGTCCGGTACAGGGCGCGGTAGTGGTCCGGGATGTTCATCGCCATGCCTTTCAAGGGTGGCCCATGGAGCTGAGGCCCCAGAAGCCGTCGATGCCGAGGGTGCCGTACATGACCATGAAGATGCCCATGCAGAGGCAGTAGAAGGCGAAGCCGTTGAGGCGCGGCTTGCGGGTGAACCGGTCGAGGATGCCGATGGCGAAGTAGCCCGCCACGCCGCTCACCACGATGCCCACGATGCAGGCCAGGAGCGGGCTCACGCCGCCCGCGGGGATGAGCAGGTCCTGGGGCAGGGGCTGATGCAGCAGCAGCGGCTTGAGCAGCTTGCCGCCCTCTACGAGCGAAGCGGCGAGGATCGTGGGGATGCCCAGGAGGAAGCTGAAGCGCGTGGCGGAAGGCAGGCCCAGTCCGCTGAAGACGCCCACGGAGATCGTGGAGCCGGATCGCGACAGGCCGAAACCGCCGCCGATGCCTTGGATGGCGCCCACCCAGGCGGCGTCCTTCCAAGTGGCCTGATCGAGCTCGCGGCCTTCGCGCTTCTTGGCCCTCTCATTCGCCGTGAAGAGCATCCAGGCCGTGAGGATGAGGCAGATGCCGAAAATCCACACATGGTCCTTGGCGACTTCTTTCGTGTGCCGCGTGAGCAGGCCGAGGATGCCCGTGGGGACCATGGCGACCAGCAGCAGCCAGGCCAGGTGTCGGCCCTCGACACTGAGGCCGACGATGCCGCGGCCCACTTCCGCCACTTCGCGGCGGAAGTAGACGATGAGCGCCACCAGCGTGCCCGCGTGCAGCAGCATGTCGAAGGCCAGCGGCATGCTCTGGCCCATGAGCAGGTTCTCCGCCAGCGTCAGATGCGCCGTGGAGGACACCGGGAGGAACTCTGTGAGGCCCTGGATGAGGCCAAGCAGGATGGCGTGCCAAAGATGCATGGGAGTGGCTCCGGCGCGAAAGCACCAGTGTCCCACGGCTCATGCCCATCCGGCCCTTTCAGCTTCTTCGCGGCGCGGCCTCGGATCCTCGAGGCGGGCAAGGGTTCTGTGAACCGCCTTTGAACACTGGCATAGACATGTTTCAATCGCCCCATGCGATCGCTGGATTTCCGTTCTGACACTGTCACCAAGCCTTCCCCGGAGATGCGCCGGGCCATGGCGGAGGCGGAAGTGGGGGACGATGTCCTTGAAGGCGACCCCACGCTCCGGCGGCTGGAAGAGCGCGTCGCGGACCTGCTGGGTATGGAGGCCGCGCTGTGGACACCGACCGGCTGCATGGCGAACCTCATCGCGTTGATGCTGCACTTGAATCGCGGCGACCGTTTCCTCGCGCCGGAAAAATCGCATGTGCTGGGCTCGGAGCTGGGCACGGGCGCGTGGCTGGCGGGCGGGATGCCGGAGGCGCTGCCCTGGGATGGCGGCCCGGGCCGACCAAAGTCCGAGACGGTCACTGCCGCGGCGGGCAGGCCCGGTCCCTACTACAACCTGCGCACGGCGCTGCTCTGCCTGGAGAACACGCACAACTTCGCGGGCGGCGCGGTCATCCCGAAGGCGGAGCACGACGCGCTCGTCGCGGCGGCGAAGGCCTCGAACCTCAAGGTGCATCTTGACGGCGCCCGCGTCTGGCATGCGGCGGCAGCGCTGGGCCTGCCGCTGCGGGACCTCACGGCGGGCGTGGATTCCGTCCAGGTCTGCCTCAGCAAGGGGCTGGGCGCGCCCATGGGCTCGCTGGTCTGCGGCACGAAGCCCTTCATCGAGGACGCGAAGCGCGCGCGCAAGATGCTGGGTGGCGGCGTGCGACAGGGCGGCGTCGTGGGCGCGGCCGGGCTCGTGGCGCTCGATTACATCCCGCGCATTCATGAGGACCACGCGAAAGCTTGGCGCCTGGCCGAGGGCCTGCGCGAATTGGGTGCGGAGCTGCCGATGCCCGAGACGAACATCCTGCTGGTGCCCGTGGCCGATCCCGGCGCCGTCCTCACGCGCATGACGGATGCGGGCGTGCATGCGCTGCCTGTGGGCAACGCCGTCCGCTTCATTACCCACCGCGACCTGGATCCAGCCGATATCGAGGAGACAGTCGCGCGGTTGACGCCCCTGGCATTCTTGCTCAAGGCCATCTGAAGGATTCGACCTGGAGGAGTGCATGAAGCGCGGGCTCATCGCAGGCGTCCTCCTTCTGCTCATGGCCGCGGGCGCCGCCGGATTCTGGTGGAGCCGCAACCATCTCGTTCCCGTGCCGCTGGCCTCTGACGGGCCGCTCTTCACGGCGCCCAATCCTGATCCGGGGCAGGACCAGGCCAAGCTGGAGATGCTGTTGCCGTCCGGGCCGGGCCTCCACGCCTTCATCCTCCGGCAGGTGGGCGAACCGTTGCTGGCTCCCGCCGCGGATGGAGCGTGGACGGGCCTGCTGGCGGAGTCTTTGTGGGAGAGCCCCAATCACCGCCATTGGCGCGTGCAGCTGCGCCAGGCCGTGCGGCTCCACGATGGCCATCTGCTGGACGCGCGCTGGACGCTGGCGGCGCTCCGCCACATGCCAGCAGGGCCGTTTGAATCTGGCGCCAAGGCCACGGTGGTGGATGACCGCACCTTCGATCTGGATTTCAAGGAGCCCTGGGAGTTGTCGCGGCGCCTTTCCTCGCCTGGCGCTGTGCTCATGACCGGGGCGGGCCCTCATGCCATCGGCAGCGGTCCCTTCCGTCTCGCCGCTTCGGACACCGGTGAGGTCTACCTCGCGCGCTTCGACGGGTTCCGCCACGGCAATGCCGCCATCGCCGAAGTGCATCTCCCTGAGGATCCCGCGAGGATGGAGGGCCGCACCTGGGCCCAGGATCTCCTCGCGCGCCGTTACGCGCTGGCCGTGTTCCCCGGCAGCGTGCCGCCGGAAGACATGGCCAAGGTCCGCAACGCGCCCTACGATCAGCTGCGGATGAAGGACGGCAGCGTGTGGTTCATCTCGCGGCGCATGCGGCGCTTGCATCCCGATTCCACGGACTGGACGCGCACTGCGCTCTACGGCGCCTGGCAGGCGGACATGGACCTGGCCTACGATCCCCGCTGAATCTGTAAGGCGGGATCCTCGCCTAATCCACGGACAGGCCTTAAGGTGGAGGCAGATTTCCTTCCTTCCCCTGTCCGCTCCGGAGGCACCCTGCTTCCATCCCTCCGCCTCTTCCGCGTCGCCCTGTTGCTGCTGGTCCTCCTCCCCGGGAGCGTCCGCGCGCAGGAGGCGCTGGCTGAGGGCCGCTTCACCTTCCGCGCCTATGGCACGGAGCAAGGGCTCGGCAACCAGGCTGTGCAGTGCCTCGCGCAGGATGGGACGGGCTTCCTCTGGGTTGGCACCGAGGACGGCCTCTACCGTTATGACGGTAAGCGGTTCCACAGTTACGGCACGGAGGAGGGCCTGCCTTCCAGTTATGTGACGGCGCTGAAGGAGGACGGCAAGGGCCATCTCTGGGCGGCCACCTTCCAGGGTCTCGCGAGGGAAGCGTCCGGCCGTTTCGTGGCAGCAGGTGCCGCCCAAGGTTTGCCGGAGGGCCCTGTCCAAGGGCTCGATGCCGATGAGAAGGGCCGGTTGTGCGTGGCCTTCGCTCAGGGACCGTATCTGCAACACGACGATGGCGCCTTCGCGCTGATCTCTGGTTGGACTGGAGGGCAGCCGACGGCCATCGCGTCCCCGGGGAGCCGGATCTGGACCGCTTCTCTGGAAAACGGTGTCGCGCGGATCCGCAGCTGGGAGCGGGGCCGCTGGCAGGATTGGCAGGGCGGGTTCGGCGGGGAGCGCATCGATGCCATCCTGCAGGATCCTAATGGGGAAGTCTGGGCCCGCGATGCGCATCATCTCTGGGTGCTGCGGCGCGGCGCGGCGCGGTTCGAGGACGCCGCTCCCGGCCTGCTCCCGCCCACCAGCGCCAAAGCCCTCCTGCGCCTGGACAGCGGCGGAGGATTGCTTGTGCCGACTGACCAGGGTTTGTGGACGCTGCAGAACGGCCGTTGGACCCGGCTGCAGGCCGCGAACGGCCTCCCCACGCCCTATGTCCGGGACGCGCTCCGGGACCGGGAAGGCTCGCTATGGATCGGTTCACTCGGGGTCTTCCGCCTCCTCGGCCGGGGCTTGTGGCGGGCTTACTCGGCCGCCGACGGCCTGCCCGACAGCGTGGTCTGGACCATCTTCCGGGATCGCGACCGCAGGCTCTACGCGGGCACCGACCGCGGCCTCGCTGTGGCGGGCCCGGAGGGCTGGAAGGCGGTGCCAGCCACGGCTGGCAAGGTGATCCGCACGGCCGCGCAGGCGGAGGATGGCAGCTTCTATCTCGGCAGCCTGCCTTCTATCGTCTCCCACTGGGATCCCCGCAGCGGACGCATCGACGGCACCTACAGCGTCTCTTCGGGCCTGGGCGGGTCGCGCATCTTCCGGCTGCTCATGAGCCCCGGAGGGACGCTCTGGGCCGCCACGGAAGATGCCGGCCTCTACAAGGCGGATACCCATCGCAAACCGCTCCACTTCGAGCCGGTCCAGCTGCCATCCGGCACCCTGGATGAATATGTGAACGGGCTCACAGAGGGCGCATCCGGGCGGATCTACGCCTGCGGAGCCCATGGACTGGCCGTGCTCAGCGGGGGGAAATGGCGGCGCTACACGGACCGGGACGGCCTCAAGCAGACGCATGTGGCTTACGCCCTCGAACTGCGCGATGGCAGTGTCCTTGTGGGCTACTTCGAACCCGTGGGCCTCAGCCGCGTCCGTTTCCGGGCCGATGGCTCCCTCGAGCCCGAGCCCCATCCCGTTCCCGGAGATCGGCTCGACCACGAAAAGATCTACATGCTGGGCGAGGATGGGCAGGGACGCATCTGGGCGGGCACGGGCCGCGGCGTCTTCCTCATCCAGGGCGGCAGCCTGCAGCACTTCGGCCTGAGCGACGGCCTTGTGGGCGAGGACATCGACAACATGGCCTTCCTCGCGGATCCCGGCGGGGATGTCTGGGTGGGCAGCAGCTCGGGCCTGGCCCGGTTCGACGCGGGCTCTTATCAGGGGCCGCCGGCGCCGCCGGGAACGGCCTTCCTCTCCTGCACGCTCGGGGACCGCGGCTTCGACCCGTCCCTGGCCGGCCCGGAGGTATCGCACCGCGACGGCACGCTTCTGACGCGCTTTGCCGGACTGAGTTTCCTCGGCGAGGGGCGCACCCATTCCGAAGCTCAGCTGGAGGGACTCGAGCCGGGACGGCATGCCGCCGATTCCGGCGAGGCGCGCTATCCGGCGCTCGCTGGCGGGACCTACACCTTCCGCGTCCGTTCGCGGGTGGATGCAGGCCCTTGGGGCCCGGAGTCTTCCTTCTCGTTCATTGTGCGGCCGCCCTGGTGGCAGACCTGGTGGTTCCGCGCGCTGGCCATGCTGGCCCTGGCAGGCACTGTGGCGGCCTTCATCGGGTGGCGCGTGGCTGCGCTGCGGAACCGGAATGAGGAACTCGCGGCGCTCGTGCGCGCCCGCACGGCGGAGCTGGAGGCGGCCAACGACGCGCTGCAATCGCAGAGCGTGACGGATTCACTCACCGGCTTGAAGAACCGCAGGTACCTGGGCGTCTGCATGCCAGAGGACACGGCCCGGGTGCGCCGCACCCACCGCGAGCTGCTGGACCACCGCCGGGACCGCTCCCATGTGAACATCGACCTGGTGCTGGTCATGGTGGACCTGGACCACTTCAAGGAAGTGAATGACACCTACGGCCACGCGGCTGGGGACCTGGTGCTGCAGCAGGTGGCGGTGATCCTCAAGGAGGCCACCCGGGATTCGGACACCGTGGTCCGTTGGGGCGGCGAGGAATTCCTGGTGGTGGCCCGCAACGCCGCGCGCAAGGAGGCCATCGTGCTCGTGGAGCGCATCCGCAGCCGCATGGCCGCCCACGCGTTCGACCTAGGGGACGGCCGTTCTCTCCGCCGCACCTGTTCCATCGGGTTCGCGCTCATGCCTTTCCTCTGCGCGGAGCCGGACTACATGAACTGGGAGGAAGTGGTGGATGTGGCGGACCACTGCCTTTATGTGGCCAAGCACGCAGGACGGGACGCCTGGGTGGGCGTGATGTCGGGAGCGGACATCACATCGGAACAGCTGGGGTCGAAGGTGGCCCAGCGCCTCCACGAGGTCGTCCGGACGCCGATGGTGGAGGTCCTCACATCCCAGCCGGATCCATCGAAGCTGCCTTGGGAAGAAGCCTGATCCCTATTCGAGATTGGCGGCCTGCTCGCGAAGCTGGTCCAGCGCGCCCTTGGCCTCCATGACGGCGCGGGTCATGGCGAGGCGCTTGCACTTGGAGCCGCAGGTGTTCAGCTCGCGCAGCACCTCCTGGGCCCACACATCCGTCCACTTGCCCTCGAGCGCGCCCTTGCCGAGCCTCGCGCCGAAGTCGTCGAGATGGGCCGCGAGACGCACCAGTTCCTCGCGCACATCCTGGCGCTCGGCAAGGGCTCCCGCCTCCGCCACCAGCCGCTCGGCCGGGAGCTGGCCTTCGAGCCGGGCGTCCTTGAGCACCTGCTCCAGCCGCGCTGCGTAGAGACCGGGCAGTTCAGCGACTTGCGCTTCGGCCTCGGTCTGGAGCGCGCCGTGCAGGGTCCTGAGGCGGGCCATAGTTGCTTCGAAAAAGGGTGTCAGACGATCCGCTTCCGCCGCGCGCTTCGTGTTCCAGTCCGCCAGCAGGGCGTCAAGCGCTTCGACCAGCGGCGCCTCCACCCGCTCCGCGAGATCCGAATCCGGGGGCAGGAATGCGCCGGGCACGCGGAAGAAGGCCTCCGCCGTCATGGGCGGGAGCGCGAGCCACTCGGCGTCCTCCTGCCAGGTCTTGGCGAGACTGCGGAGCAGGGCGCGGTTCACCTGGGGTTCTAACTCCGGCGCGTCCTGCAGCTCCACAGCGAGATCAAGCTTCCCCCGTTTGGCTGCCCCATGGACTCGCGTCCGCAGTGCCGTCTCCAGCAGGAACAGCGCAGGATGCAGCCGCAGGTTGAGGTCCAGTCCCTTGCCGTTCACGCTGCGCAGCGAAAGCCGCAGGCGCCCCGTTCCGAAAGGGCGGATGAGTTCGGCAAAGGCGGTCATGGAGCGCATAGAACCATTAGACTCGCGAAACTCAGACTTCCTCCACTGCCCCCTTCATCCAGGGCTTGGCGCGCAGGCGTTCGACGGAGCCTTCGAGGAAGAGTTCCAGAGGTTGTTTGCCTTCATGGCCGGCGCGGGGAGCGGCCGCTCCTGAGAAGCCAAGTCGGGCGCCTTCCTGGAGGCGCAGGGGCAGCTGTGCCACGGGGCGCACTTCGCCGGTGAGGCCCACCTCGCCCATGAAAAGGCATTTCGGCGCGAGCAGGCGGCTGGTGGCGCTGCTGGCGAGGGCGGCGATGACGGCAAGATCGGCCGCGGGGTCTTCGATCTCCAGGCCGCCCGCCACATTGAGGTACACATCGCGGTCATGGAGCTGGATGCCGCCTCGGCGTTCGGCCACGGCGCAGAGCATCGCCAGCCGCTGGCCATCGATGCCCAGGGCTGTGCGGCGCGGGATGCCCAGGCCGGCGCTCGCCACCAGCGCCTGGATCTCCACCACCATGGGTCGCGTCCCGCTGAGGATGACGGTGGCGGCGCAGCCGGGGCGCGGTTCGGCATCGAGGAAGAAGGGGTTGCCCTCCGCGGGCGTCAGGCCCTTCTCCGTCATGGCGAAGACGCCCAGCTCGAATGCCGCGCCGAAGCGGTTCTTGAGGGAGCGCAGCAGGCGGTGGTGATGGTGCCGGTCGCCTTCGAAGCTGAGCACCGTGTCCACGAGATGCTCCAGCACCTTCGGGCCCGCGAGTCCGCCGTCCTTGGTCACATGGCCCACCAGCACCAGGGGCGTTCCCGTGGCCTTGGCCCAGCGGGCCAGCATCTGCGCGCAGCCGCGCACCTGGCTCACGCTGCCGGCGCCGCTCTCGAATTCGGGATCGAAGAGCGTCTGGATGGAATCGATGAGCAGGAGGGCGGGCTTCATTCGGTCCGCGGCTTCGAGGATGCGGCGCACATCCGTTTCGGCGAGCAGGTGCAGCTCCGGCGCTTCGGCGCCCAGGCGCTGGGCCCGGAGTTTGATCTGCCGCTCGCTTTCCTCGCCCGATGCGTAGAGGACCGCGCCATCGGCCTTCGCGGCCCACTGCAGTAGCAGCGTGCTCTTGCCGATGCCGGGTTCGCCGCCCAGCAGCACCACCATGCCCGGCACCACGCCGCCGCCCAGCACCCGGTCCAGCTCTTCCACACCCGTGGGTGTGCGGGCCGTGTCCGTCATCTCCACTTCAGCGAGCCGGATGGGCCCCGAGTGCTCGCTCACGGCGAAGGCGCTGCCCGCGCGGATCAGATCCTTGCGCAGCGAGCCCCGGGCCTCCGCCACGGTGCCCCAAGCGTTGCAGCCGGAACATTTGCCCAAGGGCGCGGAATACCGCGCGCCGCAGGCGGTGCATTCGAACAGGGGCGATGGTTTGGCCATGGCCCCAAGTCTATACTTTCGCTTTTATTTCGCAATCCTAAAAAACCCGATTTGGTGGCTCCGAGTGGATTTGAACCACCGACCTGTCGCTTAGGAGGCGACCGCTCTATCCAGCTGAGCTACGGAACCCCGAAGGGTCATTTTGGCACAGACCCGAGGCAGGCTTGAACCTCGCGGTCGGTGGTCTGGCGGAAGTCCTCGTACCAGTAGCCCACGGCGACAAGGGATTCCTCGGGAAGCAGACAGACCGTCCGGTCCACTTCCCGTTCCAGTTCCGCGAGGGTCGAGGGCGGAGCCACAGGCACGGCCACGACGATCGAGATCGCCTGCATCTGTCGCAGAGCGCGGATGGCGGCGAGCATGGTGGCGCCGGTGGCGATGCCGTCGTCCACGAGGATCACGGTGCGACCCCGCACCTCGAGCGGTGGCCGCCCCTGGCGGTAGAGCCGCTCCCGCCGGTCCAGCTCGGCGCCTTCGCGCGCGGCCTCGGCCTCGATGGCACGGCCGGAGATCCCCAGCGACCGGATCACATCTTCATTCAGCACGCGCACGCCGCCGGAGGCGATGGCGCCCATGGCCAGCTCCTCGTGACCAGGAGTGCCCAGTTTGCGGACGAGACACACATCCACCGGGGCACCCAGGATCCGGGCCGCTTCGGCCGCCACGGGCACACCCCCGCAAGGCAGGCCCAGCACGATCACATCCCCGCGGCCCGCATAGCGTTTGAGCGCCTCCCCCAGAAGGCGTCCAGCTTCGATGCGGTCCTTGAAACGGCGGTCCATGATCCGGCTCCGCCCGAAGGATAGGGCGTCCTCAGTCCACATGCATGGCCTCGCCCTTCGGCGGCGGGGCGGGTCGCTTCATGAGGAAGACCATGGGGAGGATGAGGAAGCAGATGACGGCCACGACCCAGAAGGTGTCCATCATTCCGAGCAGGGCGGCCTGCTGGACGAGCTTCCCGTAGGCGGCGCCCATGGCGGCGTGGGCCGCGTCCACGGCCGCCATGCCCTGGCTCATGAACCCCGCCTGGGCGTGGGCGATGAAGCCGTCGTAGGCCGGGTTGCCGGGGACCATGTTGTGGACGAGCTGGGCCTGATGGAACTGCGAGCGCCGGGCGAGGATCGTGGAGAGGATGGCGATGCCCACGCTGCCGCCCAGGTTGCGGAAGAGGTTCAGCAGGCCCGACGCCTGGTTGATCTGCTCCTTGGGCAGGCCCACATAGGCGCTCACATTGATGGGGATGAAGAGCGCCGCCAGGCCCATGCACTGCACGCAGCGCGCGAACACCGCGTTGTTGAAACCGGTGGCGAGACTGAACCTCGACATCATGAGGAGGCCGATGCCCGTCATGCCGAGCCCATAGGCGATGAGGATGCGGGCGTCCACCTTCCGCATGAGCTGGCCCACGATGGGCATGGAGACGAGGATGACGAGCCCGCCCGGGCTCAGCACCATGCCAGCCAGGGTCGCGTCGTAGCCCAGCATGGTCTGGAGGAAGACGGGGATCGTGAAGGTGGATCCGTAGAGCACGAAACCCAGCGTGAACAGCATGAGGGACGAGGTGGCGAAGCTCTTGTTCTTCAGCAGCCGCAGGTTCACCACCGGGTGCTCGTGGTTCAGCTCGTAGATGATCATCGAGATGATCGCCACCACGGCCGCAGCCGTGAAGAAGATGATGAAGTTGGATCCGAACCAGTCGTGGCGCTGGCCTTCGTCCATGACGATCTCCAGGCTGCCGAGGCCAAGGGCGATGAGCCCGAAGCCGATGTAGTCGATCTGCTTGCCCTCGCCCTTCTTCATGCGCTTGAGGTACGGCGGGTCGTGGATGAGCGCCGTCACCAGCGTGAAGGCGAGGATGCCCACGGGGATG
>Ga0210400_10001189_pt1 | contig 26259 bp, 26 predicted proteins | sample IncBWH26MmetaG_FD_155456 | JGI IMG/M metagenome (GOLD analysis project Ga0210400, IMG submission 155456) | Forest soil microbial communities from Barre Woods Harvard Forest LTER site, Petersham, Massachusetts, United States - Inc-BW-H-26-M | ecosystem: Environmental > Terrestrial > Soil >...
AAACCTTCAATGACATGAGCATGCAGCGCTTCCGGGTTGGAGTCGGACATCGCGTTGAACGTACCGCTTGGCGTTATCCGAACGCTGATGCGGTCGCTCGCCCAAGCAGAAACCATTGCCCCAACCACTTCAAAAAGAAGACGGCAGCGGTTTTCAACCGAGCCACCATACTCGTCGGTTCGTTTGTTGCTGCCATCCTGAAGGAACTGGTCAATCAGATAACCGTTCCCTGCATGCACTTCGACGCCGTCGAAGCCTGCTGCTTTCGCATGCTCGACGGCTTCGCTAAACTCATTCAAAATGCGAGGAATCTCAGATTTTTCAAGAGCACGGTGGGGGGAGGGCTGTATCCAACCCATAGGAGTAGACACGAAACGCGACGGGTCTTGCCAGTATCCGGGATCCACGGAAGACGAAACGGGCGTCGCTCCCTCCGTGAGCGTGACGTGCGAGAAACGCCCTGGATGCCACAGTTGCGCAAAGATACGCCCACCCTTTGCGTGCACGACGTCAACGATCTTTTTCCACCCGTCGACCTGCGCTGCAGAGTACATTCCGGGCGCCCCATGCCATCCGCGACTCCGGATGCTGAGTTGCGCAGCCTCAGCAATGATGAGCCCACCGTCCGATGCTCGCTGACAGTAGTATTCCAACATGAGATCGCTCGGAATACCGTCCGGCTGCTTGGAACGCGAGCGCGTAAGAGGAGCCATCACGACTCGATGTTTCAGGCGAGTCGAGCCGATTTCAATAGGACTAAATAACTGATTGGTTTTCGTCTCATTCATTGCAAAATTTCCTTTCTACTTCGCGATATCTAAATGTTTGTCTGAGCACAGAAGCGCAAACGACCGACTACGTTTCGGTGGAAACCTCCAAGTTCGTCCACGAAGCTCACTCGAGAACTGTTTGTATTAAGAGATCTTCAGTTTGGTGAGATCCCCCAGCCCCAGACTCTCGATCACACCGCGCTGGATCGGAGCAACCGCGGTGTTGACGGCATCCGATCCAAACGGCAAGCCGACTACCACGCGCTCGGGGCGGCTGCCCGCGGGCGTGGCCACGATTTTGTCGATGGCTGTCGCGACATCCTGCGGGTTCGGAGCGTTCTCGCCTCGAAAGAGCGTCATGAAAGTCTTGAGAATCTTGCCGGGTACCTCGGCGGTCTCCCCATACGACTTCGCAAGTTCCCCGTTAGCTGGCTTTTGCGCCGCAGCATACATGTTCGTGGGATAGGCGCTTGGCTGGACGAGCACGACATCCACCCCCAACTCAGAAAGCTCATAGCGATAGCTGTCGGTCATCGCCTCGACGGCGTACTTCGAAGCTCCATACAACCCGAAGAACGGCAGAGTTACCCGGCCCAGAATGGATCCCACGTTGATCACGAGGCCTGCGCGCTTCGCCCGCAACACGGGCAGCGTCGCACGCAGAACTCTCTGGACGCCAAACACATTCACCTCGAACAAATCGCGAGCCTGCTCCGCTGTGAAGGCCTCGGAAAGCCCTGCCGACGCCATGCCTGCGTTGTTCACCACGACATCGAGCTTGTTGCCCGACTTTTCGAGAAGCTGCACTATCGCCGTATCGACGCTGGCCTGGTCGGTGACATCGACCTTGAGGATCTCGATATTCTTTGCCTTGAGTTCGTCCGCGATTTGCTTCCTCGCGCCTTCCGCTGAACGAAACCCTGCGAATACTTTGTGCCCCGACTTTGAAAGTATTTCAGCAGTGAGACGACCGAAGCCGCTAGATGCACCCGTTACGAGAATCGTTTTTGCCATAGTCCTTGGATTCCTAACTGAAGAGGATTCACTTCCGACGCTGGCACCCCATGCTTGCATTTGGGGCAGCCTAGCAACCTCTTCGAGCAGAGTATGGATGGCGCCGAACTCTAGAAGGTGCCAAATTTGGCGCAAATCCTGCCAGATTCACCGACGCGAGTGGTTTTTGCTTCGGAGTCATCGGCTGATGCTGGCAGAATCATTGTTGTGTGGACATCGTTCGCATAAGGAAATCCGATATGAACAACCCTGAAGATCAAATCGCACGCGGTGATGCTATTGCCACGATCGCAGAAACGTTTCTGAAGTCGCTTGGCCCCGATTTTCGTTTGGAGCTGGCCTTCCCGGAGTTGACCGAAGACATGATCGCGAGGCTTCGGAGCTATGGAACAGAGGAGTCATTTCCCGCCGACGCGACTCTCTATACCCTGGGCGACCGCATGACAGATATGTTTGTTGTCCTGGAAGGTGAGATCGACATCATTCTTCCTTCAGCGGAGAGCCAACCCAACATCTACGCCCGCCATCGCAAAAATAACTTCACCGGAGAATTCAATCTTCTCAACTCCCAGGGTGCAGTGGTCGAAGCACGAACGCTGGTTCCGAGCACCCTACTGCGCATATCACGCACACAACTCAGGCGCTTGATGCGCGCGGAGGGAGATATAGCCAATGTGATTGTCGCAGCCTGCATCTGGCGCCGGATTGGAATAGTCAAAGCGGGGTCGGGCGGAGTGCTTCTGAAAGGCAGACCCGGCGATCCTCAGATGATGCTTCTTCAGCGGTTCTTGGTGCGCAACAACTATCCCCACAGAATCGTAGATGTACTCGCGGAGGAACCCGATAACGACAGCGCTCGCTTACCAGCAGTAACTCTCTCTGACGGGCGAATAACCCGGCGCCCTTCCATCCCTGAGCTGGCAGATGAGTTGGGCATCACAGAATTACCGGATCCCGAAATGATCTGCGATGTAGCTGTCGTCGGAGGAGGTCCCGCAGGACTCGCGGCCGCAGTTTATGCGGCTTCCGAAGGACTCTGCACGACAGTCGTCGAAGGGATGGCGCCAGGAGGACAGGCAGGCGCTAGTTCGAAGATAGAAAATTATTTGGGTTTCCCCGCCGGCATCAGCGGCCAACAGCTGGCAACTCGCGCACATCTGCAGGCATTGAAATTCGGCGTGCACTTTGCGATTTCGCGAGAAGTTATAACCATCGAGCAAGTGGACGGGATCCATAAACTAACGCTCCAGGGCGGTATCCCCGTATGTGCGCGTGCAGTGGTCGTCGCATCGGGCGCTCAGTACCGCAAGCTCGATGTCGAAAACTACGTGAAGTACGAAAACCGTGGACTTCACTACGCAGCTACCGCGATGGAGTCGGTGTTATGTCGGAACCAGGAGGTTGTCATTGTGGGGGGTGGCAACTCCGCTGGGCAGGCGTCGTTGTTTCTCTCAGGTATTGCAAAACATGTCCATCACCTTGTGCGTCGATCGTCGTTCGCGGAAACGATGTCGCAATATTTAATTTCCCGCATAGAAAACTCCAGCCATATAGCCGTCTACACGGAATCTGAGATTGTCGCACTGGATGGGGACCGATCCCTTGAGAGAGTGAGCTGGGTCAACTTGAGCACGGGCGAGCGTACGGTGAAGGACCTCTCCGCCGTCTTCGTGATGATCGGCGCTGAGCCCAACACGGGCTGGCTGTTCGGCACAGTCCGACTCGACAAAAAGGGCTTTATCCTGACGGGAGGCGCAGACGGCTTCGATCAAAGCCCCTACTCGACCAGCATGCCCGGCATCTTCGCGGTCGGAGATGTGCGTGCAAACTCCGTCAAGCGCGTAGCATCAGCGGTTGGCGAGGGTTCCGTCGTCGTCTCGGATATTCACCGCTACCTTGCCGATCACAGAAACCGGTTTTCCGCTCGACCGAACTCCACACTTGCCGCGCTGCGTTCGGTGGATGCAGCAACTTCGGGAGCAAATACTGGACTCTAACCGCAGGAAAGGATCCGATGGGCGGACAACGCGCACTGTTTATGGAGATGCAGCAGGGGCTTCCTGAAGGCGAGCCTCGCGGCTTTCGGTACCGAGAGCAAGTCATCGGTGAAGGCGAAGAAGTGGCTTTAGCGGCTGAGGTCGAGAAACTCGCTCTGAAGCCTTTTGAATTTCATGGCTACTTTGGGAATCGGAGAGTACTCAATTTTGGACTGAAGTATGACTTCGGCCGTCGGTCTGTCGAAAAAGCAGATGATATGCCCTCGTTTCTCGACGATCTCCTCAGGCGGGCCGCACACTTCGCGGGCTGCGAGAAGGACGCCTTTCGACAAGTTGGGGTTAATGAGTATCGTGCCGGCGCGGGAATCGGATGGCACAAGGACAAACCGCAATTCGAAATTGTCGTTGGCGTGTCGCTCCTGACTCCTGCCACGATGCGCTTTCGGAAACCCCACGGAGAAAACTGGATAAGGACGTCACGCACCTTGCAGCCTCGCTCCATCTACGTCCTCTCCGGGGAAGCTCGCACGGATTGGGAACACAGCATTCCGCCACTCGACGCGCTGCGATATTCCATTACCTTCCGCACGCTCTCCGGTATCTAAGATAGGTCCCGCGCTCTCGGTGGATACCTCCACAGTTCGAAGAATCTTAACGACCTGGCTAGTCGCCGGAACTGAGTCCGTCCAAATGAACTCTGCTTGCACAGACTGGCAGGATTGGCGCATTACGGACATTTTCTGCCATACTGAGCGTAATTATGCCGAGCCCTCTGCGTGTCATTGCCTTTCTGACGGCTTCGCCTTTCGAACTCCTCGATTTGACTGGTCCCGCGGCTGTTTTCTCCACCCCATCGATAAAAGGTAAGCACAATTACATTCTGCAAATCTTGTCCACGACGTCGGGCAGCTCAGTTCGAAGCACGATGGGCATTACAATCGCCAATGCCTGCAAATTCGACCAGTACGCCGGCCCGATCGACACGCTGATCGCAATCGGAGGCGAGGGCTCTCTCGAGCACCAATCAGCGGAGCTGCTACAGTGGCTGCGCAAGCGGGCGTCTCATGTCCGGCGCGTTGCTTCCGTCTGCACCGGTGCATTCATCCTTGCTGCCGCAGGAGTACTCGACGGGCGAAGGGTAACAACACACTGGCGATATCTTGATTTTCTAATTAAGCGGTACAAGCATTTGCAGGTCGAGCGAGACCCGATCTTTATCAAAGATGGAAAGTTCTACACCACAGCAGGAGTCAGTGCCGGCATTGATCTGGCTCTCGCACTCGTCGAAGAGGACCTGGGCCACGAGGTGGCCGCATTGGTCGCTCGTGAGCTCGTCCTGTTCCTGCGACGGCCCGGCAGTCAGGCGCAATACAGCATTTTGCTCGCCCAACAAGCAACGATGAGCGACGCGCGTATGCGCGACCTTCCGGCTCATGCTGAATCCCACCTTACGCACAAACTCGATGTAAACACACTGGCCGCGTTTGTCGCCATGAGCCCGCGGACTTTTGCTCGTCATTTTGAGGAGAACTTCGGCACCACGCCGGCCCGATGGGTTCGATCACTTCGGGTGGAAGCCGCGCGACACCACCTCGAATCTCGCAGTCTATCGCTTAAAGAGATCGCACGCGTTACCGGTTTTCGCGACGAACAAGCACTCCGTAGAGCGTTCGTCCAGCAAATGAAAACGACTCCGAAAGAATATCGAGAACGCTTTGGTGTCAGAGAATAAATATCAGGGTTCAAGCCCTGACCGTGGATGCTGACGGTCCGTACCTTCCCTTTCCTCTGTGCAAGACTTTCCTCTGCGTGATTAATTAATCGAGGCGATTGCAGTACGCTTCGTTGGTCGTCGATCTATTCGACGCAAGAATGAGGCAACGGCAATAGCGAGGGTGTGTGAGCGACACGCTCTCGAAGAATCCGATCACGGTGTCGACGTGGGGCCTCCATTGTCTATCGCGCAGAGGGAATCCAGTCTCCTAGCCCCTTGGGCTACGAAGAGTGGGTCGCGTTAGCAGAGTTGTCAGCGATTGCCAAGTTCTTTAACCCAGAAAATGTCATAAGGCCGATCAAAGCTCACGACCATCAAGCACTCTGACTTTTCGCCGCAAGAAAACTGGTGATGCTTCTTGCTCGGCATGAGGGCAAATCCACCGGCTCCAAGCGTCGATGACCGCATGCCATCCATTTCTGTAAGAACCGACCCGCGAATGACAACCAGTTGTTCTTCAGCCGTGTGATAGTGCCACGGCACTGCGCATTTCTCGGGGGCGCTCAAAATGTAAGTGGACGGACCTGTTCTGGGATCACCACTCTCCAGAGAAGATCTCAAACATTTGACGTCTTCATCTTGCTCGAATTTCACTTGGGAAAGAGACCTGACGATGCCGTCAGAGGTTCCGGCCGGCATAGCAACAAGGATTCCGCCGATCACGAATCCGAGAAGAGTCGTCGAACCGATTTTTCGCATCATTGATCGACTTTCTTCAATTCGAGTTAAGTATGCCATATGCCAACAATTAACATGACAAATAATCGTTTCTGACCTACCATACCCGTCTTCGGGTCCGGTTCCCAGCGGTTAGTTTTCACTTCACCTCCGAAATAACTGAAAGGAGACCTCTAATGTCCAAAGTTGCCGAACAAAAACTGCCCCAGATGGCCGGAATATTTTGTCAGATTGGAAAACACGATAAACATCCGTGGATTCCTCTCCCCTGGAAAGGAGTCTTCAACAAGGTGCTGTATTTTGACCCAATCACCGGTGCCACCATGGAGCTCGCGAAAGTGGAAAAGGGATGCAAGTTTCCGGCCCACTACCATACGACTCTTCAAACGCTTTTCCTGGTATCAGGACGACTGAAGGACGACAACGGAGAGGTTACCGAGCCGGGTACGTTTCGAATCATACCGGCTGGCCAGCTTCACGGTCCCTTCACTGCGGAAGAAGAAGCGATTCAGTTCAAATACTTTTCTTCGGTTCCGGTTTACATTCTGACGGACGGCACAACACACATCTACGAATTTGATGGCAAGACGATTCCCGCAGGCAGGCTAGACTTTGCGGAGAAATTGAAGCAATCGAATTTCATTTCGCACAGAAAATGAAATTCGGCCTCTTTCCATAAACCAGAATCGACTCAATCGCCTAAAGCTGGTCCGAAGAATCCGTCAATATTCTGTGGCAGGGCCTTCGAGGGCTCGCGAATTACCAGCGATAATCCCAATGTTCATCGGCTCGTTGCCAATGGGTGTTGAACATGATTTCGAATTGCGTCGCAAGGTTGCTGTCTTCGCTCTCGAAGGAGAAGCCCGTTCCTGGAAACTCGTCGCGGAAACTGAAGATGATGTCGTGCGGATTGTCCTTCAGCCAAAACAGCGCTGGAGGCTCCTCAGCTAGAAGCTTCATTTCAACACCTGTAATCTCTCGGTACAAAGTTTCTTCTACGTGAAAGAGAGCCCGGTAGAATTCCTTCTCGTTTTTTGCTTTTGGTGTTCCCAAGTGCCGGAAAAAATCTGCGAATCTTTCCTTGCCGCGTTCTTCCGTAATAGTGGGATATTGCAGGCGAATAGCCTTTTTAGCTCGCGCATGGTCATAGACGAGCAAGTGCACCTTGACATTTCTCGAGAGGGCGTTTTTCAGTGAGCTCAGATATCGGTCGAACTTGGCGCGATCCGAATAAAGTGTGTAACCGATGTAGTCGACCATGATCCTAACTGTCGTATTTGCTGTGCAGCCATCGAGCAGCTTGCAGATGGCCGGAACGTTGTCTGGAAACCGCGGAATCGCACGTGTCGAGGTTTGCTGCCGCAGATCATCCAGCTCCCCGCTCAGGGAAGACACCTCAACGTGCAAAGCGGCAACCGCGCTCTTCGCTTCCTCCGCCGCACGCTTCGCTTCTCGCGCGTCCAAATACTGTTTGACGGCGAACACGAGCGCCAGCACTGCGAGGACGCCGCTCACGATGTCGAAAGCTGTGAGTCTTTCCCATGGCGTCGAAGCAAGTTCGTTCTTGTCAGTCACGAACCATACGAACCCCGTTACCCACCACAATGCGGCACCTCTTTCGCCGAGCTAGATCGAAGAAACTGTCGAAGGAACCGAACTCCGGCCCCGTTGGTCAAGGAGTTTTCTGCACCGCAGGTGCGCGTGGGGGCAAGGCCGAGCCACTTCTTGCTCGGCGACCCGTGGGCCGCTTGCGCCGCGTTCTTCCAAGAATTCCGTCGCGGCCCGCAATCTGCTCTGCTACACGAATTCCGGACTGCAGCGCCGCCTCCATGTACCCGGTAAACGCGTAACATGTGTGCTCGCCCGCAAAATGCACGCGACCCAAATAGCCGGATCGCAGCAACGGCCCGACTCGGGTAACTTCGCCCGGTCTCGGAAATGAATACGAACCCTTCGTCCATTTATTTCCCGGCCAGTCCATCATCAAACTTTTGCCACACCCTTTTCCCAGCCGTGGGTAAACGAAGCCAAGCTCCTTGAGATAGCGCTTCTTTGTCCAGGAGCGGACCCTCATTGCGTCGTCCGCGCCCGAGAAAGCAACGAGACCCGCGCGTCTTCCACGCTGGCCGTCGGTTCCGTTCCACGTCAGGTCGACCGGTCCGTCCGAGCTCATGTTCGGCGCCTCCGGCTTCCATGATCCCTGCCGAACATCCATCAGGAATTTGACGTTGTTGCCGAACTGTCCGGAATGATAGACAGGCGGCAATGGGGGGCGGAAGACGACTCGTCTCAGCATCGTTGGCGGAATCGCCATGACCACGTCGTCGGCTTCGAACTTTCTTCCGTTCGCCAGCGCAACGACGACCCGTCGGTCTCGAACTTCGACTGAGCCGACTTTTGCGCGCAGAACGACCCTTTTCAACGCTTTCTTGAAAGCGAAACCCAGACTTTGGTTGCCTTCGACGCAGTGGTGGGTTTCGGTGTATTCCCAAAAATTACTCAGGCCTCCACCCTTAATCATCGCCAGGTTGCCGAGCCAGCTTTGCTTTTCTGCCTGCACGCCGTTGTCTGTCTGCAGCAACTCGACAAAAGCGAGTCGGCACCGTCGAGACATCGGGATCCGTTTCAATGCCTGTGTTAGAGACAGTCGGTCCAGCATCTTCGCATTGGGCGAGGTCCAAGGCTTATGCGCGTTCACACGTTTTGCGATCCGGTTGATTCGCTTCTGCGCTTCCGTCACCTCTTTATCTAACTCGGTGGCATCGGCTCCCTTTATTCTTTGCCCGCGCAGATAGACAGGAGGATCGGCGGGGTCGGACAGCCTGTGAAAATGAAGATTAAATTTCCGCTTGTAGGACCACCAGGCGGGATGATTCAGTCCAATGAGTTCCGCTCCGCCCTCCATCACGTCGCCGCTCACAATGTTCCGTCGACTCTCTACCCGCCCGCCGACTTCGCCTCGCCCCTCAAGGACTACAACCTCGTAACCGAGACTTTCGAGCTCGTATCCCGCCGCCAATCCGGCGAAACCGCCGCCGACCACGACGACTTTTCGCCTTTTTGCACTCCTCCGTACCAAGTACCGGTCCCGCAGCGACATTTTTTCCGTCGGGCCCTCCAACTTTTTTTCCTTGGCGCGAGGCGTTGCCAAGGCGGCAATCTTGGCTGTGTACCCGAGTACGCCCAGTTGAGGCGGGCCGCCAGGAGAAACGGAGGACTTCGCCGTTATGCGAGGTTTTTGGGGCTTGCGGTGAGCCCGAAGGGCGGTGAAGAGTGTGGGCATTTGGTCGGACCGTCCTCCGTTTCTTCTATGGTCGGACTACTGGCCGCACTCCACGAGCTTGCCGAGCTGCGGAGGCAGCGGCCTGTTGCCAGCGTAGGGTTTCAGATCATCGCCAAGCCGCGCGACGACGGTGCTATATGGCCCGGCTGGCAAAGCTGCGACATTCAGATACATCTTCGCTCCGCAGATATCCACCGACTCCGTCTTTGCTTGGAAGGCATTCATCAGACCCTCGCTGCCGTACATCGGGACTCCGCCGACGAGAACGAGTTGCACGTCCTGCGGCTTTGCGGCCGCTAAGGCCGCATAGGGACGGCTGCGATCGCCGTTCAAAATGAAAAGGTCGGCATACATTCCGGCCTTCAGGCTCCCTACCTTTTCCTCCACGTGCGCAACTTTCGCCGGAATCGAGGTCGACATCTGGAACAGAACCTCGTCCGTGAATAGGTCCGAAAGCCTTTCGTGGCTTATTTGCTTGGCGTATTTCAATTCCGCCAGGGAATTCGTGCTCCCGGTCGGCGACCAGTCGGGCGCCAGGGCCACCGTGACGTTCGCTTTCACCGCGGCGGCTACGTCGGCAGTAAAGCCGTACAACTCAAAATTGCTCCGCGGAGACCAGATCAGGGCTGTGCCGTTTTTCGCCATCTCCTGAAATTCATCCGCGCCGAGCGCTACGCCGTGGATAACGGCAGTGTTCGGACCGAGAAGCCCAACGCCTTTGAGCGCCCGAAATTCCGCGGCCGACTCCATGTCGCCCGGAGCGCCTTCGGCAACGTGGATCAGCAGCAGGTCGATTTTGTGCTCTTCCAAATCAATCCTGATGGCTTGGAGGGCTGGGCCTTTGAGGTCGCGCGTCGTCACACCAAGCACGTTTTCCACGCGTCCATGGCCGAAGTCCGCCCCGTCGAATCCCGACGCCCAATCCAGATTGCGGGCCAGCCCGGCGACGCACTTTGGAACAGGCGCAGCAAAGCCACCCCTTGGGGATATTCCGGTAATCGAGGTCGTTCCACCGATCAAGGCTTTCAATTCGACGAACTCGTCCATGTCGCAAAACGTATGATCTTCGTCGACCTTCTTCTGCAACTCTCCGCCAGGTCTGCCGACCATCTCGTTGTATTCGACCAAGTCTCTCCATTCATATCGGTTCCTGAACTTGGTCTTCGGAGTCCACCTCTCGAAAATGTTGTACATCGGATGATCATGCAGATCGACGAAGCCCGGAAAGATGATGCCGTTCGTCTCGACTCTGGGACCTCGAGCATCGTCCGGAGCACTTTCGCGAATCGCGACGATACGGCCGTTCTTCACGACGACCCATCCACTCGCAATGACTTTGTCGGGGGTGACGACGGTACCCGAGAGAACCGCGTCCTGGGCGGAAGAGACGGCGCAAAGAAATAGGCTCACGAGTGCCAGCGCAAAACTACACTTCACCGCAGATAGAGTTCGCATCCGAACCTCGCAGGGTAATGCCAACGCATCTATTTCTTCGGACCAGCGACCTTGCTCTGAAATACGCGCTTCGCCTCGAGCAACGATCCCTTGTGTTTGAGAGGAATGTATTGCTCAAAGCTGAATTTCACGGCGTCGCCCTCGGAAAGAACCGTATTGTCGATTCCTTTTGTCGCGGGAACGTCGTTTACGAGGAATTCCCAGTAGTAGAAGGGTTCCGCAGAGGAAATGAACGAGTCGTACGTCTCGTTGATCATCAGCACGAGATAACCCAACTGGGATCCGTAAAACTGAAGGGCGTAGGTAAACGTCGCCGAACTGTTGATCTGGTTGTAGGCCGCCTCAAGCGCGTCCTGCGCGGTCATTCCCGCTTTCCACGGAACCTCAACGAATGGTCCGCCAGCGACTTCGAGACTTACGTTTGAGGGCATAGGGTGACTCCTCGTGGGGTGGCGCAAGCCTATAAGGACGGTCACGGTCTTGTCAAGGTCGGCACTATTATCAAGACTAAACCAGGGTGGACCCGGCGCGCTGCACGCTCAGAGTTTGAAGTAGACGCGAATGGCTTCGATCAAGTTCTCCGCCTTCAGCTTCCGCGAGCCAAATGTCGTCTTTAACCCATCTCCAATCGCCTGCCACCCTTCCTTGTTCTCAACGGGAAACGCCAAAAGAAACTTTCGCAAATCTTCCTGAACGGTTCCCGGGATGGCCGGTCCCGCTTCGCCGGGGAGAGTCGCCGCAATCCGAAACACGTCAGTGCGGTGCTTTGCGATTTCCTTACCCTTTCCTGTTTCCCCTTGCGCAGCGCGCTCCGTCAGGTCGAGCCAAGCGCGCGCTTTGAGCGGAATGAGCGCCGCCGGATTTGCGAACGGCAAGTTCTTCTCTTCGTTGTGCTGCTGTCGCACCAGTTCGTAATAATCGTCGTTCAGCAAGATGGCCGAGAGACTAGCGGAGTTCTCATCGAGCTTTATCGGGACGATATGCTGTCCTTCGGCGAGACCAATATGCGCTGGCTTTCTGCTGAAAATTTCGATCATCGCCGGATACCTTTCATCCTCGGGCTCGTCGAAACGGTACAGCTCTCGCCCGTCTTCCGTTTTATAGCGGCCCTTGTACTTTCCCGCCTCTATGAATTCCCAAAATCGCTTCACAAATGCGGCATCCAGCGCCTCCACGATAAGAACCATGTCCATGTCTTTGGTGGCACGGAATGCCAGGCCTTGCGTTGACAGCCATTCGTGACAGGCCACGCCACCGATGAGCACGAAAGCTTTCCGATAGTCGGCGAAATGTTCGCAGAACACATCAAGCCCTCGAATCATTGCGGAAGCCTCTCAATCAGGGAGTGAAGCTCCTTCTGCACGCGCTCGTCTCCGGATCTCCGAAGGCTCAAGTACAACGAACAAGGGTCCGCGACACCGTTTTCGGCGAGGACCCAAGGATCGTATTTCCAGGACTCCATGCGCGCGTCCGCTTCGTCGGGGCCGCGGCATCCGACAAGCTCGCCTTTTTCGAGCGCCGCCCCCAGCTCCCGGTCGCGCATGGCATAGCTGGCCACCGCATCCTCCGCAAGCATTGAGACCCGGCTCAGGGCGGTTGTTCCGGACACGACTGCGCGCGCGCGCGGCTGCCCCCAGCGCACCCATTTGGTCCTGCGAACCGGACTCGTCATCAGCGGCTCCCCTTTTTCCCACAGCGCCTTGCCTCGCAGCCCGAACTCCAGAAAAACCATTTTTCCTGCGCGCCGCACCTCGCACAGCTTCGCGTTCTGCAGCTCCTCTTGTGCAAAGCTCATGGCTTGCGGCGAATATGCGAGGCGCTCGCCCAATTGAGCCAAGGGGATGTGCGAGTCCGGCTCCCTTAGGATCTGATGAATCACGACGAGCTGCGAAACTGGCGAAAGTTTGTCCTGTATTCGAGACTCCGCTTTAGAGAAGCGCTCCCGAAGATCGATCATCAACATCGGGAGAAACATCTGCGCTCCCGGCACGATGAATGGAACGCCCTCCCGCACGAGGCGGTTCCTCACATAGGACGGCAGTTTGGCCATGACCAAAACGACGTCTTGGCCAAATCCCTGCCGAAGCATCGCGGCGTTGCGTGCGTACTCGCTGGCCGAGAGTTCCTCGGGCGGCGTCTTCTCAACGGCAAAGGGTACTCGTCGCCCGAACAGGTCCATCTCGGCAAATTCGTACTGTTCTCTCAGAAAAAGGGGAAGCGTTGCCGCCGGCGCCGGCGGTGCCTCATCCAGCCTGGCTCTGAGACCAGTGACCAGCTCCACGTAGTGGAGCAATGCTTGTTGGCGGTGAGCCTTCACTACAGAAGAATAGCACACTACAAGTCATATTTGTAGTGAGCTATGTCCTTGTAGTGTGCTGAAACTGCTGCTGTTATCGAAGAGGGCTAGGGCTTCTATCGGACCGGAGTCGTCGACCTCCTTGAACCTGTCCGCGCGAAGAATTCGACCCTGCGGTTCACCTGTTTGCTTCAGCTGGCTGCAGAGAGAGCGGCGACACAGACTGGTCCCGTGTTGGGATTTCTATCGATCTCCTGCCGGAAACACGCTCCTCTGCCCATTCACTCAGCCGTCCACGAACGCCGGATGACTTGCCGGAAGGCACAGTACTAACCAATTGTTGCTCCACGACCCGAAACCAATATCTGCCTAAGCGACTACGCAGTCTGTTTGCCAAACGATGGTGACATCGGCCTAACCGGCTACCGCTACCGCACGGACACCGCTCCTTATTTGCGTGGCGCTTCCTCATAGCGAGGAGCCTTACAAACGGCAAAACCTCAGACTCTCGCCGTAGTCCGAACAACAGCCGCAAGTCCTCCGCGATGCCATTCGGTCCATGCTCAAGGTCCTCAAACGGAGCCTCCCCGTACATTTTCAAATACGAATACCGATACAAGTACGGAATCACGCATCGTTCGACAAACCCTACGAGGGATAGTCCTTCGGCAAGCATTAAGCGCAGGCGCGTTTCAGATCCCAGGCAGAGAGAGCCATCTCGAAGATGATGATAAGAAATCCTGATGCGACTAGCCGTTTCGAATACAACTGGAATTCCTCGCGGGAACGCTTCAGGAATCCGAATCTCGACTTCATAGCAGTCACTGATCCGCGCTTTTCCGGAAATCTCCGCATTAAACTCCAGTCTGCCCACGAGGACGAGGTCCGAAGCCTCCGGAACGATGCGAAGTCCCGGCTGCCTGACCAGGAGTTCTTCGAGACGCCAGCGAGCTGGAATATCAGTCGCGATGACGATCTCCCCAGGGCCGCGGTGTCGATCTCGGGATCGCCACTACCGGCGCGCGCACGACGGCAGGCGCACGGTTGGCTCGTCCTACTCCAAGTTGTTCCAACTGTCCTTCGGTAAGGACCACACCTAAGGTTTGCGCAATCAGCTCGCCCAGTGTTTCTCCGGTCACCGAATCGACGAGTTTTTTCAAATCGGCCCGAACCTGCGTATGCCAACGCCAAAACGATCGCTCAAGGCTCGGATCGAGAGACCATTTGTCAGCGTAGTCCTCGGCAGGATTCGCGGGGTTTGGCACGCGCGGTTTCTCGGTCCGCACAAAATGGGGCATCTTGTCCACTATGTTCGTCAGCGCAGCGAACAAGTCCGGCTCCCCTTCATATGAGTGTGCGGCCAAGTTGGTAATGATCATTGATATTGGTGCAAGCTTGGGGCTCGTTCGAAACATCATGTCACGATGCCGTTTCAGAACCTGAATCGCCTGCTGCAAGGGAGTCTTGAACTCGTAGGCTGGAACATCTTCAACCGCAGCGTAGAAATTTCCTTTGACGAGTTCTTTCAAGCGAGGAAGAGCCCAGCTTCGCGCGCACTGTTCAAACCAGTCCGCGAACCCTCTCGGATTACTGCTGAGAAGCGCCGGGGAGATGCGTTCATAGTGCGGATGGCGTCTGTCGGTTATCGCAACCGCGAGCTGCGCAAGCTGCAGCGGCACCCCAGCTGCCATGATCGCTTCCACGACTCGCTGATCTTCGGGCACGCATGGCAGCGAATCCAAATGGAAGCTGAAAGTGTCCGCGTAGAACAAACGCCAGCACCGGTTTCGCTCCTCGACGGGATCCGTCATCTGGTGCGCGACGGCGTAGGCCTTGATTTCCGCGCCGTACAAATTCTTCAGCTGTTTCTGTGACAGCCGGGTTTTCGCAATCTGAAGTGTCGTCACGTTGTCGAGGTCGTATTTCTGCGTCGCTACAACGGGCCGTACCACCGTCCCATAACGAAAAGACCCTTGGGGAACAACAACCGGCGCGAATGCGACCACCGTCGATTCGGGCCGGCAACACCACTCGCCGAGAGAACGATGTCGTGCGACTGCCCTCTCGTAATACGAACGAGGAATCTCGATTTCGGTGACGACGAACTGCAGAGCGGAATTTACCGTGGAGTTTACGATCATTGTTGTTGTTCTCCCTCTGGAATGGTTAGGGCCCGAATAAATCCATCTCGAGCATTCACCTGGTCATAGAGAAGCCACGGCATATCGGCTTTCGGCATCCGAACCCGGCCAAGCTCCACAGCAAGTGAAACGGGCATAGCGGGGAAAACGTGCAAGACTTCAGTCTGGCCGTGAACGGCTTTGATTTGGTCTAGAGCCGTTCGAACGAGCGCTCGGAATTCCGCCTTCTGGCGACTGGACTTCACGACATCGTTATGCGGTGCTGGCACACCAATCGACCAGACACTTGCTTTCTCTCCCAGAACTCGATGAATGCGCTCTACGTGGATCGTCGCGCTTACGTCGAAAACGAGTGCCGGCTCGCCTTCAACGGAAGTCGGCCGCAGCAATCGAAATGACTGTGTTTCCGATTCCGGAGGCCATTGCCAAGTCGCCGGCTCCCGGTGGCGCTGATAGACATCTGAAGGGACGATATCGCCGAGCAGACTTCCGAGAAGAATGAGGAGCGGCTGAGGGGCAATCCCAAAAACAGAAAGGTGCTGGACCCCGCCCTCCGCAACCTGAAGACGTACCTGTCGCTCAAATTTTCGCCGAAGTTCGAACGCCTCGTTCTGCCAAAAGCCAGCATCGCGATCACAAAACGAGCTGTTGTGAACACTCAATTCGATGGCGCGGTCGGCAGCCGGATAACGATTCGGAAAAAGCGCCGAAGCGGCGTCACAATAGTTGAGCGGTGAACTGTGGTCGCCGATGTTCGCCCCATAAAGCAAGACATGACTGCTCTTTTCCGGAGCGATCGCCGAAACCAACTCAATCCGCCGCTCGTGTGCCCCTTTCATCTGCTGCAGGAGTGAAACTGTATAGCGGCCACCGTCGCGCTCGCGGTCGACCTTCCGGTGACAGGCATGGCACACCAGCATCAAATTCGTCAGGTCGTGTAAATGCGCACCTGAGATACCGATGTTGCCTCTTGGCCCGCGGCCGGAAAATGAGTAGATATGCGCCTTCTCCGCGATATTCACCTGCTCCTGCGTCACTCTGGATTTCCAAAGAGGCTGATTGCAACCACCGAATTCGCATCGACCGGCTGCGCGGCCCCACAGCAGGCATTGCACGGAAGCCGGAACACTGCGTGTCACTTCCTCAGCCACCAACGACCGTTCGTCCACGGGAGCTTCATGTCGACGAACAGTTCCGCGACTGCCGAAGTGCCTCGTCGGCAGCCGGTGCCTTCCCGTTCCATTCACGGCTTTATCTTCTTTGGCCAAGGTCTTCCCCCTTGACTCGCTTTCTATTATTCTTATGGCTAGCAGGGAGGACGTTCCTGCTACAAACTGTCCTATACATAGGACAGTATACGAACAGTGCCTAGGCTTTTGTCAAGGCGCGTTCAAAAACTCAACTTGTGGAGGTGATGATGAGTCTATCGATCGAGGACTTCGGGCGCTTGCTCGCGGCCAAACGCGGGGGACGCGGCGTTCGCGCTGTGGCGCTTGAAGCCAGTGTGACCCACTCCACGTTCTCACGCGTGGAGAATGGACACATGCCCGATCTCAAGACATTCGCAAAACTTTGCAAATGGCTCAAGCGCGATCCGCGAGAATTCTTGGGAATTGAAATTGCCGAAGCGGTCCCGAGACAGACGCGCGCTGTGGTTCACTTCAAGAAAAAGAAAACCGTTCAAATGGAAACTGCGAAAGCGTTGGGGGAGTTGATACTTGCCGCTCAACGCGCCGTTCGCGCCGCTGAAGAGCAGGTAGGCCGCTAGGACGTGCGGCATGGTTTCAAAGCACAAAGCGAACGCAGTGCCGCCTTGGCACGAACCGCGCTGGGACTGAACCCGAACGCACCGTTGGATCCATGGGAGTATGCGAAACATTTGAATGTGGCGGTGCTCGACTTTGAAACTCTAAGTCTGTCGAAGCAAGCAAAATCCCAGCTGACTATCCACGACGGCGACAGTTGGTCTGCAATGACCCTTCAAGTGGCCGGCAAATTTACGATTGTTCTCAACCCCTGCCATGCTCTTACCCGCCAGCGATCGGACTTGATGCACGAACTCGCCCATATCGAACTGCATCATTCTCCGGCTCGCGTCGAGGTATCTCAATCTGGCTTGCTGCTCTTGAGCGACTATTCGGATGAGCAAGAGCAGGAGGCCGACTGGTTCGGCGCCGCCCTTCTCCTTCCCCGCGAGGGCTTGGTCAGACTCCGCGCGACTCGGAAATCGCCCGCGGAGATCGCTGCATACTACGGTGTGAGCGAAGCACTGTGCCAGTGGCGGCTGCGGACGACCGGTGTTGAAACGCAGATGCGCCGGTCTCGTCGCTGAACGCGAGCGTAAAACTCCCGGCGTATACTTGGTATATGACTAACCACGGTAATCGTCGTCAACGCAGGCGCTCGGCTTCTCCCCTTCGATCCGACATAGTGGACACGCTGGGCATCCTTGGCCTTGGTATCCTCGGCCTCGCTTGCCTGTCGCAAAAGTCCACGGAGCCCGGTCCTTCTCCTACGCCGCGGTACCTCGGAATACCGACCGATATTTTCGACTTTGCTGCGGCGGCCCAAGAGCAGGACATGTGGTGCTGGGCAGCTTCCGTGCAAATGCTCCTCAAATACTACGGCATTCAACAATCACAGGAGCAGATCGTCGCGCGCGCTTACGGACACCCTTTTAATGAGCCGGGAACGGATGAAGCAATCAGCGCAAGTCTACACGGCTGGGGAATCAAAGCTGATCACAAACGGTTCATCGTTCAATCCCGAGTCATCGCCGGCCCTCCGACTCCCCACGTCCTGTTCCGAGAACTCTCCTCCGGTCGTCCAATTCTTCTCACCTTCAGTCCCGGCTTTGCTGTTGGACATGCAGTGGTCGTGACGGCGGCAAGTGCAGTGAATCGTCAAATCATCTCGTTGGTTTATCGGGACCCTGGCCCCACGCCGTCAAATCTCGAAAACCGTGGCAGGATCGAGCTCTCCTTCGGAGATCTCGCTTCCTTCCTGCCTTCGATCCGAAGCCACTGGCTCGTATCGGTGCGTGAGGAATAAGCGGAACGCCAGCGGTTGGAGTCTGAATTCCTCCTTCGGTAGTTTCAGAAGCTCTCTGACACAAAATACCGGGTCTTCCGGATAGACAAGTTGAAATCCCCTAAGACCAGCCTCCGTTGGAGCCGAGTCGCTCTGTCGCGGGGAATTGTCTCGCGACAGAATGAACCACGAACTCACGCAGCGCCTCGTCAAACGCTTTCCGATCCTGTATCAGGACTAACGGACCCGCTCGAGCGTAAATACATCGTGAGATCCGCGATTTCGGAGTTAGCTACGAGGCTGAGACAAAAAACCTGCGCTTCTGCATAGACTCCATGAGAGCCATCTACTGCCGCGGAAGCGTTCGATGCTTCCAAGCACAGAAAAGGGAGGTTCTCCAATTACACAGGCGGAACGGAGGAATTGGAGTTTTGCATGAGGGACGCACTGCACCTGCCGGTTATGTCCAGAGCGACTACACAAAAATCACAAACCGTCGACTCGGCGTCGCTCGACAGGCCAGCAACTCGTTCCGATGAAATGTGACTCGCCACTTTCTCCTCCTCCGTTTCCTTCGCCCCAAGACGCAACGGGTGTGACGACGATGACTCTGAAACTCATCCTTGAGGTCAACGGCCGTCGCCAGGTCCTCTCTCTCGACGAACTCGCGGAGTCCTTTCTCGCAGCAGTCCAAACTGCCGTACGGGAGGAACTCCAGCAAGTCCTTCCTTCGGATTCGGGTCCGACCCCACCTCAGGAGAAGAAATCCGAAGTAGTTCGTCCCGTGGCGCTTTCGAAGGCAAAAGCCGCCCAGGCCTTGGGTGTAAGCGTTCGGACTCTCGACTACTGCATCTCTCAACGGAAAATTCCCGTCCTGCGCATTGGCCGCCGCGTCCTTGTTCCTATGCACAGCATCGAAGCCGTCTTGAAGCGCGGCGTTCTGGAAAGCCCGCGCAACGGACGGACTGCCCCGCTCGACGAAGCGTCAGGGCAAATCTGAGTTCTTCTTACTTATAGAAGTTCCGAAGAAGCAAATCCGGCTCGCACGTCGGATCGATGCAATTCGCATACTCCGAGCACCAGGCCAGCAATTCGCGCATTCGGCTCAGCGATTCGTTGTCGAGCTTGTTGAGGTGTATTGAGTTCCCCAGGCAAACAGCCAACCGCCGCACCAACTGACTCTGGTGCAGCGCCTGAGCCGCCTTCAAAATCAAGTCGCCCTTCCGAGCGAACTCCCGCTCCAACTCCGCCTCTTCCCGTCGGCGTTTCTGCTCGGCCTCATATTCTTCATGCCATCGCTTCCGGTCTGCCTTTACTTTTTTGATGGCCTGCACTAGTACTCCGACGCCAGCAATCACCTCACCGAGGCATTCTTCCAGTCTATGTTTCTTACCGTCCGACCAGTTCTTCCGTGTCGCCGTCGTCTCCCCGGAGAGCAAAGAAATTTTCAGAAGGCCCGTTGGCCTGTAATCCCACTTTGGAACCGACCACCAATAGTCCTTTTTCTTACGATCGATATCTTCCTTCGACGGAGTGTGCGCACTGGTTTCGAGGATCTCCGAGATGCAGAATCCAACCGATTCGAATTCGTGAATCAACACCAGGCTGGCACCGTCCTCCTTGGGCCAAACAACCTGAATGCCGTGTTTTTCGCATGCCGCAAAGAGCGCATTCGCAATTTGCAGTGCCCGCAGAAATGTTCCCTCGGTCACCATCAGGTGCGACACACTGCCCGCTCGTGGAGTCAGCAGTGACTTTTCGTTCTTCGTCGCATTTCTAAAAACGCGCTCCAACCGAACAATAAAAGGATGCGAGAGCGGCTTGTCGGAAAGGACTGGGACGAGTGGCACGTCGCCTTTCGCCGGTCTCCTTTGACCCGGAACTTGCTCGCGGATGGTCAGCTCGATTCGATATGGAGAAGGCTGCTCAACGATCGCTAGCGGAGTACGAGCAGGTTTCTGGCCAAGCTCCACCCTCCTCCAATAACCCAGTCCCGGTGTCGGAATCTGGTGTTTGCGGCACAGTTTGGCGAGTCCAACGTCCGAATATCCAAACTCCTTCGCCAGTCGGTGCACGGAGGTCGTCCAGACTCGCTCGTACAGTTCTTCGCGTAGAAGTACTCTGCTTGTTTCCTGCACGAACACCTCCGATGACTGGCATGGCTTCTGAACTCTCCGGACGCTGCGATGTCCTCTATGAGGAAGCCCGTGCCTCAAGAGGGATAGCTCGCGGCGGCATCTTCGGAACTCACGGCTGGCCATTCCGGTTGCGCGTTCGGCGTCTCGCAATGTCCGGCTCCGTTGAATCGACTGAACCGCCGTAAGGAGTTGTGGGTTTCCCCGCGCAGCGAACTCTTCAACTTCGCTGACAAATCTTCGAAGAATGGGATTTTCTAAGCGTTCCCTTCGCCGAGCCTCCACCGCGAACCTACGCGAGTGCTTCAACAAATAGGCTTCGTCTATCTCGCCAGGAGCAACCGGGCTCTCTGTATTTGCAGGCGGTACTTCGAAATTCTGGATGCTCAGATTTCGCGGATCGCAGACAGGTTCTCGCCGCTGTTTCGCCAAGATGGTGCTAAGTCGGTTGCGCAGACAAAGATTGAGGAAGTTATGGAAGCGCGCGGCCGTCGCGCCATACTGCCGAACAGGATCAAAACATTGGATTATGTCTGTACACCCGATCGGCCTTCCCTTCGCTTCTCTCTCACGAAATTGGCTCTTGGCCGATAGTGCGCAGAGGTACAGCAACAGGTCCTGCTCCAAATCGAAAACGGCATCCCGGCCGAATCTTCGGCCAACTCGTCTCGTTACCCAGTGGCGCACCCAGAAAGGGTCACGCTCGAAGAACTCTCGAAAATCCCTTGGGACGAGAAACCCGTCCGCGCCCACGTAGTGACCGTCCTCGCTGACAGTGAATGATTCCGGCCCATTCGCACAGAACTGTGTTGTTTCGACAAAAACCGCTGTAGGCAGAGTTGGGCGCTCCTCAAGGTCTATGCGATAGGGGCACCGTTCTGTCTCAGTCCGCGGTGCGCCGCCCAGCAATCCTTCCAGGCCCCTTGTTCCCTGATTTCCTTGAGCCTTCGCTTGCACACCGGTCCGCCACTCGCAGACTCGCGGCACACCGGTTGCCTCCCGCTCCGGCTCTCCATTGGTCTCCTTCCGTTCTCCTGCAGGCGCGGTCCCTTGGTTCCCCCGGCTTCAAGTGAGGGAACCAAATCCCCGCATAGGAGAACGGAAGATGAAAGCAGAACAAATCAAGGAAATCACGGAAAAAGCCACGGAACAGCTTGCGGCTGCGTTGCAAGCCGGGCATAGCGAAGCTTTGATCCACTATCTCAAGGCCATCGGGCGCTTCCACCGCTACAGCTTGCACAACGTTTTGCTCATCGCCTTGCAGAAGCCCAGTGCAAGCCATGTTGCTGGCTTCCGCACCTGGAACGAGCTCGGTCGCTTCGTCAAGAAGGGCGAGAAAGGCATCCTGATTCTCGCGCCCATCGTGCGGCGCAAGGCGAAGAACTCCGATGAAGACGAAAAGGAGTCTTCTCGCATCGCTGGCTTCCGCGCCGCTTACGTTTTTGATGTCAGTCAGACCGATGGCCAGGAGTTGCCGCAGATCGGGGTCGTGCACGGAGATCCACACGAGTTCGGCGATGGACTTCGCAGGTTTGCCGCCGCACAGAATATCGCCCTCGAGTACTCGGAAGACATCGCACCTGCCCGCGGTACTTCGTATGGCGGTCGCATTGCGCTACTTCCGGGACAATCCCCCGCCGAGGAGTTCTCGACGCTCACACACGAACTGGCGCATGAACTTTTGCACCGTGGCGGCCGCCGCGAACAAACGTCGCGCAAAGTCCGCGAAATGGAAGCCGAGGCGACCGCCTTTGTCGTTGGCCATGCCATCGGGCTCGAAACCGGTTCGGCCGCAGCCGACTACATCCAACTCTGGAACGGAGACAAGGAAACGCTGATGGACAGTCTTACCGATATTCAGAAGGCTGCTTCGCAAATGCTTGCGGCGCTCTTCGATTCGTGAGCGTACAGCTCCCGAATCGTCATTTTGCAAGAAACTCATGGACTGAATTCATCTGCCAAGGGTCGCTAGAAATCCAATTTCACCATCCCTTCCTGGCTAAACCCTGCGCCTGATCCGTCCGCTCCTTCCGTCAAGGCTCTCCGCGTCGCTTCGATGAACGCCCACATCGCGGCCTTGACGGCGCGGACGGACAGGCGCCTTTCTCCGCCGGTCGCAGCCCTCAACTTTCCAATTGGCATGAACCCCGGTCTTGCCAAGGCGATCGGCGTAATGATGAAGCTCGACTTCGAGCGGGCCGTGCTCAACCGGGTTCCCGTAATCGAAGCAAACCCCGGCAAGCATTTCCGTCAGGTTCTGTTCCTCTGCGACGAATACCAGCACTTCGCCACCGTGGGTGAAAGCGACCCAACCGGCGATGAAAAGTTCTTCAGCCTTTCTCGTCAGCCGATGTGCATCCCCATCGTAGCCACGCAGAGCATCAGCTCGCTTCGCTCCGCACTGCCCGGCGAAAGCTGGCGCACGTTGCTCCAGACTTTCCGCACGAAGATTTTCCTGACCCTTGCCGATGATTTTTCCGCAAAGACCGCCAGTGAACTCTGCGGAAGGGAAGACCGGCTCAAGGTCAGCTACAACCTTTCGGAAAGCGGGCATGACGCCCGCGTCAGCCTGCTGACCGGAAACGCGCTTTCGCACCGCGCCAATATTACGGCATCGAAGAGCTACAACACGCAGAAAGACTACCGCTTCGACACTAAGGTTTTCACCGAGATGCGCAACGCGCAATCGGTTGTCATTGCCTACGACGGCCTGAATCCGATTCCGCCCTGTTATTGCTATCTGAAGCCCTACTACAACGACCCCAACAAGTCTTACTTCCAGCAGCTTGAGGAAGGAGTTCTCTGATGCACGGTTTTGAAACCATCCTGCCCTTCCTGAAACCGATCGAGCACTTGATCCTCGACAACACTGTCAGCGAGGTGATGGTCAACGGCCCGGGCCGCGTCTTCATCGAGCGCGACGGCTATGTACAGCCGGTTCGCGGAATCGAGCTGGGCGAGCGCTCTCTGACCGTCGCAGTGAAAAACATCGCGCGGCGATTGGGTGATGACATTTCCGAGTCGAAGCCCATCCTTGACTCCCGTCTTCCCGACGGAAGCCGCGTCGCTGCGGTGATTCCGCCTTGCAGCCTCGGCGGCGTCACGTTGACGATTCGCAAGTTCAATTCCCGGCACTTCGAAGTCGAGGATCTCATCCGCACTGGGACGCTCGACCGTGGCCTGGCCAACCGGTTGGAAGACTATTTGTTGCAGCGTCGTAATCTGCTGATTTCGGGCGGAACCGGAACCGGGAAAACCACGCTACTTACAGCGCTTGGAAAGTTCATTCCTGCGGATGAGCGCATCCTTCTTATCGAAGATACGGCGGAGATTCAACTGGTCCATGAGAACCTCGTGCGGTTCGAGGCCCGCCGCGAGCAGAACGGCACGCCTGCCGTCTCGATCCGCGACTTGCTGAAAGCGGCTCTCCGGCATCGGCCCGACCGTATCCTGCTCGGTGAAATTCGAGGCGGAGAAGCCTTTGATCTGCTGCAACTGCTGAATACCGGCCACTCCGGAACCCTCTCGACGATTCACGCAAGTTCAGCGAAGCAAGGCCTTTCCCGTTTCACAAGCTGCGTTCTGCAGAGCGGCGTGGAGTTGCCGTATCGTGCCATTAAGACGAACATTGGCGACTCACTCAACGTCGTCATCCAAATCGAACGCCGGCCAGGACGCCGCTTCATCTCCGAAGTCCTTGAAATCAACAGCTACGATCCCGACGCCGACCTGTTCGACTTCTGCGCGATTTACGTGGCTCCGAGGGAACAGCCATGACCAACACGAGTTCTTATGTAGCCAGACCTCTGTCCGCCGCGCAATACGTCCTCGCCCTGCACGCACCGGATGATCGCGTGGCCGTGCTCGTGCGTAACCGCTCCCGTGAGCAGACCATGCAGCGCATCCTTCTCGCAGAAGACATCGCGAGTCACCACTTTCAGGATTGGCTGCAGGAGCAAAACAACGCAGGGGCCGACATCTTTCTTGGGATGAATCCTCTGCGGGCAAACAGCTTCGCGAGAACCAAGGAGAGCGTACGCGAAATCCGTCACGTCTATCTCGATCTTGACGAAGACGCACCAGCTTCGTTGCGCGCAATACGCACGGATGGTAACACGCCCGTTCCCAACTTCGTTCTGGACACTTCGCCAGAAAAGAATCAAGTGGTCTGGCGCGTGGACGACCTCGACAAGGAACAAGCCGAATCTTTATTGCGTTCTCTGGCCAATCAATTTCATGGCGACATCGCGGCTACCGATATCTCACGGGTCCTGCGTATGCCGGGTTTCGTCAATCGCAAGTACAACGACGCGTTTGTCGTCCGCGCCGCTCAAGAGGCAGACGCTATCTGTCACCTTCGCGATTTTGTCCTGTATGAAGATTCGCCCGAGGCGCCGCGCCGTGTCTCGGAAGGTCAGTCCGCACCGCGGCGAATGCCCTCCGGCCATCGCAGCCAGTCCGAAGCGGACTGGGCTTACGCCAAGCGAGCTCTTGCACGCGGTGACCATCCCGAACAAATCATCCAGCGTATCGCCGACTACAGGTCTGATGACAAGGCAGATCCTCTCTACTACGCCGAATTGACTGTGAGAAAAGCACAGTTGGAAATGGCCAGGTTGCGCGAAACTTCCGAAAACCAACTTCCACCGGATGGCCGAATTTTGGTTCGCGATGCAATCAGTCGCGAATAAGGGTTAGGGGGAACAATGGAAGGCACATCTCAGGTTCGATTGACAGAGCCCGGTGTCGAGCGGGTTGTCGAACAGCCGTCTGCTTGCGCTTACGTGCTGGTCATTCCGAGGGTGGAAGGTCCGGTCATGGAAACCCTCGAAAAACTACTTGCCGCGCTCTCTTCGCAAAGCCCCGTCGTTCTCCCGACTTCGGCCAGAAAGGCCCAACTCGAAGTCGTCGATTCCTGGCTCGAACATACGGCGGCTGCGGAATATCTTGGAGTGGGCCGGAGCACGCTCTACCGGTATTCCGAACGCCATGAGATCGAGTCACGGAAATTCTGCGGCCGTCTCCAATATCGCCTTTCCAGTCTCGACGAATTCAAAGCCCGCCGTGTCCGGCCGAGCCGCCATTCGGAGGAACATGGCGCTATAATTCCCACGGCACCCCGCTCCGGTAAATGAGAGGAGTGCTGATGGGACTCTATCAGAGACGTGGTTCACGCTTCTGGTGGATGACGTATACCGTTCAGGAAGAGCGGCGGTTTGAATCTACGAAGACAACCAGCAAAGAGATCGCCAATAAAATCTGGAAACGCAGAGAAGGCGAACTTGCCCTGGGAATCTTCAAGATCGGCTGGCCGGGTGAACGCATCAGGTTTGGACAGTTGTGCGACGAGTTCGAACAGTCGCACTTCGCAAGCCTGAGCGAGAACACGGTGAGAGGACACCGCTCCTACCTAGGTAACCTGAAGCTGTTCTTCGCCGACCGGAAGCTGGAAAACATTACGGTTGGTCTTGTCGAAGGCTACCGCGACCAGCGCCGGCAACAGCCAGCGAGGAACAGGCCAGGGCAAACGGTAAAGGGAGCGACAGTCAATCGCGAGCTCGAATGTTTGAAATGTATGCTGGATTTTGCGGTCAAACGAAAGTACATCGCGGAAAACCCGGCAGCGCAGATCAAACACTTCAACGAGCTTCGCGAGAGGCCGACACGAAGGATGCTAAGCCTCGAC
>Ga0210400_10001191_pt1 | contig 26191 bp, 23 predicted proteins | sample IncBWH26MmetaG_FD_155456 | JGI IMG/M metagenome (GOLD analysis project Ga0210400, IMG submission 155456) | Forest soil microbial communities from Barre Woods Harvard Forest LTER site, Petersham, Massachusetts, United States - Inc-BW-H-26-M | ecosystem: Environmental > Terrestrial > Soil >...
ATCGGCCCTGGCTCGCCGGCGAGACCCGCGCGACCCGGCTCGTCGTGATCGGCAAGAGGGGTCTCGACCGCGCCGCGATCGTCGCGGGACTCGCTGCCGCACCGGCGTTGGCGGACGGCTGAATGCACCTGCTCGCCACCGAACCCGGAATGATCGCCGACGGGTCGGAAGCGGTCGATCTCGCCCAGAACCCGGGCGACATCGTCGTGCTGGCGAGCGCCGATACCGAGATTTCGCTTCTCGCCGCGGCCCAGGCCCGCCGTCGCGCCGATGATCTCGCCGCCCCGAGCCTGCGGCTGGCGCCGGTCATGCGCCTCGGCCACAACCTGTCGGTCGATCTCTACATCGATCTGATCGCGCAGGCCCGGCTGGTTATTGCCCGGCTGCTCGGCGGCAACGCCTATTGGCCGTACGGCGTCGAGCGCCTGGTCGAGACCTGCCGCGAGAACGCAATCCCGCTCGCACTGCTGCCGGGTGACGACAAGCCCGATCCCGAGCTGGCGCGCCTCTCGACGGCGCCGCGCGAGGCCTGGCGCCGGTTGTGGCGCTATTTCGCCGAGGGCGGTCCCGGCAACGCCGCGAATTTCCTCCGCTACGCCGCGTGCCTGATCGGCAAATCGACGGAGTGGGCGGAGCCGGCTCCTCTGCTCCGTGCCGGGCTCCATTGGCCCGGCCATGCTCTGCCGAGCCTCGACGACATCGCGCGGGAATGGCGCGGGGACAGTGGCGTCGTGCCGATCGTCTTCTATCGGGCCCTGGTGCAGTCCGGAAACACTGCGCCGGTCGATGCGCTGGTGCGGGCGCTGACGGCACGCCGGCTGCGCCCATTGCCGGTCTTCGTGCAGAGTCTGAAGGATGCCGAGGCGGCGGCATTGCTGGCCGATTTGTTCGCCGCGCATCGCCCCTCCGTCATTCTTAACGCGACCGGGTTTTCCGTCGCCGCGTCGGGCGACAGCGATCCGCTGCAAGCCGATTGCCCGATCCTCCAGGTGGTGTTCTCGGGCGGCGACGAGGAGGCGTGGCGCGCCGGCGCTCGCGGCCTCGGTCCGCGCGATTTGGCGATGAATGTCGCCCTGCCCGAGATCGACGGCCGCATCCTGTCGCGCGCCGTGTCGTTCAAGGCCCCGCTCGGCCGCGATCCCGAGACCGAGGCGGATCTCGTCGGCTACCGTCCGATCGGCGACCGGATCGCTTTTGTCGCCGATCTCGCGCGCAACTGGGCGCGGCTACGAGCCAAGCCGCCCGCCGAGCGCCATATCACGATCATCCTCGCCAACTATCCGAACCGCGACGGCCGCATCGGCAACGGCGTCGGCCTGGATACGCCGCAATCGGCGATCAATCTGCTGCGCGCCTTGCGCGACGTTGGCTACCGCATTGGCGACGTGCCCGAAGACGGCGCCGCGCTGATGGCGCGGCTGCTCGCCGGCCCGACCAATGCCCGTCCGCAAGCGCCGTTCGACGAAAGCCTATCCTTTGCTGAATACTCTGCGTTCTTCGCCAGCCTGCCGGCCGCCGTGCAAGAACGCGTCTCGGCGCAATGGGGCTCGGCCGAGCGCGACCCGTTTTTTCATCCAAGCCGACTCACCTGCGGCGATTTCGCGATCCCCGGCTTCCGCACCGGCAATATCGCGGTGCTGGTGCAGCCGGCGCGTGGCTACAACCTCGACCCGAAAGCCACCTATCACGATCCGGCATTGGTGCCGCCGCATTCCTATCTCGCGGCCTATGCCTGGCTCGCCGAGAATTTCCGCGCCGATGCGGTGATCGATCTCGGCAAGCACGGCACGTTGGAATGGCTGCCCGGCAAGGCGCTGGCCCTGTCGGCCGAATGTTTCCCGGAAGCGGTGCTCGGTCCGTTGCCGCATCTCTATCCGTTCATTGTCAATGACCCCGGCGAGGGCACCCAGGCCAAGCGGCGGGCGCAGGCGGTCATCATCGATCATCTGACCCCGCCCTTGACCCGCGCCGGCAGCTATGGTCCGCAGGCCGAACTCGAACGCCTGATCGATGAATATTACGACGCGCTGCGCGGCGACCCGCGCCGGGTCGCGCCGCTTGCCGCCGAGATCCTGGAGCGCACCAGCGCCGCCGGCATCGACCGCGATTGCGGCATCGCGCCCGGCGAGGGTGAGGCGCAGGCTCTGCGCAAACTCGACGGCTTTCTGTGCGAGCTGAAGGATCTGCAAATCCGGGATGGGCTGCATGTGCTCGGCGAAAGCCCCGAGGGCGAACGCCTCGACCACCTGCTGCTGGCCATCGCGCGGTCGCGCCGCGGCAACGCGCCTAAGGACCAATCGCTGATCCGCGCCCTCGCCGCCGATCTCGGCCTCGAAGACCCGCTCGCCCTCGACCCCGCCGACCCCTGGACCGGCCCGAGGCCGGAGGCGCTCTCCCTGGGACCGCCGGCCTCCGGCCCGCATGCCGGCGAGACCCCGGCGGTCCTGCATAGCAAGCCGGGCTGGCGCACGGTCGGCGATACGATCGAGCGCCTTGAAGGGCTCGCGTTGCGGCTCGTTTCCGGTGATACCGAGCCCCCGCCGGAATGGACCGCGACCGTCGCCGTGCTCGACTGGATCGAGCACGTGCTGCGGCCGGCGGTCACCGCTTGCGGCGCGGCGGAGATCGCCGGCATCCTCGCCGGGCTCGACGGCCGTTTCGTTCCGCCCGGACCGAGCGGCGCCCCGAGCCGCGGCCGGCCCGAGGTGTTGCCGACCGGGCGCAATTTCTACTCCGTCGACACCCGCGCCGTGCCGACCGCAGCCGCCTGGCAGCTCGGCTGGCATTCCGCCTCGCTGCTCGTCGAACGCTACGCCCAGGAGCACGGCTGCTATCCCAAGCGTCTCGCGCTGTCGGCCTGGGGCACCGCCAATATGCGGACCGGTGGCGACGACATCGCCCAAGCGCTCGCGCTGCTCGGCGTGCGCCCGACCTGGGAAACCGCCAGCGGTCGGGTCACCGGCTTCGAGATCCTGCCGGCCTCGGTGCTCGACCGCCCGCGGGTCGATGTCACGCTGCGCATTTCCGGCTTCTTCCGCGACGCCTTTCCCGGGCTGATCGATCTGTTCGACAGCGCGGTGCGTGCGGTCGCGGCGCTCGACGAGCCGGCCGACATCAACCCGCTCGCCCCCGCCGTCGCCGCGGACCGGCAGCAACTCGAAGCGACAGGCGTCTCGCCCGACGATGCGGCGCACCGTGCCGGATACCGCATCTTCGGCTCACAGCCGGGCGCTTATGGCGCCGGTCTGCAAACCCTGATCGACGAGCGGATCTGGCAAGAGGAAGGCGACCTCGCCGAAGCCTATCTCGGCTGGAGCCAATGGGCCTACGGTGCGGGCGGCGAAGGCCGGGCCGAGCGCGGCTTGTTCGAAACCCGTCTCGCTGTCACCCAGGCCGTATTGCACAACCAGGACAATCGCGAGCACGACCTCCTCGACAGCGACGATTACTACCAGTTCGAGGGCGGACTTGCGCTCGCCGTGCGGCACCTTTCGGGCCGGGCGCCGGCGGTCTACCACAACGACCACTCAACGCCCGACCGGCCGAAGATCCGTACCTTGCGCGAGGAGATCGGCCGGGTCGTGCGCGGCCGCGCCGCCAACCCGCGCTGGATCGCCGGCGTGATGCGGCACGGCTATAAGGGTGCCGCCGAGATCGCCGCCACTGTCGATTACCTGTTCGCCTTCGCGGCAACCGCGCGGGTGGTCGACGACACGCATTTCGACGCGCTTTACGAGGCCTATCTCGGCGACCTGGCGGTGCACGAGTTCATGGCGCAGTGCAACCCGGCGGCGCTCGCCGAAACGACGAGCCGTTTCCGCGAGGCGATCGAGCGCGGTCTATGGCGCCCGCGCCGCAACAGCATCCGGTCCGAGCTGATGGAGGTGGCCGCCAATGAGTGACCCCACCCTCCACGAAGACGAAATCAATCGCCAGCACCGCGAGAAGATGGAGCGGCGCCAGGCGGCGCGACGGAAAGTGCTCGCGACCAAGACCGAGGAACGCGGCCTCCTGATCGTCCACACCGGCGCCGGCAAGGGGAAATCGACCGCCGCCTTCGGTATGGTGTTGCGCTGCCTCGGTCACAGCATGCGGGTCGGCATCGTGCAGTTCGTCAAGGGCGCCTGGGGCACCGGCGAGCGCGATGTGTTGGCGCGGTTTTCCGATCTCGTGACTTGCCGCGCGATGGGCGAGGGGTTCACCTGGGACACCCAGGACCGCGCCCGCGACATCGCCGCCGCCCGTGCCGCTTGGGATTTGGCGACGCAGATGATCGCCGATCAATCCTACCGCATGGTGCTGCTCGACGAGCTCAACATCGTGCTGCGCTACGGCTATCTGCCGCTTGAGGAGGTGATGACGGCGCTCAAGGCAAAGCCGCGCGATCTGCACATCGTCGTGACCGGCCGCAACGCACCAGCCGAGCTGGTCGAGGCCGCCGACCTGGTCACTGAGATGACCCTGGTCAAGCATCCGTTCCGCGCCGGGGTCAAGGCGCAAGCCGGGATTGAATTCTGATGACCCGCGCCCTGATGCTGCAGGGGACCGGCTCGGATGTCGGCAAATCGTTGCTGGTCGCGGGTCTCGCGCGCGCGTTCATTCGCCGCGGGCTGCGGGTGCGCCCATTCAAGCCGCAGAACATGTCGAACAATGCCGCCGTGACCGAGGATGGCGGCGAGATCGGCCGGGCGCAGGCCGTGCAGGCGCGCGCCTGCGGCGTCTCGCCGGCTACCGACATGAACCCGGTGCTGCTGAAGCCGCAATCGGACGGCACCGCGCAGCTCGTCGTCTGCGGCCGGGTGCATGCCACTCTGTCGGCCCGCGACTATCGCGCCATCGCCCCGTCACTGCTGCCGCAGGTTCTCGCGGCCTTTCACCGCCTCGCTGCGATGGCCGATCTGGTCCTTGTTGAGGGCGCCGGCAGCCCGGCCGAGGTCAATCTGCGCGCCGGCGACATCGCCAATATGGGTTTCGCGGAAGCCGCCGACCTGCCGGTCGCGCTGATCGGCGACATCGAGCGCGGCGGCGTTATCGCGCAACTGGTCGGCACCCACGCGCTGCTGTCACCAGGCGAGCAGACACGCCTCGTCGGCTATATCGTCAACAAATTCCGCGGCGACCCGCGCCTGTTCGATGGCGGCGTCACGGCGATCGGCGAGCACACCGGCCTCCAGTGCTTCGGCGTCGTCCCGTATTTCCCCGACGCATCCCTGCTCCCGGCCGAAGATTCGATGGCGCTGCATGCCCGTAGCCCCCACCCGCCCGCCGCCGACGCGGCGGTCCTCCCTCCCCCGCGAGCGGGGGAGGGCTGGGGTAGGGGCTCACGTAGACGTATCAAAATCGCCCTCCCCCTGCTCCCACGCATCGCCAATTTCGACGATCTCGACCCGCTGCGCGCCGAGCCCTGCGTCGAGCTGGTCCTGGTGCGCCCGGGACAGCCATTGCCCCGCGATGCGGCGCTGGTGATCCTGCCCGGCTCGAAGGCGACACTCGCCGACCTCGCGTTCCTACGCCATCAGGGCTGGAACATCGATCTGGTGGCGCATTATCGCCAGGGCGGACATATCCTCGGCCTGTGCGGTGGCTATCAGATGCTAGGCCGCCATATCAGCGATCCCGCAGGGGGCGAAGGACCGCCCGGCGAGGCGCCAGGGCTCGGCCTCCTCGATGTCGACACCGTGCTCGCCGGCGACAAGCGGCTGGCGGAAGTGACCGGTCATGAGGTCGCGACCGGCATGCCGGTGCGGGGCTACGAGATGCATCTCGGCGTCACCAGCGGACCGGGCCTCTCGCGCCCGATGCTTGATCTCGACGGCCATCCCGATGGCGCGGTCAGCGCCGACGGCCGGGTGATGGGGTGCTATCTGCACGGGCTATTCAGCGGCGACCCCTTCCGCCATGCCTTCCTCGCCCGATTCGGCGCCGTTGCCGGCACCCTTGCCTACGAGCCGATGATCGAGACGGTGCTCGACAACCTCGCCAACCATCTCGAACAGCATCTCGATCTCGACGCATTGCTTGCAGCGGCGCGCCCGCCGCGTCTCACCCGGGCCGCGTGAGATGCGCCGCGAGCCAGGCGCCCAGGATCACGCCCGCCAGCAACAGGCAGGCCAGCGCATAGAGCCGCAAGGCGCGGTCGATATCGGCCGGCCGGGCCAGTGGAGTACCGCTGCCGAGCCACGGGTCCGCGACCCGGCCCTCGGCATAATCGCGGGGCCCGGCGAGCGCCAAGCCGAGCGCGCCAGCCATCGCTGCCTCCGGCCAGCCGGCGTTCGGCGAATGATGCTTCTTCGCGTCGCGCAGCAGGATCGCGAAAGCCCGCCCGGCATTCGCCTTGTCGGCGAACGCCGCCGCCGCGACCAGCAACAATCCGCTAATTCGCGCCGGCACCAGGTTCAACGCATCGTCGAACCGTGCCGCCGCCCAGCCGAAGGCGCGGTAGCGCGCCGTCCGATGCCCGATCATGCTGTCGAGGGTGTTCGCCATCTTGTAGGCGAACAGGCCGGGCAGCCCGAGCAGCAGGTACCAGAAGATCGGCGCGACGACACCGTCGCTGAAATTCTCGGCGAGGCTCTCGATCGCGGCGCGTGCCACGCCAGGGGCGTCGAGCCGCAGCGGATCGCGCCCGACGATATGCCGGACCGCCTCGCGCCCGGCCGGCAATCCGCCCCGTTCGAGCGCGATGGCGACTGCGGCGACGTGCGCGTAGAGGCCGAGTTGCGCCAGAAGAATCCCGATGACGAGCGCCTCGATCGCGGCGCCGATCACACTGCCGCGGCACAGCCAATCCACCGCAACGCCGAGCCCCGCCGCCATGCCGACCAGCACGATTACCGTGACGATGCCGCGCTCGCGGCGGCTGCGCTCGCTCCTACTCGCGCGGTTCAGCTTGCGGTCGAAAAAGCCGATCGCCCGGCCGGCCAGCACGACCGGATGCGGGATATGGGCGAATACCGCCGGCATATCGCCGAACAGCGCATCGATCGCGATGCCGGCGAGCAGCAGCAACAGCCGGCTGTCATAGTCCGGGAGGATCATCGGCCGGATAATTTCGGGCATGCCGCCGCCACAGGCAACCGACAGGGAGCAGGGGAATGAACGACACTGCGGTGCTGCTGTGCGGCCATGGCAGCCGCGACCCCGAGGCGATCGAGGAATTCGAGATCGCCGCCGCGGCGTTGCGCCGGCGCCTCGCGCCGCAGGATTTCGCGACCGGCTATCTCGAATTCGCCCAGCCGACCATTCAACAGGGGTTGACCGATTTGATGGCGCGCGGCACCCGGCGGATCCTCGCCGTGCCGGGCATGCTGTTCGCGGCCAGCCACGTCAAGAACGATCTCCCCTGGGAGATGAACAGCTTCATGGCGGCGAACCCCGGCATCGAGGTGCGGCTTGGTCGCGACCTCGCGATCGATCCGAAGCTCCTCGCCGCCGCAGCCGAACGCATTGCCACAGTCGCGCCGGAGGACCGTCAAGACGCCGTGCTCGTCGTCGTGGGCCGCGGCACCAATGATCCCGACGCCAATTCCAACATCGCCAAGATCACCCGCATGCTGTGGGAGGGGATGGGGTTTGGCTGGGCCGAGACGGCGTATAGCGGCGTCGCCCATCCGCGCGTCGTCGCTGGACTCGACCGCGCCGCCCGGCTCGGCTTCCGACGTATCGTGGTGTTTCCCTATTTTCTATTTACCGGCGTTCTGGTCAAACGGATCTACGGCCAGACCGACGACGCGGCGGCGCGCTTTCCGGAGATCGAGTTCGTCAAGGCGCCGTATCTACGCGATCATCCTCGGGTTATCGATGCGCTTCTCGAACGCGCCGCGGAGATTGACGGCGGCGAAGCCAACATGAATTGCCAGCTCTGTAAATACCGCACGCAGATCGTCGGCTACGATGAGGAGATCGGACTGGCGCAGCAGGCGCATCACCATCACGTGCGCGGCGGCGATCATCCGCACGACCATCATCATCACCATCATGATCATCCGCACGAGCGTCGCTGAACCCAGGATGTTCGACACTTTCGTCATCGTCGATTGGAGCGCGGCTAACCAGCCGAAGACCGGCCGCGACAGCATCTGGATCTGCGCTGTCGACCGCGACGGCTCGGAACGCCTGATCGAGAACCCGCATACGCGACACAGAGCGAAGAATTTACTCAGCGAGTTGTTGTCGCAGGCAACCGCGCGCGGCGAGCGCGTCCTTCTCGGCTTCGATTTCCCGTTCGGCTACCCCGCCGGTTTCGCCCAGCGGCTGGGGCTGAATGCCGCGTCGCCGTGGCGCGCCGTCTGGGATGAAATCGCTTCTTGTCTCCAGGACGCTGAGAACAACAAGAACGACCGCTTCACGGTGGCGGCGGACTTCAATCGGCGGGTCTCGAACGGCTCGTTTCCGTTCTGGGGCTGCCCGGTGGGTTTTACGCACGAATTCCTCGGCCCAAGGCACCATAACCGCCATGCCGCCGCCGGACTTGCCGAGAAGCGGCTGATCGATTGCTGGATGGTCGGCGCGCAGCCCTGCTGGAAGCTCGCCTATACTGGCTCGGTCGGGAGTCAGTCCTTGACCGGCATCCCGGTCGTGCGGGCGTTGCGCGACGATCCGGGCTGGGCCGAGGGCGCGCGGATCTGGCCATTCGAGACCGGTCTCCGCCTGGCTGACGAGGCGCAGATCGTCTTCGCTGAGGTCTGGCCATCATGGTGGCGGCGCGAGATCCGCCATGAATACGGCCCGCCGAACGACAGGGCGCAGGTGCGCACGGTCGCCGAACTCTTCGCCGAGGCGGACCGGGCCGGCGAATTGCCGCGATGGTTCGCCGGCGACCCGAACCTGACCGACGAGCAGCGGCACCAGGTCGAAACCGAAGAGGCCTGGACGCTCGGGGTGACAGCGCCCAGGCGGCCTCGCGTGACTCCCTCTCCGCCCGCCCTAGTCCTTGGCGTGGCGGAGAGGGTTGGGGCGAGGTGGGGGATTCCAGAAGGACCGCGGGCGTCTCGCCCGCATCAGGCGGCCGGGACGGCCGCGGCCCGGCCAAAGTCCACCTCGCCCTCCCGTCGCGCGGCGACGGGCCCCTCCCTCTCTCCGCTGAAGGGCGGAGAGGGTAAAACAGGCGAGTACACCTACCTCCGCGATCCGGCGGCGATCTATCGCCGATCCTTCGCGGCGATCCGCGTCGAGGCCGATCTGTCGCGTTTCCCGCCCTCCTTGCGCCCGCTCGCCTTGCGGCTGGCGCATGCGGCGGGCGATGTCGGCATGCTCGACGATCTCGTTTGGTCGCGCGGCGCCTTCCAGGCCGGCCGGCGCGCGCTCGCAAGCGGTGCGCCGATCTTGGTCGACGCCGCGATGGTCGGAGCCGGGATCATCCGCGACCGGCTGCCGGCGCAAAACCCTATCATCTGCACGTTGCATGATCCCGCCGTCGCCGAAATCGCCGCCGCACAACACACGACGCGTTCCGCTGCCGCTGTCGAACTCTGGCGCCCGCATCTGAAGGGCGCGGTCGTGGCGATCGGCAATGCGCCGACCGCGTTGTTTCACCTGCTGGAGCTTCTCGCGGCCGGGGCCGACCGGCCGGCTCTCGTGTTGGGTTTTCCGGTCGGCTTTGTCGGCGCCGCCGAAGCCAAGGAAGTGCTGATCGGTTTCGGCGGTGGTCTCGCCTATATCGCGCTGAAAGGGCGGCGAGGCGGCAGCGCGCTGGCCGCCGCAGCGGTCAACGCTCTCACAGCCGGAACCCGCGCATGAAGCCGTGGCTCGCGGTGATCGGCATCGGCGAGGACGGGCTCGCCGGCCTCGGCGCCGCGGCTCGCACCCTGATCGAGACCGCCGAAACCTTGGTCGGCGGCGAGCGCCATCTGGCGATGGTGCCGACCGGCAATGCCGAGCGGCTGCTCTGGCAGCGCCCGCTGACCGACACAATCGGCGTCATCGCCACGCGTCGCGGCCGCCGGGTGGCGGTGTTGGCTAGCGGAGACCCAATGTGGTACGGCGTCGGCGCCGTGCTCGCGCGCCATTTTCCCCGCGATGAAATGACGATCCTGCCGCAGCCGGGCGCCTTCAGCCTCGTCGCCGCCCAGCTCGGCTGGGCGATCGCCGACTGCGCCGTCCTGAGCCTGCACGCCCGGCCGCTTGACGCGCTTCGCCTGCATCTGGCGCCGCGGCGCCAGATGCTGCTGCTGTCCGAGGACGGCACAACGCCGCACGCCGTCGCGCGGCTGATGACCGAGCTCGGCTGGGGGCCGAGCGTGCTCACCGTGTTCGAGCATCTCGGCGGCCCGCGGGAGGCGGTGGTTAGCGACGAAGCGCAGAATTGGGGCGAACGGCACACCGCCGATCTCAACACGATCGCGCTCGAATGCCGTGCCGGGCCGGATGCGCGGCCCTTGTCGCGGCTCGCCGGCCTGCCAGCCGATGCGTTCGAGCATGACGGCCAACTGACCAAACGCGAGGTGCGCGCGGTGACGCTCGCCGCCCTCGGGCCGCTGCCCGGCGAGACCTTGTGGGACATCGGTGCCGGCTGCGGCTCGATCGCGATCGAATGGCTGCGCGCGACGGAAGGCGGCGCGGCAATCGCGGTTGAGCACAATCCGGATCGCGCCGCCATGATCGCGCGCAACGCTGCGGCCCTTGGCGTCCCGGGGCTGCAGATCGTGGTCGGCACGGCGCCGCAAATCCTCTCCGGGCTCGACCAGCCCGACGCGATCTTCGTCGGCGGCGGCATCGCCGACCCCGAGCTGTTGCCGGCGTCATGGGATGCGCTCCGTCCCGGCGGCCGGCTCGTCGCCAACGTCGTCAGCCTCGCCGGCGAACGCGCCGCCATCGATTGGCAGGCGCGGCACGGCGGCTGTCTGACCCGGATCGCAATGAGCCATGCCGAACCACTCGGCGCGCAGCAGACCTGGCGCCCGCAGCTGCCGGTGACGCAACTCGCCGCGGCGAAGCCGCGCTGACATGCGGACGAATGCCGTCTGGCTGGTCGGCTGGCGGCCTTATGCGCTGCTCACCGTGCTTTGCCTCCTGCTCTATCTCCCCGGCATCGCATCGATCCCGCCGCTTGACCGCGACGAGGCCCGCTTCGCGCAGGCAACGCGGCAAATGCTGGAAACCGGCGACTTCCTGCGCATCCGCTTTCAGGACGAGGCGCGCAACAAGAAGCCGGCCGGCATCTACTGGCTGCAGGCCGCCGCTGTCGTCGCTTTCAGTACACCCGAGAGCACCGCCATCTGGCCCTATCGCCTCCCGTCCATGATCGGAGCGTTGGCGGCGGCGTTACTGATTTTCGCGATCGGCAGCGCCCTATTTGCTGGCGACGCGGAGGCGTCCCCGCCGCGGGCAGTGGCCTTCATTGCTGCGATATTGCTGGCCAGCGCGCTCGGGGTCGTCATCGAGGCGCATATCGCGAAGACGGATGCGGCCTTGCTGGCGGCGATCGTCGCCGGCCAGGGCGCGATCGGCCTCATCTATGTGCGGGCGCGGACGGGCCGGTCGGCGATGCCGGCATTGGCCGCGATGTTCTGGATAGCCGAGACCGCGGCGATCCTGCTCAAGGGCCCGCCCGGTCTGGCCCTCGCGATCCTGACGGTGCTGGCGCTGTCGATCGCCGATCGCGATCTGCGCTGGCTGCGCGCGCTTTACCCTGTCGCCGGAATCATCTTCACGGTCATCGCCGTCTTGCCGTGGCTGATCGCGATCGAGCGCGCGACCGAGGGCAAATTTCTCGCCGACTCGCTCGGCCAGGACCTCTGGGCGAAGCTGATCGGACCGCAGGAATCGCACGGCGCCCCGCCTTTCTCATACCTGCTGATGGCCATTGCGACTTTCTGGCCGGGCTCGGTGATGTTGGTGCCGGCCTTGGCGCGAGGCTGGCGTGGGCGCGAGATGCCGGCGGAACGCTTCCTGCTCGCCTGGGTGCTGCCGGCCTGGGTCATCCTCGAACTCCTCCCGACCAAGCTGCCGCATTATGTGCTGCCGCTCTATCCGGCGCTGGCGTTGCTCACTGGGGCCGCCCTAGTCGAGGGTGTGCGAGCCGTGGCGCCGCGCTGGCTCCGCTACGCCGATATCGCGGTGAAAGCGCTGTGGGGGACCGTCACAATCGCACTGACAGCCGCGCTCGTTATTCTGCCCCTCCGGTTCGGCGATCAGGTCAGCGTTGCCGGCATGATCGGTGCCCTTGCGCTGCTCGGATTGGCTGCCGCGCTGCTGTACCGCTGGCCTCGTCCGCCTCTTGTCACCGCCGCAATCATCGGTCTGTCCGCCGCCTTTATTTTGCCCGCGGGATTAGCGGTATTGCCGGGTCTCGACCGCTTGTGGTTGAGCCGCGCCGCCGCGGAACTTGTCGCCCATCATCCGCCGGCCGCTGGGACACCGCTCATCGCGGTCGGCTATGGCGAGCCGAGCCTCGTCTTTCTGCTGGGCGGTCATGTTCGCCTTACGAGCCCGCCCGGCGCCGCCGAGGCTCTCGCAGGCGGTGGCGCCGCCCTCGTCAGCAATCGCGAGGAACCGATGTTCCGCCAGGCGCTGAGCGGACGCGGCCTCAACGTGCACCCGCTCGGCACTGTCGCCGGGTTCGATTATTCGAACGGGCAGCGCATGGCATTGACCCTCTACGATGTGGGGCATACGGAATGACCGGCCAGCTCCCCGGGCAGCTCTACGGCATCGGCGTCGGTCCGGGCGACCCCGAATTGCTGACATTGAAGGCGCTGCGTTTGCTTCGCGCCGCGTCCGTCGTCGCTTATCCCGCGCCGGAGACCGGACCCAGCTTCGCGCGCGGCATCGTCGCGCAATGGCTCGCCGCCGGGAAACGCGAGATCGCGATCCGCTTTCCGATGCGTCCGGGGCCGCCGCCCGCGGCGATCTACGATGAGGCGGCGTCGCTTCTCGCCATGATACTCGATCGGGGTGATGACATCGCTTTTCTGTGCCAGGGCGATCCGCTGTTCTACGGCAGCTTCGCCGGCATTTATGCACGTCTGGCGCCGCGCTACCCGGTAACGATCGTGCCCGGCGTGTCGTCGCTGACCGCCTGCGCCGCCGCGGCCGGGCTGCCATTGGTTCAGCGCGACACCACCCTGTCGGTGATCCCGGCGACTCTCGCCGAGCATGAGCTGACCCGGCGACTTGCCGCGAGCGAGACGGCGGCGGTGATCAAGATCGGCCGCCACTTCACCAAGCTGCGCCGGGTGCTCGACGAGCTCGGGCTGCTCGCCCACGCCGTGTACATCGAGCGCGCGAGCCTGCCGAACCAGCGGATCGCGCCCCTGGCTGCGGTCGATCCGGACGATGTGCCGTATTTCGCGATGGCATTGATCTCCCGCGGCGAGGCGGGCCAATGAACCGCGATCTGCCTCGGGGCGCGGCAATCCTGGTGCTCGGCCCGAGCGGCGCCGCGCTCGCACGACGGGTGCGCGATTTATTGCCGGACGCCCGCCTCCACGGCCCGCACCATCCCCCCGGTGATTGGGATGAGACCTACGATCGGCTGGTACCGCAAATCGCCGCGCTGTTCGCCGCCGGAACACCGATCGTCGGGCTGTGCGCGAGCGGGATCCTGATCCGCGCGATCGGCCCTTTGCTCGACGACAAGCGGGCCGAGCCGCCGGTCGTCGCACTGGCAGAAGACGGTTCGGTCGCGGTGCCGTTGCTCGGCGGCCATCACGGCGCCAACGCGCTCGCCCGCGCCCTGGCCGAGGCGCTGGGCTGTGAGGCCGCGATCACCACGGCCGGAGATCTCCGGCTCGGCTTCGCGCTCGACCAGCCGCCGCCGGGTTGGTGTATCGCCAATCCCGAGCGGGTCAAGCCGATCACCGCCGCGCTGCTGGCGGGCCGCCCCGTAGCGCTCGCCGATGACGCTTGCCGCGCCGATTGGCTGCGAGGCGGCCCTGTCCAATGGGCGACGGACGGCGATCAGCGGGTTGTCGTCACCGACCGCACGACTATTGCCGGCGCCGACGATCTCGTGTTTCGCCCTCCGGTGCTGGCGCTTGGCATCGGTTGCGAACGCGGTTGCGCCGCCGAAGAGATCGCCGCGTTAGCGCAGGACACGCTGGCCGAAGCCGGGCTCGCGGCCGTCGCTGTTGCCGCCATCGTCTCGGTCGACCTCAAGGTCGATGAACCCGCGATCCACGCGCTCGCCGCATCGCTCGCCGTGCCGGCTCGGTTCTTCCCGGCATCGCGGCTCCTCGACGAGACATCCCGCCTGACGATCCGCTCCGAGGCGGCCTACCGCGCGACTGGCTGCTGGGGTGTGGCCGAGGGCGCCGCGCTCGCCGCGGTCGGTGCCGCCGGCTCGCTGGCCCTCCCGCGGCGGCAGTCGCGGCATGCGACCTGCGCCATCGCACGCGCCCCGGCGCCGATCGACCCGGCCACGATCGGCCGGCCGCGCGGCCGTCTCGCGGTGATCGGCATCGGCCCGGGCGACCCGGCCTGGCGCACCCCCGAAGCCGGCGCGCTACTCGCCGAGGCCGACGACATCATCGGCTATCGCCTGTACCTCGACCTGCTCGGCCGGGCGATTGCCGGCAAAAACCGGCACGACAGCACGATCGGCGAGGAAGAGGAGCGGGTGCGCCTCGGCCTCGATCTCGCGGCCGAGGGGCGTTCGGTCGCGCTCGTCTCGTCGGGCGACGCCGGGATCTACGGGCTTGCGACGCTGGTCTTCGAGTTGATCGATCGCGAACAGCGCCGCGATTGGTCGGCGGTCGAGATCACCGTCGCGCCGGGGATTAGCGCGATGCAGGCCGCCGCCTCGCGCGCCGGCGCGCCGCTCGGGCATGATTTCTGCGCGATCTCTCTGTCCGACCTTTTGACCCCCTGGCCGGTGATCCGTGCCCGCATCGAGGCCGCCGCGGCGGCGGACTTCGTCGTCGCGCTGTACAACCCGCGCTCGACGCGACGCACGACCCGCCTGGCCGAGGCGGCGGCGATCCTGCTCGCGCATCGCCCGCCCGAAACGCCGATCGTCATCGCCTGCAATGTCGGCCGCGGAGGCGAAACGCAGCGCGTCCTGCGCCTCGACGAACTCGCCGATGCCGAAGCCGACATGCTGAGCCTCGTCCTGATCGGCAATCGCCATACCCGCCTGATCCCCGGCGATCCGCCTCGGCTTTACACGCCGCGCGGCTATTTCGCCTCCACCCCCGCGAGCGGGAGTGGGTCAGGGAGGGGCCGGTGACCGTGCATTTCATCGGCGCCGGACCCGGCGCGCCCGATTTGATCACGGTGCGTGGGTTGCGCTTGATCGAGCGCTGCCCGGTCTGCCTCTATGCCGGCTCGCTGGTGCCGCGCGCCATCGTCGCCGCCGCGCCTTCGGGCGCCAGGGTGATCGATACCGCGCCATTGACCCTCGACGAGATCATCGCCGAGATCGAAACAGCCCACAGCCGGGGCGCCGAGATCGCCCGCGTCCATTCCGGCGACCCGTCACTGTATGGCGCGATCGCCGAGCAGATCCGCCGGATCGAGGCGCTCGGCATTCCGTACGACATCACCCCGGGGGTTCCGGCTTTCGCCGCTGCCGCTGCCGCGCTGCGCCGCGAATTGACACTGCCTTCGGTGACCCAAACCGTGATCCTGACCCGTACCGCGACCCGCTCGTCGGAGATGCCGGAAAGGGAGAGCCTCGATCGCTTTGCCATGACCGGCGCGACCATGGCAATCCACCTGTCGATCGCCAATCTGGCGCGGGTCGTGCGCGAGTTGCTGCCCTTCTACGGCGGCGAATGCCCGGTGGTCGTCGCCTATCGCGTCAGCTGGTCGGACGAACAGCTGATCCGCGGTACGCTCGCCGACATTCGCGACCGGGTGAAGCGTGCCGGGATCACCCGCACCGCGCTGATCCTGGTCGGGCCGGCGCTGGGCGGCGAGGGCGGCATCGACAGCCGGCTCTACGCCGCCGATCACCACCATCTGCTGCGGCCACGCCAATCAGCGCAGTGAGGCGCGCCTACGCCCGCGCCAAGCTCGGCAGACGCAGCCTTCCCTGCCGCCACACCAGCGCGCCGATCACGACGATATGGGCGGCGTTGATCGCAATCCCGGTGGTGAAGGCGGCGGCGTAGAAGCCGGCGTAATCGTAGATCATGCCGGCGAGCCAACCGCCGGCCGCCATGCCAGAGCCGCTGAACAATAGGAGCGTTGGGATCCGCCACGACGCCTCCGCCGCGGGAAACAGCTCCCGTATCGCCACGACATAGGCCGGGATGATGCCGCTGAAACCGAGTCCAAACAATGCTGCGACCGCGAACAATCCGGCCTCGTCCTGGGTCAGCAAAAAGCCGACCATCGCCGTGATCTGGCACACCGAGCCGGCCAGCACCGTTTGCAACCCGCCGATCCGGTCGGTCACGAGACCCCAGAATTGCCGGCTGAGAAAGGCGCAGCCGAGCAACAGCGACAGCATCGCCGCGCCATGCGCCGGCGAGATGCCGAGATCGCTGCAGAACGCCACGAGATGACCCTGCGGCATCGCCATCGGAATGCAGCATAGAAAACCGGCGAGGCACAGGAAGCCCTGCACGACCCGCGGCCGCAACCCGAGCACCCAGCGGCTCGCGGCCGAGCCGGGCAGGGGGCCCAAATCGCGCGTCTCCGGCGCCGGCCCGAACATCAGCGCTGCCGCCGGCAGGATCACCGCGAGCTCGAACGCCGCATAAATCAGCATGGATTCGCGCCAGCCGAACGTCGCGACCATGCGCTCGAACGGCGTCGGCCAGATCGCGCCGGCGAGATACATCCCGGATGAGATCAGCGCCATCGCGCTGCCTCGCCTGCGATCGAACCAGCGCGATACGTAAACGTAGAGGGGCGCGTTGATCCCGGCGTTGCCGAGCAGGCCAATAAACACGCCATGCCCGATATACAGCGCCGCCGCCGCACTGCCGAGACTCGACAACACGAGCCCTACCGCGATCATCAGCGCGCCGCCGATGACGGTCCAGCGGACGCCGATCCGCTCGGCGAGCCAGCCCATCATGACCCCGCCGGTGGCGGAGCCGAACCACGCCAGCGCAAAGGCGAGCGCCGGGACAGAGCGCGCGCTGCCGAGTTCGGCGGCGATCGGCTTCAGCGCGACGACGGTGATGGTCGGCGCGCCGAACGACACCGAATAGATGCCGAGCGCCGTCAGCGCGACGGCCCAGGAAGCGCGGCTCTCGACAGAGGGCGCAGCGGTCGCGGTGCGGCCCGTTATGGAAGGCGCGGCCATGAAACGAGCGAATCAGATTGGCGGATCAGAACTGGACGCGCTGGGTCAACGCACCGTCGATGATCAGGTTGGTGCCGGTAATGAAGCTGGCGCGCGGGCTCGCCAGGAACACGACCGCGTTGGCGACCTCCTCCGGCGTTCCCATTCGGCCGGTCGGGTTGCGCGCCAGCATCGAGGCGAACATCTCCGGGTTGCGCTGTTCGACGATGTTCCACACGCCGCCCTTGAAATACACATTGCCGGGCGAGACGACGTTGGCGCGCACATTCTTGTCGGCGAGGTTGCGGGCGAGGCCTTTGACGTAGGGGATCAGCGTCGCCTTGACCGCCGCATAGGAGCGCGTCGGGCCATACACCTCGGCCATCGCCGTGCTGCCGACCACGACGATCGATCCGGCGGAGGATTTCTCCAGGAACGGCAATGCCGCCTCGATTCCGAACACCGTCCCCATCACGTCGATCTCAAAGCCTTTGCGCCAGGCTTCCTCGTCCATTCCCTGCGCCAGCGCGCTGACATTGGCGACAAAGATGTCGAGCCCGCCGAGCGCCTCGGCCGCCTCGCTGACCCAGGCGCGCAACGCCGGCAGATCCGCGACATCGAGCGTGCCGCCGGTCGCCTTGATGCCGGTGCGGGCCAGCGCCGCGACCGTCTCGTCCACCGCCTCCTTATGGCGTGCGCAGATCGCCACGTCGCAGCCTTCCGCCGCCAGCAATGAGGCGATCGCGCGGCCGATTCCCCGCGTGCCGCCGGTGACGATCGCCTTTTTCCCGTGCAGCCCGAGATCCATCGCTCTCCTCATCCAATGCGGCTGAACTATCTGACTGATCGCGACGAGGCGCCGCGCCCGCCGGATGCCGGTCTTCGGTATAGGCTGCCGGACCGGCCGCCGGTGGCTAGACTACGCCGGCTCGCCGCCAGGCAACAACCGTCGGCAGGGAACGCCGCGAGATCTGTGTGACATGCGTTTGAACGAGTTGCTGCTGGCCCGGTTCGGCGGCGGGCGCGAGCCTGCCGCTCAGTCGCAGCGGACACAAGCCGTCCTCGCCCGCGCCGAACGGCGGCGTCGCAGCCGGCGCTGGGGGTTGCTGGTGAGCGCCGATTTCCGCCGTCTGTGGATGATCGGCATCGTCGCCTTCGCGGTGCGCTGGCTCGAGATGCTGGTGGTCGGCGTCTTTGTCTACCAGCACACCGGCTCGGCTTTCGACGTGGCGCTGATGACAATGCTGCGCATGCTGCCGATGGCGCTGTTCGGCGCCTTCATCGGTGCGTTCGCCGAACGGATCGAGCGGCGCACCGCGCTGATCGCGGTCGTGCTGGTGATGCTGACGAGCTCGGTCTGCCTTGCGGTGCTCGCCTATGCCGGTCAGCTTGCGGTGTGGCACCTCGCCGTCGCCAGCTTTGTCAACGGCATCGCCTGGGCGGCCGACAACCCGGTGCGGCGCGTGATGATCGGCGAGGTCGTCGGTTCGGCGCAGATGAGCGCCGCGATGTCGGTCGATGTCGGCGCCAACAACGCGAGCCGGATGCTCGGCCCGACGATCGGCGGACTGCTGCTGGCCGGCATGGGGATCTCCGGCGCGTTCACGGTCAGCGTCCTTTGCTACGGGGTCGCGCTGGTCGCCGCGATCCGCCTGCGCCACCGCAACAGCATTGCCCCGATGGCCGCCGATGGCGTCGTGCTGGCGCGGATGATCGAGGGGCTCAGGCTGGTGCGGCGCGATTCAAAGCTGATCGGCACCCTGGTCATCACGGTCATCTACAATGTGTTCGGCTGGCCCTTCACCAGCATGATCCCGGTGATCGGGCAGGACAGCCTGGATCTCGGCGCGAGCGGCATCGGCATCCTCGCGAGCATGGACGGGATCGGCGCCTTCTGCGGCGCGCTGCTGATCGCGTTCTATGCGCGGCCGGTGCATTACGCCCGGCTCTATATCGGCGGCGTGGTGGGTTATCTAGTGATGCTGATCGTCTTCGCGCTGGTGCCGAACGTGCCGCTGGCCGCTGCCGCGCTCTTGTTGACCGGCCTGACCAGCTCGGCTTTCAGCGTCATGCAGGCGACGCTGATCTATCTCGCCGCCCCGGCCGACATGCGCAGCCGCATGTATGGCGTCTTGTCGGTGTGCATCGGCGTCGGCCCGCTGGGTTTCCTCTGTCTCGGCCTGTTGGCCGACGCGATCGGCGCGCCCGTGGCGACAGCCTTGACCGGTCTGCTCGGATTGTTGGCGCTCGGGTTGACGCGACGCTGGTGGAGCCAGGTCGGGCTGCGTCTATAGAGGCATTGCCCGCGTGCCCTGGCTTATTTCGGGTGCGCGGGAACGCCGCACCCCTGCCGGCGTTGACCGACGGGTGCGCGGCAGGCTTGGGGCGGCAATGGAAGATCCACAGAAACTGCGCGAGCTCGCGGCGTGGTACCGCGAATTCGCCGAGAAGACCGGCAACCCGTCGATCTGGGAATCACGGCTGCGCATGGCCGAGGATCTGGAGCAAGAGGCGGATCTGCTCGAGCGGCGCCAACAGCCGGTCGCCGCGAAATAGCGAGCAAGTCGCGGATCAGGTTCGCGGGCCCCGACATAAACTTTTGGGTGGTGGAGCCGAGGGGGATCGAACCCCTGACCTTCGCATTGCGAACGCGACGCTCTCCCAGCTGAGCTACGGCCCCCTTTTGTCTCGATAATCGGCGATCTGATTATCGACGCGTCGTCACCTGTTCCCGGACGCCGCGGATTTATGGTGATCGGCCATCGCGAAGTCAAGCTCACCTCCCGGAGAATGGGGGCTCTTTCGGCCCGACCAGTCCGCGAAAGAGAGAGCAGGATTCTGCCTTGCTGCGCTTGCGGCGATGGTGGGCTTCCGGGTAGGGTCGCGCGCCGTCTAGGGCTGGGATCCAGGATATGAGAGCGCTGTTCTGGCTCATCGATACGCTGATCGACATCTATATCTGGCTGCTGATCGCCCAGGCGGTTTTGAGCTGGCTGCTCGCCTTCGGTGTCGTCAATCGCTACAACCGCGGCGTCTCGGTGATCGGCGATTTTCTCTACCGGGTGACCGAGCCGGCTTTGCGTCCGATCCGGGCCATCCTGCCGAATTTCGGCGGCATCGACATTTCGCCGGTGGTCCTGATCCTGATCCTGATGTTCCTCCGACGGCTGATCCTCTACGATCTTGCCCCGTCCCTCGTCTATTGAGGCGGCCTTTATCGCGGCAGGAGACGGGCGTACGCCTCCAGATCCGCCTGACGCCGCGGGCCCATGCCGACCGCATCGAGGGCGTCATCCGCTCGGCGGATGGCACGCCGGTCTTGAAGGTGTCGGTCACGGCCCCGCCGGCCGAGGGTCGCGCCAACGAGGCGCTGACCGCGTTGCTCGCCAAGGAATGGGGGCTGCCGCGGCGCGACCTGACGCTGGCCGGCGGCGGCAAGAGCCGCAACAAGATCATACATATTGCCGGCGAGCTGCGGGCCTTGCGGCGGCGGCTCGCCGCCGCGCTGGCGGCATTGCCTTCGTCGTGACACGACGGCCGCCCCGGCCCTAAGCTGCCGCAATCTCAGACGCGGGAGGAAATCCATGTTGTTGCCATTGCAGGGACGCAATATCGCCTACGATCTGGTCGGGCCGGACAACGCGCCGACTGTCTGCATCACCCATTCGCTCGCCTCGGATGGCGGCAGCTGGGCCGAGCAGGTGCCGTCTCTGTTGCAAGCCGGGTTCCGTGTCTTGCGCATCGACATGCGAGGGCATGGCGGCAGCGATCCGGTTCCCGGCGACTACACGATGCGCGCGCTGGCCGACGACGTCGCCGGGGTGCTCCAGGCGCTGGCGATCCCGCGAACCCATTACATCGGGCTGTCGATCGGGGGCATGATCGGCCAGGCTTCCGCGCTGACCCATGGCGAGCGGCTGATCTCGGCGATGTGGTGCGACACGCTGCCGGCGAGCCCGAAGGGCGCCCAGGCGGCCTGGGACGAGCGCATCAATACGGTGCGTCGCGCCAATTCGCTGGCGCCGCTCGCCGACGCGACGGTCGAGCGCTGGCTCAACGATTCGTTCAAGACGAAGAACCCGGGCCGCTGGACACAGATCCGCGACACCGTGATCGGCACCACCCCGGCCGGCTATCTCGGCTGCTGCGCCGCGATCCTCGATTTCGATTTCGTGCCGCAACTGCCGTCGGTGCGCGTGCCGGTCCTGGTTGTCTGCGGCTCGGACGATCCCGGCACCCCGGCCAGCGAAAACCGCCGCCTGGCCGGGCTGGTGCCGGGCGCGCGCTACGAGGAGATCGCCGGCATGAAGCACTTCCCCAACGTCGAGGCGCCCGACGCCTTCAACCGGATCATGCTCGGCTGGCTCGAAGAGCACAAACGCGCAAGCTGACGGGCAACCGGGTCCTCCCGCCGCGAAGCGGGTGAGGGGACCATGCGCAGCATGGTGGAGGGGGCGTGCGAGCCGTGCTGCTGCCGCCGCCCCTCCGGCTTCGCGTCGCTCGCCACCTCCCCGCATAGCGGGGGAGGAGCCGCTGGTTACCGCCCGTCCCTTTTCGCAGCGAGGCGCAGGCGCAGCGCCTGCAGGCGGATAAACCCCTCGGCGTCGCGCTGATCGTACACCTGGTCCTCTTCGAAGGTGACGTGCGCGAGGCTGTAGAGGCTGTTCGGCGACTCGCGTCCGACGACCCGCGCCAGCCCCTTGTACAGCTTCAGCCTGACCCGGCCCTCGACCTTCTCCTGGCTCTTGTCGATCAGCGCCTGCAGCATCTCGCGCTCGGGCGAGAACCAGAAGCCGTTGTAGATCAACTCGGCATAGCGCGGCATCAGCTCGTCCTTCAGGTGCATCGCGCCGCGGTCGAGGCAGAGGCTCTCGATGCCGCGATGCGCCGCCTGCAGGATCGTGCCGCCCGGCGTCTCGTACACGCCGCGCGATTTCATGCCGACAAACCGGTTCTCGACCAGATCGAGCCGGCCGATACCGTGCTTGCCGCCCACCTCGTTGAGCCGGGTCAACAGCGCGGCCGGCGACAATTTCTCGCCATCGACCCCGACCGGATCGCCCGCCACGAAGTCGATCTCGACATATTGCGGCTGGTCGGGTGCCTTCTCCGGCGCGACCGTGCGGCTGAAGACGTATTCCTCCGGCTCGACCGAGGGGTCCTCCAGCACCTTTCCCTCGGCCGAGATGTGCAACAAATTGGCGTCGACCGAGAACGGCGCCTCGCCGCGCTTGTCACGGGCGATCGGGATCTGGTGCAGGTCGGCATACTCGATCAGCCGGGTGCGCGACGTCAGGTCCCATTCCCGCCACGGCGCGATGACCTTGATGTCGGGCGCCAGCGCGTAATAGCTCAATTCGAACCGGACCTGGTCGTTGCCCTTGCCGGTCGCGCCATGCGCAACCGCGTCGGCCCCGACCTGCCGTGCGATCTCGATCTGGCGCTTGGCGATCAACGGCCGGGCGATCGAGGTGCCGAGCAGGTAGGCGCCCTCGTACAGCGCATTGGCGCGGAACATCGGGAACACGAAATCGCCGACAAATTCCTCGCGCAGATCGTCGATGAAGATCTCCTTGACCCCGAGCAATTCGGCCTTCTTCCGCGCCGGCTCCAGCTCCTCGCCCTGCCCGAGATCGGCGGTGAAGGTGACGACCTCGCAGCGATAAGTCTCCTGCAGCCAGCGCAGGATCACCGAGGTGTCGAGCCCGCCCGAATAGGCGAGCACGACCTTCTTCACATCACCGGATTTCACCGTGTCGGTCATGCCAACGCCCCACGCCAAAGACCCTCACCCGCCTCGCTGCGCTCGGCACCCTCTCCCGCAATGCGGGAGAGGGAGGGACCCGTCGCGTCAGCGATGGGAGGGTGAGGGTCGCGGGCGGCTAGCCGGAACTAGCCGAAAAGCAGGGCTTGGGCAATATCCTCAGGCCGCCGGATGTGACGCTGGAGCAGAGACGGTGCGGCGGGCCCTCACGCTCGCCGATCTGAGCTGGCCGCAGGCGGCGAAGATGTCGCGGCCGCGCGGCGTCCGCACCGGCGCAGAATAGCCGGCGTTGAACACGATGTCGGAAAACGCCGTAATCGCCGCGTCCGACGAGCATTCGTAGGGCGCGCCAGGCCACGGGTTGAACGGGATCAGATTGACCTTGGCCGGGATGCCTTTGAGCAGCCGCACCAGTTCGCGCGCCTCGTCCGGGCTGTCGTTGACCCCCTTCAGCATGACGTATTCGAAGGTGATGCGGCGGGCGTTGCTCGACCCCGGGTAATTGCGGCAGGCATCGAGCAGCTCGGCGATTGGGTATTTCCGGTTGAGCGGCACCAGCGTGTCGCGCAATTCGTCGGTCACCGCATGTAGGGAGATGGCGAGGTTGACCCCGAGCTCAGCGCCGCAGTGCTCGATCAGCGGCACCACGCCCGAGGTCGACAGCGTGATCTTGCGCCGCGAGACCGCCAGTCCCTCGGGGTCCATCGCGATCTTCATCGCCGTCGCGACATTGTCGAAATTGTAGAGCGGCTCGCCCATGCCCATCAGCACGATATTGGTCAGCTGCCGGTCGTCCTTTGGTGAGGGCCATTCGCCGAGCGTGTCGCGCGCGATCATGATCTGCCCGACGATTTCGGCCGCACTCAGGTTGCGCACGAGGCGCTGCGTGCCGGTATGGCAGAAGGTGCAGGTCAGCGTGCAGCCGACCTGCGATGACACGCACAGCGTGCCGCGGTCGCTCTCCGGAATGTGAACGGTCTCGACCTCCTGGCCGTCCTCGAAGCGCAACAGCCATTTGCGGGTGCCGTCTGTCGAGGCGAGGGCATGGCTGATCTCCGGCCGGCGCAGCTGGTAGGCCTCTGCAAGCTGCCTGCGGAAGCCTTTAGCCAGATTGGTCATGTCAGTGAAATCGGTGACGCCGCGGTGGTAGATCCAGTGCCACAGCTGGCGGGCACGGAACGGCTCGGCGCCGAACCCGGCCATCTCCGCGGCAAGCTCGGCACGGCTCAACCCGACGAGATTGCGGCGTTCCGATGAATCGCGATTACTGGACATCCTGGAAATATAGGACCGTGGTCGCTGAAACCCTATCGTTTGACGCCGCACGCCTTGTCGATCAGGGCCAGTGCCTTGGCAAAACCGGCGAGCGCATAGGTGTCGCTCGTCGCGGGCCCTTTCTGGGGCGTCGCACGGACCACGACCTGCTTGCCCTTGCCGAGCGTCGCCACGATCATGCGGTCGAGTTCGGCGGTGCGCGCCCAGGCACTGTCGTCCTTGGTGAACAGGTCGAATTTGCTGCCGCCGACATCGATCGACACCTCGCTGCCCGCCTTGACCGGGTAGCCTTCGACAAAGCTGACGACATTGGCGATCTTCTCGCCGGGGCGGTGCGTCACCATTGCCATCGGCGGCTTGCGGGCGACATTGGCCGGTTGGGTCTTTTGCGGCTGGCCGACGACATAACAGACCAGGCCGCTGCCATCCTGCGCCTGGTAAGCGGTCCATGACCCGCTTTGCCCGAGCTGTTCCGCCGCGCCGGTACTGCTTTTCGGCGGCGCCGGTTCCGCGGCGGCGGGAGGCGCGGCCTTCTTTTTGCGCGCCGCGTCGGCCGGCGGCAGGACCACCAGCAACGCCAACGCGCCGGCAAGAAGTACACGGATCAAGCTCATGCGGGCCAAAATAACGGCCGCCCGCGATCAACGCCACGGTTGCCGCTCTGCCGCGACATCCTTCCGCATCCCCAGCAATGCTCTTCCCCACAGCGCGCCAAACCGGGCACAATGAAACGCCATGGACGAGATAACGATCCGCCCCGGACGGCCGGGCGATGCCCGCAGCATCGCCCGGCTCGATGTCGAGACCTGGCGGGCAACCTATGCTGGAATTCTGGCTACGCCGTTTCTCGTCGGCCTCTCGGCGCAGCGGCGCGAGCTCGGCTGGGCGTCGGTTATCGACCGAGAGCCGCGCGACGTGCGAGTCGCGGTTAATGAAGAGGGCCATATTCTCGGCTTCGGCAGCTGCGGCCGGTGTCGCGGCGAGCCGGACTTCACCGGCGAGGTCTTCACCCTCTATGTCGCGCCGGATTGGCAGAACCAGGGGATCGGCCGCCGGCTGCTGCTGGCGCTGTTCGAGCGGCTGGTCGACCAGGGCTGCGGCTCGGCGATCATCTGGGTGTTGCGCGACAATCCCGGCCGCTTCTTTTATCAGCGGCTCGGCGGACGGGAGATCCAGCGCAAGCTGTTCGCGGTCGGCGGCAAGCGGGTCGAGGCCTCCGGTTATGCCTGGCGCGACCTGCCGGGCTTTCTCGCGACGAAAGCCCGCGCCGACCGCCCGCCGGAGCCCTAGGGCGCTCGCGCCGGCAGTGCGGCCGGCTTGCCGGAGGGCACGCTGCCCTCCTGCCATCGTCCGCTTTTCTTTAGGGCATCGGCAACTTCCGGCGGCATGTATTTCTCATCGTGTTTGGCCAAGACGCTCGACGCGGTGAAGACCCCGTCGGCCCGCAATCTGCCCTCGGCGACGACGCCCTGCCCCTCCCGGAACAAATCCGGAAGAATGCCGTCATAGACAACCCGCAGTTCGGTTTTTCCATCGGTCACGCGAAACGCAACCGCGTGGCCATCCACTTGCTTGACGACGCTGTTGGTCTCGACCAGCCCGCCAATGCGGATACGGCGTTCCGGGCCAATCTTGTTCTCCGCTGCCTTCGCAGCCAACTCGCTTGGGCCGTAAAAGAACACGAGATTGTCGTTGAACGCGGCGAGCACCAGCGCGGTGGCTGTGCCGAGCGCGAACAGCGCCGCCAACAAGGTGATAAGCCGCCGTCGTTTGCGGGTCATTCCCGGTTTCCCGCCGGCCGCTGCAAACGGTCGAGCGCGGCGGCGCTTGCGCGATGGCGGCACCACGAATGGATCGCGAGACCGCCGAGCACCGCGGCCGCGATCGCGTAGGCCGGCCATACGAAAGCGGCGTACCCGCCCATCGCGAAATATGCCGTCAGCCCGCCGGTCATCGTCTCAGCGCCAGGCCGGCCT
>Ga0210400_10001192_pt1 | contig 26188 bp, 24 predicted proteins | sample IncBWH26MmetaG_FD_155456 | JGI IMG/M metagenome (GOLD analysis project Ga0210400, IMG submission 155456) | Forest soil microbial communities from Barre Woods Harvard Forest LTER site, Petersham, Massachusetts, United States - Inc-BW-H-26-M | ecosystem: Environmental > Terrestrial > Soil >...
CTTTTACCCCTGCACTTCACTTACCCTCCTGCCCTTAACTGCCTCAAATCCCGTTTTGGCCTGCCCGGACTATGCCCCCGCAAACATCGCCTTCAGTTTCGAGACGAACGTGTTGCCCTTTTGCGAGTTGCTCCGCCGGGTCTTGGCCGCGTGCAGGACCAGGCCGACAACCGTCGCATACTCGGGCTTCGCTACCGATTCCGGCATATCGAGAATCCCGCGCGGCTCGCCCAGTCGCGTCGGCAACTGGAAAACGTGTTCCACAAGCTCACCCAACCCGTTCAGTTGCGCGCACCCGCCGGTCAGCACAATTCCGGCCTGGATTTGGCGTTCCATTCCGGCGCGCCGCAGTTCGTCTCGAATCATCGCCAGCAACTCTTGCGCGCGTGGCTCGATGATCTCCGTCAGGTTGCGCACAAAGATGGTGCGCGGTGGACGGTCGCCAACGCTGGCGATTTCGATCGCGCCATCATTGTGCAGCATCTCTGCCCAGGCACAGCCGTGGCGATGCTTGATCTTTTCCGCTTCGGGAATCGGCGTGCGCAGGCCGACCGCCAGGTCGTTCGTGAAGTGGTCGCCGCCGATGGCGATTGTTCCGGTATGGCGCACAGCACCACCGCCAAATACAGCCAGGTCCGTCGTGCCGCCGCCTATGTCCAAAACGCAGCAGCCCATCTCTTTCTCATCCTGCGTCAGGCAAGATTCGGCGGAGGCCAGCGGCTCCAGCACCGTGTCGTTGACCAGAATCCCCGCCTTGTTCGCGGCGGTAATCAGATTTTGCGTCGCGGCCATCGAAGATGTCACAACGTGGACATTCGCTTCCAGCCGCTGCCCGATCATTCCGATGGGGTCGCGAATGCCCTCCTGCGCATCCACCAGAAATTCGTGCGGAAGCACGTGCAAGACTTCGCGGTCCTCCGGCATCGCGATATTGCGCGCCGCATCAATGGCGCGGCGAACGTCATCGCGCTCCACGTCTCGCGCCCGGTTTCCCAGTGAAATACCACCGCGGCTGTTCACGCCGCGCACATGGCTACCTGCAACGCCGATCACCGCCGATTCCACCGGCACGTTGGCCACGCCCTCGGCTTCCTCCACCGCGCGGCGGATGGAGCTCACCGTCGAGTCCAGATTGACGATCAATCCCTTGCGCAGCCCCTTCGATTCCGCCGCGCCCAGCGCCAGGAAGCGCAACTGCTCATTTTCGATTTCCGCCAGCAGCGCGCACGTTTTTGTGCTGCCGATATCCAGCCCGACGAGATACTTGTCTTTCTTTGCCAAGTCGCTCTCCTGCTTTCTATTTTGACCTTGCCACAGGTGCGCTGGTGTCGGGGTTCACCACCACCTGCCTCGAATATCGAAGATCGATCGCGTGCACGGGACCTGCATTCGCCTGCCACTGCGTGAAGTTCTCCACCAGCGTCCGGTACTTGCCGGTAAAATCGCCCTGGCCAAAATGCACGGTGATTGCCGGAGCGTTTCCATCGCTGCCGAAGCCGGTCAGCACGGCGCACAAATCGCGGGGATTGCCGAGGTCGGCCTCGCTGACGCGTTCCGAGGAGCCCGGCTTCACCAGGTCAATATTCTTCATGAATTCCTGGTAGACCTGCATGCGCTTTCCCCGTTCTTCCCGCGGCAGGTTTTCGGACATGCCGGTGATGATCGGGAAATGAAAGTCTTCGCCTGCCGGCCGCTCCAGCAGCACTCCCTGCGCGTCGATCAGCGTAAGTTCGTTGCCGTTGCGGAAAAACGCGATGGGCGTGCGCTCGCTAATCTCCACGCGCAGGCGGTTGGGAAGGATGCGTTGCACGCTCGCCTCCTCCACCCACGGAAGTTCCTGGATCTGCATGCGCCGAGCTTCCAGCGGAATCCGCAGCACGCTGCGGTTGCGGTCGTGGACGAAGAGTTTCTGGATCTCCTCGCTCGCCACGATGTGATTGCCGCTGACGTCAATCTGGTCCGGCTTCACCAGCAGCATCTGCGGAGAATAAAGCGCGTATCGCGCGCCAAAATAGCCCGCCGTCGCCATCGCCGCGCCCGTTACCGTCCAGACGAACAAGCGGCGGTAAAACGGCCAGGTTTTTCCGCCAAGTTTCTTCCGGCGGATCTCCACCGGCTTCTGCCGGCGCAGATACTTCGGTTCTTCATCCGTCACCAGATCCGGCCGGTAGGATTCCCGTTCTGCCGCCGCCGCGGAGGCATTGCGTTGCATGGGTTTCACGCGTTCCAAACTACCACCTCGTTTTCCAGGGTTACCCCGTAGGCCCGCTGCACGCGCTCGCGCACATCCGCGATCAGCGCCAACATGTCGGCCGCCGAGGCTTGCCCCGCATTCACGAAGAAATTCGCGTGGCGCTCGCTGACCCGCGCGTCGCCATGCGAAAAACCTTTCAGTCCCAATTCGTCGATCATCCGCCCGGCAGACCCGCCCGGGGGGTTCTTGAAGATGCAGCCGGCGCTCTTTTGCCCGAGCGGCTGGCTCGAACGCCGTTTTTCGTTGCAGATACGAATGCCTTGGAGAATTTCAGGGTACGGTTTGGAGGGTAGTTCCAGCTTCACTGCCAGCATCATATCATCGGGCGCGAAAGAAGTGTGCCGGTATTCGAACGAAATCTGTTCGCCGCGAAGAATCTCGATTTTGCGTTCCGCGTCCCGGTAAACTTTCACTTCGCGGACATAGGAACCGATCTGTATGCCGTAGGCGCCGGCGTTCATGCGCAGCGCTCCACCGACGGTTCCGGGCACGCCGATCAACCCCTCCATGCCTCCCAGATTATTTTTCGCGCAAAACGTCACCGTGCGCCCGAGATCCGCAGCCGCATCCACGGTGGCGATGTTTCCATCCAGCGCGATTTCCGGCTCACCCTTCACCAATTGGACGACCACGAACGGCAGTTCCCCGTCCACCACCAGCAGATTCGAGCCGCCACCCAGGAATTTATGTGGCACCCCATGCTCGTCGAGCAGTTTCAGCAATGGCGGGATGGCTTCGTGTCGCAGGATGCGCAGCAGATCCGTGGTGCCGCCGATTCCGAGCGAGGTCAGTTCGGCCAGCGAAACGCCGCGCCGGAGCTCGGTGCCGAGTTCCGGAAGCGCTGCCAGGATTTTGGCATCTTCAATCCGCATTTCGAATCCGGTCCTCCACGCGCAACTCCGTCCCGAGCAACACCATCAATTCGTTGCTTGCACGGCTGACATTTCCCGCGCCGATGGTCAAAACTGCGTCGCCGGGCCGCGCTTCGCGCAACAGAAACTCGATCGCATCCTGCATCGAGCGGAAATACTGCACGTTCTTGTGCCCCGCCTCGCGAATACCGTTGGCAAGCGCTTCGCTGGAGATTCCTGGGACCGGCGCTTCTCCCGCCGGATACACATCCACCAGCGCCAAAATGTCGGCTTCGTTGAATGCACGCACGAACTCATCCCACAAATGCTGCGTCCGCGTGTAACGGTGAGGCTGAAAAAGCGCCAGCAGGCGGTTGAACTGGCAGCCTCTCGCGGCTTTCAGAGTCGCGCGAATCTCGGCCGGGTGATGCCCGTAGTCATCCACCACCGTGATGTTGTTCACCACGCCCTTGATATCGAACCGCCGCCCTACGCCGGCAAATTTTGCCAACCCTTCCCGAATCAGGTCGCTCGCAACATTCAGATAGAGCGCCACCGCCGCGGCAGCAGCGGCGTTGCGCACGTTGTGAATTCCCGGCGGGTGCGGCAATAAAAACATTCCCAAATCCTCGCCCTTGTACGTCAGCCGAAATTCGGCGCCCAATCCGCGCATTTCCACGTCGCTGATCACCAGGTCGGCTTGCGGCGAAGTGCCATACGTGATAATCGGCCGCTTCACATCCGGAACAATCGCCTGCACGTTGGGTTCGTCGAGGCACAATACCCCGGCGCCATAGAACGGCACGCGATTCACAAACTGAATGAATGCGTCCTGAATGTCTTCGAGCGAGGAATATTGATCGAGATGTTCGCGGTCGATCGTCGTCACGACAGCGACCACCGGCGCGAACATCAGGAAGCTGCGGTCGCTCTCATCCGCCTCCACCACAAAATATTCGCCACGGCCCACGCGCGCCGTTGTGCCTGCCTGATTCACCTTGCCGCCAACCACAAATGTCGGGTCAAGATGCGCCGCCGCAAGGATCGACGCGACCATGGAAGTCGTGGTCGTTTTCCCGTGCGCTCCGGCCACCGCAATGCCGTATTTCAGGCGCATCAATTCCGCCAGCATCTCCGCGCGCGGAATCACCGGAATCTTCCGCTTATGCGCCTCCACTATTTCTGGATTGTCGGCCTTCACCGCGGAAGAAATAACCACCACGTGCGCGCCTTCCACATTTGCCGCCTGATGCCCTTCAAAAATCGTGGCGCCCAGATTCTGCAGCCGTTCCGTAATCGTCGAAGGCTTCAAGTCCGATCCCGAAACCGAATACCCCAGGGTCAGCAGCACCTCGGCGATGCCGCTCATGCCAATCCCGCCGATGCCCACCAGGTGGATGCGTTGAAAATTGCGAAACGATACCATCATGGCCTTGAACCATCCCCTTCGCCGCGCCGCCGCGCCGCTTCTTCAATCAAATTCACAATGTCGCGCGCCGCATGCGGGTAGGCAAGGCTCCGCGCGTTTGTGGACAGCGTTTCGATCTCCCGGGGCTGGTCTAGGAGGGAGAAAATCTCGCGCGCCAAGCGTTCTCCGGTCAGTTCCGTTTCCGTAATCAGCCGCCCCGCTTGCGCACCGGCCATGGCCTGCGCGTTGCGCAACTGGTGGCTGTCTGTGGCGCGCCCGAACGGGATGAAAATCGCCGCTCGGCCCGCCGCGGCTACCTCTGCGGCAGTGATCGCTCCGGCCCGGCAAACCAGCAGGTCCGCCCAGGCGAAGCGTTCCGCCATGTTCGTCAGGAAAGGAACCACCTCCGCGAGAATTTCGCGCCGCGCGTACGCGGTCCTTACCGCATTATAATCGCGTTCACCGGTCTGGTGAACAATCTGCATTTCTTTTTTTCGAGTGGCCAGCAAATCCATTGCATCCACAAACGCGCGATTCACCGGCAGCGCGCCCTGGCTTCCGCCGGTGATCAGCAGGTGCAGCGGCTTTTCCGGCTTGCGTGGCTCGATCGCGAAAAATTCCGGCCGCACGGGGCAGCCCGTCAGCTTGGCCTTTTCTCCCCAGGCCTTCGCGGTAACTTCGTAACCCGTGGCGATGCGCTTCGCAAAACGCGCCACCACCCTGTTGGTGAAGCCGGGTTCCGCATTGGGTTCAAAAATAACGTTGGGAATCCCGCGCAACCAGCTTGCCAGTAGCATCGGTCCGGCGGCATATCCTCCGACACCAAACGCGACCTCGGGCCTGTGCCGTTTCAGAACACCAAACGAGTCCGCTAATCCCGACCCGAGCATTGCCAGATTCTTCACCAGCGTCGTCCCGCCCTTCCCCTTCAACCCCGCCACGCGAATCGTCTCCAGCGGCAGCCCGGCCTGCGGCACCAACTTCATCTCAATCCCGCGTTGTGTTCCCACCAGCACCACTTCCCTGTCGGCTCCCCTCGACATCCATTCCCGCGCAATCGCCATCGCCGGGAAGACATGTCCGCCGGTTCCGCCGCCTGCAATCAGCAGCTTCACCGACCCGCACCGTGGCACAGGCACTCATGCCTGTGTATCCAAATCACCAGAAAAATCACTCGTTCATCTCTCCTCAACGCAACCAGCTCTTCCCATTTTCAATTTTCTACTTTCTATTATCGAAGCCGGCCTGCTGCGAAATATTCAGAAGCACGCCGGTTGCCAGCAGCATCACCAGCAGGCTCGATCCTCCGTAGCTCACGAACGGCAGCGGAATTCCTTTCGTCGGCATCATCCCCAGCACCACGGCAAAATTAATCAGCGACTGAAAAATCACCATCGCGGTCACGCCCAGGGCCAGCATGCTCCCGAACCGGTCCGGCGCATTGAACGCCGCGCGCATCCCTCGCCAGCCGTACACCGCGAACAAGGTGACGACGAATACCGCGCCGATAAACCCAAGTTCCTCGCAAATCACCGCGTAAATAAAATCCGTATGCGCTTCCGGCAAGTAAAACAATTTTTGCTTGCCCTCCATCAGCCCGACGCCGGTGAACCCTCCCGAGCCCACGGCAATCAGCGATTGCACAAGTTGAAAGCCCGCGCCTTGCGGATCGGAGTCCGGATGAAGAAATGCCGTAACGCGCGCGGACCGGTAGGAAACAAATGCGATCAATGCGACCAGCACCGGCAAAGCCGCCCCTGCTCCCACCGCTAGCCATTTCCACGAAAGCCCCGCGACAAACAAAATTGCCGTCATGATCAACAAAATGTCCACCGACGTGCCGAGATCCGGTTGCATCACAATCAATCCGATGCACATCAGCACCGGCGCCACGGCAGGCAAAATCGTCTGCAGCAAATCCTCTTTGTTGAATTCCATGTGCGTTGCCGCGCGGCGTTTCATGTCCAGAAACCAGGCCAGATAGAGAATCACCACCAGCTTAGTCATTTCCGAAGGTTGCAGATTAACGGGCCCGATCTTGATCCAGCGGTGCGTCGCGTGAGATTTATCCAAAAAAAATGTTCCCACAAGCAGCACCGCAACCACGCAAAGCGCCGTGTAGACAACCGCCGGCTCGCGCAAGCGGTGATAGTCCAGCTTCATCAGCCCAAACATTCCGGCTAGGCCCGCCATCAGCCACACCACCTGGCGCAATACAAACACGTAAGAGTGCCCGTACATCTGCTGCGCGGTGACCGCCGACGCGCTGAAAATCATCACCGCCCCAAGCAGGCAGAGCGCCAGCGTCACCACAAATAACCAGCGGTCCATCTCTGAGCGTCTCGCCATCTCTCCCCTCTCCTCTGGTGGCACAGGCACTCCTGCCTGTGCTCTCCGCGCAACTTCTAGCTTTGCTCAGCCGAGCTTTTCTCCAACGAATGCACCAGTTGCTTGAACACCCGCCCCCGCTGCTCGTAATTCTCAAACTGGTCGAAGCTCGCGCAAGCCGGCGCCAGCAGCACCACGTCGCCGGACCGCGCCGCCAGCGCAGCGGCTTCCACCGCGCGCTCCAATGTCCCAGCGCATTCGATGGCCACGCTGCCCGCGATCTGCTTTTCAATCTTGTCCGCCGCCGCACCGATCAGCAGCGCAAGAATGGCTCGGTCCCGCAGCGGCTTCTGCAGCACCGTGTAGTCGCTTCCCTTATCTTTGCCGCCCAGAATCACAAGGATTCTCCCCGGAAACGCATCCAGCGCTTTCAGCGTCGCGTCCACATTCGTCGCTTTCGAATCGTTGTAGTAGCGCACGCCGCGAATGTCCGCCACGAACTCCAGCCGGTGTTCGACACCCGCAAAACTCTTCACTGCCTTCGCAATCCTGCCCGAGTCGACTCCCGCCAGCCGCGCGATGATCACCGCCGCCAGTACATTTTCCAAATTGTGCGCGCCCGCCAGCGGTATCTCCGCCGCCTTCATCACCGGTTCTTCCTTCCCACGGTGCACCACCACGATTTCTTCGCCGCGCACACATGCTCCCTGGGCCACAGCTTTCTTCCGGCTGAACCAGAACACCTGCGGCTTTTTCGGCGCGTAGTTCAAAGAGGCCGCATCATCCGCATTCAATATCGCCGCATCAAGCTCGGTCTGGTTCTCGAAGATCCGCGCCTTCGCCGCCGCGTAGGCTTCCATCGTTTTGTGCCGGTCCAGATGGTCCGGCGTCAGATTCAGCAGCGCGCCGATGTTCGGCCGGAACTTGTCAATCAGCTCCAGTTGAAAGCTGCTCAATTCCGCCACCGCCACCGACCCCGCATCCATTTTCTCCACTTCGGAAATCAGCGGCGTTCCCACATTCCCCGCAAGATAGGCGCGCATCGCCGCGGCCTTCAGGATGTGATGAACCAGCGTCGTGGTCGTGGTTTTGCCGTTCGATCCCGTGATCCCGATCAGCTTCCCCTCCAGAAATCGGTACGCCAGTTCGATTTCGCTCCAGATCGTGATGCCCTTCGAACGTGCGAGCAGCAAAAACGCATCGTCCGCCGGCACCCCGGGGCTCGGAATAATCAAGTCCTGCGCCAGAAAAGTTTTTTCCGTGTGTCCGCCAAGCTCCAAAGCGACTCCGGCTGTCCGCAACTTCGCCGGCGCATCTCCCAGTTCGCTTTCTGCGCGCGTTTCCGTTGCCGTCACCGTCGCGTTGTGCCCCGCGCAAAATAGCCCCGTGGCCACGCCGGTTCGTGCCAGTCCCACGACCAGCACCCGCTTCTTTCGCAACTCAATCGATCCCGGCATTTCGCAAACACCCGATCTCTTCCGCGCTTCCTCAACGCAATTTCAATGTCGTTAACGCGAACAGCGCGAACACCAGCGCCGCAATCCAGAACCGCACGATCACCTTGCTCTCGCTCCACCCCAGCAATTCGAAATGGTGGTGAATCGGCGCCATCCGGAAAATTCGTTTCCCGCGCAGTTTGAACGACCCCACTTGCAAAATCACCGAAAGCGCTTCCAGCACGAACACCCCGCCGACAAACACCAGCAGCACTTCCTGCTTGATGATCACCGCGATCGTTCCCAGTGTGCCGCCAAGCGCCAGCGAACCCACATCGCCCATGAACACTTCCGCGGGATGCGCGTTATACCAAAGAAATCCGAGCGAAGCGCCGACCAGCGCCCCGCAAAACACCGTCAGTTCGCCGACGCGCGGGATGTACTGAATTTCCAGATACGTCGCCCAGCGATAATTGCTGCTCACATACGTCAAAATAGTCATCGCTCCAGCCGCGATCACAGTGCACCCGATTGCCAAGCCATCCAATCCATCGGTCAAATTCACTGCGTTCGAGCTTCCGGTAATCACGAGAGCGATGAACGCGAGAAACGGCAGAAACGCCAACGGCCAAAAAGTTCCTGAGTGCTGCAAACTGTGGAACACCAGGTCCGGCCGGAAGCGTTTCAGGAACGGCACAATCAACTGCGTGGAATACGCGCTGCGCGTGGAGAGCATAAGCAGCGTGATGCCCACGGCCAGGCTGACGCTAAACTGCAAGATCAGCTTGCTCTTTCCCGTCAATCCCAGGTTCCGGCGCTTCGCCACCTTTGCGTAGTCGTCCACAAATCCGATCGCCGCAAACGCAAACAGCGCAAACAGTGCCAGCAGAATAAACGGGTTCGACAAATCGGCCCACAGCAGCACGGGCACCGCGGTCGAAAGCACGATCAGCACTCCCCCCATCGTGGGCGTGCCCGCTTTTTTCTTGTGCTCCTGCGGCCCCTCTTCGCGGATGTACTGCCCAATCTGCAATTCGCGCAGCTTGTGAATCAGCCATGGCCCGAACACCAGCGCCAGAAACATCGCCGTCAGGCTGGCGTACGCCGTGCGCACCGTGATGTAGCGAAACACGTTCAGCGGGCTGAAATATTTCTGCAGCACGTGGTAGAGCAGGTAGTAGAGCATCCTAGTGTGCCGCCCCCGGATTCCGGCCCGCATCCACCGGCGCAAACCGGCCGAGCATGGCCTCCACGATGCGTTCCATCTTCACGCTGCGCGAACCTTTCACCAGCAGCAGGTCGCCCGGTTTCACGAAGCCCGCCAGAAACTCCGCCGCATTTTCCGGGGTAGCGAAAAATTTCGTATGTTCGCGCGGAACACCCGCGGCAATCGCGCCTTCCACAATCTGCAAAGCGTCTCCCTGCACTCCAATCACAAAATCGATCTTTCCCGTGCGCCCCGCGAATTCACCACCCTCGCGATGCAATTGCGCCGAGGCCGGCCCAAGCTCGCGCATCTCTCCCGCCGCCAGTATCCGCCGCTGAAAACCCGGCGTCGCCGCCAACAGGCTGCTCATCGCCTGCAGCGCCGCCGGGCTCGAGTTGTACGCATCGTTAATCAACGCAAATCCATTCGTAAACCTGATCAACTCGCCGCGCATCGAAGGCGTCCGCAAATTCGGCAACACGGTCCGCGCCTCTTCCACGCCAATGCCCCATTCGCTGGCCGCCGCGATCGCCGCCAGCTCGTTCCACACCACGTGCCGCCCCGGCAGCGACGTCTCCAGCCGCATCCGCTGGCCTTTGTGAATCAGTGTGAACGCCGACCCCAGCGCTCCACGGTCCTCAATCCCCTCGGCCCGAAACTCGGCCGGAGTTTCCACTCCGTAAAAAATCACCCGGCCCGGAGCAACCTTGGCCATCGCGGCGACCCGCAGGTCATCCGAGTTCAGCACGGCCAGCGAGTTCGGCCCATTCAGCCCTTCCACCAGTTCGCGCTTCGCCAGCGCAATCTCCTCCACCGAAGAAAAATTCATCAAGTGCGCCGGCGCCACGCGCGTCAGGATGGCTACATCCGGCCGTGCAATCGCCGCCAGCCGTTTCAGTTCGCCGGGAAACGACATCCCCATCTCAAGCACGGCCGCGTCATGCTCCGCTTCCAGGCGGAAAATTGTCAGCGGCAGCCCGTAATCGTTATTAAAATTTCCTTCGGTTTTCAGGACCCGGAGCTTCGCGCCCAGCAATGCCGCCAGGATCTCTTTCGTAGTGGTCTTTCCGACCGACCCGGTGATCCCGCAGATTTTCTTGCCCCAGTCTTTGCGGACCGCTCTGGCCAGTTCGTGGAGCGCGGTGAGCGTGTCGGGTACCGTGATGCAGCGGTCCTGGATCCAGCCCGGGTAGCGCGAGACCACCGGCTCCGCCACCACTGCCGCCAGCGCTCCGCTTTCCACGACGTCGGCAACGTAGTCGTGTCCGTCGTTACGCGGACCATGTATCGCGATGAACAGTTCTCCTCGACGTATCGTGCGAGAATCAATCGAGACACCGGCCACCCGGGCCACGGGATCCACGCCGTGTCCCGGCTTGCCTGCCACCGCGTCAACCACTTGTTTAAGCGTCCACCGCATAGTTGCCTCAATAAGTTGGCTTTCCCCAGGGTTCCAGCGAAGCGTTCACTTCTTCCACACGGCACTTCTCGGCGCGTTTTCAGAGTGACCCTCCCCTAGGGCCCGCCTTTTTATCCCGAGCGAAGCGCGGGACGGAAGCGGGCCGCTAATCCCGCCTCAAAAATCCCTTAACCAACGAGCACTCACCGATCCTCGCCACCTCTTCCTGTTTTCCATTTTCTATTTTCCAATTTCCGATTTGTATCCTCGGTCGCTCAGCGCCTTCCGTGCCACTTCGCGATCGTCAAAATGAATCGTGCGATCCGCAAAAATCTGATAATCCTCGTGCCCCTTGCCGGCCAGCAGCACGATGTCCCCCGGCCGCGCCTCCTCGATCGCCAACGAAATGGCTTTCGCGCGGTCCGGTTCGATCAAATATTTTCCGCCGGACTTCTGCATTCCCACCACTACGTCGCTGATGATCTTCAGCGGATCTTCCTGCCGCGGATTGTCGCTCGTCAGGATGCTCAGGTCGCTCAATTTGCCGGACGTCTCGCCCATGATCGGGCGCTTGGTGCGGTCCCGCGAGCCGCCGCAGCCGAAGACAGTGATGATGCGTCCCTTGGTGATCAGTTCGCGCGCCGTCCGAATCAGATTTTGCAGCGCATCATCCGTGTGTGCATAGTCCACCACCACCAGGAATGGCTGCCCCTCGTCGATGCGCTGAAACCTTCCCGCAACTGCGTGCAGGTTCCGAATCCCGGTTTCGATGATCTCATTGGGAATGCCCAGCCCGATGCCCGCGCCAATCGCCGCCAGAATGTTGTACACATTGATGCGACCCACCAGCGCCGATTCCACCTGAATCGGCCCCTTCGGTGTCTGCGCCGTGAAGTTCAACCCGTTGAAGCTCAGTTGAAATTTCTTTGCCTTCAGGTCCGATCCGTTTTGCAAGCCGTAAGTCAGCGTAGTTTTTCCCATGCCGACAAGTTTCTTCCCCCACTCGTCGTCGGTATTGATGATCGAAAAATCCGGCTCACCCGCGCCCGTACCCTCGAACAGACGCCTCTTGGCCGTGAAATAATTTTCAAAATTCTTGTGAAAATCGATGTGGTCGCGTGTCAGGTTGGTGAAGACCGCCGCGGCAAAATGGCAGCCCCACAGCCGGTCCATTGCCAGCGCGTGGGAACTCGCTTCCATCGTGGCGTAAGTCCCGCCGGCGTCACGAATTTCCGCAAAGAAATTCTGCAAATCCACCGATTCCGGCGTGGTGTTCGGCGCGGGATATTCTCCGCTCGGCGTGTGGTAGCTGATGGTCCCGAACAGCCCGGTCTTCGCGCCCGAAGCACGCAAAATGGAATCGATCAGTGAAGTTGTCGTGGTCTTCCCGTTCGTTCCCGTCACGCCCGTCAGCTTCAACGCCGCCGCGGGCCGCCCCAAAAAATTTGCCGCTGCAATCGCCAGCGCTTTTCGTGCCTCTGCCACTTGCATCCACGGCACTTCCCTTGGCCAATCCACTGGCGCAGGAGCTTCACCGACAACGGCGATGGCGCCGCGCGAAACCGCTTCTCGCGCAAAAAGTGTTCCGTCCGTGGCCACTCCAGGAATCGCCACAAACAGCGCGCCGGGTTGCACCTTTCTCGAATCCTGCGTTACCTGGCGAATTTCAATCCCGCCCGGTGCCGCTTTCGAACGCAACTCCACCCCCTCCAATAAGGACTTCAGGCTCACGCCCATGGAGTGTCTCTGTTCAGCCACAGTTTGTCTGTCCGCGTCCTCTCTGCGTCTGCCAGCAATCCGTTCTTCTTCCGCCGTAATCCCCAATCCTTTGCTCATGGGCTCCCAATAAACCTTTTTTTCAGTGCACTTTACCCGCATGTACAGGTGGCGTACCGAATTCCACTCGTATCTTCGCTCCTCGTCGCACCATGCTGCCCGCCGCCGGCATTTGTTGCAGTGCAAGGCTGCTGCCAACCAGGACCGGGTTCAAGCCCAACCGCATGCACGTGTCCGCCACTTCGCGCATCGTCTTGCCCTTAAAATCCGGCACCGCAATATCGCCTCCTTCATCCATTGTCACGGTCACATTGGGTGCTTGCGGTTCCTGCTGTTGAACTGGGCTTGCCTCCGGCGGCTTTGCGGCCCGCTCCGTCATTTCCTCAGCCGCTGAAAAATCCATCGGCGTGTCGTCCTCCATCGCCACCGCTTCGCTTTCCCGGTTTTGCCGATACGCGGTCTGCACCAGCCGCGGATTCAGCGGCACGTCCCGCGGCACATCCAGATAGGGCAGCACCTGCTCCGCGATGCGCTTGAACACCGGCGCCGACACCGCAGCTCCATCGTGCGGCCAGCCTTCGGGCGAATCAACCGAAACCAGAATCGTGACCGCCGGGTTGTTAATAGGGGCAAATCCCGTGAAAGACGCGATCACTTTCGTCCGCGAATAGCGTCCCGTCGCCGGATCGATCTTCTGTGCGGTCCCGGTTTTTCCTCCAGCCGTCCAGCCATCCAGCCGCGCCGATTTTCCGGTGCCATTCAAAATCACGCCTTCCATCAATCGCCGCATCGTCGCGGCCGTCTCCGGCCGAATCACGCGTTTCGGATCGGCCGGAGCGGAAGGTCCCTCCAACGGCAAAACGTGATCTCCCCGGCGCATCTCCTCGACGATCCGCGGCTTGTATAACAACCCGCCGTTGGCCACTGCCGAAACGGCATTGATCATCTGCAGCGGCGTCACGCCCACTTCCTGTCCCATCGAAATCGATCCGATCGAAAACGACCCCCAGTGTTCCAGCCGCTGAACCAGCCCGCGGCTTTCCCCCGGCAAGTCCACGCCCGTCGGCGAGCCGAATCCAAACAAATGAATGTACTCGTTGAACCTCGGCGGACCCAATTTCAGCGCAATCTTGATCGCGCCCACGTCGCTGGAATTTGCCAGAATTTGCGCAACCGTCAGGTCCCCATACTTTTTGTGATCGTGAATCCGGTGCCCGGCCACCACAATCGAACCGTTTTCGCAGTTGAACACTTCGTCCGGGCGAATCAGGTTCTGGTCAAACGCCGCCGCCAGCGTCACCAGCTTGAACGTCGAACCCGGCTCGTAAATCGCGCTGACCGCCCGGTCCATCCGCGCTTCCGTCGGCACCGACGTGGCCGAATTTGGGTTGTATTTAGGCCAGTTCGCCAGGGCCAGAATCGCTCCCGTGTTCGGGTCCTGCACAATCACGCTTCCGGCCGGCGCATGAACTTTCTGAATCACCGCCGCCAGTTCCCGCTCCGCAATGTACTGGATCTTCTCATCCAGCGTCAGCACCACGCTTTCCCCGGGATCCTGTCGTGCTTCGCCGCCGTCAAACTTCTGCTGGCGCGCGTCGGCCATGGCCACAATTTTTTCGCCCTTGCCGCGGATCCGATTGTCGTATTCGTATTCGATTCCGCCCAACCCGTGCTCGTCCACGTCCACAAATCCCACGACGTGCGCCGCCATATCCAGCTTCGGGTAATACCGCTTGTTCTCTTCCTGAAAATAAATTCCCTTCAGGTTCAGCGATCGAACTGCTTCCTCTTCTTCCTGCGCCATTTTCCGCTTGACCCACACAAACGTGCTGCCCGATTCCAGTTTCTCGCGGAGCGTGTCTGGCGGAATTCGCAGCACGCCCGACAGCAGCCGCGCGGCCATCGTGGTGTCTTTTATTTCGGTGGGAATCGCGAACGCCGATTGCACCGGCACGCTCATCGCCAGCGGCCGCATGTTCCGGTCGTAGATCGTTCCGCGCTTCGGATCGATTTCAATCGTGCGCCGCTGCTGCCGCATCGCGCGCGACATATATTCGGAATGACGGATTAGTTGCAGGTAGGTCAGCCGGCCGAAAACCGCGGTCATCCAAAGAAACGCCACGCCAGCCAGAATCAGCAATCGGACGTGGACTTTTTCTTGCTCCATGGTTCCTGGGACTCGGCTCGCGTTCCGGACGGTTGGAAAACTATTTCGAAACTCGCTGATTTCCGGCGCTCGCCGCCAGCGCAACTGCCTAGGGAGCGCGGTTCGGCCGCACCAGGCGCGCGGACTCGACCTGGGAAGCATCGAAATTCGAATATTCAAGCACCTGCGAAGGATCCGGCCGCTGCAAGCCCAGTTGATGAGCGATCGCGTCGATCCGGTGCGGATTCCGCCAGGTCTCAATCTTCAGTTTCAATTGGCCGTTCAGCGCCATCGCCTGCGTCTGCTTGGCCTTCAAATCTTCCAGTTGAAAGCTCAAATCTATGCAGCGGAAGTGCTGGTAGATGTACAGCATGAAAAACATGGCCACAATTCCGCCAAGCGCCGCCGTCTTGTAGTAATTCTTCAGCTTCACCGGCTCCACGTGGCGCACCAGCCGCGAATTATCAATCCGCTTCACGGTGTGAAATTCCACCATCGCCGGCTTGCGCGCGGAAAAACCCCGGTGCAGCCGCGGCGCCATCACGCCAGCCACCGGTTTCAGCCGTTGCGGAACTCCCCCTTGACCGCGAACAACCCTCGGCTCCCGAAGGAACTCATCGCCGCCCGGTACTTCCTGCCATTGGAATGCTGTCGCCATCTCACACCTTCTCCGCGCACCTGAGCTTCGCGCTTCGCGATCTCGGGTTCGCTGCCTGCTCTTCTGGGCGGGGCACAATCACGTGTTTGGTGAGCACTCTCAGCGTTCCCTCTTTTTCGCCTTCCTGGAACGCGCGCTTCACCGGGCGGTCTTCCCGCGAGTGGTACGTCAACATCACCCATCGGCCGCCTGAATTTAATGTGGCAGGGGTCCGAAAAAGAAACTGCCCGAGTTCCTCCATCTCTCGATTCACCGCTATCCGCAGCGCCAGAAACGTTTTTGTTGCGGGATGCAGTCTCTGCCTTCCCCATTGCTTCCGGGCGCCTGCCACAACCGTTGCCAGGTGGGCCGTGTCTCTGATTGGCCGCGCCTTCACTATTGACCTGGCGATCCTTCTGGAATCGTGCTCTTCCGCCTCCTGAAAGAGCAGGTCGGCCACTTCCTTCTCCGACCACCGATTCACAATCTCGTCTGCCGTCAGCGTGTCCTCTTCCGCTTCCCCGCTGCTCATCCGCATGTCCAGCGGACCCGCTTCCCGAAACGAAAATCCCCGCTCCGGACGGTCAAGCTGCATGCTCGAAACTCCCAAGTCGGCCAAGACCCCGTCCACGCTCGCTATCCCCAACCCGTGTACGGCCTCCGCAATCTTCGAGAACGGCGAGTGGACGAAACTCACTAAATTCCCAAACTCCTTCAGCCGCTCCTTCGCGATCTGCAGCGCCCGTGCGTCCCGGTCCAGGCTGATCAACCGGCCTTTTCCCGATGACAAGCGCGCCGCGATGGCCGCCGAATGCCCGCCTGCTCCCAGCGTGGCGTCTACGTAGATTCCGTCCGGCTTTATTCGCAGCCATTCGAGCACCTCTTCCAGCAAAACTGGCGTGTGTGGCTCTCTCCGTTGTTCTCGCCACTCGTCACTCGCCACTCGCCACTTCCTGCTTAAATTCCCAAATCTTCCAAAGCCTTGTCGTCGTCCGCGGTGTACGGCTCATTCTTCAGCGTATCCATCACCCGCGTATGGTTCATCACTTCCAGGTAGTCCAGCGCGCCCAGCACATCCACGTCGCCCTTCACTTGCGCCGCTTCTCTCAGGACTCCCGGAATCAGCACCCTTCCCTGCCCATCCAACTCCACCACTTGCCCGAAATAGCTCGTCCGCATCAGGAACTTGCGTTTCGCCTGATTCGTGCTCGGCGTCTTCGCCAGCTTGTCTTCAATCTCGCCCCACACTTTCATGGGGTAGATTCGGGCGGTTTCACCGGTAACGCTCGTGATGTAGAACTGGTTGCCAAATTCCTTCAAAGCGTCGAGAAACACGGCGGGTATCTTCAGACGACCCTTCTCGTCCACCTTGGCTGGACAGTTTCCCCGTAGTTTCACTTTGCCCACTTCGTTGGAGAATCGGTTTGCCCAATTCCACCACAGCCCTCTATGCCGACCTACTTTACTCTACCGAAAACCACTTCGCACCACTTCTGCCCACATCCTATTCCGATTGGTAAACATGTCAAGCAAATTCCGCGTAATTTGTGCAAAACATGTGGAATTTATCGAACGCAAGTTACAGAAAAGTCGAGTCCGACTCTTGTTTACTTTCGCCTAATATTCGTCTTTTTGCGTGCAAGTTCTGCCGGTTCGCCCCTCGGGAACTCGCGTCATCCCGATTCCCTTCCGCGAATCCGTGTGTTATCTTTGTGTGGTCACGATGACCGTGGATTTGAAACGAATTGAGGAGCCATAGCTATGGAATGGGTCACCCCGCAACACGAAGAGATCGATCTGAATTGCGAAGTCAGCTCGTACGCCAACGCTGAACTCTAGTCTTGAGTTGTGGGGCCCGATCGCAGCCACGGTCGGGCCGTTTTGTATCTGTAAGTCTTTGCTGCTCCAGCCCGGTTTGCGGTTCCGCTTTGCTGCCTGGAGAATCCCTTCGTGAAAATCAAAATTCTCGGCTCGGCAGCGGGCGGCGGCTTTCCCCAGTGGAATTGTGCCTGCCGCAATTGCTCAAAAGTCCGTACAGGAACTCTTCACGCCAAGCCGCGTACCCAGACCCAAATCGCATTTTCACCCAACGATCGCGTCTGGTTTTTGATTGGCGCTTCACCGGACTTGCGTTCGCAAATTCTTTCCACTCCGGAACTCGCGCCGAAGCCAGACGCTCCCGGATCCACTCCCATCGGCGGGGTGTTTTTGCCTTCGGCGGATGTGGACGCCGTGATGGGCCTGTTGCATCTGCGGGAATTCCAGAGCTTCTTCGTATTCGCCACTCCTGCAGTCCAGCGCTTGCTCAAAACCGAAAATCGCATTTTCAAAGTTCTCGAACGTGGCGATTCGCCCGTGCAGTGGCAAACGCTTACCAGTCGCGGCCGCCTGGGTTGTCACTTCTCGGAATCTCCCGGCGAATCGCCGACTTTTCTCTGTAACACCATTCCCCTGGGCGGTTCGTATCCCGATTACGCCAGCGAAGAGTTCCTGCGGGCCGCCGCGCCGGAGGATGCCACGCTCGGGTTCCTCTTCGAACAGGATGGCAAGAAGCTCTTCGTTGCAACTTCCCTTCCCGACAATCACTCCGAATGGCAAAAGCTGGCTGCCTCCGCGGACTTGAGCCTGATCGACGGTACGTTCTGGTCCGACGATGAGCTGATGCACACCGGGCGCACCCGCCGGACCGCCCGCGAAATCGGTCACCTTCCGCTCTCCGGCGCCGATGGATTGCTCGCCCAATTCCCGGCCAACGCGGCAGGACGCAAAATCCTCATTCACATCAACAACACGAATCCCATCCTCGACGAGGATTCTCCCGAGCACCGCGCGGTACTGGAAGCCGGCTTCGAAATCGCCTACGATGGCCTTACCGTCTCTCTATGAAAACCAGCCCGAACGAAAAGCCCCTCGGTGAAAAGGAATTTATCGCCGGGTTCCACGCCATCGGCGAAGAGCGTTATCACCACAAGCATCCTTTCCATCTGCTGATGCATGAAGGCAATCTCACTCGCGGGCAACTGCAAGCCTGGGCGCTCAATCGCTACTACTACCAGTCCCACATTCCCATCAAAGACGCGGCGATTCTGGCGCGCAGCAAGGATCCTGCATTCCGCCTCGCGTGGCGCAAACGCATTATCGATCACGACGGCGATGGCAAACACCCCGGCGGCATCGAGAAATGGCTGAAGCTTGTGGAGGGGACGGGACTCCTTAGAGAGCAAGCTATCCAGGGTGAAGGGATTCTGCCGGCCACGCGCTACGCGGTGCAGGCGTATGTCCTGCTGGTCTCGCGAACATCGCACCTTGAAGCGGTGGCTTCTTCGCTAACCGAGCTTTTCAGCAAGACGTTGATCTCTCTGCGCATGGACCGCATGCGCGAGCACTACCCGTGGCTCGTTCCCGCCCTGGAATATTTCAAGGGGCGGTTGACGCAGGCTCCCGAGGACGCCGAATTTGCCCTGGCCTACTGCGTGAAGCACGCCCGCACGCGGGAACAGCAGGAGCTTGCCTACGCCGCACTGCGCGCCAAGTGCGATATTCTGTGGGCGCAACTCGATGCGCTCTATTTCGCGTACGTAAATCCCGGCTGGCCGCCCCCCGGCGCATTCCAGCCCGCCAAGGAATCCGAATGAAGCCTGAACTCACCGCGACGCCGCGACTGGCACCCGGCGTCCGCCTGAATGAACAATCGCAGCTCCCGCGCACGCTGCTGATGCCGGAACGCGCCCTCCGCCTGAATGGCCCGAGCCTCGAAATCGTCCAACTTTGCGACGGCAATCACACCGTCCGGCAGATCGCGGAAAAGCTTCACGCTCTCTATTCAAAAGCCGAGCCGCAGCGCATCACCGACGACCTGCTAGGCTACCTGGCGCTCCTGCACAACGAGCGCGCCATCGATTTTTAGCTGTAGCTCACCCCTTCAGGGGTGAGGCCTTCCACTGCGGGGGCAACGTCGTAAAGTGGTAGTGAAACGCCTCAGGCCTGAAGGCCTGAGCTACAAAATCTTCATGCCGACCACAATCCCCACACCGCTCGCTCTCGTCGCCGAACTCACCCATCGCTGCCCGCTCCACTGCGTCTACTGTTCCAATCCCCTCGAACTGGCAAAGCGCGCCTCGGAGCTGCCCACGCAAACCTGGATCCGCATCTTTCAGGAAGCGGCCCAAGCCGGCGTTCTCCAAGTCGATTTCACAGGCGGCGAACCGCTCGCCCGCACAGACATCGTCGAACTCGTGCGCGCCGCCCGCGTCGCTGGGCTCTACGTCAGCCTGATTACCAGCGGCCTTCCCCTCGATGAAGCAAAGCTCGCCGCCCTCGTCGAAGCCGGCCTCGATCATTTCCAGTTGAGCTTCCAGGGAGCGGCGGAGCAAACCGCGCGCGATATTTCGAACACCACTTCTCATCCTCAAAAGCTGCGTGTGCTCGAATGGCTCAAGAAACACCGCATCGGCGTAACGATGAACTTCGTGATTCATCGCCAGAACATCCACGAACTAGATGACATGCTGGTACTGGTGGAAGAGCACAAGCCCGGCTGCGTGGAGTTTGCCAGCGTGCAATATTACGGCTGGGGCCTGGCCAACCGCGAAGCGCTGCTGCCCACCCGCCGCCAGCTTGAATTTTGCGTCGAAAAACTCAAGGAAGCCGAGGAACGCCTGAAAGGCAAAACGCGCGTCGTCTTTGTCGTTCCGGATTATTACGCGAAATTTCCGAAACCCTGTGTCGGCGGCTGGGGCCGCAAGCTCATGCTGGTTTCACCCGACGGCGCCGTGCTTCCCTGCCATGCGGCAGGCGTGATTCCCGGAATGCAATTCGAAAACGTAAAAGATAAATCGCTGCGCGAAATCTGGGAGAGTTCGCCGGCATTCCAGAAGTTTCGCGGTGAAGACTGGATGCAGGAACCCTGCAAATCCTGCGACCGCCGCCAGCAGGATTTCGGCGGCTGCCGCTGCCAGGCCCTGTTGTTGGCGGGTGATGCCGCTGCAACGGATCCCGTCTGCTCCCTGGCGCCAACGCGCGGCAAGGTGGATGCGATCCTCGCCGCAGTAAATCAGCCGAAGCCGGTCATCCTCGAAGAAAAGCCGAACTACCGCTATCGCCCAAACCCTTCGTGAAAAGGAGACACCTTTGGAGTGCGGCAGCTCAGCTGCCGCTTTTACGGTTGTATCGGCAGCAACCAAATTGTTAGTTGGCGAGTTCGCTGAAACCTGAAAAGCGGGAGCCGAGCTCCCGCACTCCAAATTCCGAATCCTACCCGCCCACGGCCGCTCCAACCGGTTCCCTCCCCACGCGCACCGCGACTCGCCAGATGAAAAACAAACTCCCCGCCAGCACCAGCGAACCAAACAGCAGCACCGTGTTCGGCGTCCCGATCCGTTTACCCACGCCACCCGCAAGCAACGCGCCGATCGGCTGCACTCCCATGAACATTGTGGCGTAGACCGCCATCAGGCGGCCGCGCAGCTCATCCGGCACCCGCTGCTGAATTATGGTGTTGGTCGCGGCCATCTGCGAAGTGGCGGCGAATCCCACGACGAAGAGCACCAACGCGCAAAGCCAGAACATCGTGGCGTGCGACATCACCATCAACCCAACGGCACACACGGTGCAGGTCGTGGCGATCCAGCGCGCCAGCCCGGTATAACTCGTCCGCGCCGCAAACTGCAGCGCGCCAAGCACCGCGCCCACGCCGGCGGCAGTCATCAGCAGGCCGAGCGTCCTCGCCCCGCCGTGCAAAATATCGTGGGCGTAAATCGGCAGAAACACCGTGTACTGCAGGCCAAAAAGACTCAAAATGCACAGCATCACCAGCGCCGAACGAATGGGCACATCGTGCATCGCGAATTGGAAGCCCTGCACGAAGCTCCGCACCGGCGATTCGTCCGGCGGTTTCTTGGCTGTGGGCTCCAGGCGCATCATCAGCAGCGCCACCAGCACCGCGATGAAGCTCACTCCATTCAGGAAAAAACACCAGCCCTCGCCGACCAGCACGATGGCAAATCCCGCGATGGCAGGACCCACAACGCGCGCCCCGTTAAAAATCGATGAGTTCAGCGCGATCGCATTCGGCAGGTCTTCTTTCCCTACCATCTGCACGATAAAGGATTGGCGGATGGGCACGTCAAACGCGTTGACGATTCCCACGAGGAACGCGATCACGATCAAATGCCACTCGCGAATCAGGTGTGTGAGCGTCAGCCCCGCCAGCACAAATGCCAGAATCATCGAAAGCGATTGCGTTACGATCACCCCGCGATGCCGGTTGTAGCGGTCGCCCACATACCCGCCCATCCACGCCAGCAGCAGCATCGGCACCTGGCTGGCAAATCCGAAAAGCCCCAGTATCGCCACCGATCCGGTCAGTTTGTAGACGAGCCACTGCTGCGCCGTGGTCTGCATCCACGTGCCTACCAGCGAAGTAAGCTGTCCCATGATGAAAAGCTGAAAATTGCGGTGCTTCAGGGCGCGAAATCGTGTTGACAACTCTGGAATCGGAGTCTCCCTGCTATTTTGATGCGCGGCAATCCAACATGTCACCATGCCGCGAGAAGCACGCGCTTGTCAACGAGGGGGAATAATTAGTTCGGGAGGAACCGGCTTCGAATGTAGTGGCCGGTCTGCAGGCCGGCCACCAAAAAAATTCCTCACTCTCCTGGAGGATCCGGCGCACCAACGTGCATGTGGCTCAGCTCTTGCAGCGTCGAGCGCTCTTCATCGCTCAGCCCGCGCGTGAAATTTGGGTCGTTCAGGCGCTGGTTGCGTGCAGACTCCGGCATGTTCTGCAGCACGCTCAGCTTTTGCTTCATCACCTGCTGGCGATCCCAGGGCATCTGGCGCCATCGCGGCAATACATCGTTCTTGATGTACTCCCGCTGTCCCGGCGTCAGGTTGCGCCAGGTGTTTTCCTTCTGCCGCAAGTCCGCCTGCTGCGACGTCGACATGCGGTCCCACTGATTGAATTGCTGCCGAATCCTGCTCTGCTTGTCGGGCGATAGATTCTGAAACGCCTTGCTGTTCTGCAGCACGCGTTCGCGCTGCTGGGGAGACATCTCGCGCATCTGGTCCACCCAGGGACGCGCCGCGCCCACCCCGAGTTGCTGGCGCGGCGTGGGGACATATCCGGCGCTGGAACCATTCCTCGCGCCGTTGCGGTTGTTTGTGCCGCCATTGAAATTGTTGTGAGGACCCTGATTCGGAGGCGGCGGATTATATGGCGTGCGATTCGTGTTGGCTGGCGGACGGTTCGGGTTCGGATTCATCGGCCGAGGCGATGCCTGCGGCTGAGGCGATTGATGTTGCGGCGGAGGAGTTTGATGTTGCGGCGGGCGGTCGGCACGGGGATTCTGCGCCGGGCAAAGAGCAGGAAACGCCGCGGCTGCAACAAGCGCGAGCACCTTCAGTCCGAATTGGAGTTTCCCGCACCGCATTTTCCCTTGTTCTCCGCCTTCCCTGCTGCTCCTTACTTACATCCGCTGCGGTTGTTGCGCTTCCGCATCGTCATCCTCCGGCCCCGGCGGAAGATCCTTCAGCGGTTCGAAATTCTGCAGCACATCGTGATCTTCCAGGACCGGCAAATCCTGCATCAGAGCCTGGTCGTTATCCGGGATAATTGGCGCAACCGGGGTGCTGGTGCGGTAGCCAAGCCACAGCGTCATCAATAGCAGCATGCTTGCCGCAAACGCAATCCGCGGCGAAACGTGCAGCCATGCCCACCAATCGGCTTTTCGCACAGGCTCGGCCGCCACCCGGGCATGCACCCGCATGTCGAATTCCGGCGAAGGCTCGATCAGCGGAAGTTCATCCAGCAGCGAAGAGACCGCGCTGAATTCATTCACGCGCAGGCAGCACGGCGCACACTCAGCCAGGTGCTTCTCCAGTTCCAGCCTCTCGTTTTCTTTCAGCCGCCCACCCACGTATCCCAGGATGCGGCTTTCCATTCGTTCACAACTCATGCCTGCCTGCCTTCCCTGCCCTTAGTGCCTTGCTTGTTGCGCCACAAGCGGGGCCAGTTCCACTCGCAGCGCCTCGTACGCCCGGAAGAGCAGCGATTTCAGCGCGCTCTCCGAACAATTCAAAATCTTGGCGATCTCCGCATAATCCAGCTCTTCATACTTGTGCAGCAGCACCGCCGCCCGTTGCTTTTCCGGCAGCTTGTCGATGGCGCGGCGAATCATTTTCCGACGCGCATCCTCCACCAAGTGCTGCTCGATGTTCGGATGCTTCTCCGGAACATCCATCGTCCTCTCGTCGCCATCTTCCGCGTCCACCGAAACCGGCGCATCGATCGAAACTTCCAGCTTCTGGTACCGGTTGTCCCTGACGGAGTTCAGCGCGAGGTTGGTTGCGATGCGAAACAGCCAGGTGGTGAACTTCGCGCTCGGTACGTAATCCTCCCGGGCCCGGTACACGCGCAGGAACACCTCTTGGGCCAAGTCCTCCGCCTGTTCGCGGTTCCGCACCATGCGATACAGGAAGTTGACCAGTGGCGTGCGATAGCGCTGCAGCAGGAGCTCAAATGAGTTCCCGTCGCCGGCTTTCACATCCAACATCAGTTGGACGTCGGTCCTGACCATAGCCGCCACACTTTACCAAACACTTGTGTTCTCAAAAAGTTGCAGTTATTAAGCTGGGCACCGGGAAGGTAAGCTTCATGTACTCGGTGAAATCAGAGGTTAAACAAGACTTTTAGAATCAACATGGTAGCCACACCCACAAAAACCAGCAACGCCATCCGCCAGTTGGGCTCCTTATTCACCTCGGGCAGCAGATCCGTGGCGGCGACGTAAAGCGTCACCCCGCCCGACAGGGGGAGGGCGTATTTCAATTGCGCTTCCAGTTGGCTGGTCAGGAGAACGCCAGCCAGGGTGGCCGCGCCAAGGAGCCCCGCCGCGCGAACAGCGTTGCGCTTGCTCTGGCTCTTCGCCATCACCACCGAAGCAACGGTGAAACCCTCGGGAAGTTTGTGCAGAAAAACCGCGACGAAAAGCAGGACGCCCAGCCAGGTCGAAACCAGGAAGCCCGATGCAATCGCGACCCCGTCAAAAAATGTGTGTATAGCAAGCCCAAGAAAGATGGCGCTTTGCGCGTGGCCGTGCTGCATCTCTTCCGTATGGGTCTCTTCGCCAAAGTGGAAGTGTGGCGCAATCGTGTGTTCGAAAAGATGAACCAGAAAAAATCCGGCAAGGACGTAAATCAGCGCGTTTTCGCCGCCTAGGTGCACCGATTCTGGAATTACTTCCAAAAACGCCACCGAAAGCATGTACCCCGCGCCCAATGCCAGAAAATATTGCAGATACCTCCGCGGCCATTCTCGGTAAACCACGAAATACCCGCCAAGCAAGTTGCCGCCAGCGGCAATCAGCCCAAGCAGGGCGGCAAGCGCGACGCGAAAGGAAAGATCGTGGATCATGGAGAATGGCAGTTATTACTTTTCAGTCTCGCACATGTCATCCCGAACCCGTGTTTTTTGCGGGTGAGGGATCTGCTTTTCGCTTGCGGTCGGCGCTCCGGCGAGGATGCTAACAGAGCCGACTGAGAACTAAAAACTAAGAACTGGGCCTCGCCTCATCCGCTGTGGCGAAAGAGAATAACATCGCCTTCCTTCACGATGTACTCTTTCCCTTCAAGGCGCACTTGGGCTTTTTCTTTCGCCGCGGCGATGCTCCCGGCCGCCAGCAAATCGGCGCAGCTCACGACTTCCGCGCGGATGAAACCTTTTTCGATGTCGCTATGAATTTCACCGGCGGCTTTCACGGCGTTCGAGCCTTTGCGAATCGTCCATGCGCGAACTTCGGGCTCGCCAGCCGTGAAATACTGGATAAGCCCCATCAAATCGTAGGTCGCGCGAATCAGCCTGTTTAGTCCGGGCTCCTTCAATCCATACGAAGCCAGCAATTCCGCGGCTTCCTTTTCTTCCATCTCAGCCAATTCGGCTTCCAGTCGCCCGCAGACCGCAACCACCGCGGTGTTCGGCCGGCCCTGCAGCGCCGCAAGTTTGTGTTTTTCGACCGCTTTATCCATCTCAGCCGCTTCGTCGTCCCCAAGGTTCAACACATAAAGCATCGGCCGCTGCGAGAGAAACAGAAAACCGCTGATGGGCCGGCGTTCTTCGGCCGTCAGTTCCAACTCGCGCAAAGGCCTTTCGGCTTCCAGATGCGCTTTGCACTTTTCAAGTACGTTTTTCTCCAGCTCGAGCAGCGGATCCTTCTTCTTCTTCAAATCTTTCTCAACCCGCTCCAGCCTCTTCGATATCTGGTCATGGTCGGAAAGAATTAATTCCAGGTCCAGATTCGTAGCGTCGCGCAGCGGATCGATCCCGCCCTCGGAGTGCGGCACGCTGGGGTCGTCAAACACGCGGATCACATGCGCAATGGCGTCCACATCGCGCAGGGTCGCCAGGCTTTCGCGCATCCGTTCTTTCTGCACGCCCGGCAAATCCACATATTGCACGGTGGCATAAGTTATTTTCTTGGGGTTATAAAGCTTGGCCAATTCCAGCAGTCGCGGTTCCGGCACCTTGGCCACCCCGACGTGGGCCGTCTGCCCACCCTTGGCGTCAATCTGCGCCTTTGTGAGTATTCGAAACAGCGTGGTTTTTCCAACCTGCGGCAGTCCAATAATTCCTGTTTGCATAAACCATGAATTTTAGCACACCCGCCGCTTCATTCCCTGTCCACCAGGTTTTGCTTACCAACTCGATTTCCCCGTGCTATGTTTTTTCGCCGACCATGACCATCAATACTC
>Ga0210400_10001193_pt1 | contig 26159 bp, 24 predicted proteins | sample IncBWH26MmetaG_FD_155456 | JGI IMG/M metagenome (GOLD analysis project Ga0210400, IMG submission 155456) | Forest soil microbial communities from Barre Woods Harvard Forest LTER site, Petersham, Massachusetts, United States - Inc-BW-H-26-M | ecosystem: Environmental > Terrestrial > Soil >...
TTCTTGAGGAAGGAATTGGCAGTTGAAACAACGGAGTCGTCAAAACGGTGCCCGTCTCGCCCCAGTAGAAGCGCGGGTGCGAGATCACAATTTCGATGCCGGTGACGAGCAGGGCGAAAAAGCAGAGAGTGGTGATCCAGTGCGTCACGCGGACGAGGGCGGAGTGTCTCGGCGCAAGCTTCGTGACTGGGGCTGTCGAAACACGGCTCGGGACGGAAGCTTCCGCCGGTAGCTGCGCGGGTCCCAACGTTGCCATTTTGGCCTCCGTACGCCTAAGACTTGCCCCGGCAGGAGCGATGTCATCCTACCACCCTATAGAGACTGAGACGGACGAATCACGAAAAGGTAATCAACTACATCACACGGCAATGCTACTACATCGCACATAGACCGTGCAACCGGATTCAGCTAGTCGGAAGGGAGCAATGCCGTCGTCATCGCTTCAGGACGTAACAGCAGGCGGTGTGTGCGATTGTTTCAAAGATGCCGGCGCTGATGACAGCGGTGAACAGCGAGGTCAATACGAGGTTTGCTGCGCGGTGTGTCGTTTGCGCCGGCCCGGCCAGGCGGGCCAAGCGATAGCTCAGATGCGATGAGGCTGTTGCTTGCAGAAATCCTGCTTGTTCCGGAATTGCGAGTTTGGCGAGTGCTGAAACCAGCGCTTGTCCATGCGCACGCCTGATGACAGATTCATCGCAGGAGAGCTCGCGATAAAGTGCAATCCGCGCTCCCGCGAGCCAGATGAGCGGATGGAACCATAGGGCGCACAACGAAACCTCATACAACAAACGGATTAAATTGTCGCGCCGTCTTGCATGGGCCAGTTCGTGAATCAGAACGGCATCGAATTCACGTTGATTGAGCAACCGATCGATGCCGATGGGAAGCAGGATGCGAGGATAAAGGACTCCACGAACTGCGGGACTTGAATGCCCGTCGCCGAAGCTCACCGGGATGCCATTTGCTGCGAAATTAGGCGTCACACAACGCTCGCCCAGTTGGGCCGGCGCTTGCACCTCGCGACGCTCTCCCCGTATACGCGAAATCAATCGCATAAGCATGAAGAAGGTGCCAGCTATCCATATGACGGCAAGCACCACGGCAGTCCGGCCTTCTGTCATATCCCATACCGGTCCGCCAATGGCGCCGAGCGGCCTAGCCCACGTCAAGTGCGGTGCCCAAAGCTTATCGATTAATGCTCCTGAAGGCACAACGAAATTGAATGCGGTCACAACCCAGAGCCAATATTTCGTGGTGGCGCTTGCGCCTCGGATTGATGTCAGCACCCACGCTGCAGAGCCGACAATCGATCCATACAGCAAGTGGACGCCGAAGTAGTACATCGCGCGTGCGATATGCTCATGCACGTTTTCCTCCACGGGTGCGGCCGTTCTTATCGCCACGAGTCGCACTCTGCAATGCTTTCAGGTCCCGTAAGGCGAGGGCGCCATTCTCGAGCAGATTAGAGACGAGCAGACGCGGCGAGCCGCCGAACAAATCGAGCAAATCGCGTACTAGCCTGCTGCGATATTGGCTTTCATTGATCGCCGGCTGAAAAAGCTGGGCATTGCCGATCTTCTTTACCTTCCGCAACGCACCCTTCTCCTCGAGTCTATAAACGAGCGTCTGCACGGTTGTGTAAGCAACGCTTTCATCCTCGGGGAGGCTTTCCAGGATCTCGCGCACGGACGCGGTTCCGAGTTTCCAGTACTGTTCCAGAATGCGGGTTTCGGCTTTGGAAAGACGTGGTCCCTTCATGATCTCCTACCTACCACGGCAATACTACTACAAGCAACGGTAGATCGGCTTTTCGCTAAATCCGGTATCGCCCGTGGGCCTTGTGACCATAAACAAAGCCGGTTAGTGGATCGTCGGCAATCTGGAAACTGGGTTTTTGGTCTCCGCTGCAACGCACTGAGTCGTTGCTTAGTCGACGCTCCTGGTCTCGTCACGTCGGCGACGATAGCATTCAGGAGCACACCCGCAGGGTAGGCATGCAGCCGATCGTGTTGCCGCAGTACGCCGTCGGACTGAACCTGCTAAGTTGAAATAGCGGACTCCGGCTCCTCCAGAGAGTATTGAATCGCTCTTTCCATGCTCATCGCAGAACCTTCTGCCCATGCGCGCTTCCCATCCACCTCACGAAGCGATTTCCAGGCAGGTATCAGCGTCTGATCGAGCTTAAATTGTTCCGCTTGACTCAGAGGAGCACCGATTATGTTGCGTAAACGCGCTGCGGAGGCGGCCAGGTTCAGCGCACGTTCCGCTTGTCCTTGAGCCAGGGCCAGACAAGCGAAGCCTTCGATTACCCGTGCTATATCACGCCGGTGTCGTAAGCCCGCAAAGATTTCGAGGGCTTCACGATAGGCCGCGTGCGCGGCCAAATGGTCTCCCTGCTCACAGTCAATGGAGGCCAAATCTGTTAGGGACCTCGCGGTACCCCATGGGTCTCCAGCTTCCCGGAAGGCAGCAAGCGCGCGTTGATACAATCGTCGAGCGTCGGCCATGTTGTCCTGAGCCCGTGCCACATCGCCCTGCTGGTTGATCGACCAAGCGGCGCCGGTGCGATCACCCAGTTCCTGGAAAATGTCTGCCGCCTCGCTTAGCGCCCATCGAGCGCGTGGATAGTCGCCGCGAACCTTGACCACATTCGCAAGGTTGTGAAGAGAGCGCGCGACCGCGAGCCGGTCCGACAGCATACGCCAGCAGGCGAGGCTCCGCTCAAAATTGCTCTGCGCCGCTGAGTAGTCCCCCCGATCTCGCGCCGCTGGGGCTAGCGAAGCCCTATAAGTTAGCGCTTGTGTGGCGAACCCGCCCACAGCCCTGCGGACCAGTTAGTCGGCTTTTTCATAACTCGCCGGCGAATCCGCGGTTTTCAGGTTCGTAGCAGCGCCGGGGACATACGACAAAATCCGCGATAGTCGTAAACTGATAATTCGCGGCTACAAGTAGCCAGTCACTTTGTCTGAGTGGTTATTACCCGATAAGCCGTTTCCACATTGGCAATAAGCGTCTTGGAAAAGTCGGGAGGAAATTGTGTGCCATACCTTTGCAGAAGAGTTGGGATGAGCCGGCTCTTAGTTTCCTCGAGGCTGGCACCCTGGGCAGCAGCGTTGGCCGTTTCTGCCAATAGATCGGCGAAGTATTTCCTCCAGAGGTCAAATGCATCCTTATCCAGCACTACATTTCCATGTCCGCCGATCACATACTTGAAGTCCAGCTCTTCGACTGTTTTGAGCTGCTGAATCCAGTCATAAATGGAGGCGTCGCCCATTGTAGGCACCCAACCCGTCAGTGCGTCCCCTGTCGCGATGACTTTTCTCTTTGGGTAATAAACAAACACGTCACCATCGGAATGGCCTTTTCCTACAAAAAGAACCTCAAGCGTGTCGTTATCACTATGAATCGTTAAGTGTCGGTCGAAGGTCACATTGGGAAGAATGACCTTCATCTGTTTAAGTTCAGTGAGGTACGCTTGCGCCTCGCGCAGTTGTTGCTGTATTGGCGCCTTTGCGGTGTCGTCGCTCGCCTTCCCCAAGTCGGCATTCAATTTCTCTATCGCGAGTGGAACTGTCACAAGCTCGCGCTGCATCCGGGTAACTCCACGACTCTCTATTCCATCCCGCGTCGATTGTGTGGAAATGATCTGCACCCCGGGCCAAGCGGTCACATACGCCTCTGCTCCTTGAAAATGATCTCCGTGCAAGTGAGTGATCACCAGGTATTTCACAGGCTTGTCGGTCAGGCGCTTGATTTGCGCGATTACTTCCCGGGCCGCCGAGGGTTTCGACTCCGCATCGACAACAACGACCTCATGATTAAGGATGAAGATCGCAGCATTGCAGTTAGTCCTAAATGAGGGTTTCGCAATCGCAGCGTAAACATCGTCTGTGACTGGTTTAATGTCGAATAGTTGTGCAGCAAGGAAATGACCCTGAGCGGCGATCAGGGCGAGAAACAGCCAGCGAGCACACTTCATGATTCCGATCCCTCCTCTTTTTTTGTTAATTTGCATCGTACTGCGTTGCAGTATCACACGGGGCGCTTCATGCGGTCCTAAGGAGTCACGCGGGTCGATTGATACGCGATTAGCTGCCAGCGCGCTTTTCGTAGTGCATAAACTTCAGTGACTCGAATGGAAAGGTCATTCTCTTTGCCCTCATGGATCACGTGAATTTCACTTCGAGCCGTAATGACCGCGGTTCCTTTTAGCAGACGCACGTTAACGTCAGAATTCTTGATTGATGTGTAGGTTCGTTTGCCCGATTTAAGATCTGCTATGAACTCCGCCTTGTTTTGAACTAGTCCCGAGGCGTGAATATAGGTGAGATCATTTCCCAATACGCGGTCCAACGTTGCGAAGTCTCCCCGGACTTGAGCATCGGCTCGCTCACTGTCGAGCGTAACAATATCCTTCGTAATCTTAGCTGTATCGCTTGCGTGAAGCTCGGTTCGCGGATACAACAAGGTTAAAAGAGCTAGGAAGATGCAAAGGATTCCTCTGGACTTCATCTTCAGCTCCTTCCGAAGCGTAGCTCGCTGTGCCGGAAATGCCCAGTCACGGTAGCACGTCAGGCTGGGTGAAGCCTTAATCGGAAGTTAATTGTTGTTAAGTTTCAACATCCATACCTCGTAGGTTATCAGGGTTAGCAGGCTGGCCACGCCCGGGCACAGTGCACCTGAACGGGAATTAATCTTCATTTCATTCTCTCTGCTCCAGGTTGCAGTAGGCTACACGAACCGGCGTACCGAACCGGAACGCACCCCCACTGCCGATTGAAGGAGCACGAGTTAATGTCTGCGACGCTTGCGAAAGTAGCCGGAGGGAAGGCACCGTCATCGGGAGCCGCGTACATTGCGGATTTCTTGATTCAACAAGGGGTGCCGTACGTTTTTGGACTGTGCGGCCACGGCATACTTGGACTCCTTGATGGATTATTTGACCGGCAGGACCAGATCGCGACTATTTCGGTACACCATGAGTCGGTTGCCGCGTTCATGGCAGATGCATATTTTCGTGTTACTAAAAAACCTGTTGCTACTTTTACATCATGCGGCCCCGGATCTATAAATCTGATCGTTGCCGTTGCTGGTGCCTTTGCCGACTCTTCAGCAATGCTCAACATAACGGGGAATGTGCCCACAGGACAGTGGAATCGCGGTCCGTTCCAGGAGACGGGAAAGTACTTCCAGGGCGATTTCGTGAATGTAATCCGGCCGTATGTCAAACGGAGTTTCCAGCCCACGCGCCCAGAGATGCTGCCTCTCGCCCTGCGGCAAGCGTTCTCACTGATGACGAATGGGCGTCCGGGTCCGGTACACGTGGATGTGCCCCTCAACGTGTTTGTCGAAACCGTCGAAAAGGGCGCGATTGAGCGGGAGGGGCATTGGCCAGAGGATGCGTGGTCACCGCCCGCCGGGGATTCCGTAGCCGTTGAGAAGGCAAGACGCATGCTCGAACAAGCTCTACGTCCAGTGATTGTCGCCGGGCACGGCGTGGAACTGAGCGGCGCGGAGGACGAGTTGCTTGCCTTCGCCCAAGCGATGCGCATTCCGGTGGCAATGACACCATTTGGGAAGGGAATCTTTGATGCGCGGCACTCGTTGAGCTTAGGTTCGACAGGACGAAATGGTTCCTACATGGCCAACGCGGCGTGTCGCAATGCAGACGTCATCCTGGCACTTGGGACGCGCTTTGATGATCGGGCAACCAGCGCCTGGCTTCCCGGATTCACTTACAGCATCCCCCCCACTCAGTTGATTCATGTCGATATCGATGCCAGCGAGATCGGCCGGAACTTCCAGCCGGCAGTTGGGATTATCGGAGACGCAAAGCTCGTGCTGCGCCAGTTACTAGGCGTAGGGGCCGCTGGCACTCCGAGCAGAACTGGCGCTTGGCTTGAAAGAATTGCGGGCTGGCGAAAGCAATGGGATGCGGTTACTGCGCCGCCTCGTACTTCCGATGCCGTACCCATTCGACCCGAGCGTGCGGTCGCAGAATTGCGGAAAGTTGTACCGGAGGATGGCATCCTGCTCGCGGACGTGGGTATACACCACAACTGGCTGGTTGCGGAATGGGAGGCCTCGAAGTCCCAGACCTTCCTTCAAAGTTGGGGTTTTGCCTCAATGGGTTTTGGGGTTGCAGGCGCGCTAGGTGCAAAGCTGGCCGCTCCCGACCGCCCGGTGGTGGCGGTGTGTGGCGATGGTTGCTTCGCGATGAATGCAAGTGCCGTGCTCACGGCCGTGGAATACAACATTCCAGTTGTATGGCTTGTCTGGAATAACCATGGTTACTGTTCCATACGCGATCAACAAATGGGGTATTTTGGCAAGGACCGCGAACTCGCTACGAGTTTCAAGGATAGTACCGGCAAACTCTACTCCGCTGACTACGCAATGATGGCGCGCTCGATGGGCGCCGATGGCGTACTTGTGGAAAAGCCGGGTGATCTGGCTCCGCAGCTCGAGGCTGCAATTGCCTCCCAACGACCCACGGTACTTGACGTGCGGATCGATCGAGAAGTCCGTCCAATTTCTACCGGCAGTTGGGACCTTCCCCCAATTCCGCATCCGCTACCTTCCTTCGGGTGGGGAAAAGACGACTAGCCGCATTGCCCAGGAACCTAGCGAACCAAGGAATAAGGAGGAAAGACGTCCAGAGAACCTAAACCCGAGGGAGTCGCCTCGCTCTTCAAGGGCAAGCGTCTTTATATCGGTGTCTTCCTGTTTTTCAATCTCTTCATTAATTATATGGATCGTACAAGCGTCTCGATCGCGGCGCCGGTGATCGCCAAGGAATTTCATTGGAATTCCGGGACGGTAGGCGTGGTCCTGTCCTCTTTGATGTGGACCTATGCGATTTGCCTAATCCCGTGGGGCTGGATGTCAGACCGTATCGGAACACGCAGGGTCAACGGGTTATCGGTTTCGTTATGGTCGATCTCCGCAATGCTGACGGGGGCTGCCGTTGGATTTGGCAGTATGATCGCGGCCATGCTGCTTTTGGGGGTGGGAGAAGCGGCATCTCTGCCGACTGCGGGGAAAGTCGTGAGACAGTGGTTCCCGGCTCGGGAACGAGGACTAGCGACTGCAATTTTCAATGCGGGTACTTTCGCGGGACCGGCTTTATCGGCCCCGATTGCAGCGTGGATTGTGGTTAGATTTGGTTGGCGACTCTCGTTTGTCGTGGCCGGTGTGATTGGTCTGGTGTGGGTATTCCTGTGGCTAACCCTGTTCCATCTTCCGGCAGAATGCCCATGGCTGCCATCGCAGGAACGCGATTATATTTTAGCCGAAACTGACATGTCGTCACCCGCAGCTCCCGCGGGAAACAATGTGCCCAAGCTACTGAGGCAACAAACTATGTGGGGGCTGCTCTTAACCCAGGGATGTTGCGCTTACAGCAATGTTCTCTTTCTTGCTTGGTTGCCTTCCTACTTAGTCCAGTCACGTCATATGCATTTGATGAAGGCGGGATGGTTTACGTCCATACCTTACCTGATCGCCGCAGTATTAGGGATCGTCATCGGGAAGCTGAGCGATTCGTTACTGACGCGTGAGGCGGTGAAGCAGGGGAAACGGCGAACTCTTCTGGTTGCCTTCATCTTATTGTCCAGTTGTGTTTTCCTGGTCAACGCGGTCGACAACGAATATGTCGTTCTCGTGTTGATTGCAATATCTCTCGTGTGTATCTCCAGTGCTCTGACATTGAATATCGCCATGACGAATGATCTTGTGTGGCAGCACAACATGGTCGGTACGGCCCTCGGCATTCTCATCACCGGCGGCATCACGTTCGGGATGCTGGCTCCAATGGTTACAGGATACATTGTGAAAACAACAGGAAGTTTCGACAACGCATTCTATGTTGCCGGTGGTTTGTTACTTTTAGGGGCGGTTATTTCCTTCACCATGACTCGTCGCCCAATCGATTTTGATGCCGCGGTAAAAGTTGTTCCGGTGCCGGTGGATGCCGCCGGTTCAATGCCAGACCGGACTGCCTAGCATAACCCTAGAAAAACTGACGCCATTTGAAGAGGTCTGGGCGGTAGGATGCGGCATCTTGGTACTCGACGAACTCAAGATAGTTGTCCTCGGGATCAAGGGCGAAGAGGGCCACAAATCCCTTCCGAACCTCGAGTGGCTCTTCGAGGACCAGTCTCACTCGACACTCGTTCAATCGCGCTACCATCTCTTTCATGTCTGCGATCACAAAAGTAATGTAGGACAATCCATGCCGTTCGAACGTCCACTCTGTGAGGGGTTGCTTCTGTGGGCGCATCTTAGTCTGAATGAGTTTGATTCTCTCTCCGTAAGGCGTCTGTAGTCGTACAATCCGGAAGCCGTCGGGCGCAGCTTTGAACCGTCTACTCATCTCCGGGGTAGCCTCGGCGTCAGATACTTTCTTAAGCCCGAGCACTCCGGTATAAAACTCGAGCATGCGTTCGATGTCGGAACACACAATTCCCGGCTCTATCGGTACGACCATCTTCAAAGACCACGGTTGCTGGCCATGAGCGTCCATCGGTTTTTTCCCCTCGGCGTCCAAAAACATTCCCGAAGCGCCGGCGACAGCGGCACCTTTCAGAAATGCGCGACGGTCCAGATTCATTTTGCCAGATCCTGCCATCATTTCCCCATTGGTTCTTTCGGATCAGGAATGCTGTTTCGAAGATGTTCAACTTTCCGCTGAGAAGTCATTGCCGGGGATCACGACTCCGATCACGGAGATGAGGCTACTGCGATCTGGAAGCCAAAGAATGAAATGCAGATTAATTCCTGTTCAGGTTCGAGGAGCGTAAGGGGCTGATACCGGAAACTTAATAATAATTAAGGGTCAATTAAGGCTTCGAACAGGTCGGCATGTTAGGTTGACAGAACGCGCGTCTCAGATCATCCGGGTGCTGGCCGGCCCGGCAGCACCATTCGCCCAGCTGTATGACGAGCTCAGAACCTGAGATGAGGTGCTGGTTGCAGTGTGCTCGAAGGCGGATCGGCACTCACCGCAGAGGAGAAGAACTTAATGTCGTTGACCTCGACAAACCTGAGTACAATCCCATTTCTTATTGGAGGGAAGTGGATCAGTGATACATCTGCGCATTTCACGCATATAAATCCCGCTACCGGTGAGGCTAACTACACGATATGCGCAGCTACGGAGGAGCATCTCGACGAGGCCATACGGTCTGCTCACGAAGCTGCAGCAAAGGCATCGTGGCGCCACATGTTGCCACATGAGAGAGCGAAGATACTGCATCGGGTCGCAGACCTGATGATCGAGCGTTCTGACGTACTGGCACGTTGTCAGATGCTGGAAAACGGAAAGGTCTGGAAGGAGTGTAAGAACCAGGTCCTCAACGGAGCAGCGACTTTCCGCTTCTGCGCCGCAGCCGTCGAGACCCTTGGTTCGGAAATCACGCCTCCACGCGGGAACTATCTTTCCATGACGGTGTACGAGCCGTGGGGAGTGGTTGCTGCCATCACGCCCTGGAACTCACCTATAACACTGACGTGCAATAAGATCGCAGCTGCCTTGGCCGCCGGCAACGGAGTTGTTCTCAAGCCGGCGTCATATACACCGACATGCGGCATCGAGTTGGGGCGTATTGCTCTGGACGCTGGTGTTCCGCCCGGTATTCTGAATGTCATACCGGGTGCTGGAAGCAAGATTGGCGATGCGTTGGTCTCCCATCCGTTGGTTCGAATGGTTTCCTTCACCGGAGGCACGGAGGTGGGAAGGAGAATCTCTGAGCTGGCAGGCAGAAAACTCATTACCAGCGTACTGGAACTAGGCGGGAAATCCCCCCACATCGTTTTCTCAGACGCGAATCTCAAGGCTGCTGCGGATGCGGTCACAGTCGCCATATTTGAGGGAACAGGGCAATCATGTACAGCAGGATCGCGGCTGTTTGTCGAACGCAAAATCAGCGACGAGTTCATATCGATGGTGTTGGAAAGGGCGCGGGGGCTTCGTGTTGGAAGGCCAGACGCACCCGGCGCGCAGCTTGGACCGCTGGCAAGTTTCGCTCAACGGGAGTTCGTCGAGGGTGTCGTGGAAAGTGCACGCCACGATGGCGCAGAGATTCTGATCGGCGGTGCACGGCCTTCCGATCCGGATCTGGCAAAGGGTGCATTCTACCTGCCCACAATCGTTAAGGGCATTACAAACAGCTCGTCAATCGCCCAGCAAGAGATCTTCGGGCCGGTGCTCTGTGTCTTTCCCTTCGACGACGAGGAAGACTTGATCCAGCAGGCGAACGATACGTCGTTCGGTCTGGCATCTGGTATCTGGACCGCCGACTACAAGCGTGCCTGGCGAGTGGCACGAGCTTTGGAAGCGGGCATGGTGTGGATCAACACATACAAACAGTTTTCGACCGCGTCGCCGTTTGGTGGTTTCAAGGAAAGCGGCATTGGCCGAGAGAAGGGCCTGATGGGTATCCGAACGTATCAACAGGTGAAGTCCGTTTTCTGGAGTATGTCCGAATCATTCGACGGTGGCTTTAGCATGGCGAAGTAGAGTCAGTCAGTCGAAATATTAGTTCATCATGGAGCAATGTGGCGAGTGCACAAAGTCGGTGGGCAGAATCCCCTCGACATAGGGTCTACTTAACGGTAGATCCCGCGGGTGCTGTAAGTGCAGAACGCACCGAAGTTGATAGATTATCGGCATGGGCTAGCAAGAGCGTCACCTCCCACGCTTGACGTTCTGACAGAGATTGCCGGAAACCCGGCATGCCGGTCAGACGAATCCCATTGACGACCTTCCAATACGTTTCACCGGGTTCGTCATCCGTAACGCCCTTTCCCTTGAAAAGTGCGGGAGGTTCTGGAAACAATCCCATGGATATCGCAGAAGGGGGAACACCGGGAAGGCCGTGGCAGGCCGCACAATTGTCCCGGTAAATCCTGGCACCTTCGAGGTAACTCGGTTCATCCGCCGTAATCGGAACAGATTTCGGACTCTCACGACTAATGCGAGACCTTAAGGCTGCTTTGGCAAAGAAGTCTTCCAGGGGCATCGGAGTTGACGTCGTGGCCACTGGAGCTATCCCTGCCATAAAATACACCGCAACTCCAGCCGCGAGAACAGTCACGGATGTCACGGCACCTAAAAAGAAAGCCTTTACCAAGATAAAACCCTCCCTCGAAAACCGAAAGCACGGATGCGAGACCGACAGCTACAAATTTGCGATAACTAGACAGGAATTCTGCTGTTGCGCGACTATCTACCCAATACAAGAATCTTGAAGGTGCCTGGCACTCTAGCGGCGACGGGATTGGGGGTTTCGGGAGTCGCTTTCGGAGCTGTCAGTTCTACAGCGGGAAGATAGACCTTATGAGTCTTAGGATCAACTGCCAGGGTATTCGCCTTTGGCTGCGTCTTCACGGTTTCAACGACGCTGTATTGATCCGCCGAGTCTTGATGAATGACGGTCACGGAACCGTTATTAGCGTTAAAGATCAACCCAGTTGCTGGATCAAACGCGGTAGCATCGACATGGGGACCGATCGGCAAAGTCGTTATGATTTTTCCAGTATCAGGATCCGCGACCGCCATGAGCTGATTGTTACAGCCGATGAACAAACGCCTCCGTTCTCGATCGATCGCCAAACTGGAAGGGGCCTCGCATGGAGCAGTTGGCCAGCGCCCCGTTATCTTGAGGCTCTGCGCGTCGAGACGAACCAGCATGCTCTTATTTTCGATGTTATCCCACACGCTTCCTTTTTCGTCATTTACAGGGAACTCCGGCGCGCCCCCAAGTTCAATCGTGTCCACGATCTTTCCATCGTTTGCCCCGAAAACAGTCACGTTGTCGCCGTGATGGTTGAATGCGAATACTCGGCCTGAAGCTGAGTCATAAAGAACGCCATCTGGACTCTTCCCACCTACCACTTCACCCAAGTGCTGTAAAGTCTTCAGATCAAAGATTGTGATGGTGGATGCTAGGCCATTGGTTATAAAGCCGCGTCCCAATTTCGACGCGATAGCGATACCATGAACGCCACTCAGACCAGTTACCTTCCCCACGGGTTGTTCCGAATCGAGATCGACGACTTCAACTTGAGTGCCATGGGATACATAAAGCCGGCGAGCTTCGGGGTCAACAGTCATGTAATCCTGGGAACCATCTCCACCAATCGGAATCTCTTTCAGGAGATGATAGCCACCAACTGATGCCGCCAACACTAATGTGCCGCCACCAAGAATGAACAAGGCTAACTGATTCTTGACTACACGTCTCACCAAGCTGAACATAGCGTTAAGTCTCCTTTGTGGAACCTTAGAAGTCGTATGAGTCACAGATCCCCTAATTGTTCATTTGTCTGGTAAGGGGTGTGGCGATTCAGAGTTAACCGAAACCATTCGAATAATCCATGGCATCGTGACCTGCCGAAAGATTGCGGGATCCGACCAGACCTTCCCATCCCTGCCCATATGTCCGCCCTGAGGATTAATCCACGCTTCTTTGGCTGTCTGACCACTGTGAAGAAGCAAATCTATATCTGCGATCGGTACCTGGGTATCGAGGACGCCACCTATTACCAGCATTGGAGCCATCGGTTTATCAAGGAAGCCCTGCTTCTTGAGTGACATCCGTTGCCGCACGTCAGCCAAGCTATCCAGATTCGTCGCCCCCTCATACATGAACAGTTGGGCCTGGACGAAGCCGAAGAGATATTCCCTGTTATTGGAAAGCGCCATCGTGCGTGAACGTTCGAACGTCTCGTCGATAGGAGGGGACTGAGATACAACGGCGCAAAGACGATTACCTTCGATTGCCGCCAGCAGTGTGGACCAGTATCCACCCAGACTACTGCCGTAGATCACCACCCGCTTTTTGTCAACGTCGGGGCGCTCGAACAAATAATCAACGGCGCGGACAAGCATGCGCTCAGCTCCAGGAGCGGCCTTGATGGGCGACTGACCACCGCCGGGCGGGTCTAGCGCCAGATAACCGATTCCATAGCTAAGCAGCGGTCGCAAGCGTTCCGCCATGTCCTCTTTTCGACTATCCAATCCGCCAATGCCAACCACAATGGGAGCTTCTTTACCCCCTGTCGGCATCTGGAGATAGGCGATGATCTCCTTGCCCTCGAAGGGAATTCGTATTACTTCCAGCGGTGGAGTCAGCAACCTGCCATGAGCAAGATAGGCTTCGCGGGCCTTCTCGTACGCTTTTTCTTTTCCCGGGGAGTTGGGCACAGGCCAGCGAGCCATCGTGTAGTAAAGCCACGCTTTGATGAAATCATCGTCCGCGCTCGCGGCTGACTTCTCTGACCGTGCCCTCTCCGTATAACGGTCGCCAACAACGCTCCAAGATGCTGCCCACTCGTCCGAGTCCAGACTTTTGAGGCGACCTAAAGCCTCACGCACATCGTCAGGAGCCACTCCGTTGAAGGGGTAGGCGTTGTGATCGGCTCTTTTCTGAGCTTCCGCCTTCAGTTCCTCCAAGGTACGCTCTTGCGCTTGGCAGCGGAGCGCACCTGACACCAGAATCAAGAAGCATGCCCAGATTAGCAGCGGCGTGACAACAGTTGGTCTTTCAACCTTCATCATCATTTGTCATGATCCCAAACCCTCGAAAAGGGCGATGTCATCAGAAAATTATCTTCAAGGCGAACTGCACTTGTCGGGAGGTCGTCGAGGTTCCATCAATAAAACCCGCTCCCCCTACCGGGTTACCGCCCTGATCAAAAAGTGTGTTGTTGTCCAGGGGGGGTAAGAAATTAGAGTGATTGAGCGCATTAAACAGCTCCGCGCGAAACTGGACGTTGAAAGTTTCCGAGATGCTGGGGATGTAGGTGTTCTTGAAGAATGAAAAATCAAGTTCCGTGGTTCGAGGACCGCGCAAACTGTTGCGCCCCACATTGCCCAACAGGAAGGGGCACAGGGGATAGGCATATAGGTGTTTCGGAGTATCGCAATTAGCGTTCCAGAAAGCCATGTCGGGAGCCGAGGGGAAGACGAAGCAGTTGACGTTGATGTACTGCGATGGATGGCCAGGATTGACCGCGGACTTGCATCCCGGCCCCGCTATCCGACTGGGGTAGGCATACGGTGAATTATCATTCGTACCGAGCGGATCACCCCCAACGAGTGGCGTAAATGGAGCACCGGCATGGACGCTGAAGATGGCACCTAACTGCCAGCCATTCAGCGCAACCGAAGCGGGACCATGCAGGGACTTAACAGTGGGCACGTTCCAAAGTGCGTTGATCGTCGCGTTGTACGGCTCATCAAAATCAGACACGCCACGGCTCAGGCGCCGGTCAAAAAAGAACAGGTTGGAGATGGAGTTATTGAAAGGATCGCCCACGTTGCCCATGGATCCCGTATCAATGCTTTTGCTCCAGGTAAAGGAACCCTGGGCCTGGAACCCGTGCGCCATTTCTTTTCGTACTTGCGCCTGTAGTGAATCGTAGTATGAACTGGAGTGCCAGTCTGTGTAGTCCATTCTACCGAAAGTGGTATTCAGAGTGGGGCAGACGTTACCATTTTGAACGCAAGCCGGGTTCGTGTACGGATTTGGCCACAGATAACCAGCAGGGCTGAGAGTCGGCAACACCAAGTTCGCATCATCTCCGCGGAACAACATATGCTTTCCACGCGAACCAACATAGGCGACCGTCGCCGCCAGATTGGGCGCCAGTTCGCGCTGGATATTCAGGTTCCACGCCATCAAGTAGTTACGCTTTGGATCGTACTGGATGTAGCCCTCGCGCAGCTGATTCAGGCCCTGCAGAAGCGTAAAACATCCCTTTGGGAAGCACCCCGGCGGCAATGGGGCAGCACGTCCTTGTTCGGTGAACGGAGCAGAACTGAAGGCTGTCAACCCGTATTGGTAGACAAGAGGAAGGACATCGAGTATGCCGACGCCGCCTCGAATCGCTGTCTTCTGGTTTCCAAACGGGTCCCAGGAAAAACCGACCCTTGGTTCAAAGTTGCGGAGAGTAGGATTCTGAAAAAATGGACTGCCCAAGTGAGGCGCCGTAGCCGTTAGACTCCGCATATTCACCAGCTTTCCGCGGGCCTCCGTCGGCACCGATGACATCTCGTAGCGCAGCCCCAGATTCAGCGTAAAGTTGGGCTTCCAACGAAAATCATCCTGAACATACAGGCCCAGGATGTTCTGCCGGTAATCTCTTGGGCTGTGCGCTGCCAGAAGTCCGGCAGACAATGTGGCCGGGACGTTGGTCAAGAAGTTTCGGAGTGAACCGAAGGAGTATTGTCCTCCGTCCGTGTTGTCCTGAATCACGCTTGTGTACATGCGTTCGAAGGCGAAGCCAAATTTCAGAATATGTTTTCCCTTGGCCAGGAAAGCGTCATCATACCCCTGATACGAAGTGAAGCCAGCCTTTGTAAAACCGTAGTTGTTAAGTCCACCCTGAAAGGTGGTAATCCCGGACACGGCCATTTGCGGGGCGGTAAACCCGGGCACGGCCGCCAATGCTGGATCGGAGGCAAGAGGATTCAGGGCAGCATTCGCATAGCCACCATTGGCGGTCACTCGATTGACACCGACCCGGAAAGAGTTGATCAATTGCGAGTTGAAGATGTGCCGTTCCTCAACGGCAAGGAACTGGCGACCTCTTTTCTGTCCTACTTGAATATTTCCCAGCGCATCAGGCAGGGTGGTAAGACCTTTCTCAAATTGGTAGGTCCCGAAGATACTGTCCGCCGAGGTGATCGTCTGGTCGACTCGGCCGGTCACAAAGTTCCCGTTCGTTACCGCCTGTGCGGCAAACTTGTAGACTCCAGTGTCCCCGTCGCCTTGCAAGCCCGCGTTTGGCAGCGGCCACAAGGGTAGAAATGGCGCTACCAATGGGTCCACAGTCACATTTCCGAGACCGTCATGCAGAATGCCATTGTGAGCGTCCCCTGACGGCACAACATCATTATTCGTAATTCCCAGCGATTGGCGGATCCCTTCATAGTTCGCAAAGAAGAAGGTCCGATCCTTACGGATGGGGCCTCCAATCGAGCCTCCGAATTGATTGCGCCGGAAAGGTGGCTTTGCTCCGTCAAAGAAATTACGGGCGTCCAAAGCGCTATTGCGCAAGAAGTCGTACGCGGTGCCGTGCCAGCGATTTGTTCCCGAATGAGTGACTGAGTTGATCACGCCTCCTGAGGTGCGACCGTACTCAGCGGAGTAATTGCTCGTCAGCACTGAGAATTCCTCAACGGAGTCTACCCCTGCGGTAGCTCCGAGCACACTGCCCGGGCCTCCGTTCAGCCAGTCGTTCACGTTGATTCCATCCACGCGATAGCTACTCTGTTGGGGACGGGTACCGGAAATCGTAAGCATGGTCCCGAACCCGCGATTCCCGCGGCCGCCTCCCGCCCCCCCGGTTGACGGCTGGATCGACTCCATCGAGTTGACGCCAGGAGATAGAGTGGCTAAGAGAGTCCAGTCTCTTCCATTCAGGGGCAAATCGGTCACCGTCTTTGATCCCACTTGATCGCTGAGCGCTGAGGTGGTCAATTGCACACCGGCCGCGACATCTTGTACTTCGATTTTTTCCTGCGTGGTGCCCGGCTTCAGCTTCACGTTGATTAACATCTGCGAACCAACGGTTACGTCGATTCCCGTCTGCACCTCGGTGGCGAAGCCAGCGGCGGACACAGCAATCGAATAGGTGCCCGGCAAAAGGTTAGCTACGGAATAGGACCCGCTCCCATCTGTGGGCACAACTCGCGTGACTCCAGTCGCAAGATTCTTGATGGTCACCTGGGCTTTCGCAACCACCGCGCCTGATGCATCACTAACTGTTCCGAGCATCGTGCCCCCAGCCACCTGCGCATGGACTGGAGTCAGAAGTGACACTCCAAGAACCATCACAAGAACAACACCGAATATCAATCGCCCTTTGAGCGACATGGCTCACGACCTCCGTGTGGTTTAAGCTGAGAACGAACTAAATGCTCGCTCGGCCTTTTGCAGTCGACGAAAAACCTAATCATCTCGCTCGGTCTGCATCATGCTCGTTAGCGGCCAGACAGTACCACGACTGCTGAAACGCATGAATTAACTGAAAATTAATTTGTTTTAACTATCCGAATAGAGCGCTGACTCGTACTTGGAATTCGCGTTGTGCCCGCTTGTGATTTTGCTAAGGTTCCGCCATGGTCGTCGCATGATGAGCCACAAGCTGCCATTGCCCGTCCTGCTTGATATAAACATTCGTAAACCGTCTAGCCTTGTCGTTGACCTTTCCGCGGTAATTCACAAGTCCGCTGGCACGTCCAGTCATGACAACTGTGTCTCCATAAACGTGCACGCGAAAATCGTCCTCCTGGAGGGATTCGTGCTTAGAGACCCCAGACCGGATAGTGGAGAATCGTTGGACTTTGCTATGAAGCTCCCCGAATACATTCACGTACACGTAGTCGTCGGCTAGGATCCGGTCGAGCACGGCGATGTCGCCTTTTTCCAACGCTTGGGCCCGCTCTTTCTCGATTTTGAGGATGTCTTTCTTAACTTGCTCGGCCTTATCTCCGGTCAGCTCTTGCGCTTTAATCAGGCCGGCCAGCGACACTGCCAACAGAACGGTGGAAAGGAATCTCCGCAAGATCGTTCTACTCCTTCTTCTATCTTGCCCTCGGCTAGGGCTCCGCAATGGTGGTGGCTTGATGGGCAACCAGACGCCACTGTCCCGCCATTTTGATATAAACATTTGTGAATCTGCGCGGAATGCGATTCACTTTTCCCATGTATACGACTTCTGAAGTTGCGCGCCCCGTCATGACCACAGTGTCTCCATAGACGTGCAAGCTGTAACTATCTCGCCCGAACGAGATAAATTTCAGGTTCCCGGAGCGGAGATCTTCCAACCGTTGCGCCTTTGTGAGAAGTCCTCCATGCGTATTCACAAATACAAGATCGTCGGCATAGATTTGGTCGAGTTCCGGCCCGCCCACTTCGCCATGTGAAGCTACATAGCGTTGCATCGCGTGGTCCTTCTCGTCGTCGATCTTCAGAATCTCCTTCTCAATCTCAGCATTCGCATTTGTACTGTCTGGTTTCTGTCCCCGCAGAACTCCGGGAATTGTGAGCATCGCGAGCGAGAGCACAAGAGCAAATCGCATAGCTATTCCTTTCCAAGGGCTTTGTTCAGTTGCTGCAGTATTGGAGATTTTCGGATTTGCCGCCGCTAATCAGCGTGGCTTGATGAGCCACAAAGCGCCAGTGTCCATCGAGTTTCACGTATGTGCTTGTGAATCGTCTGGGAATCCGGTTGATGCGTCCGTGGTAATCCACTACGGAACAGGCGATGCCCGTTACGATGGCGGTGTTTTCATAAATGTGGAACTGGTAGTCGCCTTGACGGAAAGAGACATACTTGACATTCCCAGAGTCGAATTCCTTCATTCGGTCCTGCTTTGTCAGAAGCAGTCCACGAGCATTTACGAATATTAAGCGGTCACTGTAAATCTGTTCGAGAACCTTGGTGTCGCCTTTTTGCATAGCATCATTCTTTAGATTTTCTATCGAAAGGATCTCTTTCTCGATTGCAGATACCTGGCCGGCACCCTGTCGCTCCTCTGCCCGGAGCAAACCGGGCCACGTGGTCGTCAAAACCGTCACTACGACTAAGCATCGCAGAAGCCTCACGCACCGGTTCCTTCCTTGGCTCACAACTGCTGCCTCCTATTTATCGGGCACTAGGGCTGGTCGATGAGGGTCTCGTTCTGCGCGATGAGCCGCCATTCTCCGTTTTGCTTGACGTAGGTGAGCGTAAATCTCCTCGGAATCCGGTTGACCTTCCCGTGGAATTGGACGACCGAATTGGCACGTCCATTGAGAACAACCGTGTCTCCGTAAATATGAAAAGAGTAGTCCCCTTGATCGAAGGATAAGAATTTAAGATCGCCCGATTGAAAATCAGCGAGACGCTGGGCTTTGGTCAAGTGCACGCCGCGTGTATTGACGATGACGACCTTGTCGGCGTAGATGCGGCTTAGGACGGCCATGTCCGCTTTCTGCATCGCCTCGTCGCGCTCTGCTTCTGTCTTAAGTACCTCCTGCTCGATGCTCCCTTGCGATGGAATGTCAGTCTGCGCTTTGAGATTGCCAGGGCACACAAATGCAATCAGCGCGATCACTCGCAAAAGGCGTCCTACCGACATAGAAATCCTCTCCCCGTCGATGCCTGGCCGCGTCGTCGCACAATTACTCATCGGCGATCAGAGTGGCTTGGTGAGCTACCAGGCGCCATTGCCCTTGCATTCTGATGAAGACACTCGTAAAGCGCCGAGGCCGCTTATTAACCACACCGTGGTATTCGACAACGGATTTGGCCCGACCGCTCATGATCACGGTGTCTCCATAAATGCAAAACGTGTAGTCATCGGTCTCAACTGACAGAAATTTCAGATTTCCTGACCGAATTTCCTCTAAATACTCTGCCTTGTTGAGCATGCGGCCTTTGGTATTAATAAACACAAGTCCGTCGGCATGAAGGCGATCCATGGCTGCCATGTCCCGTTTCTGCATCGCCTCATACCGTTCGTTATCAATGGCGAGAATCGCCTTCTGGATTTCCGCATCTGACTCGTGCTTCGCCGCGCCCTGTGCCGTGGCGCCACGGATCACGCCCAGTGCCATGGTCGCTAATAAAGCGGCAACTCGTAACTTTGTCATGTATGTGTGCTCGCTATTCTGCAATGTCATCCCTCAGGAAAATACGGTTATTCGTCAACAATAGGGGTTGCCTGGTGCGCAGCCAGGCGCCATAGCCCCCCGGTTTTTACGTAGATATTGGTGAACAGGCGTGGGATTTTATTGACCCTCCCCTGGAACTTCACAACGGAACTGGTGCGTCCCGTCATCACGACCGTATCGCCGTACACATGGTAGGAGTAGCCTTCCTGGTTGTAGGAAAAGTATTCGACTTTCCCAGCGCCGAGATCGGCCAAGCGCTGCGCCTTCGTGAACTTCTGGCCACGCGTATTCACAAATACAAGTTGGTCGGAATAAATCCGCTCGAGGACTGCCACATCCCGTTGTTGCAGAGCCTGGTCCCGCTCCTGCTCTACTTTGAGCACTTCATTCTCAGTTTGCAGGACAGGTTTATCGCCTTGCTCCACCTGCGCGGTCAACGAACACACCAACAAAAAGCTCGCTGCGCACAGAAGGAGGACTCGGCACATGAGTCCGGCATTCTTCGCCATAGAAAACTCCTTCGATTCTCGCGGAGAGCCGCTGGAGGCCGATTCTCGATGGTGTGAAGCGTACACCGTCTGCCTGAAGTGGACATGAAAAGAAAATTAACTTTTGTTTATCGCGCTTTTTGAACACTGGACTTTAGTAGACTCTCCTCGCAAACGAATTCTGTTGCGCCAACCTGAATGCAGACAGCACGACAACAGATCTCGACAAAGGAGTTCAGCCTCATGAAGCAGGTCTCTCTATGCGCACTCGCGGCGATGTTGTGTTCTCTGTTATTGGCGGTCCCAGTTTTCGCAGGTGAACAGTTCGGAGGTTATCATCTGCTGAAAAAGGTCCCTTTGGGGAGTGCAACGAAAGGTGCAGTGCGGGAATACTTTGACTACATAACGGTCGATGCGTCAGAAAGGCGGGTTTACCTTTCCCACGGTACAGAAGTCATGGTGGTGAATGCAGACGACAACTCGGTGATAGGAACGGTCCCCGGATTGAAACTGGCTCACGGTACTTTGTTGCTGAAAGACCTTGGCCGGGGATTCATCAGTGATGGCGGGGGCGATCGGGTAGTGATTTTCGACTTGAAAAGCCTGAAGACGCTGGGTGAGATCAAGGCCGGCGGAAATCCTGATTGCATCATGTATGACAGCGCGTCGAAGCATATTTTTACGTTTAACGGCCGCACAAAAGATTCGACTGTCGTCGATCCCGCAACTGCAACCGTGATCGCGACCGTTCCGATGGGAGGCCGCGCAGAATTCGCTGCCGCCGATGGCAACGGGATGATCTACAACAATATTGAGGACACAAACGAAGTCGTAGCCCTCGATTCCAGGACGCTCAAGATTAAAGCCCGGTGGCCACTTGCACCAGCCGCTACCCCGACCGCGATGGCCATCGATGTGAAAAATCGGCGGTTGTTCATCGGGGGACGCAACAAGACGCTGGCGATTATGAATGCGGACAGCGGAAAGATCCTACAAACATTTCCCATCACCAACGGCGTCGACACCATTATTTACGATGCTGAATCTGGCCTGCTATACGCTTCGACTCGGGAAGCGATTCACATATTCCATGAAGACAATCCGGACAAATTCACGGAAGTTGAGACGGTAAAGACGGAATTTGGCGCGAAGACGATGGGCCTGGATACGCGCACACACCGGCTCTTCGTGGACACCGCCGATTTCGGCCCCCCGCCGCCACCCACTCCAGAAGAGCCTCACCCGGAATCGGAACGAGTGCCAACCCCGGGAACATTCCGTCTGCTGATCTACGGACGCTAAGCCACAGCCGAGGAATGCGCAACGTCGTTGTCGGCTTCCGCCGAACTGCCCCAGTTCTCAATGCGAACAGGCGGGATCGCGACGTAGGGCAATGTTACTATAAACGTCGTGCTGGAACCCAGAACACTGTTGCACTCAATCGATCCTCCCTGCGCCTCGACGATGGCCTTCGCAATCGCGAGTCCCAGCCCACCGCTGCGGCTCTCGCTGCTGCCGATGTTGTGACCACGGAAGAAGCGTTCGAAGATACGAGGGCAATCCTCACGGGCAATCCCGCAGCCGTGATCTTCAAAAGTAATTTGCACTTTGTCGCCCACTCGCTCAAGCTGAACCCGCACCTCAGTATTGCCTGGCGAATACTTGATGGCGTTGTCTAGAAAAATGATCGCCAGCTCTTGGAGAAACGCCTCGTCACCAAAATAGGCCAAGTCCAAACTCAAATCCCGCCTAATGCCAATCCCCTTAGCGTCTGCGATCGACTCTATTCTGCAGCAAGCCTGCTCCAGCACCTCGTTCAGATAAAGCGGCTCGCGCAAGAAGCGGAGTTGCCCTGAATCAGCCATGGACAGAGTGAACAGGCTCTCAACGATCCTGGTTAGAGTCTTGAGTTCGCCATCCATAATGCGCACAGTGCTCTCGTATTCTTCAACGGTTCGGGGCCGGGAAAGCAACAGCTCGGTTTCGCCTTGCAAGATGGCCAGCGGCGTCCGCAATTCGTGCGAAGCATCGGTCACAAATTGGCGCAATTGCCGCATCACAACGTCAATCCGGTTAAAGAGCTGATTGAAAGTAACAGCCAGGCGATCCAACTCGTCCCGAGAGTTCGTGACGATTAGAGGCATATTCAACGTGCAGTTCGACTCCGCACCACAAGGGGGCGCCTGTCCTACGATCTCCGTTAGCCGAGCAGCCCTGGAGGTAAGTTCCTTAACGGGCCGCAGACTGCGTCCAACGTACCACCTCGAAATAGACGCTGTTACTAAAAGGCTAATCGGCAACAGCCACATAATAAGCCGCTGAAAGCTGGTGAGCACCGCGTCATTGCGACGGGCCGGCATGGAGAGAGCCAAGAATTGCTGTCCCGTTCTTTTTTGAAATGGAATTAGAGTTACCCGCTGCCGTCCCAAGCTCTCATCTTCGATCGTCTGGAAAGTTTCTCGCGAGGGGTCGATCGCCCGGTTTAGCTTGAGTTCCGAATGCGCCAGGTTCTTCGATTTTTGCAATACCTGCCCGGAAGAGTCCAGGACTTCGAAATACTCATCCGGCACATTGAGTTCGTTCACTCCTCTGGACTCGCTATTGGGATCAGACGCAAGAACGGTGGCCACTGGCATGGCAGCCTTCTGGAGCCGGCAATTGAATTGTGAGTCCAGTTCGCGAGAAAACAAAACATAGAGCACGCAGAGCGTGCTCGCGAGAAGCACTCCCACCGCCGTGCAGAAAAGCAGCATCATGCGACTGCGAAGCGAAAGTCGATTCATTGGCATTCCCCCATGCGATAGCCCACGCCGCGGATCGTGTGAATCAACCTGGGCTTTCCTGTACGGTCAACCTTCTGACGCAGCCGGTTAATGTACACTTCCACGAGATTGGTTTCGCTATCGAAGTGACAGTCCCAAACGTGCTCAATGATCTCGGTCCGCGAGACGGTGTTGGGCGCATTCACGATCAACAATTCAACGAGCGCGAACTCCTTCGCTGTAAGTGGGATCACCGAACCAGCCCTCTGCAGGCGTCGCTTCTGGCGATCAATCTCCAAGTCTCCGCAGCGGAGTAGATAGTTTCCCTTATGGAGGCCGCGGCGGGTCAACGCGCGTACACGAGCACGAAACTCCGCTAAGGCAAAGGGCTTGGTCAGGTAGTCGTCTGCGCCGGCATCCAACCCCTCTACCCGCTGCTCTACCAGGCCACGAGCGGTCAACATGAGCACGGGCGAGCTGTTGCCTGACTGCCGCAGTTCGCGACAAACCTGAATCCCACTCAAACCTGGCAAGCGGACATCGAGCACAATCAAATCATGAGCAACACCATCTGACATCTCCAAGGCGTGCTCCCCGGTCTCGGCAATATCGACCGCATATGCGTCTTCCCGCAGCGCACGCGCAATAAAACTCGCTACTTTCCGCTCATCTTCCACCAACAGAATTCTCATTGTTAACACCCGGCAAAGACACCCGACTTCAAGCAGACACCCTGTGCTGGATAGCACAGGGTTCGCCTTAAGTCAAGGAAGAGGTGAGGTACGAGCGACCCGGCCACCGAGACTTGTGTCTGGATGGCGAACGTGGAAGTGGCGAGATAACTATCAGTTGTTCGGCAATACCGAAATACCGAAGGTATCTGGAAACGCGCCGCGGGCAGAAAATTGAATGCAAGTAAACGGCCCGGATCATCTCTGAAAAAGAATGCCCAAGAAGCGCCTGCACCGTACCTGACGGAGTGCCTGCTTTCGCTCGTAGCTCTTGGTATGAGGGCTAACAGAGCCACTCAAACGCAGCGGTGAAGAAAGACTCGGCCACTAGCAAGAACAGGAAAAACCGCTTAAAATGTCCAGTCCTTCTCTTCCCGTCGCAAACTGGCACGGCATCCCTTTGGATACGAGGTTCACGATGATGACGAATGCAAGCCCAACCCAAAATTTGGCCCACCAACTGCCGGCGGCAAATGGGCTGGCAATAGTTCGTCTCACGATCGGCGCAATGTTTGTGTGGGTCTTCTTCGAAAATCTGGGAAAGGGTCTCTACACTCCAGCGGGCTACGCAGGCCTGATCAACTACTACATAAAGGCGAGTCATTCGCCGGCCGCGTGGAAGGCAGTTATGGGTTTGGCGGCGAGTCATGCCGCGATGGCGGCGCCTTTGCAGGGAATGACAGAAATCTCTCTCGGGATATTACTCGTCATCGGCCTGCTCACTCGCCCAGTCGGTTTTGTGGCGTTTCTGTTTCTCTCCAGCCTTTGGATCTCGGAGTGGGGCACGGCGTGGATTTGGGAGCTGCTGGTTCCGGTGCTCGCATCGCTCGCGCTCGCGGTGGGGCGGGCCGGTCGAGCGTGGGGCGTCGACGCTTTGCTGGCGCAGCGCCGGCCGTCCTCCCCATGGTGGTGACTTGGGCGTGGTGATTTGAGCCAAGATCACTTGAGCGAAGATCATTTGAGCCAAGATCAGGTACGAGTGTCAGTCGTCATTCCTACGCACAACGAAGCGCAGTCCATCGGCCGCGTCTTAGCTGATCTCCCGGCCAATATTGTCACTGAGGTCTTGGTTGTAGACAGCAATTCAACCGACGGGACTCCCGAGATCGCCGCAAAGATGGGAGCCCGCGTCCTCCACGAACCTCGTCGCGGATACGGTCGCGCCTGTTTGACCGGACTGGCTGGTGCAAGTAGCCCTGACGTTGTAGTGTTCCTCGACGGCGATTACAGCGATCGACCGGCTGAGCTGCCGCTTCTCTTGACTCCAATCATTGACGGCCGTGCCGATATTACACTGGGTTCGCGCCTGGGGAAGCAGAGCATTCCTGGGGCGCTGCCCTGGCACGCAGCGTTTGGTAACCGCCTGGCGGCTTTCCTGATCAGGCTTTTGTATGGTCTAAGGATAAGCGACCTCGGACCGTTCCGCGCCGGGCGAGCCGATGTCCTTCGCCGGCTTGAGCTGCAGGAGAACACCTACGGGTGGGCGGTTGAAATAATTCTAAAAGGTACGCTCGGGGGATTCCGAATCGTTGAGGTGCCGGTGAGCTATTATCCGCGCATTGGGAAATCGAAGATCAGCGGTACGCTCAAGGGTACGGTTGGAGCGGCGTGGTTCATCCTGAGTTTAATCGTGCGCTATTATTTTCGGCATCGAAGGACCGGGATGCCACGGCCAGCGTGAGTCTTGGTATAGCGATCTCCTATGGAATCCTCCAGCGAAAATACAGCACGTTCACGGGTGGCCCATTCAAGCCTGGTTTTGGCTTGAGTGTGGGCAGTTCTACCGGACAAAGTCTTCCCGCCGCTCGTTCGCGTTTTCGTGTCGTCCCTTTCGACTCAATCTCGTCCCTCCCTCACAGGCGGTTACTGGTTTTGGATCAGCCTCTAACATTCCCACTCAAGCCAACACCAGGCTTGAGTGGGCCACCCGTCGTATATTATTGCCCCAACAATCTATGAAATCTTCAAGGGAGACAGTGCCGCGTTCGTCAGGTAGTGACCGTGTGCTGGTAATCATGGCAAAAGCACCGAGGCCGGGCGCGGTGAAGACTCGCCTGACTACCAGCCTCTCTGCTGAAGCCGTCACTGGTTTCTATTGTTGTCTTCTAGAAGACACGCTGGCGTTGGCGCGGTCATTGGGCGATGTGGAAGTTGCCATCATGTGCCCGGACTCGGACGTAAACGAGTTGGCGCAGTTGGCAGGCGCGCAGTTAGCAAACAACGAAGCGAGCGTTGTTGCGCAGAAAGGTGAGGGTCTTGCTGCAGGCCTCACTTCGGTGTTTGCGCACTTCGCAGAAGATCATCCACGACGCATTATTGCCTTCAACAGCGACAGCCCACACCTGCCGCGTTCTGTTCTCGAAGATGCGTTCGAAACGCTGGCCGCAAATGACGTAGTCGTGGGACCAACGCACGACGGAGGCTATTATCTCATCGGCGCAAAGGCTTCTCATCCTACGCTTTTCGCAGGCGACGGAATGGGCACCAGCAGCGCGCTGGAGAGACTCCTGG
>Ga0210400_10001194_pt1 | contig 26133 bp, 12 predicted proteins | sample IncBWH26MmetaG_FD_155456 | JGI IMG/M metagenome (GOLD analysis project Ga0210400, IMG submission 155456) | Forest soil microbial communities from Barre Woods Harvard Forest LTER site, Petersham, Massachusetts, United States - Inc-BW-H-26-M | ecosystem: Environmental > Terrestrial > Soil >...
CCACTGGAGCACACGTGGAGCCTGGCCATCGAGGAGCAGTTCTACCTGGTGTGGCCGCTCGTCTTCGCCGCCGTGGCCTGGGTGGGGCGCCGCCGCCGACCGCACCACAGCACCAGTACAACCACGGCGAAGCATGCGACCGGAGCGACCACGGCGCAGCGGATCCTGATCCTGTCGATCGGGCTGGCCGTCGCCTCGGGTGTCTGGGGCGTCGTCGTCTCCCACCTCGCCGGCCAGAACCGCGACTATTACGGAACGGACACGAGGGTGGCGGCCATCCTGTTGGGAGCGGCGCTGGCTTCCCTCATGGCCATACGGGGCCCGGCGTCCACCCGTCGAGGCCGCGTCGGGGTCGAGGTGGCCGCCCTGGCCGGCGTGGTGGTGCTGGCTCTGGCCTGGGTTCGCCTGGCCGGGACCTCTCCTCTCTTGTACCAGGGGGGATTGTTCGCCTGCTCGCTGGCGGCCGTGGCCGTCATCGCCGCCGCCACCCATCCGACCAAGGGCCCCATCGCCAGGGTGCTGCGGGTGCGCCCCTTGGTGCTGCTGGGCATGATCAGCTACGGGGTCTACCTGTATCACTGGCCCATCTTCGTGTGGCTGGCCGACGGGACCGCCCTGCGGGGATGGCGGCTGTTCGGCGCCCAACTGGCGCTCACCCTGGCCGTGTCGGTCGTGTCGTTCGTCGCCGTCGAGCGCCCCATCCGCAGCGGGGTGCTGCGGTGGCCCCGGTCACTGGTCGTCGCGCCGGCCACCGCCGTCGTGGTCGTGGTCTTGGTGCTGGTGGTGACCGAGGCCTACGTCCCGGCATCGGCAACCGTCCAGCGAGCCGATTCCCTTCACGCCGTGGTGGGCTCGGTCTCGACGAGTCGACCCCAGGCCCGGCTGTTGATGGTCGGGAACTCGGTTCCCTATTTCCTGGCCCGGGAAGGGTTCGAGGCGCTGAAGACCGATCCGCCCCTCCTGGTGCTCAACGACGGGTATCCCACCTGTGCCTTCCCCCCCGACGCCACGGCCTATCGCTTGAACCAGTCCGACGGGAACAATTACCTGCCGCTGTCCCTGCCGTGCACGCAGGGCTGGTCGGCCGACGTAGCCACATTCCGGCCAACCGCCGTCGTGTTCACCATGGGCGATCTCCTGGGCGAGCTGCGCGACGCCAAGACCGGCCAGTGGCTGCGGCCCTGCACTGCCGGTTTCGACCGGTGGTTCGAGTCGTCACTGATCAGTGCCCTACCGGTGCTCACCGGCCACGGCGCCCACCTCTTCGTCGCCACCAGCGCCTACTCCCAGTACTACGGGGCCCCGGTCGATCGATGGTCCCAGACCGACTGCATGAACCGCGTCGAACGGGCGGTGGCCGCCAGGGACCCGAGCCTGGTCACCGTGATCGATCTCGGTCACTACGTGTGTCCCAGGCTCGGAGTATGCCGCCAGACCATCGATGGCGCGCCCATGCGGCCCGACGGGATCCATTATCGGGGCCCGTCGGCGCGAGCCATCGCCGCATGGATGCTGCCCCAGCTCCGGATGGGGCCGAGCGGCCAACCGTTGGCCATGGTCTCGTCCGCCGGCGCGGCACCCCACCGACAATGATCGCCGGGGCAGCCGGAGCCGACCCTACCGTGGTCGGGTGGTGCTCCAGATCTCCCCGTCCCCGAACCGCTGACCGGGACCGAAGGTCTGGTTGTAGATCGCGGCCATGGATCGGGATCCGGAGAATCCGTCCACCACCACCGCTTCGGTCACACCGTTGCGAGCAAAGGCCGAATGGACCTCGTGCTTTTGTTTGGCGCTGAGCACGATGACTGAAGGATTCTTCGGGGCATTGGAGTTGACGTAATAGAGCAGCCCCGGGGTCGGATCGGCCACCGCCGTCTTGCGCCCTGGTCGAGGATGCCAGGCGTAGCCTTGGTGGTCGCGGTAGGGAAAGCCGGCGAGGGCCTGCCAAGCCAGAGGAAATCCGTGGAACGGATCCGTACCCGGGTAGATGAGGGCCGTGGACGGGCTCCCATCGGCTCTGTTCGGGACGTGGCGGAGGACACTTGGGGCCCTGACCGCCTCGAATCCGGAATAGGGCACCGAGCCGGCAACGAACAATGGAACGGCCATGAGCGCACCCGCCCCGACGGTGATGGCCTCGGCCGCGAAATACCGCCGTCGGCCGGCTCGAGCCTGAAACCAGGACGCCACTCCTTCGAGGGTGATGGCCACCAGCACCGCCAGCACGAGGTCGGCGAAGATCGAGATGCGAATCCAGTCGACGTTCTTCAAGATCGGAATGGCCGAGGACAGATACCAGGCCGGACCGTGCCAGGAGAAGGTCGGGCTCGACCCGGACAGCCGAGTCGCCGCCCCCCACGACAGGGTCACACACCACAGGGCAGCGGCCCACAGTAGAAGGACCACTCGGTGGCGGCGGCTGAATGCCAGTGCGGTCAGCGCCAACAAGACGACCAAGGGCCCGATGAAGGCGTCGTCGAACAGTTTGAGCAGCGGTGTACCCACCCGAGCAGCGAGAAATGAGGCCCCAGTGATCTTGGACGGCCACACCAGTGCCGGCAGGGCGGCGCCCGGCAAAACGGCGGCGTTCACGAGGGCGACGTGATCGGGACCGGTGAGATAGACGACGAGCGGGTAGGCCAGGAGTGCGCCCGCAGTGACCAGCGCGGTCGTCGAAGCGGCCAGGGCGAATCGGACATGGGAACGGACGACTTTCAGATTTGCCACCATGGCCAGACCGATGACGGGGACAACCACGACGGCGAAATCGAGCAGCATCTCCGTACCGGAGAAGAACTGGGCCACAACCAGCAAGCCCAGGGCCAGCCCCAGCCGTACCGGACTGCCCGTCTGCCGGAAAAAGATCCGATCGACGAGATACAGGGCGAGCGGAGGGAAGAACATCCAACTCAAGTTGAGATCGCCGAGCTGGTCCCACTGGAGGATGGCCGGGGAGAAACCGAAGATGAGACCACCGACAAAGGCCACCGACCGATGCATGTGGTAGCGACGGAGCACGTAGTAGAGCGAGAGCGCGGAGAGGACCGGTGCGGCAATGCACGCGACATTGAACGAGGTGAGCGGCGATGACAACTCGGTGATGGGAGCGAGCAGAAACGCCTCGAGCAAGACGTTGGCGTTGGTGAGCAGGTTGAACCCTTGTGGTGCGAACATGTACGTGCTCACCAGGGGGTTGGTGTGATGGGCGATGGCATAGGGGAGCCAGCCCATGAACCAGACTCGTTGGCCGGTGTCGCCGAAGAGGCCGTTGTACATGTGCGTCGTCACCCCGGCGGTGACGAGGTGTTGCCAGCAGAACAGCGAGCATGCCGTGTAGAGCAGGACTACGGAACAACCGGTGACCACCGCGGTTCGGCGACCGGTGGATGGCAGTGCCGTGGGCGTTCCGTCCACGCCGCTCACGGCGTCCGAGCTGACCCCCATGGTCCCGACACTCGTCTTCCCCCGTGTCGCTCGGTGCCGCGGTTCCATGGCCTGGCCGGGAGGCTACCCGCTGTCAGTGGGTTCTTCTCTCGAGGCCAGATCCCTGACGAGCGGCCCTCTGCCTCGCCGGCTACTCCAGCGGGGGCCACCCCATGACGACGCCCGAACCCCGCCTCGAGCCGTGATGGCTCGCTATGCGCCCCCGAGGACGCAGTCCGGAATGGCCAGCGGGGAGCGGGCCTGCAGGTTGGTCGGGCGAATGCACGCGGCGAATGCCGCCCGATCGATTGGGGCCGGTGCCGGTGATGCCGGCACGTCCGACCAGACCCAGGCGTCGGCCTGGTACCGAGGTTTTTCGCCGAGTGCCGCGGTAAACATGCCCAGTGCGTAGGTGAGGTTGGCCCCGTGCTCGTAGGCGGGCACGTTGGGGTCATTGGGGACGACCACCATCGTCACCCCCCATCCGTCCAACGCTTGACGGACGGCCTGGACGGAGGTGGGGGTGGCCGCGGGCAGCGGCCCGAACGAGAGCGTGGCGTCTCCGATGACCACGAACCCCGGGCGCTCCTTCCCGGCGCGGGACGGGATTCCCTCGGGGCCCCCACCGCCGGCCATGGCAAAGTGCATCCTGTCGATGGCCTGCCAGGCCATCGAGGCCTGGATACCGCCGAACGCGGCCGGATAGGTCAGGATGACCTGGTTGGGGGGAAGCTTCGGGGCCACCTCGGTGAACCAGCGAGGCACGTACGAGGGCTGCATGGCCAGCGGGGTGGTGCCCCAGTTGGTGCGGGCGATCGGGGCCAGGGCCACCACGGCGATGACGAGAGCAGCGCTGAGGGCGGCGGCCCTTCCCCACCAGGATCGGTGGCCGTCCCCGCTGGTGTGGCGACCAACACGTACCGCCCGACGGGCCACGGCGTCGTGGGCGTGGTCCACGATGAGGGCAAGCATGATGGCGGCGAAGAGATAGGTGAACCCGATCAGGCGGTCCTGGATGATGTTGACGATGACGGGGAGATTGGCCACCATCTCCCACGGCACCCACGGAATCCAACTGTGGTGCCTCACCGTCGAGCTGAGGGACAGGGCCACCGAGGCCGCACCGAGCACGGCGAAGAACCACAGCTTGCGGTCCCGCCACCAGACGACCAGTCCCAGACCCAAGACGGCGAAGAGCGGGTAGCCGAAATACTCGCCAGCCAACGGCTTGCCCTGATAGCCGCCGAAATTGGCCATGGAGGCCGCGACCTTGGGCGTGTAGTAGGTGGCATGGACCAGCGGAGGCAGGGTCGAGCCATAGGCTCCGCCGCCCAAGCCCGGCCACACCAGACCGGCAAGGTGGGCCGGCCCGGCCAGGGCGAACCAGGCCGGATAGGCGAGCAAGACCACCATGACGGCGGCGGCCCAGGACAGCCCGACCACAACACGGCGGAAACGACGGCGCAGCTCGTCGGGATGAGCCACTGCGGCATAGCCGACGAGCACGGCTAGGCCGACGAGAACCATGATGGCCATGAGCACCAGCATCTCGGTACTGAGGAAGAACTGGATGACCACCAGCAGGGCCAGCACCACGCCCACCCGTGCGGGGCGCCGTCTCTGGCCCATGATCAGTTCATCGAGACAGGCGATGAGCAGGGGCGGGACGAACAGGACGGCCACCATCAGGTGGGCGCCGGCCACGCCGATGATGACGAAGGGCGAGAACCCGTAGAGCAAGCCGCCGATGAACGCGGCGGGTGACCATCGCACCCACCGGCGGAGAAGCCAGAAGCCGGCAAAGGCGGAGAGCACGGGGCTGAGGGTCGAGGCCACGTTCAGGGTGGCAATGGGGCCGAAGATCCACGTCACCGGGGCCAGAGGCACGCCGATGGCCAACTCGCTGGTGTTCGACAACAGGTTGACCCCCTGGGGATGGAACAGGGAGGTCGAGTAGAACAAGCTGTGACCGTGAGCAATGGCGTACGCCGGCCACTCCAGGAACCACAGGAACAGCGCGCTGTCGCCGCAGGCGCAGGTAGTGGTGGAAGTGGGGTGCGACCAGGCATTCCACCAGAGGGCCACCCCCAGGATCAGATAGGCGGCAAAGGCCAGGACGACCGGCCGGGCGCGCTGCCACCCCGATCGGCCCTCGGCGGGGTCGAGGACGGCATGTGACCGATTCTCTGCTGTATCACCGTCGTCGACGTCGTTGTCTCTGGGGGCCTCGGCCCCACAGGAACGCTCGAGGGCGACAGAGGCGCCCGGGCCATCGGCCCAGGTCGAAGAGGGAGATATGCCTGGAATGGGGGATGATCTTAGATACCAACCTGCCCCGTTTGCCCCAGGGGCAGCCGTTAGGATGCCGCGGTGAGCCAGCCAGGCGATATGGGGATGCCCACACCGGTGCTGGGGGCAGGAAAGACCGAACACGCGGTCAATCGCATCCTGCCGCTGGACGGCGTCCGCGCCCTGGCCATCATCCCGATCCTCTTTTTTCACCAGGGCTTTTCCTGGCTGGGCGGTGGCTTCCTGGGAGTGGACATCTTCTTCGTCCTGTCCGGATTCCTCATCACCGGCCTGTTGCTGGCCGAGTTCCGCGAGTCCTCCCATATCGCCCTGAAGAAGTTCTGGGCCCGACGGGCCCGGCGGCTCCTTCCGGCCGTCCTTTTGCTCCTGGTGGTCGTGGCCCTCTACGCCGTCTTCCTGGCTCCCCCCGACTCCCTGAACGAGCTCCGGGTCAACGCCCTGTCCACGCTGTTCTACGGCAACAACTGGAACCAGGTCTCGAGCGGCCAGGGTTACTTCGCCGCTCTGACCGGCCAGAATCCCCTCCTCCACACCTGGTCGCTCTCCATCGAGGAGCAGTTCTACCTGGTGTGGCCGCTGATCGTCCTCGGCGTGCTCAAGTGGCGTCGATCGTCTCGGGCCCTGCTGGCCCTGGCCGTCATCGGCTCGGTGGGCAGCGCGGTAGCCATGGGCTTCCTCTTCGACGGCGGAGCCGGGTTGTCTCGGGCGTACTACGGCACCGACACCCGAGCCCAGGCCCTGTTGATCGGGGCGGCATTGGCCGTGCTCCTGTCCAATCCGATTCGACGGGCGACATCCCGGCACTCCCGTGGCCAGCACACGCCGAGCGCCAATATCATCCGATCGTTCGCACTCACCCCGTCACGACGAGGGCTCCTGGTGGTGTCGGGTGGCGCCGGTCTCGCCTTTCTGGCCTGGATGATGACCGCAGTCACCGGCCAGACCTCCTGGCCCTACTACGGCGGCTTCTACCTGGTGGCACTGGCCACGGCGGCCCTCATCGCCTCAGTGGTGCTCATGCCCACCAGCCCGTGGGGCCGGGCCCTGTCGTGGACCCCGCTTCGCTTCGTGGGCATGATCTCCTACGGCCTGTATCTGTGGCACTGGCCGGTGTTCGTGATCCTGGACCACGCCCGCACCGGTCTGGTGGGTTGGCCCCTCTTCGGGTTGCGGGTGGCCGTGTCCTTTGCCGTGGCCGTGATCTCCTACTACCTGGTGGAGATGCCCGTTCGGCGAGGCGCCCTCCACGCCTGGCGAGCCTGGGCCACCACCTCGATCGCGGTCGGGGGGACGGCGGCCATCCTGGTCGCGGCCACCGCCGGAGCAGTGCCCGAGCTGGCGGCGGCGGGAACAGCCAAACCCGCCGTCTCCCATCTGCCAGTGGACCCCGGCACCGGCCCCAACGTCCCCGTCGCCGCGGCGGCGGACACCGGCTCTATCCGGACCCTGTTGGTCGGTGACTCCGAGGCATCATTCCTCGGATTCGGCTTGGGTGAGGAGAGCGGGCGTTTCGACGTGAACTTTACCGACGACGGCGTGATCGGCTGCGGCCTGCTGCAGGGCACGACCAAGCTCCGAGGCGTAGCCGTCCCCGATGTGATGGGCATCCGATCGGGATCCAATGTCCCCTGCGGCAACCAGGCCGTGCGATGGGCCGCCGACCTCAATACCTTCCATCCTGACGTCGTGCTCCTGGCCGACGGCGAATTCGAGGTCCGGGAGAACCTGATCCACGGAACCTGGATGCACATCGGAGAGCCGGCGTTCGACCGGCTCGAGATGTCCAAGTTGGAGGCTGCCGTCCGCGTGCTCCGGTCGACCGGGGCCGTGGTCGTGCTCCTCACCGGCGGTTACTACCAGCAACCCGAACAAGAGGGCGGCCAATCATGGCCGGAGGACGACCCCCAACGCATCGATCGCTACAACGCCATGTTGCGCCAAGTAGCGGCCACCTTCCCCACCGGGGTCGTCGTCGAGAACCTCAACAAGCACCTGAACCCGAGCGGCCACTACCAACAGACGATGGACGGGGTCAACCTGCGCTACGACGACGGCATCCATATCACCGAGGCCGGCGGCCGGTTGATCGCTCCCTGGCTGTTGTCCCAGATCCACCAACTGGGGACGGCCAACCGGGCCCGCACGCCTGTACCCCCATCGACTACACCACCCGCCGGGGTCAGCGCCAGTGCAGCCGCGGCGACGCCGTGACCGTTCGGTGACGGTCGACGTCTATCGAGTGGTCACGGTGATGGCGTAGTCGTCCACTCGCCCCACATAACCGGGCGACGATGGGGAGTGCGCCGTCCAGCGGCCCATGAAGACCTGGGTGGACTCATGGCCGGTGGACAGAAATCCGGGGCCGACCAGATCGGTCCAAAAGCCGCCCACCTTGGGGTCATACCCTCGGGCATCGAGCAGGTTCACCACGCCGACGAAGCGCTCGGTCCCCAGCAGGTCGGCACCCAAGGTGTCAACCAGTTCGAAGGGTCGACCCGGGGTGACTTTCGGCGTCACCAGGGCCACGGTGGCGCCCACGGCCGGGTCGGACACCGTGGACAAGGGCGGGAGCGCCGTGGCCCGGACGGAGAGAACGACACAGACCACGACGGCCACGCCGCACACACCGGTTCGCAGCAGGACTGCCCGCGTGCGAGTGGCGGCAACGGGGCGGTCGGCCGGCGCCAGGACCAGGACACCCAGGCCGATCAGGCCGAGCAGGGGCGCAGCCACGGCCCACACCAGCAAGTAGCCCCATACCGGCCCGGTCACCCGAAAGGCGTCGAACACGGTGACGGCCGTGCCGGCCAGGCTGAGGGCACCGAGCATGACGGCGAAACGGTGGTGGCGGCGCAGGCCGACCAGCACGACGGCTACGGCAATGGCCACGAGTACGGCCGCAGTGACGGAGGCCACCGCCGGGTGCGGGTACACGCGCCCCAGGGCCAGGTTCATGACCTCCGAGGGGCCGATGGTCAACACGCCAAACTCGGCCATGGCGGCGCGGAAGGAATCGGCCAGCGTGGCACTGGCCGTGGACTGGGGACCGGTGAAGAAGCGGATGATCAGGGTCATGTTCCCCGGGTTGGTGGTGAACTGCTGGATCAGGGGCGGAACCCACATGGCCACCAGGGCGACGGCGCCGAGCCCGGCCCACACCCTTCCCCACAGGCCGGTGGCCGCCCAGTACGGCGGCGTCGTGCCCCCTTCGGCCGCCCCACCGGCGCCGGCGGCCACCGCGTCGTCGGCCGGCTGGGCCCGCACTGGTCGCCGGCTCCTCTGGCGTGCGCGAGCCGCCGTGATCGCACAGGCCATCACCGAGGCGGCGAGGAAGACGACCACCATGATGGCGGCGGAGATATCAGTCTGGATGATGAACGAACCGACCAACACCGCACCGAGTAGGGACAACGGCGAACCAGCCGGCGCGGCCGCACAGAGGACGCCGAACAGCACCATGGGCAGGATGACCACGGTCGGGTTCCAGGGGCTGACCAACGCCCCCAACGCCGACTCCGAGTACGTGACGGTCGTTCCCCCGGTGAAGGACAGCTGCACGGCCAAGAAGCCGACGCACACGGCGGCCCACACCGCCGTGGCGGGCCCCACCCGTCTCCTGACCGCCCACACCACCCCGAGCGAGGCCAGAGCGTTGATCCCGGTGGCTCCGATGAACTGGGCCTGGGCCCCGGAACCGATCAACCGGTAGGGGATGCTCAGGAGGTAGAAGTACGTGGGACCGGGATGGCTCCAGCCGAACCGGTCGAACGGGCCCAGTTCCTGGTGCCAGTGCAGGGCCCGCCGGGCGTTCAGATCGATCACGGCCAGGTCGTCGGGCAGATAGACGTGACCCCGGCTGGCCAGGAAGCGCACCAGGATGATGGCGAAGGGGATGACGAGGACACCGAAGGCCACCAGGGTCAGGGTCGAGGGGCCGGGGAGCCAGCCCGTACGGCGAAGGGCGCGACGGTCCTTCCTGGTGGGCACGTCCTGATCCGGGCCCGAGTCGGTGGCCGGCGCCGGGCCCTCGACGGCCAGGCGGTCCGGTGTCGGCTCGCTCGTCGTCGGACTGGTCACTGAGGGGTGCTCACTGTGAGGCCGCGTCTCGGGGGAGGGCGCATGTGGGGTCCAACGATGCCACTGGTTGCGCCGGTTGCGGACACATCAGACCCCGTTGATCGGGGACCGCGTGGCCAGCCCCAGATGACCGACGGTGGGAAGGATCTGGGGCTGGAGCCACTGGCTGGCCGCCCGGGTGATGTGGACCCCGTCGGACCATCGAACGGTCATGCCGTCGATCGTGGCCTGAAAATGCCCATTGGGGTCGATCATCTTGTTCAGGTCGACCAGGGTGATGAGCGACGGGCGTTGCGCGGCCACGGTCCGCACCACCCGGTTGAACGCCACCACCCGGGACGGATCGTTCTCCGGAAATGGCGTTCCATTGGCCGCTTCGTTCGGTGGGTCGACGTAGGGCATGGTGAACAGGGTTATCTTCGCACCCCGGGAGGACAGGATGTCGATGGCTTGATTGAGCTCGGCCTCGAGGTGGCGGTCCCAGATCGGCTGGCCGATATGCATCCACTTGCCCTGGTAGAGGTGGTCGCTCACCTGCCACCGTCCGAGCAGGATCCCGACGACGTCGGGTCGCTCGAGCCGGACGTCGTTGGCAAACCCGGTCCGCCAGTACCAACAACCCGGTGTGCCCGGGCCGATGCCTCCCGACAGCTTCACGGGCAGCCGGTCCAGATCGCAGCCGATCTTGGCGTTGTCGATCACCTTGACCCCATATCGCGTGACCGATCCTGGCCTCATACCGCGGGCCAGGGTAAACGCCACCGAGTCGCCCACGATGACGTAGCGAATGGGGTGGGTGGTGAAGGCATCGGCGGCGGCCAGCGCCGTTCGTTGCGTGGAGGAAAGGTTGGTCGATCCGGTGGCCACGGCGTCGGCGGTGGCCGGGACGATGGTGGCACCCAGCAACGCCGCAGCCGTCACCACTGCTGCCGTTCCGGCCGAGGCCAATCCTCGCCATGACCGCATGAACCGACCCGTGCGTATCGGCTCCTCGAGCAAGAAGAACGAAACGATGGCGACGGCGAAGGTCGCCAGGAGCCGGACGGCCAAGAGCCAACCGCCGGACAGTCCCGTCCGGGCGTGATCGATGGCCAGGAAGAGGGGCCAGTGGTACAGGTACAAGCCATAGGAGATGCGTCCGATGAACACCAGTACCGACCGCGAGCAGACCCAGGCCAAGGCCGATCGAGGCAGGGTGACGCAGGTGACGATGACCCCGCCGGTGGCCAGGGCGACCAGGAGGAAGCCCCCTTGGTACAGAAAGACATCCTGTCCGGACAAGGCGTGGTACGCCCAGACCAGCAGGACCGCCCCGCACACTCCCGGGAGCGTCCACAGGCGTCGCCCCCGCGAGGTCGCCGTCCAGCGGGGAGGCAGGAGGGCAAAGTCGTCGGCGCCACCCTTCCCTTTACCCACTACGGCGGTCAGCGCACCGAGGCACGAGCCAACCAGTAGGGCCTGGGCCCGGGTATCGGTCCCGTAGTAGAGCCGATCGATGGAAGAGCCGGCGGCGTGCAGCCACACCATGGCCCCCGCCGATGCCACCGCGCCCACTGCCGCAGAAATGGCCAGCTTGGCCGGTCCCCACCGGCGGAGGATGAACAGGGCGATCAACGGCCAGATCAGGTAGTACTGCTCCTCGATGGCCAACGACCACGTGTGCAGGAGCGGCGACGGGGCGGCAGCCTGGGCGAAGTACCCCTGGTTGGAGAAAATGAAATGCCAGTTGGAGAAGTACAGCAAGGTCGAGATGGCGTCCTGGCGCAGGGAGGCCACGTCGATCGTGCCGGCGAAGAAGTGGGCATAGGCGGCGATGCCGAGCAGGAGGACGAAGAGCGCGGGTAGGAGGCGGCGGGCCCGGTTGGCCCAGAACCGGCCCAGCCGGATCGTCGAGCGGCGTCCGAACTCACGGCACAGGATCGAAGTGATCAGGAACCCGGAGAGCACGAAGAACACGTCCACGCCGAGCAGCCCTCCGCCCACCCACGTGATGCCGGCGTGATAGAAGAGCACGGCCAAGACGGCGAAGGCCCGTATGCCGTCAAGGGCCGACAGTCGGTCGCCCCGTCCTGCGGTCACGCCCGGATCGGACGACGAGAACGGGGCGAGCGGCGTACTGTGTGCCCCCGGCATCGCCGGAACGCTACTGGATACGGCGGTCGCTCAGGCACCGCTCGGACCGTTCCCGAGGGGGAGGCGATCCGGGCGACCGAGTAGTCGGTTGACCCCCAACAGGCGTCAACGTCCGAGCTGTGCCTGGATGCCGACCCGCTCGTGGCCCACCGCTCGCCTGCCGTTGACCAGGTTGGTTTCCTGGTCGTCCACGGGCAAGCCGTCGAGATAAGTGATCGAACGGGTGCGAACGGCGGGGACGCGATCGCCGGGAAGCACGATTCCCACCAGGTTGAGGGGGTCGGCCGCCGACAGCCGCACGAGCTCGTCGGTCCGCCCCTTCCGGCGCAGCCGGCGCAGGTCTTCCACCGCTTCGGGCAGGGCGTACTGCTCGCCGGTGAAGCCGCTGACGAATCGACCGCCGCGCACCAGCCCGCGTGCCTCGAGCCGACGAAGGGCCCAGCGCACTTCGCGCCAGGGCACTCCCATCGTCTCTCGTGTGCCCAGGTCCCAAAAGACGACGCCCCAGCGGGCCAGCAGCTGGGCGGCCACGTGCTCAGCCAGCTCGTCAGCGTCCTCGCCGTCCTCATCGCCGCGCAGCAGGGCCCATCGCCCCTCACCGCCGGCCAGGCCCCCGGCCGAGCGGCGGCTGCCCAGTCGACTCCTCGCATCGCGCCGGCGCCGGCGCCAGACGTCCCGGGCCGACCACAGCGAGCGCACGGCCTGGAAGCCGTCCGAGGTCACCAGGCCCCGGGCGACCAGGTCCCACAGGCCTTCCTCCACCTCGACGGGCAGGCGACCGGTGGCCGCCCGGAGCTCGGAGTGGAACAGGGCGCCCCGTTCGGTCAGCACGGCCAAAAGGTCGTGCGCGGCCCCGTGGGGGGGCTGGGCCGGCAGGGACTCCCCCCGGACCGCCCGCAGCAACCAGGGGAGGTCCTCGCGGACGGCGAAGGTGACCGGGGTAGCGCGAGAGGGGGTCGAGGCTCCCCGACCGGACCCGGACTCCGGATCCTCGTGGCGGAGGCTCAACCGACCCCAGGCCAGCTGACCCGACAGGCACAGCTCATCCAGCCATCGGGACTGGTAGTTCTCCACCCGGGCCGGGAGCACCGACTCCTCCCAGGCCCCGACGGGAATCTCGAATCCCTGCAGCTGGTCGACCACGGCCAACACACCGGCCCGGCCCTCCCGCTGGGTGCCCGGCGCCACATGCTGCCATTGGAGCAGGAAGCGCATGAATTCCTGGGCGGTGACCGGCTCGATGTCGCGCCGAAGGCGGGCCTGCGTGTAGGAGTGGATCCGGGCCATCAGGCGCCGGGCACACCACTGTTCCTCGTCGCCCAGGTCCGGATCGAACCGCCCGCGGAGGGCGAACCCCTCGGCCTCCAGTCGCCCCAGCCCCACCAGCACTCGCCCGGCGTCGATCCCGCTGGCCGCGCCCAGCCCAGCCACCGTCATCGGCCCGTTGGCGTCCAGATGTCCCCGCATCACGTCGGCGGCGGCCACGTCGGGGTCGATGGACGCCTCGGTGGCGGGCCGGTCGGTCCAGACCCGGTCGAGATGACAGGCAGCCACCGGGAACAGGGCTTGGACCCACGGATGGCGCTCGACGGCACACCACAGGACGCGACTACCGTCTCCGTCTCCCTCGACGGGCGGCTCTGGGGCCGCCCGGCCGCCGCTCCCGACCTCGACGGCCTGCGCCCGCCCGGCCGACACCAGGTAGTCGAACCACTCCTGGTACTCCGGCAGCGGTCGGGTCACCACCAGCGAGAGGAGCAGGTCATGTAGTTCTTCGGCGTTGCGAAGATCGGGGGCGACCTCGGAGCGGACTCGCCGAACTGCGTCCGGGTCGAGCCGGGCCAGATGATGGTCGGATAGGGGAAGCCCTCGTCGCACCTGCACGGCCCGGGTGCGCCGCTCCTCGAGAGGCGCGTCATCGAGAAACGTGAACGGCTTGCCGTTCAGGATCTCATGGGAGAAGACCGAGGGCTCGGTGGCCTCCACGAAATGGAGGCGGACGGCGCCCTCTTCCATGGCCTGCAACACGGTGACCACGCCGTCGACATCCATGGCCTCGTGCAGGCAGTCGTCGAGGGTCTGGCGCACCAGCACGTGGTCGGGGATGACCACGGGCCCACCGGCCGTGTTCTCCTGGCAGGCGGCCAGGGCGGGAAAGACGGCGGCCATGAAATCGTCCGCCTCCATCCGCTGGATGGGCAGCGGGTTCTTCCTGCCCCCCCGAAAGCGCAGCACGGCCAGGGCCCGGTTGAGGTTCCACCGCCACCGGGAGGCGAACATGGGCGAGGCCAGCACGGCTTGGGACAGCACGGCGGGCACGGTTACCGACCTCAGGTACCCGGGCACCCCTTCCAGGGAGAAGCTGTGCTGGGGCCCGAGGGACAAGACGATGGCGTCGTCGCTGGCCGCCGCCTGGAGCTCGAAGTCGAAGGTGGCGCAGAACCGTTTGCGCAGGGCCAAACCCAGTGCTTTGTTGATCCGACCGCCGAAAGGGGCATGGATCACCAGTTGCATGCCACCGGCCTCGTCGAAGAACCGCTCATAGACGACGTCTTGGTGGCTGGGGATGACACCCAGTGCCTCCCGGCCGGCGGCGAGGTAGGCCACCAGCTGGGTAGACGCCGCGCTGTCCACCCCGCAGGCCTCCTCCACGAACTGGCGGGCCGCCGCCTGGGGGTCCTCCCCGGGGCGGGCAAGGACGGCATCGGTCTGGGCCCGTAGTCGGGAGACGGCCTCGGAGAGCTCGGCGGTGCGGCTCGGCGCCTCGCCGATCCAAAAGGGAATGGTCGGATGCATGCCCTCGGCATCGACCACCCGGACCACGCCCGCCTCCACCCGTCGCACCCGCCACGAATGGGTACCGAGCAGGAACACGTCACCGGCCATCGACTCCACGGCAAAGTCCTCGTTGACCGTACCCACCAGGGTGTTGTCGGGGTCGAGGAGCACCCGGTAATCGCCCACCTCGGCGATGGCGCCGCCGCTGGTCAGCGCGGCGAGGCGCGCCCCTCGTCGGGGCCGGAGCACACCGTTGACCTGATCACGATGGACATAGGCCATCCGGCGGCCGCGGCCGGTCACGATGCCCTCGGACACCAGCTCCACCACCGACTCGAACTGCTCCTCGTCCAGTTGGGCATAGGGCGCGGCCCCACGGCACAGTTGATAGAGGGCGCGCTCGTCCCATTCCTCGCCGGCGGCCACCTCGGCCACGATCTGCTGGGCCAGGATGTCGAGGGGGGCCTGCGGCGACACCACAGCATCGAGCTCGCCGGCCCGGACCGCGGCCAGGAGGGCGGAGCACTCGACCAGCTCGTCTCTCGACAGCGGGTAGAGGACCGCCTCGGGAACGCCGCTCAGCGAGTGGTTGGACCGACCGACCCGCTGCAGGAAGGTGGCGATGCTCCGCGGCGAACCGACCTGGCAGACCAGCTCGATCGGTCCGATGTCGATGCCCAGCTCGAGCGATGCCGTGGCCACGAGGGCGCGCAGCTCACCGGCCCGCAGTCGCTCCTCGACCCGCAATCGGCGATCCTTGGACAAGCTGCCGTGGTGGGCGGCCACATCGTCGGCTCCCAGACGCTCGGCCAGGAGATGGGCCAGGCGCTCCGACATGCGCCTGGTGTTGACGAAGACCAGCGTCGTCCGGTGCTTGCGCACGTGTTCGGCGATGAGGTCGACCACCTCACCGAACTGCTCGGTCGAAGCCACCGCGTCGAGCTCGGTCCCCGGCAGCCCCAAGCTGATGCGGAGCTGGCGGCCGTGGCCGCAATCGACGATGGCCGCCCTCCGGTCCGAGCCGACCCCGGTCAACAGGTCGGCGATGCGCTCGATGGGCCGCTGGGTGGCCGACAGGCCGATGCGCTGGGGCCGGGGTCCGGTCTGCAGGTGGTCCAGGCGCTCGAGGGTCAGGGCCAGGTGCGAACCGCGCTTGTCCCGAGCCAGCGCATGGATCTCGTCCACGATGAGCGTGTCCACCTGGGCCAGGTTTCGACGGCTGCGGTCGGCGGTGACCAGGAGATAGAGGCTCTCGGGCGTGGTGACCAGCAGGGTCGGGGGGCGGCTCACCATGGCGGTCCGGGCACTGGCCGGTGTATCCCCGGTCCGGACGCCCACAGAGATGTCGGGGGCAGGAAGGCCCAGCTCAGCGGCAAGGGCGGCGATCTCGGCCAGCGGCTCCTCCAGGTTCTGGTGGACGTCGACGGCCAGCGCCTTGAGCGGCGAGACGTAGACCACCCGCGTCGTCTGGCCCAGCTCCCCTTGGCTCTCGTAGGTGCGATAGAGGGCGTCGATGGCCACCAGGAACCCGGTCAGGGTCTTGCCCGAGCCGGTCGGGGCGGCGATCAGGGTGTCCGTGCCCTGCCGGATGTGGGGCCAGCCCTCCCGCTGGGGGGCGGACGGGCCGCCGGGGAAGCGACGGGCGAACCACGTGGCGACAGCAGGGTGGAAGTCGCCCACTGGGCCGATGGATGTCATCCCCCCATTTCACCACGAGCGTCTGACCGTTCGATCATCCCGAAGGCGGAGCGCCGCCCATCGTGGCCGGCGGGGTCCGACCGGACTCGACCGACCCATCCACCGGCGCCCCGTCGTACACCCCTCGCTCGCTCACGACGGGGCATTGTCCCACGGCTGATGACGACCGTCGGGAGCTTCTGGCGCCCATGGGCCCGGGCCAGTCCGACTGCTAGCGTCCTCTGACGTGCATGGGGTCCCCCCGCTCCAAGGGACATCCGGTCGAGATCGAATCCGGCGGGGGGCCGTGGTCGTGGTCGGGATCATCGTGGCCGTGGTGGCCGTCGTCGCCATGACGGGCCAGGCGGTCAGAGGCAATCGAACGGTGGGCGTCCAGCGCACCGCGGTGGTCGAGCGCGATGCGGCCCTCGACGATGCCTTTTACCATTGCCTCGACGTGCAGGCGCGCGGCCTGATCCGGCCGGGCGAACCGGTGGAGCTGCGGGACGATCTGGCCCACCTGGTGACCCTGATCAAGGCGGTCGGAAGCTGGGTGACTGTCGCCGATCCGGCATCCACCGCCGTCGCCCAACTCTCATTGCGTGACGGCGTGACGGGCCAGGACGCGTGCCTGGGTACCGTGGTGGTGGCGCGTTTCCCCGGGCCGGGACCTTCCTTTACCGAGCGCGTCGGAACCGGTGCCAACGTCCCCGGCAAGGGCCCGCCGCCGGCGCCGCCGCTATGAGCGGCCGGCGGGGATGAACCAATGAGCACCGTGCCCGCGGCCGTACTGGCCCTGGTCGTGCTGTCGGCGGCCGGGGTGCTCCCGGTGCTGGCACTGGTCGGCGTGCAGTGGATCGCCGTTCCCCTGGCGCCCCTGGCTGGTGCCATCGTCGCCGCCGTGGCCGCCACCTCCTACGTGGCGGTGGGCGGCACGTTCATGGCCTGGTTCGTCGGAGAGGCGGTCGTACTCGCTGCCATCGTCACCGTCTTCTGGTACGCCCGCCCACAGCGCCGACCCTGGCGACGGGCCGTCCGCCGACGGGACCGTCACGGGACGGCCCACCGGTGGTTCGGCATCGGCGGCGCAATGGCCATCGCCGCCGCCTGCGCCTGGTGTCTCCGCGGACTGGCCACGCCCACCGTGGGCTTCGACGCCCGGGCCGTGTGGCTCATGCGGCCGGGATGGTTCCTCGAGAGTCATCACCAATTGTTGGTCAACTTGCGCATCCCCGACCTCGTCCTCATCCAGACTCCCTACCCGCCGCTGGTGAGCGCGGCCACCGCCGTCGGCTGGAGCGTGACCGGTAACCACACGGACCGTCTGGGCGTGGTAATCATCGCCCTCCTCAACACCTGCGCGTTGGCGGTGGCGGCGTTCGCCCTGGTCGAGCTGGGACGCAGATTCGCCGTCCGCCTCTCGGGCTCCGACGGCGCCGGCTCCGATGGCTCGAGGTCCACGAGCGCGGCGCAGAGCATGCTCCCCATGGTGGTCGGCGTGGTGGCCGCCGTGTTGGTCGTCTTCGTGGCCTTTGGGATCACCGAACCGTTCATGACCAACGGCTATGCCGATCCCATCTGGTCGTTGGCCGCGGTCGGCGCTGTCGTCTACGGGCTGCAGATGGAAACCGGCCGGGCCCAGCAGGGAACGGCACTGATCTTGGTGCTGGTGGCCGGGCTGTCCAAGGACGAGGGTGTGGCCACCGCAGTCCTCCTCATCGCCATCGTCGCCCTCCGGTCCCTCCTGGCCCTGCTGCGCCAGGGCCGCCAGCGCCAGTGGTGGCAGCCGGTGGCGCTGGGAGCGGCCGAGCTCGCCGTGGTGGCCTCGTGGCCCCTGCTGATGCGCATCGACCATGCCCGAGGGGCGACAGTGGAGTCGACGCCGATGAGCCGCTGGGCCGGCCGGGTGAGCGGCTCGTACCACGGAATGACTCCCTATCTTGCCGGCCTGCTCCTGGCGATCCCCTTGGCCGTCGTGGGCGGCCTGATGCTTTCGCGGGTGCGGCGGGCGAGCGGGGCGGGCAACGATTGGTGGGCCTGGGCCGGGCTTACATCGGGAGTCCTGGCTGTGGCCGGTGCCTTCGTCACCGGGACGGGCACGCTGGCACCCTGGCTCCTGTCCACGGTGCATCGGGTCACCGAGTTCCCGGCGATGATGGGCTGGTGGATCATCGCCGTCTGGGCCGTGGTAGCCAGCGGGGTCTCCTTCGTGGCGCCACGGCGACCGAAGAGCGCCGTGGAGACTGACGGGGCGGCGGGGCCTGAGCAGCGGGAACGTACGGATCCGCCCCGCCGTGAGGCGTCGATCGCGGTCGAATGACCAGGTCACGGTGCCTAGGCCCCCCGGTCGACGACCGGGCCGCGCCCCGGACGGGGATGGACCCCTGACCGACCAGCCCGTAACATTCGCACTCGGATGTGACGAGCGCGACCGATATCAGTGGAACCACATGGGGTAATGGGGTCAGAGTGATCGAGGCTGTGGGTGCGCTCCGGTGAACAGCGTTACTGGGGGCGTGCACCGGCGCGGGGGGTCGATGGCGACTATCGATCGGTCCCGCGTCGGGTCGGTCCTCGACGAGCCGACGCCGGTCGGGTCGGACGGTAGACCGACCGAACCCGACGAGGGGGGTGGCGGCCGACGGGCCCGGCACGGGCTGCGACCGGCCGTGATCAGCGGAGGCATCTACCTCGGCCTGGCCGTGCTGGTCTGGTGGCACGTGTGGACCGGCCATCCCACGTCCACCACGACCTGCGGCTGCGGTGACTCGTCGTTGTTCACCTGGTTCCTGGAATGGCCCGCCTACGCCATGTCGCACGGGCTGAACCCGCTCTATTCGACGGCCCTGTTCCACCCGAGCGGCGTCAACCTGCTGTCCAACACGGCCGAAGTGGGCATCGGGGTGGTACTGGCCCCGGTGACGTGGCTCTTCGGTCCGGTCGCCACCCTCAACGTGGCCCTGACCCTGAGCCCGTTCCTGTCCGCGCTGGCCATGTACATCCTCCTCCGTCGGTGGGTGTCCTGGGCCCCGGCCGCATTCGTCGGCGGCCTGCTCTACGGGTTCTCGCCGTTCGTCCTCTTGGCCCTGACCGATGCCCATCTGATGCTCGGGATGGCCTTCATACCGCCATTGTTGGTCGCCGGGCTGGACGAGGCCCTGGTTCGACAGCGGGGGCGACCGGTGGTGATCGGTCTCGTCATCGGACTGCTGGTAACCGTGCAGTTCCTCATCGGGTCGGAGATCCTGGCCATCGTGGCCATCACGCTGGGCACCGGCGTCGTCCTCGTGCTTCTGTATGGTCTCGCCCATCCTGACCTGTTGCGCCCGAGGGTCGGGTACGCCGTCGTGGCTCTGGGCGCGGCGGCGATTACTTCGATCGTCCTGCTCGCCTACCCGGTCTGGTTCGCGTTCGCCGGGCCGGCCCACTTGAGCGGACCGATCTGGGGGCTGCACTCGGTGATCAGCTACGGCGGCAACGGGCTCAAGGGCTACCTCCTGCCCCAGTCGCCGGATCCGTTGGCCACGGCGTTGGATCTTCGCTTCGGTGGATACCAGGCCCCACTGCTGTCCGGCCAGTACTTCGGGATCGCACTGGTGGCGGTGCTGGTCGTCGGGGTCGTCCTCTGGCGCCGCGACCGCCGCCTGTGGCTGTTCGGACTGGTCGGCGCGGTCTCGGTACTCCTGTCCATGGCCCTGCATCAGAACTACTGGACGCTTTGGCGCCTCTTCGTGCATCTCCCGATGATGGACAACCTCATCCCGTCCCGGTTCCTGGTCGTCACCTATCTGGCCGCCGCGGTGATGCTCGGCATCATCCTCGACCATGTCTACGCCGGGGCCAGCCCGCGACGTACAGCACGGACAGCGCGACCCAGGGTCGGGACCCAAGCGGCGGTACGGTCGAAACCCAGCCTCGTCGGCGCCCTGGCCGGGGGGCTGGTGGCGGCAGTGGCCCTCGTGCCTATCGCCGCGTACTACTCGGACTATCTGCCGCTCACGGTCCGACCCGTGGTCCTCCCGACCTGGTTCCGCACCGTGGCCCCCCATCTCGACCGCGGGCAGGTCGTCCTGGCCTTTCCGGTGCCGTTCGCCTTGTACCAGAGTGCGATGACCTGGCAGGCGGTGGACCGGATGCCTTACGCCATGGTCGGGGGCGGAGGACCCAACGCCATGACGGCGCGGGCCGGCAGAGAGCGGGCCGGACAGGTCTACCTGGGCAACATCTCGGTCGACAACGGCGGTCCCGAGCCCATCACGCCCAAAGAGATAGCCGCCGTGCGCGAGGCGTTGGACGGTTGGGGGGTGACCACGGTGGTGGTCCCGGACCAAGGCGGGCTCCCGGTGTACGAACGCGTCCATCAGGTCCGGTCCATCGCCGTCCTGATGACGGCGGCCATCGGACAGCGACCGATTCGTCAGGCCGGGGCCTGGGTGTGGACTGGTGTCCAGCACGCGGGTCCGACCGTGCTCCCCTCCGCAGTCAACCTCCAGGCATGCTCAGCCGGCCCCGCCGCGGCCACGCCGGCCTCCATCGAACGCTCGGCCGACTGCGTCCTCTCCTCCTCGCCGAGGCCCCGTTGACCGGCACCCAGGCGAGCATCAGGTGATCGGCGACGCGCCATGACGACCCCGACGACAGAACACGATGCCGTGGCCCTGGCGGCGCGGCCCTCGGCCACCGGTTCGGGTCGGATCAGCGCATTGGACGGGCTCCGGGCGGTGGCCGTGTTGATCATCATGGGCTTCCACTTCCAGGTGAGCTGGCTGCCGGGCGGCTTCATCGGCGTCGACGTCTTCTACGTCCTGTCCGGCTTCCTGATCACCGGGCTCCTCTTGAGCGAGTACCGGAAGCGGGGCCGCATCGGGCTCTCGGCCTTCTGGCTGCGCCGGGCCCGGCGCCTGCTTCCCGCCCTGGTCATCGTGCTGGTGGTGGTGACCGTGCTGGTGCGGTTCGTGTCGCCCCCCGGGCTGTATCCCGACTTCCGGATGAGCTCGCTGTCGGCGCTGTTCTACTTCTCCAACTGGTGGCAGATCGTGTCCAGCGGCAGCTACTTCGTGGCCACGTCACCCGCCTCCCCGCTCACCCACACCTGGTCCCTCGCCGTCGAGGAGCAGTTCTACCTGGTGTGGCCGTTGGTGGTGATCGCCGTCATGCACGTCTCCCGGGTCTTCGCCCGGGGCCTCCGGGTGCTGCTCGTCCTGTCCGTGGTCGGAGCGGTGGGCTCAGCGCTGGAGATGGCCCTCCTCTACAACCCCACGGTCAACACCACCCGGCTGTACTTCGGGACCGACACCCATGCTCAGTCCATCCTGGTCGGCTCGGTGTTGGCCTGCTCCCTGACCATCATCCAGATGCGCCGGGGCCAAGAGGGCATGGCACCCGCCGCGCAGTCCCCGACGATCGTCCGCCTCCTGTTCGTCGTCGGGGCGGCCGGTTTCGCCGGCACCCTGGCGTTGGCCTACTCCATCGACGGGACCGCACCCTTCGACTACCGAGGCGGCTTCTTCTTGTCGGCCCTGTCGGCCGCGGCCATCATCCTGGCCGCCGTCTGCGCGCCGGGCAGGCCCATCGCCCGGTTCCTGTCGCTGCGCCTGCTGGTGTGGATCGGAAGCGTCTCCTACGGCCTCTACCTGTGGCACTACCCGGTCTTCGTCTTCGTCGACTCCGAGGAGACCGGTCTGACTGGCATGTGGCTGCTGGCCCTCCGCTTCGCTACGACGTTCGCCCTAGCGGCAGCTAGCTACTACCTGGTAGAGCGCCCGATCATGTACGGCACGTTCTGGCGGTCGATCAAGGCGGTCGGGCCCTCCCTGGCCGCCATGGCGGCCGCGGTGGTGGTCGTAGTGGCCGGCACGGTGGTCCCGGCCACCGCGGCGGTCCCTGTCGTCCGGTTCGAGGCGCACGGACGCACGCCTCCGTCAGTGGTGGTGCTGGGCGACAGCACGGCGCTGACCCTCGGCTACGCGCTGGCCGCCACCGCCCCCGCCGGCACCACCGTGGTCAACGGCGGCCTCTTCGGATGCGGTCTGGCCGTCGGCACCAACGCGTCCAACAATCCTCCCACCCCCGGGCTCAACATGTTTCCCGCCTGCAACTCGGCCACCCCGGCCAACCAGCGGTGGCCGGCCCTCGACGCCCAGGCGGTCGCCGGCACGGCACCGGGAGACGTTGTCTTGTTCGTGGCCGGCAACTGGGAGGCTCAGGACATCCTCATCGACGACCGGTGGACCGACATCGAGGAACCGTCGTTCCAGCGCTCCGAGCTGTCCGAGATGCGCAAGGTGGTGGCGATCGGCACCGCCCATGGGGCGCACTTCGACTTCACCACCATGCCGGCCATGGCCGGCGGTGCCGCCTTCCACGAGCCACCATTTCCCGAGGACTCGCCGGTGCGCCGGACGATCTACAATCGCTTGATCGCCCAGGTGGCCCGCGAGTTCCCCGGTCGCGTGAGCATCATCGACTTGGGGCAGGTGCTCTCCCCTCACGGGACCTTCACCGAGTACCTCAACGGCGTGCAGGTACGGACACCCGACGGCGTGCACACACCGGCCTATGCCAAGGGCAATCCCTTCGTCAACAACTCCAGCGAGGCCGTGGCCAATGCCTTCTATGACTGGGTGGCCCCCAGGCTGTGGCCTTCGATCATCGCGACGTCCGGTTCGTCCGGCTCGACGGTCGCCTCGTCCAACGCGGTGAAGGGCGGATGATCGGATGAGCTCGGCCACCCGCTCGGTTCGGGCCGCCGCCACCGTGCCCAAGTCCCTGTTTGATGACGCCGCCGAGGCCCCAGCGAGCCCCGCGACATGAACCAACCCAACCAACCGGCACACCGTGCCCGGCCTTCGGCCACGGGCAAGGATCGCATCAACGCACTCGACGGGCTCCGGGCGTTCGCCCTCTTGATCATCATGGGCTACCACTTCGGCCTGGGATGGCTACAAGGTGGCTACTTCAGCCTCGACATCTTCTACGTCCTGTCCGGCTACCTGATCACCGGGCTGCTGTTGAGCGAGTACCGGAAGCGGGGACGCATCAAGCTCTCGGCCTTCTGGCTGCGGCGAGCCCGACGTCTGCTGCCCGCGCTGTTGATCGTGCTGGTGGTGGTGGCCCTGGTGGTCCGGCTGGCCGAGCCCACCGGCCTCTACCCCGATCTGCGTATGAGCTCGCTTTCGGCGCTGTTCTACTTCTCCAACTGGTGGCAGATCGCATCCAGCGGGAACTATTTCGTCGCCACCGGTGCGGTGTACCCGCTGACCCACACCTGGTCCCTCGCCGTGGAGGAGCAGTTCTACCTGGTGTGGCCGTTGGTGGCCTTCGCCGTCATGCATTTCTCCCGGGTCTTCGCCCGGGGTGTGCGGGTGTTGCTGGTGCTGTCGGTGGCCGGAGCGGTGGGCTCAGCCCTGGAGATGGCCTTCCTCTACAGCCCGACTGCCAACATCACCCGGCTGTACTTCGGGACCGACACCCATGCCCAGTCCATCCTGGTCGGCTCGGTGCTGGCCTGTTCCATGACCATCATCCAGATGCGCCGGGGAAACGAGGGCATGGCCCCGGCGGCCAGCTCACCCTCCCTCCGTCGGCTGTTGATCCTCCTCGGCCTGGCCGGGTTCGCCGGCACCCTCACGCTCACCTATTCCTTGCCGGGCACGGCGGCATTCGACTACCGGGGCGGCTTCATGTTGTCGGCGTTGTCGGCCGCGGCCATCATCATCGCCGCGGTGTGCGTGCCCAGCGGGATGATCGCCCGGTTCCTGTCGCTCCGTGTCCTGGTGTGGCTCGGCACCATCTCCTACGGCGGATACCTGTGGCACTACCCGGTGTTCATCTACCTTGACGAGGCCCGGACCGGCCTGACCGGCATCTCGCTTCTGATCGTCCGGTTCGCCACGACGTTCGCACTGGCGGCAGCCAGCTACTACCTGGTGGAGCGCCCGGTCATGTACGGGGTGTTCTGGCGCTCCCTGAAGGCTGTCGGGCCCTCCGCAGCGCTGATGGTGGGGACGGTGGCCGTGGTGGTCGTGGGCACCATCGTCCCGGCCACGGCGACGGTGCACGTGAACACGGCCATTGCCTCCTCCGAGCGCCAGGCGTTGGTGGCGGTGGGAGCGTACGGCGCCCACCCCGTCCGGTTCATGCTGGTCGGCGACTCCCTGGCCGACACCCTGGGGGTGGGGCTGAAGGTCAAGAGCGTCTCCCGTTTCGGTGTCCGGGTTATCAACCGCGAGACGCTGGGCTGTGACATCGACAATCTGAAGGCCATCGTCGGGGGCGTCGTCTACGACCCTGTGTCCGACTGTCGCCACTGGAGGACCCTGTGGCCACGGTATGTCGCCCAGTCCAAACCCGACGTGGTGGGCCTGCTCATCGGCCGTTGGGACATCACCGACCACCTCGAGAACGGCCACGTCGTGCACATCGGCCAGACCGGCTGGGACAACCACCTCTACGACGAGATCAACCTGGCGGTCAAGGACTTCTCGGCCCATGGAGCCAAGGTGGTGCTGTTCACCATGCCCGACATCGCCCCGCAGCAGGAAGCGGCCAACGGGACGCCATTCCCGGAGAACGACCCGGTGCGGGTCACGGAGTTCAACGCCATCATCAACCGGGTGGCGAGGAGCAACAGCCAAACGGTGGCCGTCGTCGACCTAAACAAGATCCTCGACCCCAAGGGGAAGTTCCAAGTGGTGGTGGACGGGACCGCGGTCCGTTGGCCCGACGGCATCCATATCTCGAAGCCAGGCGGTGAATGGCTCCAGCCCTTCGTGCTCCCCACGGTGGCTCAGCTCGGGCTCACGGCCCGGGCCGCCGCGCCAGGGAGCTGATCACCCCGGGCCGGGCCCGTCAGGGTGTCGAGGGCACCGCGGCGCGACGAGGGGTTTCGCTGACCGAGCACGGGGCCAGGTCCGGCACCCGCCTCGCCATCCGACGGCTCCACCAGGCCCGTACCACGGCGGTGGCCACCACCGTGGCCAGCACCAGGGGGACCGGTCCCAGCTCGAACCGGAACCGCTCGTTCTCGCCGATCTCGACGAGCGAGGTGGCCCCGAAGGCATAGACCGTGGTCCACCACAGGACGGCAACCGTGCCGGCGAAGGCACGATCGGCTCGACGACGCCGCCACAGGAGGATCGGGGCCCCGATGAGGGTGAGCGCGTAGACGGCGATGGCCTGGAGGGAGAGCCATGACAGCGGGCTCGGGGTCTTGGCGAAAACGACGTTGGCCGGGCCGGGATCCACGACCGGCTGCCACTCGATCGCCTTGTCATAGACGTTGCTGTAGCCGCGCACATGAGGCCAGTTCAGCGAGGCGGTGAAGTTCTGGTCGCTGGGAACCAGCCACACCTGGACGGCCCTGTTCACGTCCCCGACGTAGTCGGACGGCCGGGCCATGATGTAGGCGATGTCGTCGCGCAGGTACTGACTCGACACCGAGATGTAGATCGGGTTGTTGAAGTTGGTGGCGCCGTCCTTCTTGTACAGCCGGCCCAGGGCCGCAACCGAGCTGGGCGTGGGTCGGACGAATCTCGGCACGTAGGTTCTCGGTCCTCCGAACGCGGGCACGCGGGCCAGGGGGGTCAGGGTCCCCTGGTGCTCGAGCTTGGCCACCACCGACGGGGGAGCCTTGTACAGCACCAGGCGCGCCACGTTCATTCCCAGCCAGCTACTGGTGGTCGTGGTGCCGAACAGCACCGCGTTCTTCACATACCACAGGAGCACCAGCATCAA
>Ga0210400_10001195_pt1 | contig 26126 bp, 22 predicted proteins | sample IncBWH26MmetaG_FD_155456 | JGI IMG/M metagenome (GOLD analysis project Ga0210400, IMG submission 155456) | Forest soil microbial communities from Barre Woods Harvard Forest LTER site, Petersham, Massachusetts, United States - Inc-BW-H-26-M | ecosystem: Environmental > Terrestrial > Soil >...
CCCGTGTCTCAAGCGCAGCTCGACCAGGTCTCGCTGCGCTTGAATCAACGCCCGAGAAAAACCTTAGGCTTCCAGACTCCTGCGAGTAAACTCCAAGCAAGTGTTGCGTCGACCGCCTGAGCCGGCACGCGTTACCGGACAAATGAAATCCTTATGCTCTGCCGCACCCACCAGATGGCATAGGTTGAGAACCTATATCCTCGTGTGTAGTTGAACTTCTTAACGGCCTGCATGAGGCCGATGTTGCCTTCCTGAAGCAGGTCAAGCAGGCCACGACCACGATTGCGGTAGAGCCTGGCGGTTGCCACAACTAACCGCAAGTTCGCTTCAATGAGTTGTTTCTCGGCGTCTTCGGCCTCCTGTCCGCCGCCACTGATGCGCTTGGCGAGCTCGATTTCTTGCTGGTGTGTCAGATGTGGCAAGGTCTGTACCTCGCGGATATACATCAGCATAGCGGAATCATCACCAGCTTGTTCGATAAGCTCCTGAAACTCATTCTCGTTAAGGGATTCGTCCTCGTTCACCTCTTTGCCGCGCTCGGCCCTCGGTTCTTCAAGGACCTCGACGCCGTTCCCGGTAAACTCTGACAGAATATCGTCGAGCTCGGGTCCTCCTTCATAGCCAGTGGGCAGGAGTTCGTCGATTTCGTCGTAGAGGACATATCCTTTCGTCTTTCCAGCACGCACGAGTTGTTTCAGTTGTTCAGTCTTGTCCTCAATTGTCACGCAACACCCCAGCGGCTGTTGCAGCCGTATTTAGCGTAAGACACTGGTAGGGAACTTACCAGTAAGCGGGTCGAAATAATTCAAACTCCTGATTAGTCGCGAAACCGGACAAGTTCCGTACCAGGACTTCACTTCTCCGGTAACCGCGTTAATCAAGCATGTGGATTATTTCCAAGTTTCCCATCACTCGGGAGGAACGAGTGTTCGTCTTCTGCCCATGTCGGGGTGGCGTCGAGTGCCGAATTATCTGAATGTAGTAAGATTTGCCGAAGACGTGACGGGCCGCACGGTTCCGTCAGATGTTCCCCGGGGCACATAAGAGGCACCAATGAGCACTCCCGACCAACGACTCTCCATTGCTGCACGATCATTATCCGTCGGCGGCTTGTTCCTTGGCGCTGCGGCGGTCTTCCACTTCCTTGCCGCGTCGCACTTACCGATGATCCTAAAGGGAGTCCTCGACGCCAACACGTACGCATTTCTCGGCCCGGTCGTATCCTTCACGTTCCAACTGAGTGGCGTTTTGCTTCTATCCCTATCATTCAGTACTCTTTACAGTGCGGCTGGTCTACGGCGGGGAGAGCGTTGGGCGTGGTGGATATGCCTCGCTAACGGTCTTACGGTACTCGTCCTCCCTTGTCTGCTCGTGTCGACCATGGGCATTCGCTACTTCTCCGACGCGCCGCTATTCCTTGCGGGAGCGGTGTCAGTCACGGTAGCAGGGCTTCTAATGATGCTGCCTTTATTATGGGCGCGGCGCGACATTGCACGAGCCAAGGAATAGTGCCTGGTAGGCGTGTTGCAGCTGCCAACACGATTCCGGCCATATTGCCTGCTACCCGGAAGTTATCCTCGGGCCCAATTTGCCCGCGGTAAGTTACCAACTCCTGATTAGTCAGCTAACCGGACATGTGGCTTTCATGCCGAATATTCCCTGCCAAGCTGGATGCCCCAATCGCCGTACTCACTAGCGGGATCCTTCGAACAATTCGCATCCTCTTATCTCCCCTTGCCCTACCTCTACCTCTCTGTGCACTCTGCCCCTTTCTTTTCTTCTCTTTGTCCGACGCTACATGCTTCTTTTTTTCCGAAACGTGCAGTTTTTAGATTTTCTGTCCGCTCTTGAAGATTTCGGCCACCTGCACCCAAACTCCACTTCCGGCCAGTTGCCCCCGCGTATTCCCCCCAGTACCTTCGTCCACAAAGCCTGGTCATGGAAGCGACTCCGACGCAAATGAGATTACACGCAACGCAAACGAATCTCGCACCGAGCGCACTCGACAACGAACACAGCACCTGTGCGTTAGATTCTTCCCGTTCCCTTCCTTTCATTGCCCCGTTGAGGCTCCGTTGGAGCCCCGTTGTTTTACAACGGAAAATGCCCTCTATCTCTTTTTTCTTTATGCCGTTACGGGACTCTGTTCCTCACAACGAGGGGTGTACACCCCTCCCCCACCGATCCTTGGGTGCCTCAGCGACGTCAGGAACCTCGTTCAATTCCCATAACTTCTTTGCTTTGATATTCTTCCGGACTCTTTTGCACGACGGATTATTGCAACCGCTTTTGTTTCAATTGCTTCCGCACTCTTTTGCAAAAACCACCGGGGGTACGTACCCCTCCAATGATCTCAGACCGCAACGGGAATAGGTAAGTGGATCATATATTCTGTTTGGGGAAGGGACGCATTTGTAGGCGGTCAGGAAGGCGGAATCCGATGAATTTGAATCAAGTGACGGTGCCCTCGACGAATGTCCAAGCGGCTGTCGAATTTTACCGACGGCTGGGGCTGCGACAGATCGTGGATGGACTTCTGGATTATGCGCGTTTTGAATGCCCCGACGGCGAGGCGACATTTTCAATTCATCGTGTGGAACGGGTGCGAGAAGGGCCGGGGGTGGTGGTCTATTTTGAGTGCGAGAATCTTGACGCATCGGTGGATGAGTTGAAGAGCAAGGGGATTCCGTTCGAGGCGGAGCCGCGCGATCAGCCTTGGCTGTGGCGTGAAGCGCATCTGCGCGACCCGGATGGAAACGTGATCTGCTTGTACCACGCCGGAGCGAACCGGCGGAATCCGCCCTGGCGGATGCGCTAGAACAAATCTCAGAGTGAGTCAGGAGGTGAAGGCGTCTCAGGGTGTGAGACGCGGAGAAATAAACGCGACGATTGAATCTGATTCATTTGAATAGTTTTATTGGCGGAATCGAATCGCAAGCGCTTTGGCACGCACGGTGCACTGTTTCTGAGTAAGGTCCGCGCACGGCGACGGTTGGCATCCAGGGGAAATGGTGCAAAGCGGCGCTGGGGAGACCACAACCCCAGCCAGTACACGGCTTGTCGATGTGGCCACCAGCTTCCGCGCAGGTTAACTCCCCAAACCGCCCAATCTCCCGAGGAAACGCCTCAAAAGTGCGCCGTTGGTCGAGATGTTTTACAAACTGTCGAAAGTTCGTAGGTTAAACCTGCCCGGTGGTCTCTCCCCTGAAATTGTCTCCGCTTCGCGCTGGTGGTTCGGGCATCGATTGCCGGGGCGCGAGTTTCCAATTCGGGGACGGCTAGCGATCCCGTTCAGCCGGCCATTTCTATGCGACATGATTCGCTTTTGCTCCGGAGTTTTTGGGGATGGACGGAGCTTTGTGCAAAAGAAGACAGACAGGATATTTTTCCAAAGAGGAAAATTGTCCAGCACTCGACGGTTGGCATCCAGGGGAAATGGTGCAAGGTGCCGCCTGCGAGACTACAACCTAAGTGCGGAGCCGGGCCAGATGTTGCGCGAATTGTTGAAAGTCGATAAGTCACACGTAATCAATGGGTTGCTCCCAAAACTCCTTCTAAGTCTTGCGCTGCTAGCTTGGTCGCCTATTGCGCGGGCGCAGGTTTCCGATTTTGCGCCGGCTGGAGGTGAAATCTCCGGGATTGTGCGTATTCAGGCAAACAACCAGCCGGCGAGCCAGGTGCTTGTGAGTTTGCGCTCCGGCTCCGCCGGAATCTCGCGCAACGTTTTGACGGACGTGAACGGGCGCTTCGAAATCCGGGGTTTGCCTCCCGACACGTACGAAATCGTCGTGGAAGAACCGGGCTACGCGGCTTCCCGAACCAGCGCACAGCTCGGCGGGACGTCCTCCGAGGTGGTGGTCTATCTCAACCCCATGTCAACGAGGCAAAGTTCCGGAAATGGTTGGACTGTCTCGGTTCGGGAGTTGAAGATTCCGGGAAAGGCGCGCGAGGAGTTCCGAAAGGGATTGCAGCTTTTGGAAAAGAATGATCCCGCCAGGAGCCTGGGTCACTTCACAAAAGCGGTCGAGGTATTCCCTGGTTTCTTCGAGGCCCTCTACCACAAGGGCGTGGCCGAAATGAGACTTGGCCACAAAGACGAGGCGATGAAATCCTATCAGGCGGCCATCGACTCGAGTGGTGGGCAGTTTGCGTGGGCACAGTTTGGCGTGGGCTACTTACTTTGCAAAGAGGGTAAACCCGGAGAGGCGGAAAAGGTCATCCGCCGGGGACTGGAAGTCGAGGACAGTTCTGCCGAGGGTTACGTGATCCTGGCTGATGCCCTCATCCAGCTCAACCGAGCGGAAGAGGCAGAGAGAAGCGCTCAGGAAGCCCTCTTGCGCAATCCCAACCTCGCGGACGCCTACTTGGTGCACTCGAATATTGCAGCCCGCAAGGGAAACTATTCCGCGCAATTGCAGGATTATGACGCGTATTTACGATTGGATCCAAGCGGCCCGGCGAGCGCGAGTGTTCGCCAGGCGCGGGAGGCCACGCTAAGAAGGATCGAGTCGCCGCGGCCACAAGATTAAACGCAAAAACCGAGCTGTAACGAGTGCGCAGCCTAAGAGGGGGCGCGTTTGCGCCAGAAAAAGTAGGCGGGCAGGCCGAGAAGAAAAAGAACGATGGCGATGGTCAGGTTGACGAACTGACTGGGGTCGCGCAGGGCCAAGTAGATGGCGTTGCCGACCAGTGCCGCGGCCGCCAGGACAAAGATGGCTGGCGTCCATGGATAGCCGGGGACGCGGTAGGGAATTGCTTTGCCTTGCGCAGCACGTCGTAGCGGAAAAATCGCCGCCGCGCCAAGACCATAAAAAATCCAGCCGATGAAAATCACGCCGCCGATGAGTTCCGTAAATTTCCCGGCACACGCCAGGATCGCCGACCAGATTCCCAGAGCCACAATCGCCGCAGCGGGAGTCTGAAACCTCGGGTGGACTTCCGCGAGCTTCTTGAAAAAGAGATTGTCATTGGCCATGGCGTAGAAAACGCGCGGAGCCGTGAGGACGACGCTGTTAGCCGAGCTGAAGGTTGAAATCAAGATGGTGAGAGCGACGATGCGGCCAGCTGAGGTCCCAAGAACGGCGGCGACGGAAGTAGCGGCGATGGCGTCGCTCTTGGTGGCGGCGGCCGGCCCGAGAGCAAATAGGTAGGCCAGCACGGCGGTGAGATAAAGAGCCGTGAGGATCAGCGAGCCAAGCAAGAACGCGCGCGGGAAGGATTTTTGCGGCTCGATGACTTCGCCGGCGCTGTAGGTTCCAAATTGCCAGCCCTCGTAGGCCCATAGAACAGCGATCATTCCCAAACCGAAATTGGAGAGGAGATTAAACCCGTGCTGCGTTGCGCCCAAGGCGGCGGGAAGGTCGCGGCCATGACGGCCGAGCGATAACAATACCGCGCTGAGGATAATGATGATGCCGACCTTAATGAGGGTTGTCCAATTCTGAAGGTCGGAACTCTTGCGCGTGCCCCACACGTTCACGGCGGTTACGATTCCTATCATCGCCACGGAAATGATAGTTTGGCCCACGGAGGAAATCGGTATGACTTCCGCCAGATACTCGGTAAACACGCGCGCCAGCGCCGCCACCGAGCCGCTGGCGATAACCAGGAAAAGACACCAGCCGTAGAGGAACGCGGAAGCCCGACCGAAACCATCGCGGATGTAGCAGTAGAGGCCGCCCGCTTCAGGATTGGTCGCCGCGAGTTCCGCATAAGTGAGCGCGCCAAGGAGAGATAAGGCACCCCCGGCAACCCAGACAAGCAGGGAGAAACCCACCGAGCCGCCGACCTGGCGGAGAATCGGGCCGGGTGTTCGAAAGATGCCGGAACCGATTACGGAACCCACAAAAAGGAGCAGTAAATCACGAAAACTCAGCGTGCGGACGAGTGTTGGCATGGATGCGCGCAGGCATCATATCTGGAGACGGGAAGGGGTCAACGAGAATTTTGCCCTGTCAAATCGGCGCCGGCATGAAGCACAGCAAGAATACGATTAAAGCGATGAGGGCGCCCCAGCGCCGCTGGGTGTCGAGCGGTGTGGAATCGTAGACCGGCGGCGTGCGCAGGAAGCGAAGACCGAAAAGGATGCCGGCCCACAAGTACCAACCGGGCCAATTCTGGAAAAACCCAAGCGCGACGAGAACGAGGGGAAGCAGCAAAGAGACGAGGCGATGTGCGCGGAGGCTGTAGGAGCGGAGAATGTGGCCGCCATCGAGTTGGCCTGCGGGCAGAAGATTGAGAGAAGTAGCAAAAAGTCCCACCCAGGCAGCGCGGCCCACGGGATGCAGAAGCAAACTGGATGCTTTTGCTCCGGGATGAAGAAAGCTCGCAAAGAAATGCATGATGAGCGGGGCGCCGAAGATGACGTCGGCTTTGTTAGGGTCAGCGATGGCGGGAACAATTTTTGCGTGGAGAACTCCGTAGATGAGCGCGGGCACGGCGAGAACGAAGCCCACGAGCGGGCCGGAGGCGCCGACATCAAAGAGCGCGCGCGTGGTGCGAATAGGGGAGCGAAGCAGAATGAACGCGCCGAAAGTGCCGATCAACGTGGGCGCCGGAATGAAAAAGGGATAACTCGCGTGAATGTGATGATGGCGGCAAGCGAAGAAGTGCCCCAGTTCATGCGCGAGAAGAATGAGCAGCAAAGTGAGCGCGAAGGGAAGACCGGAGGCGAGCGCAGCGGGATGGCGGTAAAAAAGTGCGAAGCTGTGCGCAAACTCGTCGAACGAAACGGCCTGGTTCTTCGCGTAGGCGGCGGCGAATTGCGCGCCAGCGGCAAGGCAAGTGCAAAGAGTCAGAAGAAACAAAGTGATTGCAAGGAGCAACGCTTTAAGCGGCGGATGAGGAGGGACGATGGCGTAATAGGAGGACGGGCGAGGGCGTCCCTGTAAGTCGAATGTAGGGGAAATCTCGGGAGGTAAATTCTGTGGGAGTGGGTTGTTCACGAATCGTCGAATAAAATAGGGAAGTCGCAACACATCCAGTACAGCACAATTGGCTCGCCTTCCGCTAGCTCACGGAACAATTTTGCAGAACAACTTCGCGATTCGGGAATTTACTTTGCCGGCTTGGGAGCTTCAATTCCCTGGAGTTCCTTGCCGGGCTTGAAGCGGACGGCTTTGCCTGGAGGAATGTTGACCTCCTGGCCAGTCCGGGGATTGCGTCCGATGCCCGTTTTACGGGGTTTGACGCTGAAGACTCCGAAGCGGCGCAGCTCGATGCGCTGGCCGCGGCCAAGAGCATTTTTCAGGGATTCGAAAACCGTCTCGACGGCTTGCTCGGCTTTGGTGCGGCTGATACTTGTCGCGGTTACGACGGCATTGACGATGTCCAGCTTGATCACGCGTGCCTCCCGGGGTTCCGTGGGCAGATGCTAGAGGGTGCGTAGCGGGTTGTCAAGACTTGAGGGGTAAACTACACTGCATGTCTTTTGTGGCGAGCCAAGCAATGGATGGACGCATCGGGAAAGCAAACCGCACAAGACAATTCTTAGTCATGGAGCAAGGAGGGATGGATGTCCGTTAAGTCTGACCGCTGGATCCGGCGCATGTCGCTGGAGCACAAAATGATCGAGCCATTCACCGACCGTCAGATGCGCGAAGGCGTGATCAGCTACGGAGTGTCCTCCTACGGCTACGACATTCGCGTGGCCGACGAATTCCGGATTTTCACGAACGTGAATTCGACGATTGTGGACCCCAAGCATTTCGATCCGCGGTCGCTGGTGGACTACAAGGGTGACGTCTGCATCATCCCGCCGAATTCGTTCGCGCTGGCCAGGTCGGTCGAGTATTTCCGGATTCCGCGCAATGTGCTGACGATTTGCGTGGGGAAATCGACCTACGCGAGATGCGGAATTATCGTGAACGTGACGCCATTCGAACCGGAGTGGGAAGGTTTCGTGACTCTGGAGATCAGCAACACGACCCCGCTGCCGGCAAAAATTTACGCGAACGAGGGGCTCTGCCAGGTCGTCTTCTTCATGTCGGATGAGGACTGCGAAGTGAGTTACAAGGACAAGAAGGGGAAGTATCAGGCGCAGGCCGGGATTGTACTGCCGCGGCTGTAGAGCATGGCCTGCTCAGGACAGCCGAACCATTAAAAAAAAGCGTAAAGCGACGTTTCAACGCGCTTTGCGAGCGGACTCAGGAAAGCGCGGCAGTGACGAGCGGATAGCCGCGCTCACGCCAGGCGTTCAGCCCTCCCTCGAGAGGACGTATGCGCTTGATACCATTTCTTCTGAGGAGCAGCGCCACACGGGCGCTGGTAGCTTCGTTTGGTCAAGTACAGTAGAGAATCACTTCGCGATCGCGCGGCAAGCGGTCGTTTTTCTATTCCAATTCCTTCGCGTCCATGTGAAAGGCGCCGGGAATGGTCTGAGGGTCAGCTTCGAAATCCACAGAATGGCGGAGATCGACGATGACGATTTCCTCCCCGGCATCGAGTTTCTGCTTGAGTTCCTCGGCGGTCACGCGAGCGATGCGCAGCTCCCGAAGGAACCGCTGGCGCGCGGCATACTTGTAAGCGATGTAGCCGACGAGAGAGCCAATAATCAGAATTCCGAGCTGGCCTCCAAAAGCGGAGGCGCGCGCGGCAACTCGCTCGAGCTCTCCGCTGAACGCGAAACCCAAGCCCAGGTAGCTGCCTGCCCAGAGGAGCGCCCCAAGCCCATCGAAAAGAAGAAACCGCCATGCGCGCATGTGGAAGATGCCGGCAAGCGGGGGAGCAACTGTTCCAAGTCCGGGTATGAACTTAGCGAGGAGCAGCGAGCGAGCGCCCTGTTTGGCGAAGACGCCTTCGGTGCGGCGAACGCAGGAATCCGGCTCCAGTGAAATCTTGCAGAGAAGCTGCAAAATCCTTATGCCCCTGCGGCGGCCAAGCTGATACCAGATGCTGTCCGCGGTCAATGTTGCAGCGAGACAAAAGAGAAGAGAAGTAAAAAAATTCATTTGGCCGGTTCCGGCAATGGCCCCTGCGGCGAGCAGCAGCGGGATTGTAGGGACAGGCAAACCGATTTGCTCGGCGAATACCCACACCAACAAAACTATGTAACCGTGATGGAGAAGGAACTCGTAGATTGTATGCATGAGCCGGGCCTGCTCCTCGCAGGAGGATTATTTCGCAATGAAGGGAGCAGTATGACCCCACCGCCCGCTCATGACAAACTCGCTTAGTGGTTTGCGAGTCCGCGGAGCGAGTTCTGCCTTTTGTAATTGTTCGGGAAGAGACTGAGGATCGCCAGGATAGCCAAGGGCAATGGCGGAGACGGGGTCCCAACCCTCAGGAATGCCAAAGGCTTCGCGCGCCTTGTCCCGATGGAAGCCCGCCATCTGGTGAACGGCGAGACCCCGTGCTGTCGCTTCCATCGTCAATAGGGCGTTAGCGGCCCCGACGTCATGAAGCGCGACAGGGTTTAGCACCCCATTGTGTTTGAAGTGCCGGCGTGCAACGGATAGCGCGAGTATGGGGGCTTGCTTTGCCCACGCAGCGTTCATGTCCACAAGGACGCTGAGCATTTTCGAAAAGTTTTCCTGGTCGTCCTTTGTGGCGACGAGGTAGGTCCAGGGCTGATCGTTATAGCTGGAGGCGGCCCAGCGCGCGGCCTCGAACAAGCTGCGCAGAACCTCGGGAGAGACAGATTTCTCCGAGAAGGCCCGGGGGCTCCAGCGTTGGCGGATGTGCTCTTGAACCGGGTGATCGGTAATTGCCGGTTTTTCCATATTATTTCCTTCATAGCCTCCGTGAACCATTGGATGAACGAAGGCGCCCGGGCGATACGTGGTACCGCCCAGGCTTCCAGATTGGGGATTATTTCACCGCGCCAGGCCGGATCATTTCCACGTCAATCGTAATGGTAATATCATCGCCGACAAGCAAGTCTCCTGTGGGCAACTTGTCGTTGAACTTCATACCAAATTCCTGCCGATTGATTTTAGTGGTAGCGTTTGCCGCCGCTCGCTGGTTACCCCACGGATCTTTGATAGCCGGCGTTGGTCCATCGACATCAAGGATTACTTCCCTGGTGGTGCCGTGAATGGTGAGATCTCCCGTCACCTTGAGTTTGCCGGCACCCGCCTGTTCAACTTTTCTCGATTTAAACGTGATGGTGGGATACTTCGTTACGTCGAAGAAACGCTCGCTGCGCAGATCCTTATCGCGGTCGGGGACGCGCGTATCCACGGAGTCGGTGTCGATGGTCACTTCCACGCTCGATTTGGTGACGTCCTGATCGTCAGAGCGCACTGTTCCGGTCACTTTTGTGAAAGCGCCCCGGACGGTGGAGATACCGAGGTGACGAACGGCAAATTGAGCGGATGAGTGCGCGGGGTCAATCTTCCAATCAGAAGTGGCCGCAGTCACGGGCAGCGATAAGGCCGCCGTGAGTCCCGCAAGGATCGCCAAACGTAAAGAATTGTGAGTCAAGTTGATTCCCCTTTCTTGTTTTGAATTGTCTTGCAAAATTCTCCATAAAAACGGATCGGAAGGATGCCATTAGCCCAGTTCGCGCGAGCGGACCTGCTCTAGAATCTCGGCAAGCAGCCTTAGCCGGGCGGCACGCATGTGCCGAAATTGTCGCCGGTGCAAATCACGAACCGGCTGATCGAGAGGCTTCAATATTTCGAGTCCCTCTCGTGTAATGCGCGCCTTGACGACACGCCGGTCGTCGGATTGACGCTCCCGGGAAATGAGCCCACGCTTCTCCATGCGGTCGAGCAGCCGGGTCATGTCGGGGTCGTGGGAAATCATGCGGTCGCCGATGGCGCTGCAAGGAAGGCCCCCGGGTCCGGCGCCGCGCAGGATGCGGAGTACATTGAACTGGGTGCCGGTAAGGCCGCGCGATTTAAGAAGCTGCTCGGCCTCCTGGGCGAGGGCATCGGCGGTTTTCAAGATGGCGATGAACACCGCGTGTTCGGGGGCCGAGAGAGCGCGCACATTCCTGGATCGGGAGCTCACAGCGAGACTATATTCGTTATAACAACTATTGTCAAGAGGAAAATATGCTCCGGGTCAGGGCTTCCGGACCGGCCGCAAGTGGATCTCGCTCAGAAAGCTTTGCGGCCCCTGCGTCGCTATCATCGCCACCGCATGAGCGACATCCTCCGCCGTCAAAACTTTGGACGCATCCTTGGGGCTGTGACCGAAAAATTCCGTCGCCACGCTGCCGGGACATACAACGCTGACGCGGATGCCGTGTCCGCGGAGGTCTTCCGCCATGCAGCCGGATAGTCCCTGCACTCCCCATTTCGAGGCGCAATAAATGCCTCCTCCCGCAAAGGTATTCTTGCCCGCGAGAGAACTGATGTTGATGATGTCCCCCTTTCCCTGCCGGATCATGGAGGGTATCACCGCTTGCGAGACGAGGAAGATGCTCTTGAGATTCGTGCTCAAGACAAGATCCCAGTCGGTTTCCGATTTCTCATGGGCGGGCCCGAAGAGGCCGATTCCGGCATTGTTGACGAGAATGGAGATCGGCCCAAGCGAGGCCTGGGTGTTCGAGATAAGACTTGCGATATCCGAAAAACGCGTCACATCGGCGATTTGGGAATAAACGCGCGCGCCCAGTTGTTTCAGCGCCGAAGTCGTTGCAGCAAGAGCGTCTGCATCGCGTCCGCAGACAGCCACCGACGCGCCCAGGGAAGCGAGGCGCAACGCGATCGCGCGGCCGATGCCTCGGCTAGCGCCGGTGACGAGGGCAACCTGCTGCAAGAGCGGTGTAACGGTTTGTTCCGTGATGCCGAGCGAAGCCGTTTGCGCCATTCAATTTCCCCCTCGCCGAGGCCACTCTTCTTGTGCCAAACTCATCTTAGCACTAGGAGCAAAGTCCGGCCGTGAGCAGATCCCTAGTCCCCTCGGTGCACAACGGGTAAACGGAATGAGTCGATAGTGGAAGGAATAAATATCGGCAGGATGTCCCGTACCGTCGCGGATAACGGCTTGCGAACAGTGGGCACCTTTTCCTATAATCCCACAGTTTTCCGTTGCGCTGCGATCCCCGGAGGTTTAACCCCGGGCGGACCAGAAGAAAAATCCAGGCTCGGAGTTTGAGCGAGGAGAATGGGAATGAATTGGACAAGACGTATGACGGGCTTCGCGCTGGTGGCTGCGCTGGGCCTGATTCTCGGGTGCGCCCCCGCTGCGAAGGCGCAGGCGGCAGCGCAAGATGCGGGCAAGCAAGCCTATACCATGCCCGAATACAACGCGTTCCAGGCAGCATCCGCCGAAAAGAATCCCGCGCAGCAAATCAAGCTGCTCGATGATTTTGTCTCGAAGTATCCGAATTCCGCGTTGCTCGTCTACATTTATCCGCTCTACTACCAGGCCAACGGCGCGCTTAAGAACTATCCCAAAGTAATTGAGTATGCCGACAAGCTGCTGGCGCTCGGCGATAAGGCGGACGCCCCGGCCCGGTATCTTGCTTATTCCGCGCGGGCGTTTGCGTACACGAATCTCCCCCCGGCCCAACAGCAGGATAAAGATCAGGCCACCAAGGCGCGTGACGCGGCGGCGAGCGGCCTGAAGGCATTGGGCGAGTTAAAGAAGCCCGACACCATCACTGACGCGGATTGGGCCAAGCAAACTCAACAACCCAAGATTGTATTCAGTTACGCGGCGGCAATCGCGGCTTCGGTACTGAAAGATTTTCAGGCAGCGGTTGACAACTACAAGACCGTGATGACGCTGAACCCGGACGATGCGATTGCAAGCTACCGTATCGGCCAGAGCTACCTTGCCATGACCCCGCCGCAGTCGGTGGATGCATTCTGGTTTTTTGCAAGAGCGGCGACATCGAAGGGCGCGACGGAAGCGCAATCAAAACAAGTGAAGGGTTACCTGCGAAAGCTGATCGCAAATTATCAGGGAGGGGCGGTCTGTGACAGCTTGACGGACGCGGAACTCAACGAACTCGTGCAGCTCGCCACCAGCTCACCGGAGCGGCCGGCAAGCTATACGATTCCGAGCAGCGCGGACCTGGATACAGCGCGAAAGGATATGACCATACTTTCCGTTGTGACCGACCTTAAGGCGGGCGGGGACAAAGCTAAGATTACGTGGCTCGCTTCCTGCGGGCTGGAATTTCCAGATGTGCAGGCAAAACTACTCGAAGTCGTGCCTGCCGCCACTGCAAGCGATCCCATCACCTTGAAGGTAGCATTCGTTACGAGTCAAGCCGAATTCGAGTCCGCGACTGTCCCCAATATGGATGTGAAGGTCGTCGGCCAGCCGGAAGCGGCGCGCCTCGATAAAGACAACCCGGTCCGCTTTACCGGCACGCTGAGCGCTTATGATCCCGACCCGGCCTTCATGCTGCATTGGGATAAAGCGAAGGTGAATGCGGAAGACATCCCCAAGGAGAAAGCCGCGCCGAAAAAGCCTGCTCCGCGGCGTCCGGCGCCAAAGAAGCCGGGGACTTAAGACCGGCTCCATACTTTGGAAAAAGACAGGCCCTTCGGATTTACCGGAGGGCCTTTTTCATTGCCGTCGAAAATTCCGCGCAGAAGTAGATTTTGGAAATAAGGGCGCGATCGCAAGAGGTGTGCCTCTGCACCCCGCTGCGAAAAAAATTGGCGCCGAGCTACCGCGGGTGGTGGCCGTTGCGGTCCAGTTTGTACTCGCCCATCTTGCGGCTGAGCGTGTTGCGATGAATGCCCAACTGTTCCGCGGCACGCGATTGGTTGCCGTTGGCGCGGTCCAGGACACGCTTGATAAAGCGCTTCTCAAATTCGCCGACCGCCTCGTCGAACAGTATGCCGCGCTCCACCATTTGGGCCACCAGCCCTTCGAGTTGATCTTTCACAATGCCACGCTCCAGATAAATCGTTCTTTATTGGGGCCGGGCTGCTAGTCCAGCTCGCGCCCAACCAGGATGCGAAACGCTTCCCGGTACTTCGCGCGAGTGGCAGCGACCACCTCGGGGGGCAGTGCGGGGCCGGGAGGCGTTTTCGGCCACCGGATCCGTTCAAGGTAATCGCGAACAAACTGTTTGTCGAACGACGGCTGCGGCCCGCCGGGTTTGTACTGCGCCGCGGGCCAGAAACGCGATGAGTCTGGAGTAAGAGCTTCATCGATCCAGATGAGTTCGTTCTTAAGCAGACCAAATTCGAATTTCGTGTCGGCAAGCAAAATTCCGCGGGGCTCGGCATAGGCCGCGGCACGGCGGTAGATCTCCAGGCTGACGGCGCGAACGCGCTCGGCGATCTCTCTGCCTACGAGTGATGCAGCCTGTTCGAATGGAATATTCTCATCATGGCCGGTTGGTGCTTTCGTGGCGGGCGTAAATATCGGCTCGGGCAAACGGTCCGATTCGCGAAGTCCGGCGGGCAACGAGATGTCGCAGATTTTTCCAGTTGCGCGGTAGTCTTTCCAACCGGAGCCGGAGACGTAACCTCGCACCACGCATTCAATGGGAAGCGGCTGAGTTTTCCGCACCACCATCGAGCGCCCGGCGAGTTCATCTCGAAACGAATCGAACGGCGGAGGAAATTCCGTCGCGCTAAGAACGTGATTGGGGATGACCTCGGCGAGCAAGTCAAACCAAAAGAGAGAGAGTTGCGTGAGGACCCGCCCCTTGTCGGGGATGGGCGTTGGCAGGATGACGTCGAACGCAGAAAGGCGGTCAGTGGCGACGATCAGCAGCTTGTGGCCGAGATCGGAGCTGTCGCGGACCTTGCCGCGCGCGGCCGGCGAGAGGCCGGCGAATTGCGTTTCGCGAATGACACGCATTGCGGGACTGACCGACACGAAAAAGAATCTCCCGGCTGAGTGGAGCGTATTCTAGCGCAGCGTAACGTGAAGTCAAAGCAGCGCGCGGTGGATTTCTCTGCAAAACTTTTTGCGGCGGCAACCTCTTGGCTGAATTGCTCACTCGCGCGTGGGAATGGCTAGTTGTGCTGAAAGTAGGAATAGGAATGCGGCGATTATGCCGCGGACGCCTTCGCGGACTGATGTTTTTGCGCCGGGAGAGATTCGCCCTCCCAGCGCACGCTGACGATCTTCGAGACGCCGGGTTCCTGCATGGTCACTCCGTACAGGACGGACCCGGTTTCCATGGTCTTGCGATTGTGAGTGACCACGATAAATTGCGTTTGCGCGCTCATGTCCCCGAGCAAGCGAGTGAACCGGCCGACGTTGGCTTCGTCGAGTGGCGCGTCGACTTCGTCCAGAATGCAGAACGGACTCGGCTGATAGCGAAAGATTGCGATGAGCAGCGCGAGCGCGGTCATGGCCTTTTCGCCGCCAGAGAGCAGGAGAACGTTTTGCAGCCGCTTTCCCGGAGGCGAGGCTACGACGTCGATGCCTGCGTCGCCCGAGCTGTCGGGCTCCGTCAGCCGCATTTCCGCCATGCCCCCGCCGAAAATGGTGTGGAAGGCTTCCGAGAAATTTGCATTGATGGCCGCAAAGGCCTGTTCGAATTTCTCGCGCGAAATCTGGTCCAGCTCCGCGATGGCCTGTTGCGTGTCCGCGATGGACTGCAACAGGTCGTCACGCTCGCGCGTGAGGAAGTCAAAGCGCTGCTCGCACTCGTTGAATTCCTCGAGCGCCATCATGTTCACGGGGCCCATGGACTCGATGCGCTGCTTCATCTCGCGATAATTGGCTTCAGCCGCTGCGAGCTCTTCGCCGCCGATAAACGCCGTTTCGGTGGCAATGAGATCTTCGGGCTGCGCATTGACTTCCGCAAGGCAGGTCTCCCGCAAGTGCTGGCGGTCGGAATCGTTGCGCGCACGGTCCACTTCGGCGTGGCTGCGCTGCTCGCGCAGTTCCTGGAGCGACTGGCGGCCCATGCGCAAGTGATCTTCCATTTGAGTGACGCGCGTGCGGGCCGCTTCCCATTCCTGCTCGAGTTCCTGTTGGCGCGCTTCCAGGCGCAACCTCTCCGCCCGCAGCCCTTCAAGTTGTTGCGTCAATTCTTCGCTTTGTCGGGCGAGCGCAACGTTTTCCTCTTTTACGGAATTTTCCTGTTGTCGCAAAGCCAATTCGCGGCGGTCGAGTTCGGCGCGCTCCTCCTGCAACCGGGTGGCAATCGCCCCCGCGGCCGAGAGGCGCTCATTCAGTGCTGCAAGTTCCGCGCGTCCCGCGGCGAGATCATCCTGTTCGGTCTGAATCGAGCCGCGAAGCTGGACTAATTCGGCGCTGAGCCGCTCGCTTTCCGACTCGGCTTCGGCGCGACTTGCCGCTGCGGCGGTATGCTGATGGAGGGCGCGTTCTGCGCGAACCTGCGCGGATTCCACTTCGCGGCGCACGCGTGCCACTTCGTTTTGCCGCACAGTAAGTTCCAGGCTAAGCCGCGCGAGCTCCGCCTGCGTTTGCTGGTGGCGATGAGCGGCGGCAAAAACCTTGCGCTCTGCTTCGCGCTGTTGAAGCGTGATTTCTTCAAACGCTTGTTCCTTGGCTTGGATCTCGGCGACCAGCCTTGCGAGTTCCGCTTGCGCTTCCGTCAGCCGATGATCGAGTTGCATGACTTCAGCGTCGAGCGCGCGCAGCTCGCGCTTCATGCCCAACGGGCCTGCTTCACCAGCGCGTCCACCGGACACCATGCGTCCCTGGTAGCAGGTGCCCTCGGGAGTGACAAACGCGTACTGCGGATTTTCGCGCGCCAGCTTCTCGGCGGCCGAAGCGCTATCGGTCAGGAAAGCGGAGCGCAATCGGGGCAGAAATTGCTTGGCGGCAGCTCCCAGGGGATCGCGAAATTCGACCAGTTTATCCAGCCGGGAGATCACCCCGTCTTCGATGCGGAAGTTGACGATGGGTTCATACTCCGAAAGGCGAAGATTACGGAGGGAATCGACGAAAAATGTGGCGCGGCCGCCGACTTCGTTGCGCAGCAGTGACACGCCGGCCCGCGCGTGGTCGTATGTTTCCACGACGACATACTGCAGCTCATCGCGCAGGAATTCCTCGATGGCCGCTTCGTGCTGCTCCTCGACCTCCGCATAATCGGCGAGTACCCCGACGGCGTGGAAACCCTTGCCCATCCCGCGTTCATGGGCGGCGAAGAGTTTCTGTACAGCTTCGGCAGTGTACGATCGATCGTTCAGAATCTGCGTGAGAGTGGAGTGCCGTGCGCGCACGCCGGCAAGCGAGCTGCGAAGCTCATCGGCCTGTTTCGTGGCGGCGTCGCGTTGCACGCGCAATTCCACAATTGTTGTCTGCATCTCGGCCGCAGCCAGCTTCAGCGCGCCGAACTGGCCCGTGGCTGCTTCAAACTCGTACGCCGCATCTTCCGCTTCGCCGCGAATCCGAATCGAGGATTCCAGCTGTCCGGCTTCTTCAGATTCCAGCTTACGCAGTGCCTCGCGCTGATGGACCAGCGCCTCTTCGGCTCTTTTTTGCTCGCCGTGAAGCTGAAGGATACTTTCTCCCGCTACCGAAGCCGAGCGCCGGAGATCGATTATGCGCGACTCCGCTTCCGCGATTTGTACCACCCGCGATTGCGCGCGGGAAGCCAGTTGCTCGACGCGCGCCGCGACCTCGCCTGTCTCGCCGCGCAAAGTATTGATGGCCCGGGACTGCGCCGCGCTCCGCGATTCCCATTCGGCGGACTGTGCGGCGGCTTGTTCCAGCTCGGCGGCGAGCTGCGCGCCGCGAGCGGTCAGTTCCCCGGCGCGTTGCCGGTTGAAGACGATGCGATTTTCGCTACGGTCGACTTCCAGCGCGGTGAGGTTCAAGACGTTCTGGTTCTGCCGAATTTCCGAATCCAGTGAGTAAATTCGCTGATTCAGCCGGTCCTGTTCGCCTTCTTGGTCCTGGATTGTTTGCGCGTGCCGCGTCTCGTTCGAGGAGAGCTCTTCGAGGTGTTTTGCCAGGCGGTCGGCCTCGGCGTCAAGCTCGCGCGCCTTACCGGCCAGCATTTGCCGGACGATGCCGCGCATCTGGTCGCGAATTTCGGAATAGCGCCGCGCCTTCGAAGCTTGCCGTTTCAGCGAGCCAAGCTGCTTCTCGACTTCGACGACGATGTCGTTGACGCGGGAAAGATTCACTTTCGAGGACTCGAGTTTGGCTTCGGCCAGGCGCTTTTTGGTCTTGAACTTGGTCACGCCGGCAGCCTCTTCGATAATCGCGCGGCGTTCCATCGGCTTGGTCGAGAGAATCAGTCCGATACGCCCCTGCTCGATAATGGCGTAGGAATCCGGGCCGAGGCCGACGCCCATGAACATTTCCTGGATGTCGCGGAGCCTCGCTACGCGGCCGTTAATCAGATACTCGCTTTGGCCGGAGCGATAGAGCCGCCTGCTAACCACGACTTCGCCGGGTTTCGTCGCCAAAACGGGCTTATCGGTTGATTTCTTTCTACGTTTGAATTTGCCGCCGGGCTCTGCCGGAATTTCGACTGCATCTCCATTAGCAGCAGCTTCTTGCAGTTCAGGGGACTGCGCGGGGACAGCATTGCCAAAATTTTCTGAATTACTTTCGCTGATTTCCACCGAGGTCGCGGAAAGCAGCGTAGCGGCCGGATTCGCTGCTTCACCCTCCGCCGCGGCTCCAGGTTCAGGCTGGGCGCCCTCCATCACGAAGCGCGCTGCTTCGGCCAGCTCCGGGTCCTCCATCGTCAAGGTCACTTCCGCGAGGCCCATCGGCGGGCGCTTGGTCGTGCCGTTGAAGATGCAATCCGCCATGCGTTCCGCGCGCAGCGATTTGTGGCTCTGCTCGCCGAGCACCCAGGAGATGGCGTCGACGACGTTGGACTTCCCGCAGCCATTCGGCCCGACAATGCAAGTCGTGCCGGTGCCGCTGAAAGTGACCGTGGTACGCTCACAAAAGGACTTGAATCCTACAATCTCAACTTTGCGCAGCTTAAGCAAGGTAGCCCCTTCTGGTCTCCGATCGCGCTGCCAACAACCGCGCTGCCTGCAAGAAACTCACCCCCAATGCGGGCCAGTCCAATGCACGCGAAAAGAGACGACGCTGTATTCCTCGAGGGGAGGGTCTTTCGAGCAAGGGGTCGATCCCATGTTCAAGAGGATCGCCCGCAAACGCGGTCGCTATGCGGCCCGCGCAGGAATCAGCCCGGTTAGGGCCGCCCAGAAAAACGTGTGGCAGGTTCTCAGTCAGAGGCCCAGCCGCCTGGCGCTTGAATGGCGGTACGGGAAAAAACGATAGCACGAACGTCCTGGGCTGTAAAGCGTTACGCCATTGGTTGTGGTTGAATTGTCACCGCCACTAGGGCAACGACAAGAGGACATCCCTCGCAAACAATCCACCGGGCGCGGCCCTCGACGCATGAGATTCTGCGGCGTACTTGGAGGCGTATGAAGGTCAAAATCGTGAGAACGAGGAAGGGTTTGATTGTCGGCCGTAACCCCGGGAATAAAGATCATCCTGAATTACTAGTGCCTTTGAGGTCCGCGCATCGCACACCCGCGGCCCCTACTCGATAGGATCCACGCATAGCCATTTGTTTTGAACAAACGGAGAACAGTCTTGTCAAATACAGGCAAAACTTTGCACACTTTCCAAATTCAGGCACCCGCTCTCGTTTTCTAAGCCATCTAGAATCTGTAAGATCGCAATTCTAAAAGAAATGCAAAAAGTGGCATTCGACGTGCCGCGGCATTACCAGATTTTAGTCGGTACGGGGCTCAATAGTCGACTGTCTGCTCTGTATTTCCTCCCGGCAGACTTCGACAGAACTGGGAAAGAGGTGGTTTGATGACTCCAAGATTCAAGGTTAGTTTGGTTTTCGCGGTAGGGCTGCTCCTTGTCGGAAGCCTGGTGCCGACGGCAAAGGCCCAGCTCGCGACGCTCACGGCAGCGGGTGTGGCCGACGGGTTTACGTTGACTACATTTGCAACCACGAACCCGGGCAATACAGGTTGCTGCGGTGGTCCGTTTGGGGTAGCGGTAGCCTCGAACGGGAATATCATCGTTAGTGACGGGGCGTTGGGTACGCGCTATGTCTTCAGTGATGTCGACGGTCAAACGATCGGATCGGCTCTCAGCTCCGCGCCGTCGAATTCTTTCACTCAGGCTTATGCCACCGCCGGTGGAAAAGCCTATGGAGGCATAGGAGGAAGTTTCGCGCAGTTCAACAACGATGGAACAGTTAACCATAGCCTTACTTTCCCTGGACAGCTTGGGCTATCTCCTTTCCTTGGTATGTGGGGCGATCCCGTCAACGGCGATATTATCGCCACAAGCAATCGGGGACTAGTGGACATCAATCCGCTCGCCAACGCGGGGGCCGGCTCGTACCGTATTATCAACGGTCAATCCGGGGACGGCGTTTCCGTCTCACCTGACGGGACGACGGCTTATCTTGAGCAAGGTTCCATTAATGGCTACAACATCACCACCGGTTTGCAGACCTTCAATTCCGGTTTTCTCTTCAATAGCCCTGACGGAACGGGCGTCATTACCAGCACGAACAGCTTGAATGGCGACATCATCGTCAACAACAACAACGGTGAAATTGACCTCTTGGATCCCAACACGAAAGCCGTAACCGTCATTGCCACCGGTGGCACGCGTGGCGACTACACTTCTCCCGATACTAACAATGGGAGCATATTCTTGGATTTCTCCGACCTCGTGGCCCGGCTTTCCTGTGGCCAAGGCTGCAGCATCGGCGGACCGCCGCCCAATACCCCGGAACCTGCCAGCCTTTTCCTGCTAGGCTCGGGTTTGGTGGGTCTCGCGGGATGGAAGCGGAGAACCCATCGCAAAAAGGCATAACCAATTCTTTCTTGAGGGGCAAGCAGAAACAACCTGCTTGCCCCTCTCTTTTTTTTACCGATCACTTGTGCCCATCCTTTTCGCAGGCCTTTCTCATCCCCCTGAAGAATGCTCAGGTATGCTATGTTGCATAGGCACCCTCATGATTGCCGGGTGTTGAGCCTTTTGGAGGCTTCCATCGCAAGACATGCCGCTCTCGGGATGATTTTGATCCTCCTCTGTTGTTTCCTTGCACAGCCCTTGTTGGCCGATTCCATCCCCGTTTACAAAAATCAGCTCGCGCCGGGTCCGCTAGCCAACGCAGTCTATGAAGGCATTGCATCGCTCCAGAAGGGCGACCTCAAAAAGGCGGAAACTTCCTTCTTTTTGGCGCTTACCATGGCGCCTAACGAGCCGCATGCGCTCGCGCTCCTTGCCGAGGTGGAAATGCAGAGGGGCAACCCTGCAAATGCGCAGAAATACTTGCAGGCCGCGGTGGAAAAAAACCCCAAGAGCGCGGCCGCGCAGGAGGCCATGGGGCGGTATCTGGCGTGGAAAAAAGACGATTCGGGCGCCGAAGCCGCTTTCCAAAAATCGGTCCAACTCGATCCCAAATGGGTCGAGAGCCGGCTGGCCCTGGGGGATTTTTACTTCTCGCGAGGCAAATCCGCGCAGGCGCTTGGGACCTATCGGGAGGCGATTCAGGCGGACCCGAGCAGCGGGCTTGCACACCTCAACTTGGCAGTAGCATTGGCGTCCAAAGGCGACACCCAGACCGCCGAAACCGAATTGAGAAACGCTATCACGCTTTCGCCCGGGGTCGCCAAACCCCACGTCGCCCTGGGGAATCTTCTTTCGGTTACCGGCAGAGACGATGCGGCGATTGCCGAGTATCAGACCGCGCTGAGAATGGAGCCGCAAAACAGCGGCACGTACGTCCTCCTGGGCATGGCGCAGAAGAAGAAAGGACATGCCGACCTTGCCGAGCAGGCCTACCGCAAGGCCCTGGAGATCCAACCGAACGACATTGTGGCGTTGAACAACCTTGCCTGGATCGCCATGCAAACTCCCCAACGCAGAGATGAAGCGATTACGTACGCCAAAAAAGCAGTCCAGGCCGCTCCGAACATGGGGCAGGTCGTTGATACCCTGGGTTGGGCTTATCACGCCAAGGGCGAGAACGAGCCGGCTATTCAGACTCTAAAGCACGGCGCTGATCTAGCTCCTCAAGATCCCCGCATTCTGTACCATCTTGCCGTGGTTTATTCCGAAAAGGGGCAAGCGAAAGAGGCTGAGGGCGCGCTCCAGAAGGCGCTTGGGCTCAACAAGGATTTTCCAGAGTCGAAAGACGCGAAAACCCGCCTCGCAGCAATGACGAAAAAATCCGCAGCTTCGCAGTAGAGTCCCGCCGCTTCTCACCCAAACCGCAGCAGGTGCAAAGGTTTTCAAGCTCTACTTCCTCGAAGGGCTTTGCCTTTCTTCGGTAACAGCCTTTTGCCTTGTTCGAACGTAATCCACCCAAGAAGATACCTTGGCTCAGCTCGCCGTTCTGCCCGCAACCGGCTGTCCTGGACGATTCGACGGGAAATTTTCTTGGGTTATAGCCAGCGGAATTCGCGGATGTTTTTGCGGACTACGAAGACACGAAGATTATTGGAACGTGGATCGCTGGGAAAAATAAAAAATCCGATTTTCTGGGGATTGTAAGCATCGGTGGTCCCCACGAGTTTTTCGCCGTCGCCGAAAATGAGCTCCATCTTTCTCCCTTCCACGTCTGGCGCAATCTCGTGCGATTCCTGGTGTTCCGGATTGTCGGCAAAATCCTTGGCGAAAAAAATCGCTTTCAAGTCTTTCATTTCCACTTCGGTTCCGCCCGTCTGTTGGGTATCGGACTCCGGAAATATGCGGAACCGGTCCTTCTGCGCTGAAAAATTGAGAATAGAGCCCTTCAGCCGGCGCCCATCGAGGAAGGCGACTATGGCTCGATTCCGGTTGTCCGAGGCTGGGGGAGATGTCGCCATGCGTTAATCCTCTTCCGGATGGATCAACCTCAACAAAAAGTAACACGAGCAGGCATAGTTCCGGCGTCCGGCGTGAAGCCGTTGCTGTGTATGAGTAAAATCAGCCTGCTTTCGAGGCTAGCGACCTGCCACGAATCGCTTTGGCTGTTGGGGAAAACGACGACGGCCCCGCTCCCGGTTCGATCGGAGTGGGGCCGCGGCCTGAAGTTCCTAGAATTGGTTTAGCTCTGGCTGCTTTGGCCATTTTGGCCATCTCTGCCGCCGAGCGACGTTTCATTTCTTCGGGAGCTACGTCCTCCACATGTGTCGCAAGACCCCATTGATGGCCGAATGGGTCAGTGATTTTGCCGTAGCGGTCACCCCAGAACATATTGTTTAAGGGCATATCAATGCGGGAGCTTGCGGCGACGGCCCGTTTGTAAACGGAATCCACGTCCTCCAGGTACAGGAACAAGGAAGACGAGTGGACTGCCGCAGGATTTGGCGCGACGGCAATGCCGGGGAATTCGTCATTCACCATGAGGCGCGAGTCGCCGATTTTCAGTTCAGCGTGCATGATTTTGCCATCGGGACCTGCCATGCGTGTCACTTCGGTCGCGCCGAAAACGTTCTTGTAGAAGTCGATGGCGCGAGCGGCATCACAGCAAGTGAGTTGCGGAGTAAGAGAGTGGTAGCCTTCGGGGATGGGGCGAACAGGGTTAGGCATAAATGTCTCCTTATGGTCAGAATTGGGCACGCTCAGTAGAGGAGGGAAGGGTCGAGCGCGTGCAAGAACGTAGATACTCCTTGCCTACGAAGAAGTCAAGAATCGCGAGCGGAGCGAAGGCGGTTCGCCTGGAATGAGTCTATGAAGCTATAATTTTTACGCTGATTCGAGAGGAAGGGTTTCTGAATGAGGGTGGAGAAAAAAGATCGCGAACTGGGAATGCAATGTCCGATCACGCGGCGGGATTTTTTGAATGGCGTCGCGATCGGAGTGGGTGGCTCGCTACTTGGCGGGCCGCTCTTGAGCGATCCGCTGCTCGCGGCGCTCGGTCCAGATGAATTCACTCCCGAAAATGCGCCGGATTATTATCCGCCTGCGCTGCTAGGGATGCGCGGCAATCACGACGGCACATTTACGTTCGCGCACCGCTTGCGAGACGGAGCGAGCGCGGACTCCATGGGGGCGGCGGTAAAGATAGGAGAGAGCTACGATCTGGTCGTCGTGGGAGCGGGGATCAGCGGGCTCGCCGCGGCCTATTTTTATCGGAGGAGCGCCGGAAAAGATGCGCGGATTCTTATCCTCGACAATCACGATGACTTCGGGGGCCACGCGAAGAGGAATGAATTTACAGTTGGTAACCGAACGCTCTTGAGCAACGGCGGTACGCTGGCCATCGAGCGGCCTGCCAGGTACAGCCGCGTTGCCAAGGGGCTCCTCGACGAACTGGGCATCGAAACGAAGCGTTTCTATAAGGCCTACGACCAGAACTTGTATTCGAAGCTAGGCGTCGGATGTTTTTTCGACAAAGAAACATTTGGGGAAGACCGCCTGCTTATGGGGATGAACACGACGCCGTGGCCGGAATTCCTGGCGAAGGCGCCGTTATCGGAGAAAGTCCGCAGGGACATCGCTCGGGTATACACGGAAAAAGTCGATTACCTGGCAGGACTCTCGAAGCAGGAGAAGCTGGCCAAGCTTTCGAAAACGAGTTACGCCGATTTTCTGACGCAATATTGCAAAGTGACCCCGGAAGCCTTGCCATTTTTCCAAACGTTTCCTCATGACCTGTTTTGCGTGGGCATCGATGCCGTATCGGCGTTAGCCTGTTTCTATGGGGAAGATGATTTCGGTTCGTTCACCTACCCGGGATTTGCCGGATTGGGAATCGAAGAGAAAGAAGAAGAAGAACCGTATATTTTCCATTTTCCGGACGGCAATGCGTCGATCGCGCGCCTGCTGGTGCGCTCGTTGGTTCCTGCATCGATTCCCGGGCATACCATGGACGACATCGTGACGGCGCGGGCAGACTACGGCAAATTGGATCAGTCCGGTTCCGTCGTGCGGTTGCGGTTGAACAGCACCGTGGTGCAAGTCCAACACAGCAAGTTCGGTGACGCCACCAAAGAAGTCGAGATCGCTTATATGCGCGGCGGAAAACTGCAGACTGTGGCCGCCACGAACTGCGTGCTCGCTTGCTATAACACTATGATTCCGTATCTGTGCCCGGAGCTGCCGGAGAAACAAAAAGAAGCCCTTGCGTACCTGGTGAAAAAGCCGCTGGTGTATACGCATGTGGCAATTCGCAACTGGACCTCATTTCAGAAACTGGGAGTGCGCCATATCGTTTCACCGGGCAGCTATCACAACTATGTGATGCTCGATCTTCCCGTCAGCCTCGGCGAGTATCACTTTGCCAGCAAGCCGGAAGAACCCATGGTGCTGTTCATGTTGCGGACGCCCTGCAAGCCGGGGCTGCCGGCGCGCGAGCAGAACCGCGCCGGGCGATATGAGTTGATGCAAACACCCTTCGCAAAATTTGAGCGGAACATCCGTGATCAATTGGCAAGAATGCTCGGCGGGGCTGGTTTCGATCCGGCGCGGGACATTGCGGGCATCACGGTAAACCGCTGGGCGCACGGCTACGCGTACGAACATATTCCCGCGAACGCGCTCTTCGATCCGGAATGGAAAGAAGGGGAGCAACCTTGGGTTCTGGGACGCAAGAGTTTTGGTCGAATCGCCATTGCCAATTCCGACGCCGGGGCCAGCGCAGAAACGGACGCGGCGATCGATCAGGCCTATCGCGCAGTGGGTGAATTGCTGGCTGCGCGCGGTTGATGCTCGATTCACGGGGGAAATGCGAACCGGGAAATTCGATCAAGGATGAATTCCCATGAAATACGAATTTCTGGTGGAGACGTACGAAACGGAACGGATCAAAGTGGTCAGTGTTTGGAGCGAATTCCGCGACGAGGATTTGGCGTTTCGTCCGCGTGAAACGGACCCGCGAGGACGCAGCGTGCACGAGCAGATGGTGCATCAATGCGTGAGCGAGGATTTATGGTTCCGCACCATGCTGGGCATCGACGTGGGCGCGCCGCCGCTGCCTTCCGGGGAAACCCGTCTGGAATTCATGAAACGCTATGCCGAGGACAGCGCGAAGAGGCTCGCGGAACTCCGAACGAAAGACGAACTGTGGTGGGAGTCCGAGACGAATTTCTTCGAAGTGAAGCGCTCGCGGGCGTGGGTGATGACGCGCCGCCTGACGCACACCTCCCACCACCGTGGCCAGCAGATGGCCATGTTGCGAATGCTCGGGCGCGACGTACACAGCAATTACGGCCCTACGGCGGACACGGGAGGCTTGATGCAGAATCACGCGCCTACGATTTACGCTTACAGAGGTCTGGACGAATTATTCCGTGGCGAATCCGCGGGGGGAGCCAAGTCTGCCTTGCCTGGCTTGAGCA
>Ga0210400_10001196_pt1 | contig 26122 bp, 25 predicted proteins | sample IncBWH26MmetaG_FD_155456 | JGI IMG/M metagenome (GOLD analysis project Ga0210400, IMG submission 155456) | Forest soil microbial communities from Barre Woods Harvard Forest LTER site, Petersham, Massachusetts, United States - Inc-BW-H-26-M | ecosystem: Environmental > Terrestrial > Soil >...
CACTTTCCTGTGGACCTGCTGCAGTTGGTCTTCGCTATAGTTCATGATGTCGTGACCGGCAACAAAGACGTGTCCTGCGTCCGGTTTTAGAAAACCCATGATGAGACGCAAACACACCGACTTGCCCACGCCGCTGCGGCCGAGTACGCAGACTGTCTCGCCGGGGAATACGCGGAAAGTTACGCCATCAAGGACTTTTTGTGCGTCGAAACTCTTGAACACGCCCTGGAAATGAAAGTAGGGATCGTTGAGGCTTTCCGGTTGTCCCGGAGAGCGAAACTCAACTGGCTTTTCGATCTTCAACATCGACGTACTCGGCATCGACCACACCGTCATCTGATTTGGCCTGGCCATCACTGCCAGGCGCGGGTCCGGCGCCGGCGCTCGGGCCTCCACTTTGCGGCTGGGCTGCCTTGTACATTTGTTCAGCCAATTTGTGTGAGGCCTGCGTAAGGCGCTCGCGTGCCTGGTCCATCTGGTGCTTGTCGTTGGACTGGAGCGCCGTCTTGGCATCGGAGATTGCGTTTTCGACTTCTCCCCGTTCGGAACCGGAGATCTTATCGCCTTGCTCGCGCAGCATTTTCTCAATGTTGTAAACCATGCCGTCGAGCTGGTTTCTCGATTCGATTTCTTCGCGCTTGGCTTTGTCTTCTGCCACGTGTGCCTCGGCCTCCTTGGCCATGCGCTCGACATCCTGTTTGCTCAAGCCTGAAGACGATGTGATGGTGATCTTCTGGTCTTTACCGGTGGCGACGTCTTTGGCGGCGACGTTGAGAATTCCGTTGGCATCAATATCGAAAGTGACCTCCACCTGGGGAACGCCGCGCGGCGCCGGCGGGATACCGGTGAGGTGAAACTTTCCCAGCGTACGATTCTGGTTTGCCAACGGACGCTCTCCCTGCAAAACATGGACTTCAACCGATGTCTGGTTGTCTGATGCTGTGGAGAAAGTTTCAGTCTTCCTGGTTGGGATGGTGGTATTGCGTGGAATCATCTGTGTGGCCACCCCTCCTTGGGTTTCAATGGAAAGCGTGAGTGGAGTTACGTCCAGCAGCAAAAGATCTTTTACATCGCCCTGGAGCACGCCACCCTGAATGGCGGCGCCCACGGCGACGACTTCATCAGGATTCACACCCTTGTGTCCTTCCTTGCCGAATAATTCCTGGACAAGCTTCTGGATGCGGGGCATGCGAGTCTGCCCGCCAACGAGCACAACCTCATCGATGTCCTTAGTCTCGACGCCGGCGTCTTTCATGCACTGTTTGCATGGCGGCACTGAGCGCTGGATCAGGTCCTCCACCTTTGATTCCAGTTTTGCCCGCGTCAATTTCTTGACCAGGTGCTTGGGACCGCTGGCGTCCGCGGTGATGAAAGGCAGGTTTATCTCCGTCTCCATGGTGGTGGAGAGCTCGATCTTGGCTCGCTCCGCGCCATCGCGCAGGCGCTGCAAGGCCATCTCATTGCCCTTGCTGCGCAGATCAAGGCCTTCATCCTTCTTGAACTCATCGATGAGCCAGTCCACCAGGCGCTGGTCGATGTTGTCTCCGCCGAGGTGCGTGTCACCGTTCGTGGCGTTGACTTCAAGCAAGCCCTCGCCAACCTCGAGAATCGAAATATCAAAAGTTCCGCCGCCGAAATCGTAGACGGCAATGGTCTCATCTTTCTTCTTGTCCAGACCATAGGCCAGCGCGGCAGCAGTGGGCTCATTAATGATGCGTTTTACATCCAACCCCGCGATCTTGCCTGCGTCTTTCGTGGACTGGCGCTGAGCATCATTGAAATAAGCAGGGACGGTGATTACTGCTTCGTTGACTGTTTCTCCCAAATAGTCTTCTGCCGCTTTCTTCAGCTTCTGCAGAATCATGGCGGAAATCTGTTGCGGCGTATAGCGCTTGCCCTGAGCGACGATTACTACGTGGTCCCCCTCGCGTTCTACCTTGTAAGGGACCATCTTCAGCTCATCGGCAACTTCATCGTAGCGCCTGCCCATGAAGCGTTTGATGGAGAAAATGGTGTTTTCTGGGTTCGTGATAGCTTGCCGCTTCGCCACCTGGCCAACCAGGATCTCGCCCGATTTGGTGAAACCTACAACCGATGGAGTCGTCCGCCCGCCTTCCTCATTGGGAATGACCTTGGGTTCGCCACCCTCCATCACGGCAACAACGGAATTCGTAGTGCCGAGATCGATGCCGATAATTTTCGCCATGGTTAGGCCCTCCAACCGGATTCAACAGCAGAATTGCGCACTTCCGATACAAGCAAGAGAGCGCGATTGCGAGAAGATAAAGCGGTGGCCGGTCGCGACCAGCGCGTCCCCCAAAATTACAGACAATTGCAACTCGTCTCTAGTCATGCTAGAAGCGCACTCGGGCGCCCTACAATTAGGCAGGAGAAGGAGAGAGGTTTGTAAGAGAAAGGCTACGCACATATGCGCCTGACGCCCCAGATCAGCGTAAGACTTCCGGCCTATATAGGAACCATCGCCTTGTAACTAATATAAGGAAGCAATTCAGAGGTGGTCTATGTCGAACACATACGTTTTGATTAAAAGGATTGGGATCCTTTTGATAGTTGCGGGTTTGTTCGTGTACCCCGCCCTTACCCAGCAAGAACAGCGCGGGCAAACTAGCTATATGAAAGTCGACAGTACCGAATCATTCGCGGCGATAATGGCGCGAATGACGGCGGCAAAGCCGGGAATTGAAAAGGAGCATAACGCTCTGCTCAATGAGCGCTACGATTTGAGCAACCGTCCCGCTCAGGGTGTCACCATGGACCGCGGAAAGCCGGTGCAAGAGGGCGTCCGCGTCAGGCTACCCTCCGGGATGGCCTGGGAGAGGCTGGCGGCGATGAGCCCGGACCAGATTCGCGAGCAGAATCTCTATCCGAAGGGTTTCTATCCCTTGCCCCATCCCAATCATATTGACGGCGGCTTCGTTTTTCCGAAATTCCTGATCGACGCGATCAAGCAGCAGGACGCGCGAGACCTGACCCGGTTCGACATAGATTTCGATCTGCCGGATCACTTCCTGGCCGAATTTCCGCCAGCCATCTACCTTGCCCAGCGCCCCGATCTTGGTGATGTCTCACAGGGTAAGCTGGTTTCGCTCACCAATTACTACCAGATGTTCAACGGACTACTCACGCCCAGGCAGCTGGAAGGGCTACGCCTTTTGCTGACGCCGTTTCCGCAGCAGCAGTTCAATGCGACAGAGGATCGCCGCTCGGCGATTCCCAGCCAGGGCTCGGCTTGCTTTGATTGCCATTCGAACGGCCACCAAAACGGCGCGACGCACCTCGCCCCCGATGCCCGCCCGCAGCAGTTCCGCCACCGCATCAAGACGCTGTCGCTCCGTGGCCTCGACATTCAGCGGCTCTTCGGCTCGCAGCGTGCCCTGAAAACGGTCGAGGATTTCACCGAATTCGAGCAGCGCACCGCCTATTTCGACGGCGATACTGTGATCGCCACGAAGAAAGGTGTGAACCCCCTTGAGCGCGGAAGCCAGGTCGACTTCATGGCCGACTTTCAAGAGATGCTGGACTTTCCCCCGGCGCCCAAGCTCGACGTTCTTGGCAAGCTCATTCCTGCCAAGGCGACCCCAGCCGAGATGCGCGGCCAGGAGATATTCTTCGGCAAAGGTCAATGCTCGAGCTGCCACCAGCCGCCCTTTTACACCGACAACCTGATGCACAACCTCCAGACGGAGCGCTTCTTCAAACCAGTGATGATCAATAACATGATGGCCATCGGAGACGGTCCCATCAAAACCTTTGCGCTGCGCGGCGTCAAGGATAACCCACCCTATATGCACGACGAGCGTTTGCTGACGCTGGAGGACACGGTCGAGTTTTTCAACCTGATACTCGGAACAAAGCTATCGCCGCAGGAGAAGCAGGACCTGGTGGCGTTCCTGCGCGTCCTGTAGCCAGCGTGGAGTTGCTGGAAGGGCAACCCTGAAACATCGCATCGATCTCATGGCGTGTGCGATGGAGTGATCAGCACCGTGAAAAGGCTCACGAGAGAGCAGCACCGCTCGTGAATCGCACATGAATGAGCTAAACCGTCGCGGCAGGAACTGCGGACTTCAGCCAGTTTTCCATCTGATGGTGGTCAACCGCGCCAGCCTGCTGCATCACAGGATGTCCCTGATACAAGACCACGAAGTTGGGGATTCCGCGGACGTTGTATCGCGCTGCCACGTCAGGGTATTGCTCTGTATCGATTTTCACGACCACGGCACGCCCCGCCATTTCGGCCGCGGCTTTGGCGACCTCCGGAGCGGCCATGTGGCAGGGTCCGCACCAGTCCGCCCAGAAATCCACCAGCACAGGAACACGCGCATTGTGCAGGATCTCGTCAAACTCTTCTCGCGTGACAGACAGTGGTTCATCGACTGGTGGTAATGGCGATTTGCAGGCGCCACAGCGCCCCGTGTCAGTCAGATGCTTCGCCGGTATACGGTTCTTTTTCCCGCACTGTTTGCAAACTCGAATGATGGGCATTGCGGAACCTCTCTCCTGTATTCGATGCTGACATACCCGGAGCGGGTTCAGGACGCCTTCTTGCTGGCTGCCGACTGCAATTGTCTCAACACTACTTGGCAAACTTATCGGCATCCGCCATAGCATGTTGCACTTCCTCCAGAGTGCGCCGCTCGGCTTAGTCCAAGATTTCCAGACTTCGGCGCTGGGCATCGCGCGATTTTCGCCTCTTTCAGATAGTTGGTCAGAGTCTCATTCCTATTTGCGTGGCAGGAACATAGCCCTGGCGGGCAAGGCCGCAAATGCATCTGGTGGCTGAATCCCGGAAGTTCCATTTTGGTAAAGTTTTGCAAAGCAAGAATTCTCCTCAGGAGTATCCAACTTTCTTGATCGCATCACCTCGAGTTGCAGCGTAGAATATTGCCATGTCCTCGTAATGCACCGGTGCATTTTGGCCCAGGAGAAGCGTGTCGCCGAACGGTGCAGGTTAAGAAAGCTTAAGCCCAATTTCGAATCGCCGGAAACCCAACGCTGCAAGCAAGGGATGCAGGCACCAAAGGGGTGCGTGTGAATCTTCGGCCAATACCCGTTCAATCACCCGAGCGCAAGCGGGATGAACTGCTGCGCGCGAACGAGGAACGCTTCCGACGCTATTTTGATCTTGGGTTGATCGGTATGGCGATGACTTCGCCGACCAAAGGAATTCTCGAGGTCAACGACGAGCTTTGCCGCATTCTGGGATATGCACGAAACGAGCTCCTGCAAAAGAGTTGGGCAGAGATAACTCATCCGGACGATCTCGCGGCTGATCTCACCCAATTCAACCGCGTCCTGTCAGGTGAGATAGACGGTTACACGCTGGATAAGCGGTGGATATGCAAAGACGGGCGGATCATTGACAGCATTATGGCAGCGAAGTGCATGCGCCATGCCGATGGCGCGGTGGATTACTTCGTAGGATTGTTGCTGGATGTTACCGAGCGCAAGCGGGCGGAGGCGGCGTTGCGCGCTTCTGAAGAAAAATACCGGGCGCTCTACGATTCCATTGACGAAGGCTTTTGCACAATCCAGGTGCTGTTCGATAAAAACGATAAACCCATAGACTTTCGGTTTTTAGAAGTCAATCCTTCGTTCGAGAAGCAGACTGGAATTCAAGGTCCCCAGGGACGGAGAATGCGCGAGATTGCCCCGGCCCACGAAGAGCACTGGTTTGAGATTTTCGGCAAGATAGCCTTAACGGGCGAGCCCGTGCGTTTTGAAAACCCTGCCTCGCAACTGAACCGCTGGTATGACGTTTATGCATTCCGCGTGGGACAGCCGCAGGAAAGAAAAGTCGCCGTCCTTTTTAATGACATCACCGAGCGAAAGCAGGCAGAAGCAAAATCACGGAAAAATGAGCGGCGTTTCCGTCTCTTCGCCGAATCCATTCCTCACCACGTCTGGAGCTTTCGATCCGATGGCACCTTGGAATATTGGAACCAGCGGCTGGTTGATTACACGGGTCTCACGCCAGCAGAGTTGCGGGCGGGCGGTTGGGCTGCGCTTCATCCTGATTACGTAGAGCGCGTCCAGGCAGCATGGCAGGAAGCCTGGGCGCACGGCACGGACTATGAGATGGAGCAGCGCGTGCGCGGGCGCGATGGACACTACCGCCGGTTTTTGTGTCGCGCGGTGGCCGTCCGGGACGAGCAGGAACGGGTCGTCGAGTGGGTCGGTACGAACACTGATGTCGAGGAACTCCGGCAGACCGAAGAGGCGCTGCGTACTACGCAAGCGGAGTTGGCGCACGTCGCCCCTGTTGTTGCCATGGGCGAACTCACCTCCGCCATCGCGCATGAAATCAATCAGCCACTCACGGTAATCCTCGCTAATGCCAATGCCTGTCAGCGGTTGTTGCAAGCCGATGTGGTGAATGTGGAAGAAATCCGTGGTGCCGTAACAGATATTATTGCGGCGGGCCAGAGAGCGGCAGAGGTCATCACGCAAATTCGCGATCTGCTGAAGAAACGAAAGCCGGCCAAGGTCCCTTTGGATATGAACGAGTTGATTCGCGGGGCAATTGCACTCATTCCCCATGTCCTGAAAGAGCACAAAATCGCACTCCGCACAGACCTTGCTGCCGATATGCCCTCCGTTCTGGGCGACCGAATCCAATTGGAGCAAGTAATTCTGAACCTGATCATGAATGGGATTGAGGCGATGGCTTCCATCGATAATCGGCCGCGCGTTCTGACGTTACAGTCCGCCGCAGACGGGGCAGGAAACGTGGTGGTGGAGGTCCGGGATTCCGGCATAGGACTCTTCACTACGAATGTGGAAAAAATCTTCGATACGTTTTTTACGACCAAACCTTCGGGAATGGGGATGGGGCTCTCGATCAGCCGGTCCATCATCACATCTCATGGCGGTCGATTGTGGGTAAGGGCAAACGCACAACACCAGGGAGCAACATTTCAGTTCAGTCTGCCTGGCGTTGCTTGACCAAAAGCGGAGGCGCAAAATGGCTGAGATAAGTCCGACCGTCTACGTGATTGACGACGAGATAACTGTCGGGATAGCACTGTACCGGCTGCTTCGTTCGGTCGGCCTTGCGGTCCGGACGTTCACTTCAGCACAGGAATTCCTCAACGCAAAACTGCAGGATGCTCCGGGCTGCCTGGTGATGGACGTGCGCATGCCAGAAATGAGCGGGCTTGAGGCCCAGCAGCGGCTGGCTGCGGCGGGAATCTGCCTGCCCGTGATTTTTCTTACCGGCCATGCTGACATTGAAATGACCGTTCGGGCGATGAAGGCAGGCGCGGTTGAATTCCTTACTAAGCCATTTCATGAACAGGAGCTGCTCGACGCGATTCGAGCCGCCCTGCAGCGACACCGGATCGAACGCAAGAAGCGTGCGGAATCCCGCGCTCTTCGAGCCCGTTATGACTCGCTCACGCCCCGTGAAAGCGAAGTCTTTCCGCTGGTCACCAATGGTCTGCTGAACAAACAGATTGCGGCCGCGCTTGGCGCCAGCGAAAAAACTATCAAAGTCCATCGCTCACAGGTAATGCGCAAGATGGATGCAAACTCTCTGGCCGATCTGGTCCGGATGGCGGAGAAGCTGCAGCTCGGTTCGCCCAAGTCCGACTCCCGTAGGACAAAGGTCCTATAGACGCTCACTTACGATAGCGGTATGGTCGCTCGGGTGAGTGCGTATGCCAAAGAAATCAGGCTCAACGGGCTACAAACGCTGCCAGATGATCGTCCACAACTTCTTCCACAGCAGCAAGCAAGCGGAAACAAGTGTGGCGGGTGGCAATCTGGTACTGATTCTCGATGACAACGAGATGGTCCGTCGTTGTCTGGTCCGGCTGATCCGGGGCAGAGGATACATGGCCAAAGCGTACTCCTCCGCCGAGGAGTTCCTGTTCGCTAAACAACTGGAACATCCGCTTTGTCTTCTGCTGGATGCAACGTTGCCCGGAATGAGCGGTCTGGAGTTACAACATCTGCTGGCGGATGAGAGTCGCCGCCTACCGATTATCTTCATGTCCGCCCAAGACGAACCAGGCGTACGCGCGCAGGCACTCCGGGGTGGCGCCATTGCCTTCCTTTTAAAGCCCTTTGATGAAGAGGCCCTGTGGAGCGCTGTGGAATCCCTTTCAAGAGCACCAGGCGAACGAACCGTGACGGACACATAGAAGTAACGACCCAGGGGGAACATCATGCCAGCCGAAAAGTGGAATGGTCAAAAAACCGTTGGCAGCGGGAACGCGACAAAGCCTGGCGTTCCTGCGGGAACAAGAATTCAGAAGATCGTAGAAGAAACTGGACAAACATTGTCTGATTGCGAAAAGAAACCAAAACATAAGGTGGCCGAGGCGCAAGACAGCCGGAACGTGGTATTGCAGAGCCGCGGCCAGGAAAGAACCGATACAGCTCAGGAGTCTGCGGAATCCGAAAAGACGGAAAGAAAGCTTTTGACGGTGTTGATCGCAGACGACCATCCCGTGGTGCGGGAAGGGCTCACGACCATAATCCAGCTTCAGCCCGATATGCGGGTGGTTGCCGCGGCAAGCAACGGGCGCGATGCCATGGAGAAATTCTTTGCCTATCGGCCCGATGTTGCATTACTTGACCTGCGCATGCCGCTGATGGACGGCGTAGCCACCGTAATTGCCATTTGCGAAAAGGAGCCGGGCGCGCGCCTTGCCATTCTCACCAGTTTCGAAAGCGAAGAAGAGATTTACCGCGCTCTGCGGGCCGGAGCACAAGGCTATGTTTTGAAGGACGCGCCCGCTTCGGACCTCATCGCGTGTATTCGGGCAATGAGCCAGGGCAGAACGTGGATTCCGCCGGGAGTCGGCGCCAAACTGGCCAAGCGAGTAACGGGGCCGGAGTTGACGACGCGCGAGATGGAAGTTCTTCGCACTCTGGTGCAGGGCAAAAGCAACAAAGAGATTGGGGTCGTCCTGGACATCGCAGAAAGCACAGTTAAAGTCCATGTAACGCATGTTCTGGAAAAACTGAAAGCAGGTGGTCGCACCGAGGCTATCAGCCTGGCCCTGAAGCGCGGGCTGATACGAATTGATTCGGTCCAGGGGTAAGTCATTCCCGACCAGGAATTAAAGAGATCGGCGGGATCTCGCTGCCCAAGGTTTGACCCAAGTGCACTGCCTTCACTCCGGCTGCGACATGGAGCTGGACTCGGTTTTGAGGAGAAGCCATGAGACTAAGATCGTCGCGGAAGGCTGCCAACGCTATACGGACGCTGGACGGCCACCCCCCATCGCATTCTTCACGCGAAGCACAGGGAGGGCAAGATGGGAAAAACCGTAGCGGCATTCCAAAGACCATAACAGAATTAAAGCAACAGATTGGGCGCAAAATCGCCTCCCAGCGGCAGGTGCCGAGAAGCGCGGTTGTGCAAACAGTTTTGCAGAACCACCCAGCCATCGTGGTTGTTTGTGACGCCAGGGGCAGGATCATTCTTGCGAACGCCGCGGCAAAACAGATGGCGCGGATGGAGCCTGAAGGAATGCTCCTGAACGCTGCGCCTTCCATATGGGGCAGGCTGGTCCCGAGCGAATGCGGTGCCACTACGGGGTGGCCCCGGCTAAGCGAGCTGCTGGAGCAACCGATCGACGGAAGAGAGTGCCGGCTTGTCCAATCGTGCAACACCGCATATGACGTGATGTTCAGTACCGTTCCACTGGCCACAGCAAAGCAAACAAGAGCGGGCGCGGTCCTGATGTTTACAGACATCACCCAGGCCAAGCGCCGGGAGTCGATGCTGCGCGAGCACGCTGTCACTGAAGAGCGGAAGCGGATGGCTGCTGAATTACACGATACTCTTTGCCAGGGATTGAACGCGATTGCGCTAATGTTGCAAGTGGCCCAGGCCGCAGCCGCGCAGGATGGCGAAGCCGTGCAGCGGTACGTGCATCGTGCGTACGAGGTGGCAATGGACACTCTGCGCGAGGCTCGCTGCTCCATGTGGACATTTGCCCGGGAGGCAAAGGGAGACATTGATCCGGCGGCTTCCCTCGCGCTGGCCGCGAAGCAGATGTTCAATGACACGTCCGTTCAGTGTGAACTCTCACTGCAAGAGCAGCCGTTCAACCTGCCATCACGGATTCGCTTTGAGCTTCTCCGCATCGGCAAAGAAGCACTGACGAACGTACTTAAGCATTCCCAGGCGACCAGGGTCCAGATGGAACTGGCCTACAGCGAACAAACCTTACACTTGTCCGTAATGGATGACGGCCGGGGTTTTGTACGCGGACCTGCCGGCGACGTGCAGCCCGGATATGGATTGACAAGCATGCAGCAGAGAGCAGAGGGTCTGGGTGGAAAAATCACCATTGAGAGCCAGCCGCGGCACGGAACAAGGATAGTGGCAGTTATTCCATTGGTCACAGAAACGACTTCCACAGCGATGGCGGCTTGATAGACGCCATCGTAAAGGCAATCTTACGTCACTGGGCTACCAGCCAAAGGAATTACCCGTGTATCCGACCCACGTTTCAGCTGGCAGTACACGTGATTCTGGAGCCGTAGCTCATCCCGCGGAAGGATTGCGCAGGGAATGACTCGTCATTACGATGAACTACTCTCATTGGAAAACAATGAGGGAAAAACGGCTTCATGGTGAGGCCACTACCTCAAAAACCGATCATGACGCCCAGGCGCGAAAGGGATAATGTGAAGGGAATGCAATTTAAACATCGTGTCCTCATAGTAGATGACGATCCAGGAATACGGAATATCGCAGCGATGGTCTTGCAGGTCAACAATTATGACGTGGCAGCTGCTGAAAACGGAATCGAGGCAATATCTGTCTTGAAAAGACAGAGACCACACGTGATGATCTCCGATCTCCGCATGCCGTACATGGACGGGTATGAATTGCTGCGCCTGGCGCGAAGATTCTTTCCTGCGATGGGCGCGATCGTGGTCAGTGGATTGGAAGGGACCGAGGCACCAGGAGGCGATCTTGCCGACGCCGTTTTTGCCAAAGGAGACTACAGCGTGGCGGATTTGCTTAGCTGCGTGTCTGACCTGGTTTCTCGCTATCCCCTTCGAAAGCCCGGTGTCGAAAGCCCGGTTTCCCAAAGCTGGATCTCGATGGATGATCGTCGGACTTGCTGGGCGGCATGCAATGTATGTCTGGCATGTTTTTCGCTGCCCGTGTCGCAACTGGGCTACTCAGGGATGCACAGGGCATACTGCCCAGCGTGCGGACAAAAGATCAGATTCATGATGCGACAGGTTCAAACGGAGGTAATGACCACCGCGGCATAGAGCTAGACGGGAACAGTTTGTTCAAGTTTGTTCTCTGGCGGAAAGCGACGATAGCACGAGGCCGAACAGGCCGGCAACGGAGGGGGAATGTACGACAAGGAATTTCTGAATTCGTGGAAAGAAGTTGCCCAATATGTTGGCCGCAGTGAACGAACGATTCAGCGCTGGGAGCGGGAATTTGGATTTCCCGTACACCGGCCAGCGGGAAAGCTCAGAAGCTCGGTCATTGCGGTAGCGGCTGAAATCGATGATTGGATCAGGAAATCTCCAGCGGTGCGTTCTCAGTTACAAAATTGTCCGGCAGAGATTCCGGGCGGAGCGCCCGTGGCATCCACGTCGACCACCGCGCCGTTGGTGCTCTGTATTGAAGAAAATGGGCCCGGGCTCACCCTTCGCAAAACATTCCTGGAGACGAAAGGTTACCGCGTGCTCGCAGCCGGCGATAGCCGTGAAGGAGTGGCGCTATTTGAAAACAATCCTGTCTCCCTGGTGATTCTCAGCTGCGGGGCATGCGAGTTGGATGGCGAAGTGCTGGCACGCATGTTGAAACGGCGCAATCCCAAAGTGCCGATCGTTATGTGCTCAGGCGCGGAGGAGTTACCCCAGCGCGTGCGCCAGTTGGTCGATCGCGTGGTGACCAGCGCGCAAGGCGCCGAGGTCTTGCTTTCGGCTGTCCAGAAATCAGTGCGAGGCAGCGCATAAAAGCGCATAAATTGGTGCCGCCGACGGGTATGTGACAGCACAACACGTCAATTGGCAAAGCCATGTCGTTGCATAAAGAGGACGGAACAGCGCAAGCAGAGCCGGAAAAACAGCCAGAGGCATCCGTGGCAAACGCTGCCGGTCAAAATTCTCAGAAGCAGGAGACGAGCTGCAGGCAAAGCAACGAGCCGGCCCGATACCCCTTATGGTCATTGAACGCACCGGCTCAATTGATTGGCTCTTCGTGCCCATTATGCAGCTTTGAGCACATGGGTGATGGGGATACTCCGGACCGCAAACGCGAGCATGACGTATGACCATCCTCGCAGCAATAATGTCACGCCAAGCGAAAGACCAAGAAACCAAAGGCCCGACCATGGCCATTGAGCCCATACCAGGACACCCAGCGCAAGCGTAATAGCGCCGTCAAACACCGCCCATCCCCAGTTGGCAAACTTCAGCTGGATCGCGGCTATAATTCGGAAAATTCCGATAACGGTAAAGAACGAAGCAAACAGCAGCGTCCACGCCAGCGCTCCGGCAACCGGGTGAGTAACAATGATCAGGCCGATGAGCACGCCTACGATTCCGCCAATCAAGTGGAGGAACATTCCGCCCCAGCGGCGAACGCGAAAGGCATGAACGATTTCGATGACTCCGCTCGCGACCATTAACCATCCCAGGAACAGCACCGCGGCTACAGTAGCAACGGGAGTCATAAACAATGCGGCCGTTCCAAGACAAATCAGGACGATGCCTAGTAAGAGGATCCATCCCCACTTGTGCTGGAGATCTTCAATTTCAGAAAGCAATGCGTTTGTAACAGACATAGTTCACTCCGATTTGATTATTGTTAACGTCGTTTCACGTTTTGCATGCCGCTATTAAGCAGCAATACGGTGCGCTCCAGTGAAATCGTCTTGTTGCGTTTTACCGGGAGCTGTTCCAAAGCCGGCCCTGCATCCGTGCGTCCGGCAGCCTCGGATAATTTCTCAGGGAACTTTGCCGCCGAGCAGCACCAGCGCTACACAAAGCCCCGTGGTGAAGGCGCCGCAAGCGCCAATAGCAAAGGCCAAGAGCATGAACTTCGGCCAAGGCGATTCGTCCCAGATCAGAATGATGAGAGCCAGCCTCACCAGCCGCTGCAATCCAGAGCCTACGGCCAAACCGCTTAGGTCTGTCATTGAGCGGCTCCGATAATAAAGAATGCGATTTCATGCTTATGAATGATTTGGTTCCAAGGGGCCTGGCACGAGCCATGATTTCAACCGCCCGCGGAGCTACTGACCAAAAGAAGCTCGTTATCTATCGACAAAATAAGATCCGCCAGCTCGTAGGCTCCATTGTGCCGGTGGCCATTAATAAAAAATGTCGGAGTTCCATTGACGCCACTGCGGATGCCGCCCATGAAATCGCTGCGGACTTTAGGAGTGTGTAAACCGGCTTCAAGAGCAGTCTGGAGCTCAGAGGTGGAAAGCCCCAGCAGCTTGGTCAACTCAAAGAACAGCGACAGCCCGAGACGGAACTGGTTTTCGAATAAACCGTCATGCATTTGCCAGAAGCGCTTGTGTGCACCGGCAAACTCCGCCGTTTCGGCAGCGCTCTCCGCGAAGGGATGAATTTGCGTCAGGGGAAAGTGACGGAAAACAAAGCAGACCTGTGCGCCAAAGCGGTGCAGGATTTCTTTGACGATCGGAAGGGCCCGTCCGCAGTGTGGACATTCATAGTCCCCGTATTCAACCAGCGTAACCGGGGCATGCTCATTACCCAGAACGTGATCCCGTGGTCCCACTGGTACTTTCAACATGGTCATGGCCGTTTCCTCGTTTTTCCATTTCTTCCAGTGCATCAAGGATGCCGTCAGCCCCGGGGTTGACGGCAATGGGTGAACAGTAGCTCCAGAAAATTACGCCATCTTTATCAAGTACGAACAACGCCCTCTCGCATACGCCGTCGTCTTCCCGATAAGCGCCATACGTCTTCGCAACAGCACCCTTGGGTTCAAAATCGGAGAGCAAGGGGAAGTGCAAATGCCGTGCGTTAGCAAACGCTGCATGACACCAAGCGCCATCGACGGAGATGCCAATCAGCTCAGCGTGGTGCTTTTGAAACTCGCCGAGAATTTCGTTGTAGAGTGACATTTGATCGCCGCAGACAGGGCTCCAGTCCGCGGGGTAAAAGGAAAGCACCACCGGGTGTCCTCTGAGTTCACTCAACGTGAGGTTTTGGTCCGGTGTCACACGGAGAGTAAAGTCCGGCCCAATGTTAGCCGGATCCAATATGCGAGCCATTCCTGCCCCCTTAACTGTTCGCGATAGAACAGACGATTGTTCGCGTCTGTCTGTTTTCCTCTACCTAATTAGTTGCTTACCGCATGGAGGGTGTAGAGCAAGAGAGCCGCCAAGATGCGACAGCGGCCGACAATCACCGCCAATGCAATGGCATGCGTCTGTATTTATGCAACTTACGTGAGAGAAATGAAGAGAAACAAGGAGGAAGTATGACGAAGGCGGTCAGAAGTCTGATAGCAGCACTTTTGATATTCGGGCCGAATACGCCAGGCACGCTGTTTGCCCGCATATGCGCCTGCTTCTTGTCAGTTTCATTATCCACTGCGGCGCAAGGCAGGTAGAGCGCGAGCACTCCAAATGTCTCTTACTACTCAGAAGCGATGCCTAGTTCCGACCAGGCTGCACGCTCAGGGTCCTGTTCTCCGCCCGGGCGGCGCCCGCTCGATCGCTATCGGTATCGGATAGCCGACAGGAAGGATTCAACTCGTGGTCCCACATTTGCAGGTGACTTCCCCTTGCAACGGGTGGACAATGGGAATTTCGCTTCGATAAACTTTTCGCCAGACGGAGGCCCTATGCGAGACAACGATCCACAGTCGAGCACGTCAAATCCCCAATCGGGCCCGGCAGATCCGACCCGCCGAAAATTTCTTGTGAGTACCGGGACTGCGGCGGCGGCGTCCGTTATAGGGACGTACGTGCCAGTACACGCGAGCATTGACACCGGGCAAAGCGGTTCGACTGGAACAAGCAGGAACACGCCAAACATCGAGGGAGCGGTTCCAGTCGTTCTCCGCATTAACGGTAAGGACCACCAACTTCACATCGATCCCCGAACGACGCTGCTGGATTGCATCCGTGAAACTGTTGCTCTTACCGGCACGAAAAAGGGTTGTGATCATGGGCAATGCGGCGCGTGCACTGTGCATGTGAACGGCAGGCGCGTGATTTCATGCCTGAGCCTGGCCTTGCTGCATGATGGGCACGAGGTCACCACCATCGAGGGCCTGGGCACGCCTGACGCGCTGCATCCGATGCAGGCGGCGTTCCTCGCCCACGACGGCTACCAGTGCGGATATTGCACCTCCGGCCAGATCATGTCGGCGGTTGCATTGCTCAAGGAGCCCTGCGGACCCGATGACGCGGCGGTGAAGGAACTCATGAGCGGCAATATCTGCCGATGCGGCGCATATGCCAACATTGTCGCGGCAATCCAACAGGTTCGCAAGAACACCTAACCCCGAAGGAGCGATCTCCATGCGCACGTTTGAGTTCAAGCGTCCTGAGAATGCGGCGGCGGCGGTTGCGACTGCTGCGCAAGCGAAGACTGCGCAACAGGGCGCGGACGTAAGATTTCTCGCCGGTGGCACGACGTTGATTGACCTGATGAAGTTGAACGTCGAAACGCCGGAGCGCCTGCTCGATATCAACCGGCTGCCGTTCGACAAGATAGAAGAGCTGCCAAATGGCGGGTTGAAGATCGGCGCCACCGCTCGAAATTCAGATCTCGCCCACCATCCGACGGTGCAACGGGATTATGCGGTGCTGTCGCGTGCAATTCTCGACGGCGCCACGGCGCAGCTTCGCAATATGGCCACCACTGCCGGCAACCTGCTCCAGCGCACGCGGTGCATGTACTTCCGCGACACCGCGATGCCTTGCAACAAGCGCGAGCCCGGGACCGGCTGCCCGGCCATCACCGGCAGCAATCGCGCGCTCGCCGTTCTTGGCACCAGCGAACATTGCATCGCGACGAATCCATCCGACATGTGCGTGGCCATGGCAGCACTGGAAGCAACCATCCATGTCCAGGGAACGAAGGGTTCGCGTGAAATCGCCTTCGGTGACTTTCATGTCCTGCCGGGAAACACACCGCATCGCGAAACCGTGCTCGAGCCTGGCGATCTCATCACGCACGTCACCCTGCCGCCGCCCAGATCGGGAAGCAAACAGGTATATCTCAAGCTGCGCGACCGGGCGTCGTATGAATTCGCTCTGGCGTCGGCGGCCGTGGTGATCAACGTTGCGGGCGGAAATGTGACTTATGCGCGCATCGCACTGGGTGGCGTGGGCACCAAGCCGTGGCGGTCCCACGAAGCCGAAACCGTTCTCACCGGTAAACCAGCGAACACCGCGAACTTTCGCAACGCGGCAGAAGCTGCCCTGCGCGGCGCCAAAGGGCAGAGCGAGAACGGATTCAAGATTGAACTGGCAAAGCGTTGCCTGGTGCATGCTCTCGAAACCGCCACGAACGGTTGATCCCAGCGAAGGAGGGGACTATGCCGACCCCACAAAAATCCACGAGCGCCTCTCCGGTTGGTCGCGACACGCCCCGAGTGGATGGTCCGTTCAAGGTGAGCGGACTGGCTCAGTACACCTCCGATTTCCATTTTCCGGGGATGCTATATGGCGTGCCTGTCGAGGCAACGATCGCCAACGGCAAAATAGTAAAGCTCGATACGGTGGCAGCCGAGAAGATGCCCGGCGTGCGCGCGATCTTCCATCGCAAGAACATCGGGAAGATTTTCCGATCGACCCCGGGGCCGGGATTCACAGGAGTTTGCATAGAACGGCGCCCGCCGTTCGAGGACGACGTGGTTCGCTATTACGGCCAATACATCGCGCTCGCTGTGGCCGACACGTTCGAGGCCGCCAAGGCCGCTGCCGATGCGGTTCAGGTGACCTACGCGAAGGAGAAGCCGAACGTCGCAACCGACCTCAAAGCGGACAACGATCCCGACGTGGTTCTCACGACCTATGGCCCGCAAGCGCGACTGCAAAGCCAGCGCGGCAACGCCGATGGGGCTTTCGCAAGCGCGCCGGTCAAGCTTGACCAGACTTATGTCACCCCTGCCGAGACGCACAACCCGCTTGAATTGCACTCAACGACGGCGATCTGGGATGGCTCGACGCTAACGCTGTACGAATCGTCACAGGGAGTCGTCAACCTCCGCGGTGTGCTTGCGCAGATGTTCGGCCTGCCCAAAGAGAACGTGCGCGTCATCAGCAAGTTCCTTGGCTCGGGTTTCGGCGGAAAGCTCTGGCCATGGACGCATTGCCCGCTCGCAGCGGCCGCAGCCCGGCAGTTGGGCAAGCCGGTGAAACTCGTGCTGAGCCGCAAGATGATGTTCCAGGCCGTCGGTCACCGCGCGCAGACGCAGCAGCGCGTGCGCCTCGGCGCGACCCCGGACGGCAAGCTCGTCTCGCTCCAGCATGATTACGTCTACCACCGGGCAATACTCGACGATTACCACGAGGACTGCGGTGAGGCCACGCCGTTTCAATACAGCGTGCCCAACCTCCGCGTGGCGTTCGGACGGGCCCAGCGCAATATTGGATCACCTTCCGACATGCGCGGCCCCGGCCGGGTTCCCGGGCTCTACGCAACCGAGTCGGCGATGAATGAGCTGGCCGATCAACTCAAGATCGACCCGGTCAAACTCCGCGTCCTCAACGAGCCGAAGATCGACGAGTCGCTGGGCATTCCGTTCTCATCGCGCCATCTGCTCGAATGCTTTCAGCTCGGCTCGGAGAAGTTCGGCTGGTCCAGGCGTACGCCTGAGGTTGGCTCAATGAAGCGCGACGGCTTGACGCTGGGCTGGGGAATGGCCGGCTGCTCGTGGATTGCGGCAAGATTCCCCGCCGAGGCAAGCGTGCAGCTTCGCGACGACGGCAGCGCCCGCGTCGCAAGTGCCACCCAGGACATCGGTACCGGCACCTACACCATCCTTGCGCAACTCACTTCGCAGAAGACTGGCGTGCCGCTGGACAAGATCGAGGTTGTACTGGGGGATACGTCCCTTCCCGACGGCCCGACTTCGGGCGGCTCGATGGCGACCGCATCGATGGTACCGCCTGTCTTTGCGGCGGCTGACAGCGCGATCGCATCCCTGCTGGCCACCGCAGCGACAACGCCGGGCTCGCCGTTCGAGAACCATAAACCCGACGATCTGGCATTCGAGAGCGGACGGGTGTTTGTGAAGGCTGAGGGGCCGGCCAAAGGCATACCGTTCGCGGATTTACTCCGGCGCGCCAACCTTCGCCTGGTCACCGGCAGTGGCCAATCCGAAGCGACCCTTGGTAATCCAAAGCCGAAGTTCTCGTCGCAGTCGTTCGGCTGCCACTTCGTCGAGGTTACGTGGGAGCCGGAAATCGCCCGGCTGCGCGTCAGCCGGGTGGTGACGGTAATCGATGCAGGGCGGATTATCAACCCATTGGCCGGCCGGAACCAGATCGAGGGCGCGGTTGTGATGGGAATCGGCATGGCGCTGTTCGAACACACGACTTACGATCCGCAGAACGGCTCGCCGATCAACAGCAATCTCGCCGACTATATAGTGACGGTAAACGCCGATGCGCCGCCGATTGACGTGCATTTCCTTGACTTCCCCGACAAAGAGCTGAACCAACTGGGCGCTCGCGGGATCGGCGAGATCGGCCTTGCCGGCATGGCTGCCGCAATCACCGCGGCGGTACACCACGCCACGGGTGTACGGGTGCGGGAACTGCCGGTAAAGATCGAGAATTTGTTGGCTTGAGGCATACCGACGGACGCACCTGATGGCGAGGCACGAACCGGCGAACATTCCACTTTATGACCAGCCCGTTCTACGGAGTGATTTCTCATCACCTACTCGAAATGATTGACTTCCCTGGAAATCGACCTAATGCGGGAGCAGTGAAGAAACGCGATTTGGATTCGACAGCAATCACCGGGCATCAAAAAAGAAGTCATGATTTCTCCCGCCTCCAGAGCCATGCAGAGCAGGTTCGCTATTTCAGGCCGAACCTGACTGTGATCGTCGAGCCGTCATTCAACGTGATCGTGTAGTAGTTCAGTTATGGTTTCGGGAGCTGGCCGAGAGACACGGTCCTCGTTTGCTTGCTAAACCACAGGTCCACTGTCACGCGGTCAGGAGGAGAAACGAGAAACTGCTGCGTATTCGATACGGCGTCATTTAGAACCTGGTCAAGCTCCTCGATTTTGTTGTTTTTCCGGGAAAAGAAATGGACTGGTGTGCGCCATGGTTCGTGACCTCCTGAACTCTCGAGTCTGTAAACGAAGAATTGCGAGTCTGGTGTCCATGCTGCCCTTGTGATCCCGTAGCCGTGTTTTCCATCCTCAGAACCATAGTTGCGTGCAGCTAATACCCGGCCATCTTTTGTTCTCAATTCTATGCGGCTCTCGGTTGGGCTGAACAATGGCTTTGGATAGCGAATTAAAGCAATCATGTTCCCGTCTGGCGAATGGTAATAATCGGGTTTCGGATTTCCTGGCCTGCACGCGGGAGCAGCGTCGACTGAAATCACCTTGATCGGCCAAACCTCGCGACGGTAGGACCCAAGATGCCCGTCCCTGCCCAGCCAAGACAGGTTCCCAATCAACTTCACATGCAGCGCCTCGGGATATCCCAAGGCCTTGATTCTTGCATCCATGTCGTAAACGTCTTCATCTGGCCAATTAAACGAGAATGGCCTCCTCGAACAGTCCCCGCCAGGAAAGAATGATGATGTCTCAAACCCTCCTTCATAAGTGCCTTCCAGCGACACTGCGCGACGGCCTCCAGCCCAAAAAGCAAGGAAAGAAAAACAGACTACCGCGATGGAGAGAAGCGCAATCAGCGTTTTTCGTTTTGTCCAAGTTCGCATTTAATACTGCAATCTGCACCGATGAGTAGTGCCACCCAAGGCAGTATGGCACACAAATGCTGTAATCAGGTGGTTTCACCATTTATCTCGCGTCCGGTCCAAGAGTGGTGGATGGGTATGCTCGCGAACCCTTGAAATCATGGGGCGATTCGGATTGGTCGGTCCTACAGACGATTTTTCGAACCAGCGTTTTCAGCTGTTTAAAACTGAAGTGAATGAATTGGTCGGGGAGAGAGGATTTGAACCTCCGACCCCCTGGTCCCGAACCAGGTGCTCTACCAGGCTGAGCCACTCCCCGACGCAAACCACCCAGGCGGATGGTCAATGGTAGGCCTCGATTATAGCAGAGTATTCCGGCCCGGCAGCTCGGAATTCCCATCTCGGACAGTGCATTGCGGCCCTGGTTTGAGCAAGGCGCGAGTCTCCAAACCGCACTCGTTCATGACCGATTGTTCATCAACAGCAGGTATTCACCTGATTGTGACTTTGAGAGCTGTAGCGAAGAATACTGGTTCTCCCCTTCGTCTATATGCTTTTACTTGAACTCTGTGAGCGAACCGCCCTGGCGGGAAACACGGCCACCAATGGGTCTGAAGTGGTCAACGCTGCTATGGCGAGACCGGACGATGTCCCCAGTGTTGTTGCCGCAAAGGAGCCAGACGCAAACGCAGATTCAAAACGCAGTACCGGCATCCGATGGCCCTGGCGGCTTTCCACACGACGCGTGATCATACTGGCCTCCATCGTCCTGGGAATGCGGATCTTTGTGGGGGAAGCTTCTGTCGTGCCCACGGCATCCATGGAAGGCACGATTCTGGTGGGCGACCATCTTTTCATGGACAAGCTGCTCTATGGACCAGAGATTCCACTAGTGCACTGGCGCCTGCCTGCATTAAAGACGATTCATCGCGGCGACATCATCGTCTTCCGTTATCCCAAAGACCTTTCTGAAACCTTTCTCAAGCGTGTTACAGCTCTTGGCGGCGATCAGCTGGAAATCAAAAACGGTGTCCTGTATGTGAACTCACAACCGGTGCAGGAGCCATATGCAGTGCACCACGCGCCGGTGCACAATCCCACGGAAAGCTGGGGGCCAACCGTTGTGCCGGAAGGCAAACTGTTCGTGATGGGCGACAATCGCGACAATTCCAGCGACAGCCGCGATTGGGGGTTTGTTCCGAAGGACAACGTGATCGGCGAGCCATTGTTTGTGTACTGGTCTTATGACGCTCCCACATCACGCTGGCTAGATGAGAATCCGGGCCACAGGATTTCGTTCTACGCTTCCATTGCCGGGAACTTCTTCTCCAATACCCGCTGGCACCGTACCGGAATGTTGCTGTAATCCGCGCCGTTCCATCGCCCGTGCGATAAAGCAGCCGGTTTCAACCTTCGGCCTTTGCCTTGATCAAGTCCATAACCTGTTTCTGCACTGCCGGATTGGAGCCAAAGTCTGCAATCCAATTGACATCCGGCTCGCGGCGAAACCACGTCATCTGGCGCTTGGCATAATTTCTGTGGCCCTGCTGCGCGGCGACGATTGCCTGCTCTAAAGAGAGTTCTCCGCTCAAATGCTGCATGGCCTGCTTATAACCCAGAGACTTCAGCGGCCACACCGATGAACCATGTCGCTCCATCAAGATGCGTGTTTCCTCCAGCAGACCGGCGGAAAACATCTCTTGCGCGCGTTGATTGATGCGTTCGTAAAGAGCCGCTCGATCTGGATTCAAACCGACGCGGAGAACTCTGAAGCCCTGCAACGGCTCGCGTCCTTGCTGCCATAGGCCGGTCATGGGCGCTCGCGCGCCGATGCTTACTTCCAGCGCTCGCACCACCTTGGCGACGTCATTGCCGTGAATCGTTCGCGCGGCGGCAGGATCAATTCGCTGCAGGAGCCTGTGCAGATAAGCGTTACCTCGTTCTGCCGCGCGCTCCCGCAGCCGGCTGCGGAGATCTTCTGATCTTGGCGGTCCGGAGAACAATCCTTCTATCAGCGCACGCAAATAAAGACCAGACCCGCCAACCACAATAGGCAAATGTCCACGCGCGGCGATGTCGCCGATTGCCTGCCTTGACAGCCGCGCGTAATCGCCCGCGGTGATTAATTCCGCCGGACCAACGATGTCAATCAGATGATGCGGCACGCGGCCGCGTTCATCCTTCGAGGGTTTTGCGGTGCCGATCTCAAACTCACGATAGACGGCCACAGAGTCACAGCTGACAATCTCTCCTCGGAACCGCTCAGCCATGTGGAGTGAAAGGGCTGTCTTGCCGCTGGCGGTGGGACCAAGGATCACCACGAGCAAAGGCAGGCTCATGCGCCGCCCCAGATTCGTCGCAAGAACACAAGCAAAAGGATCAGCAAGGCCAATAAGGCCAGGCCGAGAGCTTGCTGTCGTTGAGAATCCATCTCATTCACATTGTAGCTATGCTGTCTGTGATGCTCGCGATCTAGCGCGCCTTTGCATAAACATCCGGGCGATGGATCTCCATCCAAGGTTCCGAACTTTTGATCGGGGTGAATCCAAACTTTGCGTAAAGGCCATGAGCGTCCTGCGTGGCCAGCATCCATCGGCGCAATCCCTGCAAGTCTGGATGGCTTACGATGCATTCCAACAACCACTGGGAGAGACCCCGTCCGCGATAAGCGGGAGAAATGAAAACGTCGGCGAGATAAGCGAAGGTTGCGAGGTCAGAAATGATGCGGGCAAATCCCACCTGTTGCTGGCCGTGATAAAGGCCGAAAGCGATGGAGTTCTCAATCGACCGCCGGACCGTTTCGAGCGGGATGCCTTTTGCCCAATAAGAATCGGTCAGAAACTGATGTACCATGGGTGCATCGACGCGCAGTGGATCTGTGCTGATCTCATAATCACCTTTTGACCACCGGTGATGCATCACCGGTCCCTGGACGCTCCGGCGGCGTCCTCTTCCTTTTCGATGGCCGCGATTTTTTCCACGCGGCGTTCATGGCGTCCGCCGGCAAATTGCGCCGTAAGCCATTTGTCAACAATGCGGAAAGCTTCGTCAGCGGTGATGATGCGGGCGCCAAGCGCGAGAACGTTGGCATTGTTATGTTCACGGCTCATCTGGGCTTCATATTCAGTGCTTACGTTGGCGGCACGGATGCCATCGACCTTGTTAGCGGTAATCGCCATGCCAATGCCGCTGCCGCACACCAGAATGCCCAGATCAGCTCGCCGCCCACTAACATCATGCGCCACCGCGCGAGCATAGTCGGGGTAGTCAACTGACTCCGCTGACGATGTGCCTTCATCGCGCACGTCGATGCCCTGGTGCTGCAAGTGCAGCTTGATTTTGTCTTTTAGCTCGTAACCCGCGTGGTCCGCGCCCAAAGCGATTCTCATGGAATGATTTTACTGAAGGCGGAAGCGGCGGCAAAAGAAAATGCCGGCCTTGGCGGGCCGGCTCACAACGCGTGATGGCCTATTTCTTATGTTCGTGTTTCTCGCCGGCTTCCATGCCTTCTTTCACATGGTTGATGGCAGAATCGATGGCTTTGATGGCGGCCACACGATGTCCGCCTTTATCGTGCTTGGCTTCTTCCAAATGATGCTTGGCCTGTTGCAGGGCTTCCAGCGCAGCCTGCATGTGGGGCTGGTCGTCATCATCGTAACTTGCTAGAGCAGTGATGGGGACACTAAGGAGACCCAGAATAATCGTTAGCGCAAACAACCTGGAAATCTTTCTCATTGAAACCGACCTTTCTATTGCAAAAAATCAAATCGGATTAAAGCTAGCCTTACAAAACCAGCGCTGTCAATAAAGCATGAATCCGGGAGGACAGCACCTTTCGGGACTGCCAAAGCAGCGCTGGAATATGCACTTGCGATACCTCATAAGGCGGTTGCCTGCTTGTATTTAGGCAGCTTTTCAGCGGATAATCACGCTCGCATCCTTTGCACGATTCGCGATTGAGGTGACTATGGCCACACGGCCCGGGCAAACTGAACCAGATCTCACCGGCGACACACGAGTCCCGGCGCCGACCTATAAATACATTCAATTTGAGGTGGTGGATTCCATCGCGCGGCTCACCCTGAATCATGCTCCGCATAATGTGCTGACCGTGCCCATGATGAAGGAGATGGCCGAATCGATTGAGAGCCTGAATGGCCGTGCCGACGTGAAAGCCATCCTGCTGCAATCTTCACAGCAGGCGTTTTCCGCGGGCATTTCGCTCGAAGATTCGCGACCGGACCGGGTGTTCCAGACGCTGGACGCCTTTACCCGCGTCTTTCAGGCGATGGTCGATATCTCTAAGCCGGTTGTGGTCGTGGTCAATGGCCCGGCAATTGGCGCAGGATCAGAGCTGGTGGGCTTTGCCGATGTTGTTCTGGCTACGCCCAAAGCGAAATTTGCTCAGCCCGAAGTAAAGCTCGGCGTGTTTCCACCTTTTGCAGCGGTAATGCTGCCTCAGCTTATCGGCACCAAGAAGACCTATGAACTCATTCTTACGGGCGAAGCGCTTTCCGCGGAGGAAGCTCTTAACTTCGGCTTTGTCAACAAAGTAGTGCCGGAAGCAGACCTGCAAAAACATGTGGATGCTCTAATCGCCCGCATCGGCGAGTTCAGCGGACCGGTGCTGGAAGTGACCAAACGCGTGATCAGCAGCTCCATTGGGCGGCCGCTTAAAGAAGCCATGAAGACCTCACAGGACCTCTATCTCAACGAGCTGATGAACCTGGAAGACGTGCAAGAGGGCCTGCGCGCCGTGATCGAGAAACGCAAGCCCGTCTGGAAGAACAAGTAGCCGCACCTGGCCACCAGAATATGAAGATGTCATGGTGAAAAATTTCGTTACTGGCAGAGTAACAATCGTGTTGCTGGTCTTTTCGCTCCTGCATTTCCAGGCCTTTGCGGTCGATTTGAAGCAGGTCATCAGCAACGCCAGAGGCTCTTACTACTCGCTCCAGACCCAGGGCCTCAAAACATTCCAGTGCGACGCGGAACCTAACTGGCAGAAGTTTCTTGAAGTCGTGAACCAGAAGCCAGTCCCCGCGAACGATCCGAAACTCAAGCAGCTCAAAGATTTGCGCTTCTCGGTTGCGATCAACGAACGTGGGGAATCAACCATCACGCCTTTTATGGCTAATGGCGGCAAAATCGACCCGACCCTGAACGAAATGGTTGATGGTTTTAAGCAAATGCTCTCCGGTTTCTACCAGACATGGACAGCGCTGGTGCTCACAAACCCATTTCCTGAAGCTTACGCCGGCCTGACTCTCAAGCAGGAAGGCGACAACGTGCGCCTTCTGGGCAAAGATGGCGGCTCGGACGTTGAGATCCTGCTGAGCAAAAACTACGCCATTACTGAAATGAGAGTCGCGTCACCCGGCTCCAAGATCATCATGTTCCCCAAGTTCGCAAAGACGGAGAAAGGTCTATTGCTGACAGATGTCGATTCCGACATCAACGATGGGCAGCAGAAGGTTCAGCTTGGAATTACGTATCAGAATGTAGAAGGCCTCAAACTGCCTGATCATGCCTCGCTCAAAGTCACGCTCCCCGAGCAGGTAGTTGCCGTCGATATTTCATTCAGCAAGTACCAGGTAACGAAGCAGTAATCGCGACGTGATGATGCCTGGTGGCTAGTAGGGTCCTTGAGTAGTAACCTTCTCGTGCCGGGTTTGCCTTGTGGGATCCGCGACGGCGGCCCGATTCCAGGTGCGGCGCGCTTAATACCAACAGTCAATTACAGGTTTTTTACCAGGAACCTCACCATGTGATATCCATCCATATATTTGAATGGAGTTTCTCCGGTGGTGTAATGGCCGCACGGCAGCACCACGGTCTTTAAATCGGCGCCGTATTTGCGAAACCCTGCCTCAGCTTCACGTGAGAGTTCCGGTAAAAACGTGAGATCGTAACGCGCGTAGATGAGCAGATTTTTCTTGGGGTAGCGGGCAAACTTGTCAAAGTAAGCCATGGGGCTCACGCACAGCCACGATTGACGCAGGCTCTCAAGCGTGATGCCATCGCGTTCCAGTCCCTCGCGAACATGACGCGTCGACTGGCCGGTCCACGTTACGTCCGCCATGTAGGTGGAAGCATGGTTGAACACATTCACCTTCAGCCGCGGATCATGCGCCGCGGCAAGAAATGCGTAACACGATCCCAGGCTGGTGCCCACGATACCTACGCTGTCTTTGCCCTGCGAGACAAGCCAGTCAATGCACGCGCGAACATCCACC
>Ga0210400_10001197_pt1 | contig 26116 bp, 26 predicted proteins | sample IncBWH26MmetaG_FD_155456 | JGI IMG/M metagenome (GOLD analysis project Ga0210400, IMG submission 155456) | Forest soil microbial communities from Barre Woods Harvard Forest LTER site, Petersham, Massachusetts, United States - Inc-BW-H-26-M | ecosystem: Environmental > Terrestrial > Soil >...
GAAAAGTGGGCCGATTGTCTCGCGCCGCGGCGATATCGAGGACCACCAGTTCATCGGCGACTTCCGCGTTGTACCGAGCGGCCAACTCGACAGGGTCTCCGGCGTCGCGCAAACCTTCAAAATGGACGCCTTTGACAACGCGCGCGCCGTCGGTGTCCAGGCAGGGAATAATGCGCCGCGCCAGGCTCATGTCATCACCTGCAGAAAGTTGCGCAGCACCTGCTCACCGGCCGCGCCGCTCTTTTCCGGGTGAAACTGCACGGCGCAGATATTTTCCTTCTCGAGTACAGCAACGAATTCCCGCCCATGTTCAGAAATCGCGGCACTTTCCTCGCCCGCCGCAGGTGCGGCAAAAGAATGTGCAAAATAAAAATAAGCATCTGCGGATATGGAATCGAGCAGACGAGTTGCCCTGACGGTTTTCAGGGTATTCCAACCCATGTGCGGAAGTTTCACGTTTTCCGGAAGACGGGTGACGCGGCCGGCAATTAGTCCCAGGCCCCGCACTGCCGGGGCTTCTTCGCTCGATTCGTATAGCGCCTGCAACCCCAGGCAGATGCCGAGAAACGCCGCGCCCCGTCCGACGGCCTCAATCAACGGCTGCCGAAGCGAATGCGCATCAAGCGCCGCAATCAGCGCCGCGCAATGGCCCACGCCCGGAAGCACCAGGCATCGCGCCGCCGCGATTTTCTCCGCCAGGTTTGTCGTCTCCACCTGTGCGCCCAATCGCCGCAAAGCTCGCTCCACGGACGGAACGTTGCCCGCTCCGTAATCAATCAGCGTAACGTTCACAGCAGTTCCTTTGTACTCGGCAGAACTTTGCGCAATCGGCGATCCCGCGAAACCGCGAATCGCAAAGCGCGCGCAAACGCTTTGAAGAGCGCTTCCACCTGGTGGTGCGTCGAGCGGCCATACACCACCCGCAAATGAACATTGGCGCGTGCAGCTTGGGCAAATCCTTGGAAAAAATCCTCCACCAGTTCCGTCTGGAATTCGCCGACCCGTGCCGCGGAAAAACGCGCCTTCACAACGCAATGCGGCCGCCCGCCAAAATCAATTGCTGCCACGGCCAGCGTTTCGTCCATTGGCATCAGGAAATATCCCGCGCGATTAATCCCCCGTTTGTTGCCCAGCGCGGAGGTGACGGCCTCCCCGAGAGCAATGCCCACATCTTCAACGGTGTGGTGCTGGTCCACATCCAGATCGCCCGTGGCTTTAAGTTTCAGATCAAAACCGCCGTGGCGCGTAACAAGGTCCAGCATGTGATCCAAGAAGGGAATTCCCGTGGAAATCGCGGACTTGCCGCGGCCGTCGAGATTCATGCGCAGAGCAATCCGGGTTTCTTTGGTATTCCGTTGAATTGTCGCGGTGCGGGCCATGATGTCACCTGCCTCCGCGATCCAGAAGTCGCAGCAGGGCCTGCAGCTCTTTCTGCGTGCCAATCGTGATCCGCGCGAACCCCGGCCCAAGGTCTTTGCTGCGCTCGCGAATCAGAATCCCATGGCGCGAGAGGCTGCGAAAAAGGGCTGGTCCGGCGTTGCCGAAATCCGCAAGCAAAAAATTGCCGGCGCTGGGGAATACCCGGACGCCACGGTCTTCCAATTGGTGAGCGAACCATTTGCGCAGCCGCCTGGTTTCGCGAATGTAGCGTTCGATCGTCCTGCGCTCGCTTACCGCCGCAACACCCGCCACCAGAGCTGCCACGTTTACAGGGAAGGGAGGCAGTGCGCGCCGGGCAAGCGCGAGCGATTCGGCTTGCGCGATGACCGCTCCCAATCGAAGTCCCGCAAGCCCCGCCGCCTTCGAAAATGTCTTCGCAATGAAAAGATTCGGATGCCGGCGAATCCAGGGCACGCCCGTGACTCCGGAAAAATCGGAATATGCTTCATCGAGGACAACCGCCGTCCGCGGAGCGGCCTTCAGAAGTTTCTCGATTGTGCCTTTGTCCACCAGTGTTCCAGTCGGATTATTCGGGTTCGCAAGGAAGAAAACGCGTGGTTTCGCGCGGAGTGCCTTCAGCACGTCCGGCAACGGAAACTCCATCTCCTGCGTGTACTGCAAGGCTTCCACGCGGGCTCCGGCAATCTCCGCGTAATAGCGATACATCGGGAACGTCGGCTCGCAAATCAAAATGTGGCTGCGCGGCTCCACGAAGGTGTCAAAGAAGACGCGCAGAGCATCATCGCCTCCGTTGGTCAGCAGCAACTCCTCCGGCGTCACGCCAAAATAACGGGCCAGAACCGTCGTCGGCGCCTGATATTCCGGATACATCGCGAGCTCTTTTCCATTGAGCCGGCGCAGGGCCGCCAGCGCCGCCGTGCTGCATCCTGTCGTGTTCTCATTAAAATCGAGCCGAATTTTCCCCCAGCGTCCCTCAGCGGGTGCTTCGTAAGTGTGTCGCTCCAGAATCGCTTTCCGGACGGGTAAGCGCACCTTCATCGGCGCACCTCAACCGCCCGCGCATGCGCAAGTAATCCCTCGGCATTCGCCATGCACTCAACGTCGCTAGACAGACCGCGGAAACCGGCCGCATCAATCTTCTGCACGCTGATGCATTTCACGAAGTCCCCCGCCGAAAGCCCGCCTCGCCGCCGCGCCCACCCGCCCGTCGGCAAAACATGATTGCTGCCGCTGGCGTAATCGCCAAAGGGCTGCGCGTTCAGCGCTCCGAGAAAAATCGTCCCGGCTGAATTCATTTTTGCGAGCAATTTTTCTCCATCCGCGGGCAAACTCAAATGCTCCGGGGCGAACCGGTTCACAAATTCGCAAGCATGCCCAAGCGAGTCCGCGATTAGAATGGCCCCCGTTTTCCGGATTGAACTCTGCGCGGGATTAGTTTTCGGCAACGCCTTCAACTGCATCATCACCTCTTGTTGTACCCGTCGCGCAAACTCGGCCGAAGAAGTCACCAGATAGCTCCCCGCATCGGGCGCATGCTCCGCCTGCGCCAGCAGATCCGCCGCAATCCACCGCGGATTGCCGGTGTTCGCCAGCACCACGGCTTCCGTCGGGCCCGCGGGCATATCAATCGCACAATCGGCGCTAACAATCTGCTTCGCCGCGGTCACAAACCGATTGCCCGGCCCGCAAATTTTCTCCACTGGTGCAATCTTTCGCGTTCCATACGCCATCGCCGCAATCGCCTGTGCGCCGCCAATTCCCGCAAACTTGCTGATGCCGAGCAGATCCGCCGCCGCAAGAAGGGCATCGTTTGGGCGCGGGCAAACTGCCAGAATGCGCCGCACGCCAGCCACCTGCGCGGGCACCGCCGTCATCACCAGCGTCGAAAGCAGCGCAAACCGCCCGCCGGGAATATAGCATCCGATGGAATCAAGCGGGCGAACGAGTTGCCCAACGTCGACCCCAGCCTCGACCCGCAAGCTCCAGTCGCGCGGCAGTTGCCGCTCAGATACTTTCCGAACATTCTTCGCGGCGTGCTCAACCGCGAGCAAAAATTGCCGATCCACCCGACCCTTTGCGGCCTCCATCTGTTTCTTCGAAATCCATAGTCGCGACCCGGAAATATCCGTGGAATCAAGTTTCTTCGACCAAACCTCCAGTGCACGGTCCCCGCGGCGTCGAACATCGGAAACAATTCGTGCAGCGGCGCGAAAGGCCTCTTGATCGTGCGTCTGCCGGAGCTTCAGCAGTTCCGCTTCGGTTTTCGCCGTAAGTTTCAGGATGCGCATCACAGCACAATCTTGTTCAAGGGATATTCCACGATCCCCTGTGCCTTCGCGGCCTTCAACCGGGGCAGAATCTGCCGCACAACCGACTCCTCAATAATGGTGTTCACCGCAACCCAATCCGAATCGCTAAGCGAAGAAATCGTGGGATTCTTCAGTGCGGGCAACGCCGCCAGCACCGCGTCCAGATTTTCCCGCCGCACGTTCAACATCAGCCCCACGCGTGTAGCCGCGGCAATCGCTCCCTGCAGCATCAGCACCAGGTTTTCCGCCTTCTCGCGTTTTGCCGGATCCGCTGCCGCCTGGCGATTCATGATAAACACCGTCGCCGATTCAAGGACGGTATCCAGAATCCGCAGCCGGTTTGCGCGCAACGATGACCCCGTCTCCGTCACCTCCACAATCGCATCCGCAAGCTGCGGCACCTTCACCTCCGTCGCGCCCCACGAAAACTCCACCCGCGCTTTCACCCCATGACTTTCCAGATATTTTTGCGTGATCCCGACAACTTCCGTCGCAATCACCTTGCCTTCCAAATCTTTCGGCTCGCGAATCGAGGATTCTTCCGGCACCGCCAGCACCCATTTCACCCGCGCCAGCCGCTGCTTTGCATAGACCAGCTCGGCCAGCTCCAGCACATCCGCGCGCGTTTCCACCACCCAATCGTGGCCGGTGATCCCTGCCTCCAGCGCGCCGGACTCGACATACCGCGCCATCTCTTGCGCCCGTACCAGCAGGCAACTCAGCTCCGGATCATCAATCGTCGGCACGTAGCTCCGCGAACTCAGCGCAATCTTCCACCCCGCGCGCGAAAGCAAATCAATCGTCGCCTCTTGCAAACTCCCCTTGGGAATCCCCAGCTTCAGCAGGCTCATTTCGCCTCCTTTTGTCCATAAACCTGCTCGCTTGAAAAGACTTTGTCGGCGATGATTCGCACGGATCCGTCCGCTTTCAACTCACGAAAAAAACACGACCGGTAACCCTCGTGGCAAACTCCCGGTCCGATCGGCTCCACAAGCAGCAGCAGCGTATCGGCATCGCAATCCACCAGGGCCTGCATCAGCCGCAGCACGTGACCGCTGGTTTCGCCCTTCTTCCAAAGCTGGTTTCGCGAACGGCTGAAAAAATGCACCTCGCCGCTCTTCCAAGTTTCCGCCAGCGCGTGCGGATTCACATACCCAAGCATCAGCACTTCCTTGCTCGCGTGATCCTGCAGAATCGCCGGAATCAGCCCGCCTTGTTTTTCAAATGCCAGCTCCACAAAAACCTCCCAAAAACAAAAATCCCGCCGCGCAATCAGCGCCGGCGGGGCATTTCCTGCTTTCAAAATTGCTTATTTGCTAGGCAGGGCTCCACGGGCGCGGCTGGTGGCCGTGATGATGATGGTGTCGATGCGCCCGAAAAGTCATCTACTTAAAAAGCTACAGGAATCGAACGGCGAGTGTCAATCGGAAGATTACCTTGGAACGATTCAAAAAACGGATGCTAGCCGCGGGTTTTGGATCCCGGCGGGCCCCCCGCGCTGTAATTCATGGTCATCAGCAAATGCAGCGCAACTCCGTAGCGATTGTTAGGCAACTCCTCCACCCGAACCACCTCTGCCACATATTCACAATTCATCGGATCATGCTGCGACGTAAAAGGAAACGTCACGAAAACCCGCATGCCTTTGTAATAGCCCTTCCTCCGGGTCTGAAAAAATATCCCGTCTTTCGAGGCGTTCACGCTGACGGGCAGGTCCTCAAAGTGTTCATCGCGCGGCTCCGAAGGGCGCACTCGCAGCGGTTTCGCAATTTTGGCGCGCCGGGTCCGGCGCTTGTCGGTCGGCTGGGGCTCGGTCGGGTCTGGCATACGAGTCTCCCATGGGCGAAGGGGTACCTTCATCATTGGGGCGGGCTGGCGAAAGGTCAAGGCATTGCGCCGAATCTGATACTCAGAGACACTCTGTTTACACGGTATAAAGAGGATATATGACCGAAAAGATCCAAAAACCCGACAGCGAATGGCAAAAAGAGCTCACACCAAATCAATATTATGTAACTCGCCAGAAGGGTACCGAGCCTCCTTTCACCGGTGAGTACGAACCCACCGACACGCCCGGCACCTATAAATGCGTCTGTTGCGGCAGTCCGCTGTTCCGCTCTGAGGCGAAATTTCATTCCGGCTGCGGCTGGCCAAGCTTCACCGCCCCCCTTGAAAATAAGGCAGTCGATGAAGAGACGGACACCTCACACGGCATGATTCGCACCGAAGTGAAATGCAGCCGCTGCGAGGCGCATCTCGGCCACGTCTTTGAAGACGGTCCCGAGCCCACCGGTCTGCGCTACTGCATTAATTCCGTCTCGCTCACCCTTGATAAAGACAAGCGATAAGGAGAAGCGCTCACGTGGAGGCCTGAATTTCTATCCAATTTTTGGGAGCTGGGGAGTTTCGTTACGCGGCGGGGCAGGAGAACGCAACCATCTCGGCAACTGGGTCAATCTCACGCTGCCAGGCGGCCAACAGCAACACTTTGTGTCCAGTGGGAAACCGGAAAACGTAATACACATTCGCCACGCCGTCGAGCTCGAAGAAGCCGGGCCGGCGCGGGTCCGGTCGCCCGGTCAATCCCGCATCCAGCAGTATGCGAAGCTCCGCGATCTGCTCTTGCGAGTGCGCGCGAAGATCCTCAATCAGGGGCGGTTTTTTATTTCCGTTTGACATCATTCTGTCTGCCAATGCTAAGACCATCATATTCTTTCTCCACTAGTAGAGACGCAAAATTCGGCGAAATGTTTCATGAATAGCACGTCAAAATTTTCCCTGTTTTGGCCGGTGGGGCGCGTGCGGGAAACAGGCCCGTCTCCCGCCAAGCCGCGGCCCGCTTACGCTGCCAGGCTCCTCTGGACACCCGCAAAACATTACGATATGTTGCGCTTAATCTGGTGTCCCTGAGGATTCAGGAGGAGCGAGTGCCCGGAATTGGCATCTCGGTCAAGCGGCTGTTCAGACTAGCCGCATTTTCCTGCCTGTTCGTATTCTTGCCGCTGTGTGCCCAGGAGTTGACGGGAAATCAGGACCAGAAGCAGTTGCCGCTGCAGGCAAATCCAAGCCCGGAAGCGGCGGATTTCGGCCTAAAACCGGGCGTTCATGACCTTCGCACTAATTTGATGTCCGGCGGCGCGCAAAGTTACATTTCTCCGCGTTCGCGCCCCGATTCCGCCACCTTCGAAAAGCAACTCTGGACTTCTTATCCCGGCACCATCCAGCGCATGGAATCGGCGTTCTACTGCAACGACACTCCCTTCGTGGACCAGGTGCGCCTTCCTCTTGCCACGTTCTGGCGCGGCCGCGTGAAGCTCGTTGGCTTCGAGAGCGACGTCACCACCGCCAATTTCGTGATGGGCCTTCCCGGTCAGGGAGCACTGCACAACCTCAGCGCGTTCGGCGGCAACGGTTTCCTTGCCATCCACACGCCACCATCCGATCAACTCGCGGGAATCCACATGACGATTTCGCTGCGCGGCAGCGAAGTGGAATCCGGCGATAACAGCGGCCTGCGCGGCATCGAGCATCTGGTTCACGCCGGCCGCGGATTCTTTCCTTTTTTCAGCGGGCGGTCCGATTCGTCCTCTGTGGCATCGCGCTAGTCCCTTCTCTTAGGATTATGATTTGCGCCGCCTTTCGCAGGCTGCACTTGCGAATCGTTATTATTCTTGCGATAGTGGCATTTACGATTACTTTCAATCAGAGGTGTCCGTGGCAAAAGCGTCAACTCCTGGGAAAGGCTCCCGGAAGTCCGTCCGGGACGGAAAGTCGGAATTCGGAAAGGATCGCCGCCGAAAACATCATCACTTCCTGGTCACCGTCAATTACGCCGACGGAGAAACCTTTGGCCGGGTTTACACCAACAAAGAAAAAGCCACCCGCTTCGCCGAACGCCAGCGCCGGTCACCCATTGTGAAGTCGGCCCGCGTCAGCCAGGTTTCCTGATTCGCGCGTTTCTTCTGAACTGTTTGGAGGCGTCTTGTCGAGCCGGGGAGAAGCGTGCTATAAAAGTTATAGTTTAAGCGGCCTTAGTATAGTGGTAGTACGGAACCTTGCCAAGGTTCAGGTGTCGGTTCGATTCCGATAGGCCGCTCCATAATTTCAGCTACTTACAGCGACTGCAGCTTCAGCGTGGAACCATAAAGGGCCAATTGCTGTATCTGCCGCTGGCTGAGTCGATCCAACCAACTTCAGACGCCTTTCAAGAGCGTTGCGAACGTTCTGCGGAAGGAATGCCATCCGAGACCCTTGCTGATGCCTACGCGCTTCGCAGCGGGCTCCACGTACCACCTTAACGGCTTTTCTAGATAGTACGCATGTTTGCCGTCCATAGCCGGGCTAGCAAACAACCAGTCACCCAGCTGCCGGTACTCTGCCTGTCTGCTCCAATCCTGCAGTGCGTTGAGCAGTGCGCCATCCTTGGCACGGGCTTCTGGGAAGCCTCTGTCTTCATGTCGCCAACATGCTGATGAACTTCTGCTCTGCTGATCCGGATTTCACCAGCGGCGAAGTCAATGTCAGACCACCAGGGCTTCACATACCCCTAATCCCGTGGTAGCGGTCATAAAGACCAACGCGCGCCGGGTGCTCAAGCTCTGCCAGCAACTTTTTCAGTTCATCCAGCTCCAGGACGTCGGGCAACTTCTCACGTTTCGAACTCTGGCGCACGAGCGTCATAGGATTCGTCGCAATCCACTCGTGGCGGCCGGCATGGGCAAAGATGACGTGCATGGTGTTTCTGATCTTCGCCTTTGTCGCGTTCACAATTGGCAGGCCGTGAAGCCAGCCTTCCACTTCCACTGTGCCCACCTGCTACAGTGCCGACTTCGCTGCAGCATCGAGTTGAAACAGGATTGCCGAGAGGCCATGTAAAAAGTATCCGGCCGCAAATTTTACCAAGCTGCAGTGGGAAGATAAGACTTCAGGTGTGAAGAGATTTCCAGTTCCGGTACCTACCCTGCGAAAGATGCCGCGAGATCCTAGCTTTTCACAAGATCAATCAACAAGAGCAGATAGCACGATTGAAGAGCCTCCCCCCATAAGGTGGCGCTCCGTCTGCAGTCCTATGAGCACCAGTCGAAAACCTCCAGGAGGGTTTAAGCATGAAGAAAGAACTGAAAGTCATTTTGTCCGCGATGGCAAGCCTGATTCTAGTGGCAGTGGTTTGCGCGATCCCCGTCACACTCCCCAATAGCACTGTCACGCACGAGCAGACAGCCGCGGCAACACAATCCGTTTCCGGCAAAATCGCATCCATTGAAAAGACCTCATTCACCCTGAATGTTGGACCGAGCCACACGATGTCCAACATGGGCCAACAGCTTCAGGATTCACCAAAGTCGATGACTTTCCAGATCGACAAGAATACGACGGTTGATGGCAAGCTGCAGGTCGGAGCGAGCGCGGATGTCACGTATCGCGAGGACGGCGGGAAGAACGTGGCGATCAGTGTGCGCGTTTCCTGACGGCTTGATTTCCAATTGATCCGATTTGAGCAGGGTTCGCAAAGTGAGTCCCACAAGGCGAACCCTCTTCTTTTTAGCTGGAAGTTCCTGTTTCGGCGGTTCGGGAAATACGCGGCCATACCTAGTTGTTGGGAGATAACTCGGCTTGAGCGGTGTCTCGCTGGTTGAGAGCGTAGACGGCGAGTTCGAGGCGCGTTGAGACTCCGAGCTTGTTGTAAATCCGGAAAAGATAGTTACGAACGGTGTGCTCGCTGAGGCGAAGCTCTTGCGAAATGTCTTTGTTAGAACGGCCTTCAGCAACAAGCGTAACCACGCTTAATTCGCGCTTCGTCAGCAATTGAACGCCTTTTGCATCAACGATCGCCGAGGGTGCGGCGCTGGCGAGCGCTTCCATGGCGAACTTAAGCTGCTGGCTGTTGGCCCAAATCTGGCCTTCGTGAACTTTTTGCACGCACCTGGCCAAGAGTTCGAAGGAATCGTCCCGGGAAAAAACACCGGAGGCACCAGAGCGAAAGGCTTCGACGACGAGGTTTCGTTCCGAAGAGTCGAGAAGCATGATTGATTTGGCCTGACGGAAATTGTCGTGAAGTTCCCTGGCAACGCGAAAGCCTCCAGAGGCGCCGTCCTTAAGTGAGCTGCTGATTACGCAAATATCCGGCCTGGTGTTCTCAAAAACGTCCAGGATTTCCGCGGATTCAACAATGGACGCCACAACGGAGATCTGAGGATAGCTTTGGAGTGCCGCTTCCATAAGCTGGCACCCCATTCGAGAATGCTCGGCAATGAGAAGCGAGATCGAAATACCCCTCTCGACGCATTCCTTCATGGTTCGCCCCCTGAGCAATTGGAATTGTGCGTAGCATTTGCTTTATTCGGGGCTGGACTTTAGTTCGACGCGACACGCGGGCGGCGAGAAAGCGGGAGGAAGTCAGCGTCGACTGGAGATGGGAGTTAAGCTCCCCCCTCTTGCGAGTGGATGGGAAAGGCTCTGTGAAAAAATGTCCAGGGCCGAGTGGCGTAAGTTCCATCTTTTCAAGCGTCCTTCCGATTCTGAGTCAACTGACCCAGGGTAGAGGTGCAACCGGCTTGCCATTCCCGGTCAATCCTTCAAGAAACCTTATGTACATTTGTCTCTATCATCTGTATTCGGATTGCTCTGCTCTGAGGATAAACCTGCCATCAGAATGTGAGCCCGATCTCTCTAAAGCCGACCGGGGATAGCTGTGTTCTGGGCGCGTGCACAAAGTGAGGACTTCGACCAGGAAGACAAGAAGCTCTAGGTGGGGGGAACAATCGGCATCTTGCGCCATCCTGTGGCTTGGAGGCAGCATGGCGACCGGAGCAGCCGGATGCAGAAGGACGAGTGGAGCGAAAAGGCGATGGAACAAACGACACAAGTCGTGGAGAGGAAGAGCATCACCGCGAGCCGGAGAAACCAGATTCGGTTTCCACTTCGAACACCCGTTGTTTACAGGTGGCAAGACGGCAGCGGATTGCAGCGGCATGCGAGAGGTTGGACACGGGATATCAGTGAGGCTGGCGCCTATGTGCTTTCGAAACGCTGCCCAATAAAGGGAGAATTTGTTGAGCTCACATTTAAGCTCCTGGGTTTTAGCGGCCAGCACGATTCCCGTGACAAGGAGCACCTGGCGATTGGCGGTGAAGTCGTTCGAGTGGACTTTGCAGAGATGGCCGGGGCGGCCGTGGGATTCGCAGTTCGAAGCAAAACGGCAGCGCCGAGCACGCAGAAAGTCGATCCACCCGAGCGGATCTGGATAGACAGACTGGCTTTGAGCGGGGTTTGTAACTAGCCCAGGAAGCTTTGTGCAGAAGGTGGAGCAGTGCAGTGGACGAGGATTGGATTTCCCCAGCAAATCCGAGTTCGAAGAGCAGATGGATCACTGGTAAGTATTTGAAATGTGATTCAAGGGGCGAAGCTCTATGCACATTCAGGAAGGCAACCGGAACGAGGTTGAGAAGAGCGTTCAATGGAGCGCGCTTCACACGCATTACCAGAGCGAACGGAAAGTGGAGGCGCTACTGAGCGCAAAGGGATTTGAGACTTTCCTGCCCACTTACGAGAGTATCAGGCGATGGAAAGACAGGACGAAAAAAATCTCCGAAGCCTTGTTTCCCGGATATTTATTTATCGCCGACGTCAGCGAACACCGGCTGCAAGTGGTAACGACGCCTGGCGTGTGCGCGATTGTGTGCGTTGCGGGGACTCCTGCGTCGATCCCCGGGCACGAAATTGAAGCGATTCGCAAATGTGTTTCGGATCCAGCGAAAGTGGCGCCACATCCCTTCCTTCGGGGAGGGGATTCGGTTCAAGTGCATAGCGGCCCGCTCGCTGGTGTCGCCGGAACTTTGGTCCGGATGAAAGATTCGTTCCGCCTAGTGGTGTCTGTGGAGATCTTGGGTAGAGCGGCGGCTGTGGAGATCGATGCCAACTGCGTGAGAAGGTCAAATTGGGGAAGACTGTCCAACACGGGGCAAGTGTCGGGCACGGGTAGCGCCGCCTGATTTTCATAGCTCTTTCAGTAGTCTTCCGGCGAGTGAATGCTCATGCCGACAATGGAATACGAAACCAAAGCAAGCGGCCAAGCTCAATTGCTCGAATATTTTGGGCTTCGCGACCAGCCATTCGGGGTGACTCCTGACCCCAGGTATCTCTATTTCAGCCCGTCGCATGCCGAGGCGTTTGCATCGATAATCTATGCCATCGAAGCAAAACGGGGATTCTCTGCCCTGATCGCGGAACCCGGAATGGGGAAGACGTCCCTGCTGTTTCACCTGCTGGACAAGATGCAGCATTCGGCGCGAACTGCTTTTCTCTTCCAACCGGATCCGGACCAACGTGGACTGCTGCGAAGCCTGCTTGCGGACCTGGGCATCAATACGGAACTGCAGAACGTTTCCCAGATGCATGAAGTGTTGAACGAGCTGCTGCTGATTGAATCACGAACCGGAAAACATTTTGTGCTGGTGATTGATGAGGCCCAGGATTTGGATGATTCCGTATTGGAATCGGTACGGTTGCTCTCCAATTTCGAAACTCCTCAGGCGAAACTCATGCACATTGTGCTTGCCGGTCAACCTGCCCTGGCAAACCGGCTGGCAAAACCGGAATTGAAACAACTCCGGCAGAGAATTGCGGCTTGGACGGGGCTCTTGCCGCTGAGCGCGGCTGAGTGTGCGGACTATATCGATCACCGGCTGAAAGTAGGCGGATACAGAGGTACAAATCTTTTCCCTGCCGCGAGTAAATCGTTGATCGCGTCCGCGAGCTGCGGTCTGCCGAGGAACATCAATCACATTTGCTTCGGCTGCCTCTCTTTGGGATTTGCCAACCAAGAGCAACAGATGAACACCGGCATAGTGCGGGAAGTGTTGCGCGACCAGGAATTCCATTTTAAGCGAGAAGAAAAAGTCGATTTGAAGAGTTCCGGTCGCGTGGCGGAGACTCCGTACCTGCCACCAATGCCGGCGCTACCCCCAGTCCGACATCCACGGCACATCGGAGGAGTCTTACTGGGACTGGTTGGAATCCCACTGCTGCTGGTATTCCTTGCGAGTCAATTCAAGACGGACTACCTTAACCCACAAATTTTGCGAACTAGGGACGATATCACCCAACAAAGTGGCGGCCTCAATCCTTACGCCGGAGCAGTGGTGGGGAATTTGCCTCTACCTACGCCGCCAAGCGTGGACCTAACTCCTCGAATGCCAGAGGCACATCAAGAACCTCCCGTCGCAGCAGTTCCACAACCCACGCCGCCGCACGTTCGCCGGGCAGCGGCAAAGGTTCGTCCCGCGCCACCCCAAGTCCCCGCAGCAAGACATTCTCCTCGGGTGGTGATAGCGCGAAAGCGGGAGACGCTTTTTCAGTTAGCGATGGATAACTATGGAAAAGCAAACTGGCAGATAGTCGGACAGATACGAGCAAAGAACCCCGGTATAAAAGATTCGTTCACTTACGTGGATCAAGGACAGCGAGTTGCCCTGCCCGATCTCGCTCCGCAATTTCCCTGGAAGAATGAATGACTCCTATTCCATTTCGAGTTCCCGGCCTTGAGTAAGGATGCTGAACGATGCGCAAGCAAATTATTTCCACTGCACTGTTCGTAATTACACTGACCGGCTTCCCGCAGTCCGTGCGATCGCAGGAACAACCGGCACAAATTAATAATTCGAAACAGACCCCGGTATCCGGGGCGGCCGCTTCAACAGAAATAAGTGGAGACCACCCGCAACTGCACCAGCGCAACCCTCGATACCGGATTGAATCCGGTGACATTCTCGAACTCTCTTTTCGCTATACGCCGGAGTTCGACCAGGAAGTCACCGTGCAACCTGACGGATTCGTGCAGCTGAAAGGGATACCGAACGATCTGCATATCCAAGGACTAACGGTGCCCGAAGTGATCGAAAGCCTTAAAAAGGCATACGTAAATGTGTTGAATGACCCAGTGATCAGCGTGGTGCTGCGGGATTTTGAAAAACCGTATTTCATCGCCGGAGGGCAGGTGGGTAAGCCGGGGAAATATGATCTCCGCGGGACGACATCGGCCACCCAGGCAATTGCAATCGCCGGAGGATTTTCAGAGTTCTCAAAAAGCTCGCAAGTCCTGCTCTTCCGCCATTACTCAGATGATCTCGTGGAGGTCAAGGTGCTTAATCTGAATCGAGTGCTGAAGGATAAGTCTTACAGGGAAGATTTGCAGTTGCAACCAGGGGACATGTTGTTCGTACCGAAGACGTTCATGGCCAAAATCGACCGGTTCCTGCCGCGAACCTCGCTCGGCACATATTTCAGCCCCGCAGTTTTATGAGTTCCAGGTAAGGAAGGAAGCCTTATGAGCAGGCACGAGATTATTCTGACCGATCGAGGAATCCGGGAGAATTCGGCCTTAACGACTCGAGACATGATCGAAGTCGGAGTTCGCCGGCGGGGAAGTTTCCTTTTCTGGTTTACGGTCGTTTTCCTGGGCGCTATCGCCGCAGCGATAGTAATGCCGAAGCGTTACGAATCGGAAACAAAAATACTGGTACATCGGGAACGCGCGGATCCGCTGGTGACAGCGCAGCAAACGGCAGCCATGGAGCAGAATTTGCCGAGCCTTACAGAAGAGGACATAAACTCCGAAGTTTCGATTCTGAGGAGCCAGGATTTATTGGAAAAGGTAGTGGTAACTTGCGGGCTGCAGCACATGAATGACGATTCGCTTCTCTACCACTGGTTCAAGCTCGGGACCTCTCCCGAGGCGGACGATGAACAACTTGCTATCCGAAAGGCCGCATGGAAACTTGGCAATGATCTTCGCATTGAACCCGTTAAGAAATCTTTCGTCATTTCTATCCGGTATTCGTCAACAAATCCGGAGGTGTCGGCAAAGGTTCTGAACACGCTGGGAAATCTTTACCTTGAAAAACACGCCGATGTGCACCGGCCCAAAGATGCCGTCGGCTTCTTCGATCAGGAGACGGAGCAGTACCGGAAGGTCATGGAGCAGGCACAGCAGCGGCTGGCGGAATTCAACCGCGCCTCTGGAATTGTAACCTCGCAAACGGAGAAGGACTCCGCCGTCCCGAAGCTCGCGGAATTTGAGTTGGACTGGCGACAGACGCAGGCGGCGATCCCCGGGGGCGAGGAACACGTGCGGTCACTGCAGGCCCTGTTGGATAAAACGCCCCAACGAATCACCACGCAATTGCACAACTCGGACAACGGTGCATTGATGCAACAGTTGAAGTCCTCTCTGGTCAGCCTGGAAGGCCAGCGGGTGGATTTACGAAATAAGTATGCGCCGGGCGACCGGATGGTGAAAGAAGTGGATACGCAGATCGAACAGGTGAAAGCGGCGATTGACGCACAGCAAAAGGCGCCGCTGAAAGAAGAGACTACGGATCAAAACCCGACTTACGAATTTCTGCGCCAGGAATTGGCGAAGGCGGAGGCAGATCTTGCGGCCATGAAGGCACGAGCGCGGTCGCAGGGAAACGTTGATCAGGCGTACCGCAAGACGCTGATGGAGCGGGATCAAAAACAACTGCAGCAGGAAGCGTTGATGCGGGACGCGAAAATAGCGGAAGACAATTATCTGCTCTATCTGAACAAGCGCGAGCAAGCGCATATTTCCGATGCCTTCGATAAGAACAGAATATTGAACGTCTCCATCGCGCAGCCGGCGACAATTGCTTTCCGTCCAACGAATCCCACGTGGCTGATTCTGCTGCTGGGCTGGCTGCTGGCTTGCCTCGCAAGCACTGGAGTCGTCCTTGCGCAGGAACAATTGAATCCAACGCTCAAGCGCCCCGAACAGATCGAGCGATATTTCGAAGTACCCATCCTGGCGGACGTTTCCAGGGAAAACAGCGAGACCAGCCATTTGTTTTCCCACTAATCCGCCTCAGAACGAAAAAGCGTATTCACTATGAGCAAGAACTTTGAATTGCTGCGACGGGCGGGCTGGGGTGAAGAATACCTGAACGGGATTCCCTCTCCTGTCTATAGCAAGGCGAGTCCGATTTCGCGCCGGCCATCCGCGGCACGCCCCAGTGGCCAGATTTCCGCACTGGTGCAAAAACTCTTTCAACGGTCTGGTGACCCGCAAATCCGCTGCGCTGTGTTCCTTGGTTGCACGGAAAGCAGCGGCGGAACTTCCGTTTGCGCACGGACGGCGTTGGCACTGGCGGGGCAAGTGGAGGACCGCGTCTGTGTGGTGGACGCGAAACTTGAGAATCCATCCCTGCACCGGTTTTTTGGACAGGACAACCTGATCGGACTGAGGGATGCGATAGCACATTCGCGACCTGGCGAAATTTTTATAAAGCAGGTGGAGGAGAGCAATCTTTGGTTTTTGCCTGCGGGAGCTCCGGAAAACAGGCGCGCCGGGGGCAGTCCACAGGGTGGCTTAACTTCCTGCCTGATCGAACTTCGATCTGATTTTCCCTACTTGTTGATCGATGCTCCGCCGCTTAGCCAGAAGAGTGAACTCTCGGCCCTGGCACAAGTGGCGGACGGAGCGGTACTGGTGGTCGGTGCATCGGGGGTGACGGCGGATATGGCGCTCAAGGGACGCTCGCGGCTTTTCAAATCGAAAATCCGACTGCTTGGAATGGTGCTGAATCAAGAGGAAACCTCGGTTCTGCGGAACCGGAGGAGCTGAAGAGCGCGAAAATGGCAGCGACGATTATTCCCGGAACAGAATCCAGGTCGCGGAATGCGGCGGCACAACGCGTTGCTACTGGCGCGGCGCCGTGGTCGCGAGTATTTCCCCAATCCCGCACGCAATGGTTGAACCTTGCGATCGAAGTGACGCTTGGGGGCGTCTCGTTTCTGCTGACGTTTTCCATACTTGCGTCGGGACATGAGTGGACGCTTTGGCCGTTAATTCCAATCCTCCTGCTCGTCGTCCCCATCCGAGCGTTCGGGCTGGTCGCGCTTGGGCCATTCAAGAGTTCTTTGCGCCATGCGGATGTGCATGAACTGCTGGAAATCGTGAAAGCGGTGACGCTCAGCAGCGTGATCATCGCGGGCGTCTTACCTCGAGCCGGGATTCTACGTTCCAATTTTTCACTGGCTTTTTTTGTATTGGATTGGGCCTTGCTGATCCTGCTGCTTGGCAGCTTCCATTTTGGAGCGCGGCTGTACCGAAGCGAATTATGGATCCGGCGGAAGACGGTAAAACAAGTGGCGATTGTGGGAGCAGGAGATGCTGGGATGACCCTCGTCCGGGAGCTAGTCTCGGATCCCACTTCGAAATGCCGGCCGGTGGCGATATTCGATGATGACCCGAAGACACATGGAACGACTATCTGTGGAGTACCGGTGGCAGGAAGTGTTAACGAATTGAGTTCGCTGCCTCGGGAGAAGCGCGTAGAGGAGGTATTGATCTGTATTCCGAGTGCGACCCAATCGGAGATGAGCAGGATTGTTTCAATCTGTTGCCGGGCAAACTTTCCGGTGCGCACGCTGCCGGCGCTGGCAGAAATTCTGGACGGGACGGTTTCTCCGCACGACCTTCGGTCGTTGCGGGTTGAGGATTTGCTGCAGCGGGAGGAGTTGCGCCCCGATCCGACGCAGATTGAAGAGGTAGTGAAGAACCAGGTGGTGCTGATCACAGGGGCGGGCGGAAGCATCGGTTCAGAGCTGTCGCGGCAAATTGCCCTCGGCTCACCGGAAGCGCTGCTGCTGCTCGACAAGACAGAAAACAGCCTTTTCTACATTCATCGGGAACTGCAAGAGCGGTTTCCAGCCTTGCGATTGAAACCGTTGCTGTGCGACGTGTCACGCCGGAATCATGTTGAGGAGATTATGCGGTTTGAAAGGCCAAGCGTAGTTTTTCATGCCGCCGCTTACAAGCACGTCGGATTACTGGAACTTCATCCCATGGAGGCCATCCGAAATAATGTTTTGGGTACTCGAAATGTCGCGGTTGCCGCGATGAAAAATGGCGTGAAGCGCTTCGTAAATATATCTACGGACAAAGCGGTCAATCCCGAAAATTACATGGGACTCTCCAAGAAACTCACGGAGCTTTGCATTCAAGAGCTATCCGGGGGAGAGGGTTCGACGAGATTCATGAATGTGAGATTCGGAAACGTCGCGGGAAGCACCGGGAGTGTGCTTCGTCTCTTTTGGGACCAGATCCAAAAAAGCGAGCCAATTCACGTCACCGACCCGCGAGCAACGCGATATTTCATGTCCATTCCCGAGGCAGTCCACCTGATCCTGCGAGCCGCACGCCAGGGCCGCGGCGGTGAGACGTTTGTGCTGGAGATGGGAGAGCCTATCAATATTTACGAACTGGCGAAAAGCATGAGCTTGTTGGCAGGTCTGACGCCTGGGAAGGAACTTCCAATTTACTTTGTCGGCTTACGGGAAGGCGAGAAGGTGACCGAAGAGCTTTGGGCAGATTGGGAAGTGCCAGTGCCAAGCTCGCAGAAGGGCGTTCTGATGATTCCCACGCATGACCCCCGTTCGGACGGAATCCTGTCGAGAATTGACAGCATGGAAGTGCTTCTTAATCGGGGGGATCGTCAAGCGCTTGACGAATCACTCGGCGAACTTTTCCCCCGGTTTATGGAGAAGAGGCATTCGGCCGTTCCGATTACCGGCAACGGTTCGGCGAAGAAAATGACCAAGTTTCCGGAGGCGCGCGTGAAGATTCCACTTTCAATGCCAGACATCGGTGAACGTGAAATTGAGATGGTGATGGATGTTTTGCAATCCGGGCGGCTAAGCCTGGGTCCGAAACTTCAGGAATTTGAGGGAAAATTCGCCAAGTATGTCGGAACAAAATATGCCGTTGCCACCAACAGCGGGACTTCGGCGTTGCATCTTTGCATTCGCGCGCTAGGCATCGGCCCTGGTGACGAGGTTATCACCACGCCATTCAGTTTCGTGGCTTCCACGAACTGCATTCTGTTTGAGAGGGCGATTCCCGCCTTTGTGGACATTGACCCGTCCACTCTGAATATCGACCCTGATCGCTTGCGGACTTTCCTGAGGGACAACTGTCTGAAGGATGCGCGGCAATGGGCCCTGATTGACAGGTCAAACGGCCGGACGGTAAAGGCCATTCTGCCAGTGCATGTGTTTGGAGTTCCGTGCGATATGGTTCCGATCCTTGCCCTGGCCCGCGAGTATGGACTCCACGTAATCGAAGATGCCTGCGAAGCGTTGGGTGCTGAATATTGCGGGCGGCGCGCGGGAACGTTTGGCGATGCGGCGACGTTCGCATTCTATCCCAACAAGCAGATCACCACAGGCGAAGGCGGGATGATCGTTACGAACGATGAGAACCTGGCAAAGCATTGTCGCAGCATGCGCAATCAGGGACGCGGAGAGGACCCATCCTGGCTGAGTCACGCGCGGTTGGGCTACAACTACCGGTTGAGCGAAATGCAATGTGCCCTGGGTATCGCGCAGCTCGAGCGGGTTACGGAACTCCTTGAAGCAAGGAAACGCGTGGCTGCTGCCTACAAAAAGGCTTTGGCTCGCATTCCACATCTGCTGCTTCCTTCGGAATTCGAGGACATGGAGCGAAGCTGGTTTGTTTACGTTGTGCAACTGGATCTGCCGGCGCCGAAAACTGTTCGCGACCGCGTGATGGCGAGGCTTCGAGAGCAGGGCGTGGAGTGCCAGGCATATTTTCCCGCGATCCACAAACAACCTCACGTCGCGGGAACTTCCAGATTGCCTGTCGGGCCGCTCCTTTGCGCGGAAGAAGCTGCCGACCGTTGCTTCGCCCTGCCTTTCTACCCGTCCCTCGGTGATTCGGAAATTGAACACGTCCGGAAAACTCTGAGCCGGGTTCTGGCGGAGGAGATCAAGGAGTTCTCGTCCGCAAACTCGGCGTTTGCGGCGTCCGCCGCTTCCGACTAGACGCGGGGCCAACGGCTACCACGCGAATTCAAAAGCAAAAAGGAAATAATTATGTGCAAACGGGTTGTTGGCGTTCATAACGGACACAATTCCTCTGCCGCTGTCGTGCAGGACGGCCTGCTGGCATTTGCGCTGCAGGAGGAACGTCTCACCCGGGTAAAGAATCAGGGCGGCCTGCCGAAGCTCACGTTGCAAAGGATCGCATCGGATTTTCCGGCAAAGGATCTCGCCAGTGAAGGGCTGCCCATGGCGTTCGGTGGGCGAAACTTGACGGCCTGCGACTGGCAGAGAGATGCGATCTTGAAAAGTTATGGGCAAAGGTCGAGTGGCCCCGTGGGGAGCCTGAAGCGGCTCGCGAGACGCAGCGCTTTTGTTTCGGATTCGATCAATCTGGTGAAATTTCACAATCTTGAAAATGAGTTGAAAACTGTTTTGCCGCGGGAACATCCGGATGCGCTTGGCTTCGATCATCATCTTTCTCACGCAGCCGCTGCGTATTTCGGGTGGGGAAAAATGGACGAAAAAGTGCTGATCCTGACGTGCGACGGCGCGGGAGACTGCGCCTGCGCTTCGGTGAGCATCGGCGAACACGGAACGCTGAAGACCATTGCCCGCACCGAAGAAAGCCATTCCGTAGGCGCATTCTTCGGGAAAATTACGTATCTCCTAGGAATGGTGCCGATGGAGCACGAGTACAAGGTGATGGGACTTGCGCCTTACGCCGAAAATGCCCGCGAAGCGCGAAGTCTGGCCGACGAATTCAGCCAGATGTTTGAGTTTGATCCGCAGAATCCCATGATCTGGCGGCGAAAGAACGGAAGCCCGGCAATGCAGTTTGCAGCCGACTATCTGGCGGATCACATTCATCGGAGGAGATTCGATCACGTTGCTGCGGGTGCGCAACTCTTTGTCGAGCAGTTTTTGGCGCGTTGGGTTGAAAACTGCGTGCGCCTGACTGGAATTCCGAGAGTCGCCCTCAGCGGCGGAGTTTTCATGAACGTGAAGGCGAACAAAAGAATTCTGGAACTGCCCGAGGTGGAGGAACTTTTTGTGTTTCCTTCCTGCGGAGACGAAACAAATTCCATCGGCGCAGCGTGGTTGCGGTATCACCAGATGTATAAGCAGATTCCTCAGCCGTTGGAACATCTATATCTGGGGACGGGATGCACGGAAAGGGAAGTGGAGAGTGCGATCGGAAAGTATGAATTTACGAGCACTGTTTTTATCGAGGAACAGCTCGACATTGAACGCCACGTGGCGGAGTTGTTGGCCGCCAACAAGATTGTCGCTCGGTTCAAGGGCCGCTGCGAATTCGGGGCCCGCGCGCTCGGAAATCGCTCGATTCTTGCAAATGCTTCGGATACCCAGGCAGTGCGAACAATCAATTCCATGATCAAATGCCGGGATTTCTGGATGCCATTTGCACCGTCGGTGCTTGCGGAACGCAGCGGGGATTACTTTCGAAAACCAAAACCGATGCCCGCACCTCACATGATCATGACTTTTGATACACGCGAGGAGAAGCGGACCGCCATCCCAGCGGCGATACACCCCCAGGATTTTACCGGGCGTCCACAGGAAGTGTTTGAATCGACGAATGCCTCTTACTACCACCTGATCAAGTATTTTGAAGAATTAACTGGCGAAGGTCTGATCCTGAACACATCGTTCAATCTCCATGGCGAGCCTGTGGTTTGCACGGCGGAGGATGCATTGAGGGTCTTCGATATTTCGGGGCTTGAGTATCTTGCCCTTGAAAACATGTTGTTGAAGAAAGTATGAGTTTGGGCTTCAAACGCCGCCCGCATTGAGACTCACGTATTTTCGATGTGTTTGCCGAAACAAATTAACCTACCGGCTCGAAAAATTAGTTTCAGGCTGAACTGTGTCTGAACTTTCAAAAACGGAAATCCTGATTCCCGGTTCGCCGGCGCCTCTCCCTGCAGAGAGCGGGGCAATCCTTCGAATCCTGGGGCGAAATACGTTCTGGCTCTGGTTGGATCTGGGCGCGCTGCGGATTGGGACAATGCTGGCGGGCCTGTTTCTGATCCGCTACTTCGGGCCGACGAATTTTGGTGTTTACAGCACAGCGCTGGCGGCTGGTTGGATCGGCAACTGCGTGGTTGATCTCGGACTGACGCGGTATGCAGCGCGCGCGGTGGCAGCGTCCGTGGGGGAGACTCGCCCCATCATCGCTCTCAGCGTAATTAGCACCGCGATTTCGGTGACCCTGGAGGTTCTCGCACTTCTTCTAGCGCTGCGCTTTGGCAACTGGCAACTGGCATGCTTTGCCGCTGGGTTTGTGCTGTGCAATTTTGAAGGCACGGCCAGCTTGTGCTCCAGCGTTCTGACGGCGGAGTTGCGCTCCCGGGCGATCTTGCCCGGGTCTGTGTTGGGCGCTGCCGGCTTAATAAGCCTGACGATTGCGGTGATCTCGCTGCATCTCGCCGTGCTGACGATGCTAACGGCGCTGTGCTTCAAGTCGTTGTTGGTCGTGAGCCTTCGCTTATGGCAATTGCGGGAGCACTGGCCGAATCGCCAGGATTTTCGCCCGGGAGTTCTGATGCGCACGGTTCGTAATGCGCTTCCTTACTTTTCCTACAATCTTACGCAAGTTGGGTACGGCAAAATTGCCATCCTGTGCTTCGGCTTGGTTGCACCCAAGGAGCAGGTGGGCTGGTTCGCCGCCGCCTTTGTAATTTCGGATGTGATTCCACAGTGGAGTTATGCATCGAGCGGCGCCCTTCTGCCGGTGTGGACCAGGCTGTTTGAAAACGGACGATGGGAGGAGATGGTCGCCCTGCGGCAGCGGCTTCTGGATATTCTTCTGTTTGCATCGATTCCGGTTTGGATTTCGCTGTCGGTTTTTGCCCCGGAAATTTGCGCGTTGCTGGGTCCGCGTTATGTTCCGAGCGCGCCGGTGCTAAGGATCGTGGCCTGCCGCTCGGTGCTGGCGGTATTGGACGGATTTCTGGGACATGGATTTTTGGTTTCGGTAAATCGGATGAAAGAGCGACAGGCAGCGCTTTCCGTTTCTTTCGTCCTGCTGGCTGTTCTAAGCACTGTGCTTGGATACATGTGGGGAGCCGAGGGAGTCGCGATAGGCTTATTCGTTTCCGACGCAGTGCTCATCTCTCAGTATCTCCGCATTATTTCGCGAATCGGGATGCCCCTTGAGTGGACGCCTGTTGTGCCTGGCTTTTTTGCAGGGGTAATCATGGTTGCCAGCGCTCTCGCTATCCCCCAAGGCTTCCAGCCGATCCTGAAACTTTCCGTGATTCTGTTTTTGTACCTTGCCACCTTGGCTCTTCTTTCGAAGGACAGGCTGGTGAACGCGGGAAGAACTCTGCAGGAGTGTATCCGCTGAAGCTCGAATCCATGCACGTGCAATTGCAACGACCGTGGCCACAAGTTATGCCGCTTCTCCGCGCAGTTCTGCTCATCCTGCTGTTCGTTGGCGGGTTTGCGATGGTGTTTGTGGCCGACCTTGCGGACAGAGTCGAGAATCACGGGTTGCAAGTCCTCTCGGGAATAGGTCCATTGAAGGCGGTCTTGCTGCTGATAGGTGGGCTGGCGGTTTGTTATCTGCTCGTGCGTCACGCCGAAGTCACGCTGGCCATCTTCTTCCTGATCGGGCTGATCAAAGGGGATGAGAGGTTGGCGTCAATGCCAGTGGATCTTACCGTGGCGGTTGGCGGCATGGTGTTGCTGAGCGTCTGCGCACGATTGATTACGGGCAAAAGCGAATTGGCTCTACCCCGCGAATACTTACTTTACCTGCCGCTGCTTGCGATGATGATTGTCAGCCTGACTTACACACCAGACTTAGCCGGCGGGGTGGATAAGACACTCCGGTTCTTGTGCCTGACCTGCATCGGGATCGTATCTCCCTTTGTTCTTTTTGACTCGGTTGGAAAGCTGAAGAATTTTCTGCTAGCCATGGTGCTCGGTGGCCTGGCGATAGCCGTCAATTCGCTGGCGATGCTGGGGGGATCAGACCGCCTGGTTTCGCCAAGCGGATTAAACACGGAACTCGGGGCGGCTTCGGCCATCGCCATGATCGTTATTTGGAACCTATGGTTCCCCGACTGGCCGTTTATCAAGCGCGCGATTTTCTATCCCGTGCTGGGCGTGTTGGGCGTGGCGCTGATCGGATCCGGCGGGAGATTCGCGAACGTTTCCGCGATCCTGTGCCTGATTCTGGGGACTTTCCTTTGCCGGAAATTGTTCGTTGATGCGGGCGTCATTGGAGGATTGGGCTTGCTCTTACTGCCGTTGATCTGGATTCCGCAGGCCTCGTTTGATTACTTGAGTTCGCTTGCGCAGCCCCACCAGGCTATGGGGACGCGCAACGATTTGATGGCGCTGGGCGTGAAAATGTTTTCGGAGCACCCGTTTTTTGGGGTAGGAATCCAGGGTTTTCGGTTTCTCTCACCCAATCCGATTACCTACAACTATCCACACAATCTGATTTTGGAATTGGGTTCGGAATTAGGCCTGCTTGCCGCTGCTTCTTTTCTTGCGATTGCGATTTGCGCGTTTCTGGAAATCTGGAAACAGCTGCGAAATCCGGACGATTCCAGCAATTCGCCCGTAGTTACGGTGTTTCTGCTGCTTATCTTCGTTTTCCTGGATGCGATGGTATCTGGCGATATCAACGATCTTCGATTCATGTGGTTCGTCTTCGGGCTTCCTTATGTACTCAGAAACTTTCGAGCGTCCAGAACAGTCGTGGTCTTGAATAGAGCTGCGCCAGAACCAGCGTTCGCGGCGGGATATTCAGCCCAGCCCGGAGACTGAGGCGCCAGTTCACTTTCACGGAGTAACCACTCCTTATGGCTTCCACAGCACGTCAGACCTCCTTTGAAACAATTCCGCAGTCCGCCAAACCAGTTCGACCGGCGGATTACGAAATGCTTAGGAATGTAGTCGTGTGCCACCTGAGCCCCGTGGAAAGCCGGCGTGACGAAAGAGCTTTCTCGCGTGAGGCACTACCCGCGCTTGATTATGGTTTGCGCCCGCGCATCCTGGGGCCGCACTCATGCAATGATCGGCTCCAGGGTGTGGAATTTGTTTCTCTTCCGAAAAGCCGCGGACGGGCACTCCGAATTCTTCTTGCTTCCCGATTTCTTCGGAGTGCGCTCAAGCAGAATGCTGACATTTACCACGTGCATAGCCCGGAATTGATTCCCGTTGGACTGATGCTGAAGCTGATCTTCGGAAAGAATGTGGTCTACGACACGCGGGAGGATTTTCCCGCCATGATGCTGACCAAAGCGTACTTGCCGCCCCGATGGAGAAAACTGACAAGCCGTATCGTGGCAGGCGTAGAAGCCCTTTCTGCGCGTATTCTGGACGGCTTTGTTACTGCTGACTCGGGAACTCTGCGGCCTCATGCCAAAAAAGGAAAAAGCCGGAAATTGGTCTTCTATAACTTTCCAAACTTGCGGTATTTTCCGGAACCGCGAATGGTTGAGAAGAAGTTTGATCTGGTCTATCGAGGTGGGCTCTCGGAGAGAGCCGGTACATTTGATTTGCTAAAAGCTGTGCGTTTGCTGAAGGAACGTGGGACGCCGGTTCGCCTGCTGATGTTCGGGTACGCCGATAATAAGCAAACGGAACAAATGGTGCACGACGCGGTGTTGAGCATGGGAATCGAAAAACTGGTCACCTTAAAAGGGGTCATCCCTCACGATGATATGGCCACTACCCTGTGCCAGGCTCGCATCGCAGTCTGCCCGCTGCAACGCATACCAAAGTTCCTGAACAATATTCCCGTGAAGGTTTTCGAGTCGTGGGCTTGCGGCTTGCCGGTTATCGCAACCGACCTTCCTCCCATACGACCGTTCTTCCGAGCCACACCTTACGGAGCGCTCGTAAGACCGGGGGATGCCTATGCGCTGGCAAACGCGGTTGCCAGGATGCTCAAGTCACCCCAACTGGTTGCGGAATATGGATGTCGGGCGCGCCGCGCCGTCGTTGAAAGGTACAACAGCGACCTGGAAATTCGAAAACTACTTTCTTTTTACAAGGAAGTTTTGACATGTCAACAGGCACATTAGCCGGACGCCCATCGGACGGGGGCGAAAATGCCCTGTTCCCGTTGGCCGAGCAATCCGGTCATTCAGCGAAGAAAAAAAGATTAATTGTAAACGCGGATGATCTTGGCCTGAGCCGGGGAATCACGGACGGAATTCTGTTCAGCCACCAACAAGGCATAGTTACGAGTGCCTCGTATATGGTCAACCAGCCGGCTAGCGAATATGCGGCTGAGCGATTGCGCGAATTTCCGGCGCTCGATGTGGGCATACATTTAAACCTTTGCCAGGGGAAGCCTGTTTTGCCGCCCAGCGCCGTGCCCACGCTCGTGGATTCTGACGGCTGCTTTTTAGCACCGTCGCGAATGGCGCGAAGGCTTACCCTTTGGCAGGCGTCACCGAAGGAGATCCACACCGAGTTTTGCGCCCAGATTGACCGGATGTTGTCGTCCGGGCTCACCCCCTCCCACGCCGATTCCCATCACCGTTTTCATTTTTATCCAGCGGCAG
>Ga0210400_10001198_pt1 | contig 26099 bp, 20 predicted proteins | sample IncBWH26MmetaG_FD_155456 | JGI IMG/M metagenome (GOLD analysis project Ga0210400, IMG submission 155456) | Forest soil microbial communities from Barre Woods Harvard Forest LTER site, Petersham, Massachusetts, United States - Inc-BW-H-26-M | ecosystem: Environmental > Terrestrial > Soil >...
CGGATTTTCGCGGCGATTGGGACGCCTTGAATGTGGTTCTCGACGCGCGTCCCGAAATTCTGAACCACAACACCGAGACCGTTCCGCGGCTCTATCGCCAGGTGCGCAAAGGCGCGCTTTATGAGCGATCATTAGAGCTGCTTCGGCGGTCGAAAGAAGCGCATCCCGAAGTGCCCACAAAGACCGGTCTCATGCTGGGACTCGGCGAGGAAAAAGACGAAGTTCTCTCCACCCTCCAGGATCTCGCCGCGCAGGGCACTGATATTCTTACGCTCGGCCAATACTTGCAGCCGACACGTGAGCATCTGCCCATCGTGCGCTACGTGCACCCTGACGAATTTGCGGAATTCAAGATCCTCGGCGAAGCCATGGGCTTCAAGCACGTCGAAGCCGGGCCGCTGGTGCGCTCTTCCTACCACGCCTTCGAACAAACTGAATCCGCACTCCGCTAGGGTGCGCGATTCTGCCCGTCATCTTGATCAGCGAAAAAAACGGCAAATCCAGGGGGAACCCGGGCGGAACTAAGGCTTCATGCGGGGCCCGAGGAGAACCAGCACGAGACCAACGACCACTGCCGCCGCGGAGGCTGCCAGCGGTATTTGCACCACCTTATCCTGCATGACAGTCGCTTGGAACGGCCCAATCTTGGCTACTTCTTCGTGACTTTGATAGGTGAAGTTCGGGTGGGCCAGGCATACAGCTCCCGCAAGGACGAGAATAACGCCAAGGACAATTACGATGCGCTTCATGGGCGCTACCTTACCACGAATCGCGGCGACGGCGTCGCACGCGGGGACACCCCCGCACTCAACTTGGGTATAGGTCGTTCCGCGGTTGGAGGTCTAAATTAAGAACGGCTGGCGGCCGCGGCTGCCGCGGCTTTCTTGGCGGCCTTGGCAGCAGTGGAGGCCTTGCGGCGCCGCTTGGTCTTCGGGGGCGTTGCAGGAGCTTCGCCGATGAGCTCAGCGGTCATGATACTGGTGACAAACAACTTGAGACCGTGATCGTCGAAATCGACCGAAGTCCGCTCCATGTCGGAGGCGGTTACAATTCCCAGGCCGTATACCTGATGCTTGATAGTTTGCCCTTCCTGCATTACTTGCACAACGCCCTCCTTGGCCACGCTCTTTGCTGTTGTCTATCTTTCTTTTTCGAAACTCGAAGTGGACTGTCAGGCTCCGCCGGATCGTCCGAATCGCGTACTACGAGGCGGTAACGTTCTCTGCCTGAAGGCCTTTCGGGCCTTTCTTGACTTCAAATTCAACCGCTTGCCCTTCGTTCAGCGATTTGTAGCCATCGCCCTGAATTGCGGAGAAGTGCACGAATACATCTTCCCCTGTCTGGCGTTGGATGAATCCAAAGCCCTTCGAAGCATTGAACCACTTCACCGTTCCTCGCTCTTTCACTTACAAGACCTCAATGATTAGGATTGCTTTGCTCCACTTGGTCTATCATTCTCGGTGGGTGCCAGGAACCCCACTTTTCCCGGTGCGGCAACCTCCCCGAAAACAGAAAAAGACCGCAAAGTCAGTTCTTGCAGCCCCAGAACGCATCATCACGCGAACCAAGCGCAACAAATGCAGTGTAAGAATACCACAGGAGCCCCATTTTGTACAGGATTTGGGCGGGCAGCGGCGGCCCCTTTACTCCCGTAAGTAATTGATATTAATTGACTTACCATGTGTGCGTGGCGGGTTTTCCTCGGGGATAAAGCGGGGCAGCCGTGTCTCAGTCCAAAGGCTCGGAGTGGAGGCTCAATTGCTCTCCTCCAGTCGCCTTCTTCTCCCAGTACTTCTTCACCCAGGCTTCCCAGCTTTTCCCAGCCGCAGCGTCACGGCCAGTAAAAGCAAGTGCCGCAATGTCGGCATAGGCGATTTTTTTCCGGTCGTTTGTGTCTTTTAGAAGAACCCGTGCGAAGGAAGTCTCCAAGCTGGGTCCTGCCACACGGTCAAACAAATACCCTTCGATCTTGCCGCCGTTTTTCAGGGTTAGCGTCACATCCCCGCGGTAGTCAAACGCCTTCTCCAGCGCGATTCGCAATTCTTCCTCTGAAGCAAGCTCCGGAACCCAGCCTTGCACGCTCTCCCGATGCCTGCCCGGCGCTACTTCCAGCTCGTCCGGATTCAGCGGCGATCCTTCTGTGTGGCTGGGACGATCGGCGTGGCGAGGACCCGTCAAGCGCGCGTCTCCTCCATCTGGGTTTTGCCGGAGTTGATTTGTACGAGCGGGTTGTAAGAATGAACCGGTTGGACGGGTTCGTTCAAGAGCAGGAGCGCGTCAGCGTCTTCATACGCCGCGGATAAGCTGGCCTTGACGGTCGCCCACAATCCGCGCAGTCCGCTGAACGTGTAATCCACGGCCGACGCTTCGTAGCCGCTGTGAACCATGCAGTTCGCGCACTTCGGATTGCCGGACTCCGTGCCGTAATTCTCCCACTCGGTCGTTTCGAGCAGCTCCCGGAACGTATCCGCGTACCCGTCCTGCAGGAGATAGCAGGGTTTCTGCCAGCCGAAAATATTGTAAGTCGGCATCCCCCAGGCAGTGCAGGCGTAATTCTGTTTGCCCATCAGGAATTCCAGGAACAGTGGCGACTGGTTGAATTGCCAGCTTTTCTTTCGATTCGACAGAATGGCGCGGAAAAGCCTGCGCGTGCGGGCGCGGCCGAGGAAGTGCTTCTGGTCCGGCGCTTTCTCGTAGGAATAGCCGGGAGAGAGCATCATGCCCTCGACGCCAATCTCCATCATTTCGTCAAAAAACGCTCGGACGCTCTTGGGATCCGCGCCATCGAAAAGCGTGGTGTTTGTGGTCACGCGGAAACCGCGTTTCAGCGCTTCTTTAATCCCTTCGAGCGCCAAGTCGTACCCGCCCTCGCGGCAAACAGAAAAATCGTGATGCTCGCGCTGGCCATCCATGTGCACGGAAAATGTCAAATATTTGCTCGGCTTGAAGAGGTCCAGCTTTTCCTTCAGCAGAAGCGCGTTGGTGCACAGGTAAATGTATTTCTTGCGCGCTACCAGGCCTTCGACAATCTTGTCGATCTGCGAATGCATTAGCGGTTCACCGCCGGGGATCGACACCATCGGCGTGCCGCACTCATCCACCGCCCGGAAGCACTCTTTAGGCGACAACTCCGTCTTCAAAATGTGCGCCGGGTATTGAATCTTTCCGCAGCCCGCGCACGCCAAGTTACAGCGGAACAGCGGCTCGAGCATCAGCACAAACGGATACCGTTTGCGCCCCCGGAGCTTTTGCTTCAGGACGTACGTTGCGACCGTCCACGCTTGTGAAATAGGTACCGGCATCTTCCCCGCTTAAGTGCTCGCTTGGATGAAAGACGCGGAAGGGTAGTCGAGCAGCCCCTCAGAGCCTCTTTTGCTTATCTGGAACAACAAGCCTTTATTGTACCCGAGATTGCCTGAATTCTGCTCGCATGCTTTGCTGAGATGCAACAACATGTTCCAGAGTGGCACCGGAGTTGCTTCCCTTTCGCACGGGCTTCCCTCTGCGTCAACAGGTTGCCTGACAAGCACTGAAGTTCGCGCCGCGTCTTCGGGCGTAGAATAAAACCAGTTCAGGGGCGGCAGAAGCCCTTGCACCAATGTCCCGAGAAAACCTCAACTCCCTCTTCGTCGAATTCGAGCGCTATGCGCGGGATATCGCCATCGTGCAGCGCCGCGGATACCGTCGCGAAGCCTGGACCTACCGGCAACTCGCTGATTCTGCTGCCGCTTGCGCCCTTGAGCTGAAAGAGCGCGGCGTCCGCATCGATGACCGCGTTCTTCTCTGGGGCCCGAACAGCGCCGCATGGATGGCTGCTTTTTGGGGCTGCCTGCTGCGCGGCGCCGTTGCCGTGCCCATGGACGACATGGCCACCTCCGACTTTGCCGCACGCGTCGCGGCCGACGCTCGAGTCAAATTGATCTTTGCGTCGCGCGGGAAGCCGGTGCTCGATTCCGCAACTCCCGTCATCGTCCTGGAGGATTTCGCCGACACTGTGAAACGTCCCCACGTCCACGCCACCCAGCATGCCCCCGGCGAAACTCGCTTTCCTCTCTGGCAAACGCTCGCCGATGAGCCGATTACGCGCAAGCACGTCGCGCAAATCCTCTTCACCTCGGGCACCACATCCGAGCCGCGTGGCGTCGTCCTTACCCACGGCAATTTTCTCGCGAATCTCGAGCCGCTTGAGCGAGGCATCGATCCGTACCGCAAGCACGAGCGCTGGCTGCATCCTTTGCGATTTGTCTCGCTCGTCCCCTTGAGCCACGTTTTCGGTCAATTTATGGCCTTATTCGTTTCGCCGCTGCTCGGGGTGGCAATCGTTTTTGAACCCTCCGCCAATCCCACAGAAATCACTCGCACCATAAAACGTGAGCGAGCCACAGCGCTCATCGCCGTACCCCGCATGTTGGATCTCTTGCGCGCCGGGATAGACCGCAACGCCGAAATGCGTGGTCTTCACCAATGGTTTACGCAAACTTTCGACGAAGCAAAGGGGAGGAAGTTTCTTCACCGTGCCTGGCGCTTCCGCCGAATCCATCGCCAGTTCGGCTGGAAGTTCTGGGCGTTTATTTCCGGCGGCGCGGCTCTTTCCGGGGCGACCGAGGAATTCTTCAAGCGCCTGGGTTACGCGGTGGTGCAGGGTTACGGCATGACGGAGACGGCCTCCCTCATCAGCCTGAATCACCCTTTTCGCGCAAGTGAGGGCTCCGTCGGGAAAATTCTGCCGGGCCGTGAGTTTCGGCTCGCCGAAGACGGCGAAATTCTCGTCCGCGGAGAAAACGTCGCTCCGGGTTATTGGGAAAAAGGGGCACTCCGGCAAGGAGTGCCAGGAGGATCGCCCCGGCAAGGGGCGTTGGAGAACGACGACTGGCTGCGCACCGGCGACCTCGGCGAACTCGACGCTGAAGGCAATCTCCGCTTTCGCGGGCGCAAGAAAAACGTCATCGTCACGCCCTCGGGCCTCAACGTCTATCCCGAAGACTTGGAAGCGGCTCTTCGCAAGCAGCCGGGCGTGCGAGATTGCGCCGTCGTGCCGCTCGAACGCGGCGGAAACGCCGAGCCCTACGCGGTGCTCCTAGCTATGGGCGCCGCTAAAGAAACAGCCGCTGCGGCAGTCGAGAAAGCCAATGCCTCGTTAGCCGAGTACCAGCGCATCGCCCACTGGATAATTTGGCCCGAACCGGATTTCCCTCGAACGGCCACAGGAAAGCCGCGCCTGAACGTCATCGCCGCCCGCGCCGCTGAACTTCTGGGCGGTGCGGCCGCTCCGCAAGCGCGCAAAAGTGCGCTGGATGATTTTCTGGCGAAATTCGCCATGCCAAGTTCCGCGGACAATCACCTCGAACGTGAATTGAATCTGACTTCGCTCGACCGCGTCGAGCTTATGAGCGCACTCGAGCAGCGATTTCAAGTCGAGCTGAACGAATCGTCTTTCGCAAACGCCCGCACCGTCAACGACATCGAGCAGCTTCTTCAGCAACCCTCGGCGAAGCGCAGCGAATACGTTTACCCGCGTTGGGCGCAACGCGCGCCCGCGCGCTCGTTCCGGCTTGCGGTTTACTACACGCTGGTCTGGCCGGCCACGCAAATTCTCGCGCACCCGAAAATCATCGGCAGGGAAAATCTGCGAGGCGTGCGCGGCCCTGCGCTGGTCGTTTCGAATCACATCACCCGCCGCGCCGATATCGGCCTGATTCTTGCCGCGCTTCCCCCACGCATCCGTCATCGTCTGGCCACCGCAATGGGCGGCGAATCGGTTGAAAAAATGCGGCACCCTCCTCGCGAGTGGTTTTTCGCAAAACGCTGGGCATACCAGCTCGGCTACGGGCTCGTCACCGCCCTCTTCAACGTTTTCCCGCTCCCGCAATTCTCCGGCTTCCGCGAAAGTTTCCGCTTCGCCGGCGAAAGCGCCGACCGGGGCTACAGCCTGCTGGTCTTTCCGGAAGGTGAAGTCAACAATTCCGAAGACGGGCGTATGGCTGCTTTTCGAAGCGGAATCGGCCTTCTCTATGAAAACCTGCGACTTCCCATCGTCCCCATGCGGCTCGACGGCGTCTGGCAGATGAAGCGTGAACACCGCCGCCTCGCACATTTCGGTGAAGTCATCATTCGTATCGGCGCTCCCGTCACTTTCCCGCCCGCCACCCCGCCCGAAGAAATCGCGCGCCGCCTTGAATCCGTTGTCCAAAGTCTGTAGGGGGGATCCGCCGCGGCGGCTTGCGCCTTTATCGCGGAAGCGTCATGTTTCCGTTTTCTCAGAGTGTGCCCCCACCTCTTTCCGCATGAAAATCGTCGCTTGCGGATTTTCGTTATACCGTGCGCAACGTTTGTATCCTTGCGTTTCATAAAAACGGATGGCTGCCTCCATGTTGTCCGCCGTGTCCAGATACACCCATCGATAGCCGGCATTCCTGGCGTAGCTCTGAAGCGCGTCGTGCAGTGCCGCTGCGATTCCTCGGCCGCGATAGTCGGGCTGGACGTACAAACGCTTCACCTCGCCACTTTCCGCGAACTGCCGCATCGCGCGAAGCGCGATACACCCGATGACCCTTTCTTTGACCCAAGCCAGCCAGATTCCCGCTCCTTCTTCGAAATACAATCGCGCAAACTCCTCACGCGTATCGCGAGCCACCACGCTCATGGCTTCATAGTATTCCTTAACGATGGCGTACGCGGTGTCAATCTCGCTCGGCATCGCACGTCGTATTTCGAAATCACGCATTTCCGGTTGCAAGGCACTCGCGGCAACAGTTTTGTCACGAATACCCCCTGTCGACAGCACCATTTTGGCTAGAATCTTCCATCGCGGCCGACAATTTGGCCTCGAAAACCTCCTTTTGCGATTTGTGGCAAAATAGACATTTGTAGAGCACCAGCCATGGCGCACCGAACAACCCTCGAAGCCGATCGCCCCGGGAAACCCGCCAAGGCGGCGAACAAGTCCGCCGCGGGTCGCGAGGATCGTGAGCGTATATTCGAAGCCTTTCGTCGCTGGGGCTATTACGAAGCCACGCTCGACCCGCTCGGCTTTTTCGCGCCGCTGAAGCGCGCCGAACTTGCGGGATTCTCCGGAGAAGCCGCCGAAGAGGCTCGCCGCATCTACTGCGGCAACATCGGCGCCGAGTTCATGCACTTGCCCGAACCCGAGCGCCGCCAATGGATCGCTGATCGCCTCGAGGGTCCCCCTCTTGAGGTAGACCAGAAAAAAATTCTTGAGCGCCTGATCCGCGCCGACTTGTTCGAACAAGTTCTCCAGGCGCGCTACCTGGGCACCAAGCGCTTTTCTCTCGAGGGCGTTACCGCGCTCATCCCGCTGCTCGACGCCATTCTCGACACCGCCGGCGAGCGGGGAGCGATCGAATCCGTCATGGCCATGAGCCATCGCGGCCGCTTGAACGTCATGGTTCATGCCGCGTGCAAGACGCCGCACGAAGTTGTCGCCGGATTCGAAGACGTCGATCCGCGCAGCGTCCTGGGCGCGGGCGACGTGAAATATCACATCGGCGCGACCGGTACGTATGTCACCACCACCGGCAAGGAAATTGGCATCCACCTGGTTTCGAATCCCAGCCATCTCGAGGCCGTCGATCCGGTAGCCATGGGGCGCGCGCGTGCCAAGGTAACGCGCTATGCCGCAGGCGATCTAAACGCCTTGCGCACCACGGAACAAACCAACAAAGTTGTGCCAATCGTGATGCATGGCGACGCTGCGTTCGCCGGCCAGGGCATCTGGGCGGAAACGCTCAATCTTGCCGACCTTAAGGCCTACACCGTCGGCGGCACCATTCACATCATCGTGAACAACCTCATCGGCTTCACGACGCGGCCCGTGCAGGAGCACTCCTCGCGATTCGCTTCCGATCTTGCCAAACGCCAGTCGGTTCCTATTTTTCACGTTAACGGTGAAGACCCCGATGCAGTGGTGCGCATCGGTCGCCTCGCCACGGAATATCGTGCGCAATTCGGCGGCGAGGTCGTCGTGGACATCATCGGGTACCGCCGCCACGGCCACAGCGAGGTGGACGATCCCACCATCACTCAGCCGCTCCTTTATGAGCGCATCAAGAATCATCCCCCGCTGTGGAAGATCTATGCGCAACTTACCGGAATCGACGCGACCGGCATCGCTGAATCCATCCGCAAAGAATACGAAGAGGAACAAAGCAAGGCGCGCCAGATCAAAAAAATCCCGCACCTGCGCACCCTGCCGGACTATTGGTCGCCTTACCATCACGGCCGTTACCAGGCTTCTTACGAAGTCGATACGGGCTTGTCGACAGAGAAGCTGGGCGAAATCACCGATGGCCTCGTTCGCACACCGTCCGGTTTTCACGTCCATCCCAAAATCGTAAAGCTGCTCGAGCAGCGCTCAGAAATGGGCCATGGCAAGCGCGCCGTCGATTATGGCTTCGCGGAGCCGCTGGCCTTCGGCTCGCTGCTGCTCGAAGGCCATCCCGTTCGCCTCACTGGGCAGGACACGGAGCGCGGTACGTTCAGCCAACGCCACGCCGTGCTCGTGGACACGCAGACGGAGGAAGAGTACTTGCCGCTCGCGCATCTCGCCCCGAATCAGGCCTTCTGCGAGATTCACAACTCTCCGCTCTCTGAAGCCGGGTGCCTCGGTTTCGAATACGGTTTCAGCCGCGACTTTCCCGAAGCGCTTGTCTTGTGGGAGGCGCAATTCGGAGACTTCGCCAACGGCGCGCAGGTTATCATCGACCAGTTCATCAGCGCCGGCGAAGATAAATGGAACTTGCCTTCGGGCGTCGTGATGCTCCTGCCGCACGGATACGAAGGTCAGGGTCCCGAGCATTCGAGCGCGCGTCTTGAGCGCTTCATGCAACTCGCCGCCGAAGACAACATGCAGATTTGTCAGCCTTCGACGGCGGCGCAGTACTTCCATTTGCTGCGGCGCCAGGCCAAGCGGCCGTGGCGCAAACCGCTCATCGTCTTTACCCCGAAGAGCATGTTGCGTCATCCCGACGCCAGCTCCGCTATCGAAGAATTTGCGCGGCCTCGTTTTCTTCCCCTCGTCCCGGATTCTGAAATCCAGGACGCCAGGCGCATCCTGATCGCCAGCGGCAAAGTCGGCCACGAGTTGCGCGCCGAACGCCGCCGCCGTAAGGATACGAGCACCGCCATCTTTTTCCTGGACCAGCTCTATCCTTTCCCGCGAACTGAAATTGCCGCAGCCATCGCGGCGCATCCCCGGACGCGCGAGATTATCTGGGTGCAGGAAGAGCCCGCGAACATGGGCGCGCTTTTTTACGTCCTGCCGCGGCTCGAGCGCCTGGGGCAGGCCGCCGACCTGCAGGTCCGCTCGGTCAAGCGCTCGGCCAGCGCCAGCCCCGCCACCGGCTCCCCAAAGGCCCACGACCTCGAACAAAAAACTCTGCTGAACCTCCCTTTCACCACCACCAGTGGCGAGTAACAATCGCCGCTCGCGACCAGAGGCCTCTTCGGCGTTAACCTTCCATTCACATAGGCTTAACTTCCTGGTCACCACGCGCTGCCCCAGGGCTGCCAGAATGAGCCGTGTTGCGCCAAGGCCCGACTAATCAAAATCTTCCCAACGCCTTCCGCAATTCGCCGCTGTACGGTACACTGCCGCCAAGCCGGCGAGCGGAATTCACGGTTTGCATGAAACGTATCCTGATCATTGAAGACGACCGCGATATCGTCGAATTGGTTCGATACAACCTCGCCAACGAGGGTTTTCAGGTCAGCGCCGCCTATGACGGCAGCGTCGGCCTGAATACCATCAAGAAGACTCCTCCGGATCTCCTCCTTCTCGATCTCATGCTGCCGAAACTTTCCGGGCTCGACATCTGCCGGGAAGTTCGCCGCGATGAATCGCTGAATCGCTTGCCCATCCTGATGCTGACCGCGCGCGGCGAAGAAGCCGACCGCGTTGTGGGCCTCGAGATGGGGGCCGATGATTACGTCACCAAGCCGTTCAGTCCCCGCGAGCTGCTCGCGCGGGTGAAGGCTCTGCTTCGCCGCTCCGAGCCCCCTTCGGACTCGCCGCGGGTCATTGAGGTTGGAAAACTTGCGATCGATCCGGCGTCCTATCGCGTGAGTCATTCCGGCAAACCCGTTCCGCTCAGCACGCTCGAATTCCGGCTGCTCTATTACCTTGCTTCGCGCCCCAACCGCGTTTTTACGCGGGACCAGCTTCTCGATGCCGTCTGGGGCACCGACCGCTTCGTTACCCCGCGCAGTGTTGACGTGTACGTCCGCCGCCTGCGCGAGAAGATCGAAAGCGATCCGGAAAATCCCGTTCACCTAAGAACCGTTCGGGGCGCGGGGTATTTGTTCGAAACTCGTGCGGCCTAACCTTTTCTGGAAACTCGCTCTCACCTTCCTCGCGCTGCTGCTCAGCGTGCTGGTCGCTGTGGATTTTTTCGCGGAACGTTCGCTGCGCACCGATTACGAGCGCACGGGTTTCAATCAGCTCATCGCCATCGCGCGTATCGCGCAGGCTCGTCCGCCGCAATTCTCCTCGCTTCCTGTCTCTTCTCCCGAAAACATTGCCGCATTGCGTTTGTGGGTCGCGCCGATTGCCGCGAGCGGTGTGCGCGTCACGGTCATCGCCCACGACGGCCAGGTGCTTGCCGATTCTCAGTCCGACACGAGCACCATGGAAAATCACGCCGGACGTCCGGAAATTCGCGAGGCCTTCGCCAACGGAGACGGCCGTTCAATTCGTCACAGTGTCACGATCCATCGCGATCTGCTCTATTACACCGTTCGTCAGGATCTTCCTCCGGGTCCCCCCTTCGTTCTCTGCTTTGCTCTTCCGGTCGAAACCGTGGATGAAGTGTTGAGTTCCTTTCGCCGCAGCCTGTGGCTTGCCTCCCTCGTCATCCTGCTGCTCGCGAGCGGAGCGGCTTTGCTAATTTCGCGCAGTTTCTCGGACCGCGTCGAGCGCTTGCGCGAGTTCTCCCGCCGCGTTGCTGAAGGTGATTTTCACCCCTTGCCCGCGGACCGTTCGGGTGACGCCTTGGAGGCGCTGGCCGTTTCGCTCAATCAAACCGCGGCCCGGCTCGACCGCACCATTCGCACGCTCACCGATGAGCGCAATCTCTCTTCCGCGATTCTTGGAAGCATGGTGGAAGGCGTTGGCGTCGTGAACGGCTCCGAGCGCCTGCTCTTCGCGAATCAGGGTTTCGCGGAAATCCTCGAGCTAGACGTGCCGCCGAAGCCGGGCAGCGCGCTCCTCGAAGTGGTGCGGCAAACCGAGCTGATCGAGGCGGTGCGCAAAGTGCTAGCCGGCGAGCCGCGGCTGGAAACGGAAATCACCACCGGCACGCTGCGCCAGCGTTTTTTCGCTGCCACGGTCGCGGCCGTGCGCGCCGCCGAAACTTCGGGTGCGGTGATCGTGCTGCACGACGTGACCGAGCTTCGAAAACTCGAGCGCGTTCGCCGTGATATTGTGGCCAACGTTTCCCACGAGTTCAAGACACCCCTCACCGCCATTCAAGGCTTTGCCGAAACGCTGCTGGCCGGCGCCGTTGATGATCCGCAAAACCGCGGGCGCTTTCTCGGCATTATCCTCGAGCATTCCCGGCGCCTGGCGCGGCTGACCGACGACCTCCTTAAGCTTTCCAAGATGGATGCAGACCGCCTGGAAATCGAGATCCGCCGGCTCGGTGTTGCACAGCTCATGGAAAGTTGTTTGGAGACCGCGCAGCGCCGCGCCGCCGAAAAGGACATTCGCATCTCCGTCAACTATCCCCAGCAAATTCCGGATATCGCGGGCGACCGCCGCTTGCTCACCGAAGTGCTGCAGAATCTCCTCGATAACGCCACGCAATACACCGCGCCCGGGGGCCAGATCATGGTCAGCGTGGAACCCAACGCCAACGAAGTGGTCATCAGTGTCGCGGACACCGGAATCGGCATCCCCCAGGCCGATCAGCCGCGTATCTTCGAACGATTTTACCGCGTGGACGTCGCTCGCTCGCGGGAAGTCGGCGGCACGGGTCTCGGCCTCTCCATCGCCAAACACCTGGTCGAGATCCACGGCGGGCGAATCTGGGTTGATAGCGAAGTCGGACAGGGTTCGCAATTCCATTTTACCGTCCCGATCTTCGACGCCGAGCGCGCGGCACCGAAATCCAACGCGAATAGCAGCGGCAGCCTTCTTTGAGGCTGTCGTGCCAGTTCTTCTCGAGCGGTCCGGCTTGTGTCCACATATTCATCCGCGGGTAAAGACTTTGTAACCAAGCTCCCGGCAAAATTGTGCTCAAGAGCGAAGGTGCGTTGCGTAATCCTTCGCTCAGGATGGAGCCTTATGGCCAGCGCCGCACCGCTGAGTGAAGCTGTTCTGTACGACACCCTGGTGAACTATCTCGTCTCGATGGCGCGCACCGTCGAAGGGGCCATGAACCGCTCCCTGGATGCACTTGTGGGCCTCGAAAATCCCCGCACCGGCACGCTCCCGGGCGAAGTATTTCTGCTCGAGCCGCGCATCAACGAAATGGAGATCGTCATCGACGAGCACTCCATCCGGCTGCTGCGGCGCTGCTCGTATTCCGATGACGAACTCCGCCTCATCGTTGCGTCGCTGAAGATCACCAATGACCTCGAGCGCATCGGCGACCTCGCCGTCAACCTGGCCGAGCGGGTAGTATCCCTCCGCGAAATGCAGGGCGCCGAGCTGCCAGAGGAATTGGGTCCCATGGCCGCCGCCGTGCGCGCGATGGTCAGCAAAAGCCTGGGGGCGCTGATCTTCCGCAACGTCGAAATGGCTTCCCAGGTGCTCGAAAGCGACGACGTTGTCGACCACTACCGCGACTCCATTTTCGAGAAGCTGCTTGGGCGCATGACCCAGCAGGCCGACCTGGTCAGCCCCGGCCTCCAGTTCATCCTCGCTACCCGCCACTTGGAACGCATCGCCGACCACGCCACAAATATCGCCGAGGACATCATCTTCTGGGTCCGCGGCCTGGATGTGCGCCACGGCCGGTGCCTGGCACTGCAACCGGAACCGGGAGACGCCCCCGAGACTTCAAACCAGGATTCACAGGTTACGGAGAATTCACACAGCCTTCATGCGGACGTGACGCCGCCGTGTGATGCTCCTCCCGTTTAGACTTCTACACCCCAAGTCCTACCTGGGGATCGGCGCACCCCTGGCTCCGGTCCCCTTCTCCCTCCTCCATGAGATGATTTCGCAAAAACCACGCGCAAGCTTCGTTCTTCTCGACGAGATGGCCTCGTTGCCACGGCTGAAGTCTGGGCAAAATGAAAAGGGCAGCTCGGCGAAGAGCTGCCCTTTTTGCGTCCTGCGAACGGGACGCGTTCATTGTGGGACCGCTTCTACGGAATATAGTAGCGCAAGGACGTCATAATCACGTTGTCGATGGCTTTCGGAACGAGGCTGACGGCGGTGTTGTTGTTGCCCGACCAGCCGATTCTGTCGAAGTAAGAATACTGAATCCCCCAGCGCAAGCCACCCTTCGGCCCCTGGTAGAACTTGTGCCAGAAGCCGAGGGTTCCTTCGTAGATGACACGAGTGTCCCCGGCGCAGGTGCCACCGGCGGATGGTGTGAGTTGATTGGATGGCGGATTCTCCGTGCTGCAACCGGTGTTATTGGCGAAAGGCGAGCCGTATCCACCGATCTGGTTCAGCTTGAACGAGGTCGTGGTTGTGGCGGGAACCCCCAGTCCGGTTATAGCCGAATTGGTGATGATGCTGATGCTGTTGTAGCCCTTGTACGCCGCGCGCCACGCGTACTCGGCACCGAAGTAAGCATAGAGATCGAGTTTCGGGTTTGGATGGTATTCGAGTTCGCCAATGCCATGGGCCGTGCGGATCAAGGCTTCGGTGCCATCGGGGCGGAAAGTCAAGTCGGACAGCTGCGCCGAGCCGTAACGGCCGATGCCGTCACCGGCGAGGCCTTTGAGACCGAAGTCCAACTTTTTCGCGAACAACGGCAGGCGCATGCTGGCGCCGCCACCGCCGCCTACTTGTGAGCTGTCAAATGCACCGAGGGCGCTCGGCTTCACGGAGGTATCCACGGGGCAAGCAAGCGTCACGAGCTTTGCGGGAACAGGAGGCACGGTATCTTTTGCGTTCGTGCCAACTACGCCGCAAGGATAAACCCGGTTGCGGAACGTGCTAATGATGCCGAACACTTCGTAGTGGCCGTAGCCTGGATCGGCGGTCGCCTTGACGATGAAGTCAGGCGCTTTGTTAACGGTGTTGCCGCCAGTGCCTGATCCCAAAGGGTCAACGAAGTTAAGCAAGCCGGCGCCAGTGCCCGGAGCTTGGAGGAAGGTGTTTCCGCTCGTGGTAACCGCAGCAGTCGAAAGGTTGGTTGTGGTGGCGAGAGAGAACCCGCGCCCGCCGATGGTCGCCTGTGGTCCTTCTATGGAAAAGCCGAAAGCGTACTTGCCGCCAAAGTCTTTGACAACGCGGAAACCGTATTGCCGCGCCCAGGTAAACCCGACGTTATACTGCGAATCGATGGTTAGGGGAATAACTTCCTGACGGTTCTGGATCCCCTTTCTGTTCTCGGTCGCTAGTGACCACTGCTGACCGCCCGTGAAGCTCCATCCGTTGTCGAACGCGGCTTGGGCAAAAATAATGCGCTGGCGAAGCACGTAGCTGTTGCTCTGGCGATTGTTGGAAGTGACCCCGGTGCCGAGCCAGTCCGCCTCCCAGTAGCCCGTGAGCTTGACATTGTCGATTTTGCTCTCCGCGAGCAGGCTTACGCGGCTCTGACGAGCGGTGAAGTTATTCTCCGACACTTTGGTAAGCGCATTTCCAGGATACGGGATGCTGAAGTTAGTGTTGATGTCGGAACTCGTCGCGCGCGTACGCGAGGCCGTTTCCGCCGCTACGAAGCCGCCGGGCGTGATGGTGATGCCCTTGTAGCGGATGGCAACTGGGCCTTCTTCCGGTTTTGTTTGCTGTGCTGGCTCGGCGGCGTTGCTACCAAGCGCACCGTTGCTGACCTTCAAGTTGCTCACCGTCGTATTGAGCGCAGCCTCGGTGCTCTTTATTTCGGCGGTCGCGTTGACCGCTTCGGTGGCCTTGGAACTGGCTTCCGCCGCGCGGGCATTTGCGGCTGCCGCGGTTTCGCGCGTTTCGTCAATCTGCCGATCGCGCTTGGCCAGCTCTTCTTTCAGCAACTGGAGCTCTTCCTGTTGCGCCCGCAGAGCCTGGCGAAGTTCTTCCAGTTCAGCGGCGATGGCAGAATCCGTCTTCTCTGCCCTCTTTGCGTCGTTGGCCTTAACGGGTTGGGCGGGTTGAGGAACTGAGTCTTTTGGTGTATCAGCCAGCGCCGTTCCGGAAATCAGAAACAGCGATAGAGCGAGTACAGCTAGTTTTTTCATTTTTTCTCTCTTAAATAGAAGAATTCAAAACCCTGCCAGAGATTGCGTAAAACACCCCAGGCAGAAGGTAACGACCGCATCTTACGTTAACGTGAAATGAATGTGAATATCCTGTAACAAAAGCGGAGTGCTCTTCGGATGTTATTGATTCGTAGCTATTTAGCAACTTACCCAGAGTTTTTAGAAACACTCGAATCCGAGTACCCGGGCATGGAATCTCCCATAAACGCTGCTGGCAATCGATTCACCAACTCGAAGTAGCCGACTCACAGCGGCGTCTCGCAAACTACCACTGCACTCTGCGCGAAGGGCTTCACTTCGGCGTTGCCATGGTAAAGGCAAGCACAATCTGAGTCAGGTGATATTGATATTTGGCGTCGGAGTCCGCGATATCGGCCTCGGTTTTTCCAAGTTCGGCCTGGCTCAACTCAACGATGGAACCGAGACCCAGGCTGTAGCGCTGTTGACCAAGGCTCAGGGCAAGATTGGCTTGCTCGAGCATTTGCTGGGTGACGGCCAAGCGCAGATAGGCGCGGTTGGTGTCCTGCCAGGCGATTCGCACATCGCGCGCCACATTGTTTCGCAGGTCCAGCAATTTCTGGCGATTGACTTCGGTCTGCAAATCAGCGGCCTTGACGCGCGCGTTGAAGAGAAACCCATTAAAGACAGGGATATTCACATTGACGCCCACCGCCCCATACCAGCTCGTGAGGATGCGGTCGTCACGCACGGGAGTTACACCGGCGACGCCGAGCGCGCTGATGCTCGGCCGCCAGAGGTCGTGTTCCGCGCTGGCATTCTTCGTCGCCGATTGCACCTGGAACTGAAGAGCGGCGATTTCCGGCCGCTGCTGCCAGGCCTGAAGGATCAAAGGCTGCACATCTGGAGCCGGCGGCGCGATAGCCTGGGCTTCCTCGGTTAGTTCGAGATTCCGTTCATCCGGATAGCCCAATACGGCGGAAAGACCCGCCAGCGAAGCTTGGTAATTGTTCTCCGCTTCGAGCAGCAATAATTTGGCGCGCGCCAGATCGACTTGGGCAAAGCTGAGATCCAAATCCGACTTTAGCTTTGCACTCGTCAATGCTTGCACGCGATCGACGAGCGCCTGCCGTGCGCCGACCGTGCTCTGCGCCACCACCATAAGGGCTTTCGTTTCCAGGGTGCTGTAAAACGACTGATCGACAGCCAGGACGATGTCGGCTCTGGTGGCCGCGGCGTTCTGGTCTTCCGCCTTGGCTTGCAATTCCGAACCGGCAACCAAGTTGGCGGTGCGGCCAAAGTCCGTGATCAACTGCGAAAGCGTGGCGCCACCCGCAGCGCGCTGAAATACGGCGGGGTTGTTGAGGAAACCGGCCGTGACACGGGTGTTGTTTTCGGTAGTGACACCGGTCAGATTCAGGCTTGCGGTCGGCAGGAGAGCCGAGCGCGTCTCGCGGACGTGCTGCCAAGCTTCCAGTGCGCGCAACTTGCCGATGGTAATTTGCGGGTTGTTCTTAAGCGCGATGGCTTCGGCTTGCGCCAGCGTCAAGGGCGCGCCCGTTTGCGCCTGTGCGGGGCTCGCCGCGGAGTTACCCGGCATTTGCGCGTTGGCAGGCGAGCACCATAACAGATAACACAAAGTGACTGCGAAAAAGAAACGCATCACGCGTGGGCCTCCTCTGGAGTTTGTGCTTCCGTGCGATGCACGATCAGATACGCTGCGGGAACCAAATAGACTGTCACGACAACCGACACAAGCAGACCGCCGATGATCGCGCGCGCTAGGGGTGCGTACTGCTCGCTGCCGGCTTCCGCCCCGATGGCCATCGGAATCAGTCCGAGAACCGTGGCGAGAGAGGTCATCAAGATCGGACGCAATCGTAAACGGGAAGCGATCGAGACAGCTTCCTTGATTGGTTTGCCGTCTTGATGCATGTGACGCGCGAACTCCACGATCAAAATGCTGTTCGAAACCACGATACCCACCATCATCACCACACCCATCAGGGACATCACGTTGAGAGTGGTACCTGTCGCCAGCAGGAGAAGAAGCACCCCTGCAACTCCGGGAGGAATCGCCAGCAGGATGATGAAGGGATCGAGCCAAGACGCGAACTGGGCCACCAGTACCAGATACACGAGCACGACGGAAAGAATGAGGCCGATGCCGAAGCTCTTGAACGACGCACGCATGCCCTGCACGGATCCCCGCAGGTTGACGCGAACACCCTCGGGGAGCGTCGTTTTCTTGATGATGTCCTCGATCTGTCCGGTAATGCTGCTGATATCTTCACTCTTTGACGATACGTAGACGTCGACAACACGAAACAACTGGTAATGATCTACTTCGGTCGGCGACGCAATGGTTTTGACGTTTACTACCGTATCGAGAAATGTGGGCTGCGTGCTCTTTACGCCGCGCAACGGAATCTGCTTGAGGTCGCTCAAGGTCTTAACCGTGTCTTCGGGATATTGGACGGTCAGCAGATAAGGATTCCCGCTCTTCGGATCGATCCAATAATTCGGGGCGATCATGCCGTTGGAAGTCAGCGCCGTAATGACGTTATCGACGATTTCCTTCTGGGAAAGACCGAGCAGGCCTGCTTTTTCGCGGTCGACATCGAGTTCCAGGGCGGGATAATCGATGTCCTGCGGGATGAGGGCATCGCTCACTCCGCGGAGTTCGCGAGCGGACGCCGCGATTTTCGCCGCCGTGACGTACACCTCGTTGAGGTTGTTGCCGCTGACTTGCACGTCGATGGGCGCGGGCAACCCCAAGTTGATCACCGCGTCGACGAGCCCTCCCGATTGGAAATAAGTACTGAGCTGGGGAAGTCTCCGGCCCAATTGTTCGCGCACGCGCCGCATATACTCGTAACTTCCGACCTTGTGACCCTCCTTGAGGCTGACCTGCACAAACGCGGTGTGGGGCGCGGAGTTCGGTGTATAGATGGCAGAAAAATCCGTGGTTATGCCGACATTCGAGACGACAATTTGCAACTCCTTCGGCGGCACCACCTCATGGATGATGTCCTCGACCTGTTTGACGTAGTTTTCCGTGTACTCGACGCGCGTGCCCGAGGGCGCTTTCAGGTTGATGACGAACTGGCCGGCATCCGTGCGCGGGAAAAAGGAAACACCGAGAAACGGATACAGCGATAAACAGAGCAGTGAAACTCCCACGAGGCCGACCAGCGTTGCGACCGGTTTCAATAGTGCGGTGCTCAGTGTGCGGTCATATTTGCCGAGCATCTTCTCGAAATAAAAATTAAATTTCTTGGCTATCACGCCGAACCGCGCCGCGATGCTGCCTTCGGCTACTGCTTCGTCCGCTTGATGTTTCTTGATGAGCTTGGCGCAAAACAGCGGCACTACCGTCATGGCCACGAAATAAGACGCGAACAGCGACAGGATCACCGCCGTAGCCAAGGCCACGAACAAAAAGCGGCTCACGCCGTAAAGAAACACCACGGGGAAAAACACTATGGAGGTTGTGAGTGTGGCGGCCAGTACCGCAAGCGCGACCTCTTGTCCGCCTTTTTCCGCCGCTGCTTCGGGGGACTCACCCATCTCAAGGTGTCGAAAAATGTTTTCGAGCACGATCACCGAGTTGTCGATCAAACGGGAAAACGCCAAAGCCAGTCCCCCGAGCACCATGGTGTTTACGGTGCCGCCGCCCGCGCCGATTGCCAGAAAAGCTGCAAGCGCTGACAGCGGAATGGAAAGAAATACCGCCGCGGTGGCGCGCATACTTCCCAGAAATAGAAGAATCATCAAGCCCGTCAGCACCAGTCCGATGGCGCCTTCGTGGAGGAGGTTGTTGATGGCCGTCTTGACGAAGAGCGACTGGTCGAAAACCACGCGCGTCTTGAGCTGCTTTGGAATGTCCACGAGGTTTTGCAGTGCTTTGGTGATCCCATCCACGACGGCAATCGTGTTGGTGTCGCCGCCCTGCTTGAGAATTGGCAAATATACTGAAGGCTGGCCGTCGACCCGCACGATGTTGGTCTGAATGGCGTTAGCGTCCACAGCTTTGCCGACGTCGCCCACCAGAACGGACGACTGCCCGAACGATTTCAGGGGCATGCTGTTAATGGCCCTCGCAGTGGGAGCCTGGCTGTTCGAATAGAGGTTGTAATCGAACGGGCCGATCTTCACGTCACCCGCGGGAATAATCAGGTTGTCTTCGTTTACCTGTCGGACCACGTCCATCGGGCTGAGCTGGTGCGCCTGGAGCTTCAAGGGGTCGACATACACCATGATCTGGCGGTAGCGGCCTCCAAAAGGTTGCGGAACCGAAGCACCGGGCACGTTGGCGATCTGATTTCGAACGTTGTATTGCCCCAGATCGTGCAGCTCCGTTTCGTTGAGGCCCTGGCCTTTCAGCGTTATCAGGCAGACCGGCAAGCTGGAGGCGTCGAATTTCAATACCACGGGAGGAAGAGTTCCGGGCGGCAGGCGGCGTAGATCGGCCATGGCCAGGTTGGACACGGTGCTGAGGTCCGCGTCGGCGTTGGTGCCCGGCTGAAAGTAGATTTTGATCAGGCTGATGCCAGGGAGCGAGCGGGACTCGATGTGATCCACGCCGCTTGCCAGTGTGAACCAGCGTTCGAACGGATTCGTGATGTTCGTTTCAATCTGCTGTGGCGGCATTCCGGAATAAAAGGTCGCGATCACCACCACCGGAATGTTGATCGGAGGAAAAAGATCGACGGGCATGCGCGCCAGCGTGACCGTGCCCACGATGGCGATGACCAGGCAAGCGACGATGATGAAATAGGGATACTTGATCGAGAATCCAGACATCAGTTTTCACTCCCTGTTTTCACGTCGGCGCTCCCCATCTCTTTCGGCTGGACCTTCTGGCCGGTGTGGAATTCGCTGCGGTTGCCGATGATGACGCGATCCCCGTCGCGCAAGCCGGAGAGCACCTCGGCGTGCTTCTCATCCTCGAGTCCCAGCCGCACGTGGCGTTCTTCGACGGTATTTTGCGCATTGACCGCCATCACTGTGGCGTCATCCCCATTGCGGCTTACCGCTTCGAGCGGAATGGTCAGAGCATTTTTCTTCCCGCGCAGCGACAAATGTGTCTCGGTATACATTCCGGGCATCAGACTGCCATCGCGATTTGCAACGTCGACTTGCGTGTCCATCGTTCGCGTTTCCAGGTTGAGCGAGTCCGCAAACCGTGAAACTTTTCCCTCGAAGTCCCGCTTGAGGGCCTGCACGCGAACTTTTACAGGGTCACCCAGATGGATTTGCCCAGCGACCGACTCTGGGATCGGCAGTACCAACCGCAATACCGAAATCTGCGCCAAACGCACCACAGGAATCGCCTGCGTGCTGGACGACGTGCCGGCGGCCACCAGCGCGCCCGTATCCGCGTAACGGTTCGTTACGACGCCTGCGAACGGCGCCACAATGCGCGTGTAATCGGAGAGGGCGGCGTACTGCCTGTGATTGGACTGCGCCACCTCGAACTGCTGCTTTGCCGCCGAAAGCGCCGCCTCCGCGCTGGCTACCTGCGCTTCGGCTTCGAGATCCTTCGCTTGCGTATCGTCCACTTCCTGCTGCGCCACCAGCCCCGCGCGGGAGTCCGCCGCCTGTTTGAGCCGCGCGTACGCGGAATGCGCCGCCGAATGCGTCGATTGGGCCCTCTGTAAGTCGCCCTGCGCCCGGCGAATCTGCTCCCGCGCCGCGCCGACCGCCGCATCCGCACCTGCAAGTTGCGCAGCAAGCTCGGGAACCTCGAGCACTGCAATCGTTTGGCCCTGCTTCACGTGATCGCCAACATCGACGGAGATCGACCGGATATACCCTGCGATCTTGGCGTGCACATCCACGTCCTGGAACGGCTTGAACTCCCCCGCAATCGTCAGTCTGTTGCCCAAATCCCGCCGTTCCGCTCGCGCTACTGCCGCCGTCAGCTCGCCTGCCCCGGGTGCTGGATGATTAGGGTCATCCGCCTCGGTGGGTGTCCGGCCGATCCAGTGCCAAGCTAAGAGCGCGCCAGCGAGAAGAAGCGCGCCCGCGACCCATATTTTTTTTGAATTCATGCGTTTGCCTTAGGCAGCGTGTCTATCAGGAGCAACTTGTCTCCTCCGCGGTCAGACACCTGCAGAATTTTTTGGACTGGCCCAAATATTTTTCCGCTGCCATTCAGGACCGGCAGGGGAATCTCAAACTTCTTTGCTGGCTGCGAATGGGATCAGGATGCGGGCGGTGGACGAAACCACAAGCTTGCGCTTAGAAACTGCTGAGGAGGGGAGACCCTTTCCAAGAATAAGCTGGGAGCCAATTCCGCGGGACCGGGCAGCGCATGCGGTGATTCCGCCGCCGCGCTTACCGGGACTTTGATCTTGCTCCCTTCGTCGCCAACTTTGAATTGTTGCAGCTCCGACGCTCCCACGGTCGCCCGGTTCCTTGCCGGGTGACGCAGGTTCAGCTCGCCGAAGCAATTAGGTGTCGCGAGGAAGGGGTTGTAGAGGAATAAAGCCGCGAGCAGCAGGCACAAACACCCGCGAGCAATGGACAACCCGCGAGTATTCGGGTCTTGGACAGGTCTAGGCATCTCGGACTCAGCTACCACGATAGTGAGGTGAGCGGCTCCGGTCAAGGGGATGCCCGGGCTGATGTTCACCGATTCGATCGGATTGGGCATTCCTCGAACAAAAGCTCCTCCTTGTTTCCACCCAAGCCTCCTCGACGCGGCTTTTCACTCAAGCCTCGCCTCCTTCCGTAACTTGATGCAAATCAAGGAGTAAGCTCAAGGGCGGTCTCCCTTTGGCCCGAATTGCATCAAACTCTGAATCGTTTGTAACAATCCTGTAACACTCAACAGGCACACTTCCACTCTAGGCCAAAAACAAATCTAGGTTGCGGAGAATAAGGAATGAAGCGAATCGCAAGTCTACTTCTTCTGGCTGTCTTGGTGTTGGCAGGCGCGGGTTGGGCGGACAGTGCGTTGTCCCTTAATGGCGCGGGTGCTACCTTTCCTTTCCCGATGTACTCGAAGTGGTTTGACGAGTACCACAAGAAAAACGCCAATCTTCAGATTAATTATCAGTCCATCGGTTCCGGCGGCGGAATCAAGCAAGTGACCGAGGGCACGGTGGACTTCGGTGCTACCGACGGTCCGATGAACGACGATCAACTTAAGGCTTTCCAGGATAAGCACGGGTTCGGCATTCTGCATTTTCCTACGGTGATGGGCGCCGTCGTCCCAACCTACAATATTTCTGGAGTCGACGCGACGCTGAATTTCACTCCCGAAGCACTGGCGGGAATATTCCTCGGCAAAATCACAAAGTGGAATGACCCGGCCATTACCGACGCAAACAAAGGTGTTAAGCTTCCCGGGGAGGACATTGTCGTCGTGCACCGCGCGGACGGCAGCGGCACAACTTACTGTTGGACCGACTATCTTTCCAAGGTCAGCGAAGAATGGAAAAATAAAGTCGGCAAAGGCACTTCGGTCAACTGGCCAGTGGGCCTGGGCGGCAAGGGAAATGAGGGCGTCACCGGCACGGTCAAGAACACCCCGAACTCCATCGGTTATGTGGAACTCATCTATGCCGAATCCAATAAAATACCTTATGGGAGCGTGAAGAACTCCGCGGGCGCATTCGTCAAGGCGTCACTGGCCGCGGTAAGTGCTGCTGCCGCTGGCGCTGCCAAAGACATGCCAGAGGACTTCCGCGTTTCCATCACCAATGCCCCAGGCAAGACCTCTTATCCTATCTCCACTTTCACCTGGCTATTGATTCCAGAGAAATTCTCCGATGCGGCTAAGCGCGACGCCATCAAGGGTTTCCTCCAGTGGGCGCTGGGCGAAGGGCAGAACTATGCCGAGGCTTTGTCTTACTCGCGGCTCCCCAAGGAAGTCGTGGCCAAGGAAACGAAGGCTATCGCCAAAGTCCAGTAAGGTTGACCAAACAGAGTGGCAACAACGACTACTACCGTACCGAGCGCGGGCCCTGTCGCGGGCTCGCGCTCCTTTCTCAGCCGGCTGATCGAAGGCGATGAGATCGCGCGGCTCATCACCTTTTTGTTCGCCGCTTCAGTTGTCCTGATCACGCTGCTTCTGGTATTCGAGCTCTGGCAGGGCTCGGCGCTTGCCCGGCATAAATTTGGTCTCAACTTTTTCTTTACCAGAGTATGGGATCCCATCTTCGATCAGTTCGGCGCGCTTCCCTTCATTTACGGCACTCTCGTGACCTCGGTCGTTGCGCTCGCCATTGCCGTGCCTCTCGGAATCGGCGCCGCGATTTTTCTTGCGGAACTCGCGCCGCAAAAAATTTCCGACACCCTGCAGTTTTTCATCGACCTTCTCGCCGCCGTTCCCAGCGTCATCTACGGCCTCCTCGGCGTATTCGTAGTGATTCCCTTGATGCGCCAGTACCTCCAGCCGGCCTTGAAGAGCACCTTGGGCTTCCTCCCGCTGTTCCAGGGCCCCGCCTATGGCGTGGGTTTCCTGACCGCGGGAATCGTCCTGGCCATCATGGTGATCCCCTACATCATTTCCGTATCCCGCGAAATCCTTCTCGCCGTGCCGCGCGATCAGCGCGAAGCCGCTCTCGCTCTCGGCGCCACGCGTTGGGAATCCACATGGAAGGTCGTCGTCCCATTCGCCCGCGGCGGCATCATGGGTTCCATCTTTCTCGCTTTGGCGCGTGCCTTGGGTGAAACCATGGCCGTTACCATGGTTATCGGCAATACACCTACGATCAGCGCCTCGCTTTTCTCGCCCGGCTATTCCATCGCCGCGGTCATCGCCAACGAGTTCACCGAAGCTACTGGCGATCTCTATTTGCAGTCCCTCATCGAGCTCGGCCTGGTGCTCTTTCTTTTGACGTTCATTCTCAACGGGGTGGCTCGTCTGCTGATTGTCGCCACGTCGCAGAAGGGCGGCGGAATGGGTCACGCATGAACTCCTCTTTGCGCTGGCGTAAATTCGTAAGCGGCTTCATGCTGACCATGACCGGTGTGTGTGCCGTGGTCGCCGTCTCCGTACTCTTTCTCATTCTCGGCTACCTCGTCTATCACGGTGGAACATCCATCAGTTGGAGTTTCTTCACAAAACTCCCGACGCCTGTCGGTGAAACCGGCGGCGGCATGGCCAACGCCATTGTTGGCAGCGCCAAATTGCTTTTGCTGGCTTCGCTGTTCGGCGTTCCCATCGGTTTTTTCGGCGCCATTTACCTTGCCGAGTTCAGCGGCGGCGCCATCGCCTTTGTCGTTCGTTACGCTGCGGATCTGCTCAACGGCGTGCCTTCCATCGTCATCGGCATTTTCGCGTACAGCCTGGTCGTCCTGCCTTTCAAGCATTTTTCGACGCTTGCCGGCGGCTTCGCGCTCGGCCTCATGATGATTCCCATCACGCTGCGCAGCACCGAGGAGTTTCTCCGCGCAGTGCCCTCGACTTTGCGCGAAGGAGCGATGGCCCTGGGGGCCAGCAAATCCCGGACGATCGCCACTGTAATCGTACCCGCGGCCTATCGCGGCATTCTCACGGCCATCTTGCTGGCCTTCGCCCGCGTGGCCGGAGAAACCGCGCCGCTGCTCTTCACGGCGTTCGGCAATCGCTTTTGGAGTCCCGGCTGGAACCAGCCCACCGCCGCCCTTCCCGAGATGATTTACAGGTATGCCATCGCTCCCTACGACGACTGGCACCGTCAAGCCTGGGCGGCGGGGCTCGTCTTGCTTGGCTTGATTCTTGTTGTCAATATAGTTGCCCGGGGGATTCTGGCCCGGGGAATTGCGGTCCCGAGGTCTTGATCATGCATGCTTCTGTGAGGCCGGCTGTGTCCGTGAACATTACTCCCAATATCGGGTCCGGTACCGCGAGCCAGGCGGCGCCTGCCGCGCTGTCCATGCGCATGAGCGTTTCCAAGGTCAACTTTTTCTACGGAACCAAGCAAGTTCTTTTTGACGTCAACCTCGCCATCGCCACCAACAAGGTGACCGCCCTCATCGGTCCTTCCGGCTGCGGCAAATCCACTCTCTTGCGCACCATGAACCGCATGCACGAAACCGTGCGCAATGCCCGGCTCGATGGAGAAATCCTTCTCGATGGCCAGGACATCTTCGCGCAGGACGTTACCCAGCTTCGGCGCCGCGTCGGCATGGTCTTTCAGCGCCCCAACCCGTTCCCTAAATCCATTTTCGACAATGTCGCTTACGGCCTGCGCGTGAACGGCACGAAGCTCCCCCTTGCTGATGCCGTTGAAAAAAGCCTGCGCCACGCCGCGCTTTGGGATGAAGTCAAGGACCACCTTCACAAATCCGCCTACGAGCTTTCCGGTGGCCAGCAGCAGCGCCTCTGCATCGCCCGCGCCCTGGCTGTCGAACCCGAAGTATTGCTTCTTGATGAGCCGTGCTCCGCTCTCGATCCCATCAGCACCGCAAAAATTGAAGAGCTGCTGGTGCAGTTGAAGGAGCTTTGCACCATCGTTACGGTCACTCACAACATGCAGCAGGCGGCGCGCATCAGCGATTTCACTGCCTTCCTGCTCGTCGGCCAGCTCATCGAGTTCAGTCCGACGCCCCAGCTCTTTACGACGCCGTCGGATCCGCGCACGGAGGCGTACATCACCGGCCGGTTCGGCTGAAAAATTGTTTTTGTCATTCCGATCTTCGTTGTGTTTTGCGTGTCATCCTGAGGCCATCCGGCGAGGCATGCAGTTTGTGCCCCGGCGGGACCCAAGAAGGTCCCGCTGCCGGGGATGGCCGAAGGATCTCAGCCGATCGACGGCGCGGGCTTATAATTCGTG
>Ga0210400_10001199_pt1 | contig 26095 bp, 21 predicted proteins | sample IncBWH26MmetaG_FD_155456 | JGI IMG/M metagenome (GOLD analysis project Ga0210400, IMG submission 155456) | Forest soil microbial communities from Barre Woods Harvard Forest LTER site, Petersham, Massachusetts, United States - Inc-BW-H-26-M | ecosystem: Environmental > Terrestrial > Soil >...
GCACCTGTATGGACAGCCCGCCGATATGGACCCCCTGCTGGACCTGGCGAACAAATACGGACTGTTCGTTATTGAAGATGCCTGCCAGGCGCACGGCGCCGAGTACAGGGGCCGCAAGGCCGGAAGTATAGGCACAATGGCCTGCTTCAGCTTCTATCCCGGCAAGAACCTTGGCGCTTTGGGGGAAGGCGGCGCAGTAGTGTGCAACCAGTCCAACCTCGCCCGGCAGCTGCAAATGTTTCGCGATCACGGGTCGGTCAGGAAGTATGAGCACTGCTTGCCGGCATATAACTTGCGCATGGAAGGTCTCCAGGGTGGATTCCTGGCACTCAAGCTGCCCCGCCTCGATGAAGATAACGAATGCCGCCGTGCGGCCGCCCGGCTCTATCATCAACTGCTGAAGGGCTCCGATATTATCGTTCCGGCGGCCATGCCGGACGCGAAGCATGTCTATCATCTTTATGTAGTTCAGGCTCCGGACCGCGAAGCATTGAAGCAGCATCTCGGGGAACGCGGAATAGAAACCGGCTTGCATTACCCGGTTCCGTTACATCTCCAGAGAGCTTACGCCCACCTGGGGTACAAGGCCGGAGACTTCCCGGTAGCGGAGTCGCTTTCGCGGCACATTCTATCCTTGCCCATGTTCCCAACAATCACCCGCGAGCAGATCGAATATGTCTGTTTGGCGGTAATGGAGCTGACCGAGTGCGTGACAGGCAAGGCATAGCCGCGGCTGTGGAGACCCGTACGGTAGACGCCGTATTCGGTTCCCGATCCACCCGTCCAGATCCTGGCTGGGAGCGCGAGTTTGCCGCCTCTCTGCGTGAATCAAATTCCGGGGAAGACCTGATGGAGCTTTTCGGCCGGTTTCGCGGAGGCGAGAGCCGATTCGATCACCTGATGCGGCGTGTGCTTCTGCGTGCGCTGTGGAAATCGGCAGGGGACGATCTCCAGATCTCTCCTAACATTGTTCTCAAGCATCCGGAGACCATCGAGTTTGGCGACAGTGTCTTCATCGGCGCACAAGCCATGATCCAGGGGCGGTTCGACGGAAGCTGCCGCATCGGCAACCATGTGTGGATCGGACCGATGGCGTATTTCGATGCCCGCAATTTAGTCCTGGAGGATTATGTCGGCTGGGGACCAGGGGCGAAGGTGCTTGGCTCGGAGCACAGCGGCGATCCAGTTGACGTACCGATTATTGCGACCGCGCTGACTATCAAGCCGGTGGTGATTGGCTGGGGGGCCGACATCGGGACGAACGCGACAATCCTCCCGGGAGTGCGCGTAGGCACAAACGCCATCGTCGGAGCTGGAGCGGTCGTAAATCACGACGTACCTGACTACGCGATCGTGGCCGGTGTTCCGGCGCGCGAGTTACGCTCACGCCGCAGTGATACACGCTGAAGAATCGGGGGCATCAATGCCAATGAATCAACTTGAGGGAGCACGATTCCTGGTCACCGGCGGCGCCGGATTTGTGGGTAGCACCATTGTCGAGCAACTGCTGGCCGCCGGCGCGGAGGAAGTCCGTGTCATCGACAACTTCGTTCGCGGCTCCTGGTCAAACCTCAAGCCGGCCCAGTCCACGGGCCGGGTCAAAGTCAGGGAGGGTGACATTCGCAACGCTGATCTGGTGGATCGACTCAGCGAAGGGGTGGATTACGTTTTCCACCAGGCAGCGTTGCGAATCACACGTTGCGCTGAGGCCCCGCGGGAAGCGGCGGAAGTTCTCATGACTGGCACTCTCAATGTGCTGGAAGCCGCGGTCCGGCACAAAGTAAAGAAGGTGGTTGCGGCCTCATCTGCATCCGTCTATGGCGAGCCTTCGTATCTGCCCATCGACGAAGATCATCCTTTCAATAACCGTACGATGTATGGCGCCGGAAAGATTGCCAATGAGCAGATGCTTCGCGCGTACTACGCAAGCTTCAGTCTTTTCTATGTGGCTTTGCGCTACTTCAACGTCTACGGCCCGCGCATGGATCTGACCGGCGCCTACACCGAAGTGTTTATCCGCTGGCTGGATGCAATCGAATCCGGCACTCCGCCGCTCATCTTTGGCGATGGCGAGCAATCCATGGACTTCGTCTATGTGGAAGATGTCGCTCGCGCCAACTTGCTGGCCATGCAGTCCAAGGTGACCGACCAGGTATTCAACGTCGGGACCGGAGTCCAGACCAGCCTGAATCAACTCTGTGCCGCTCTGCTAAAACTCACCGGTTCGCCGTTGCAGCCACAATATCTCCGAGCGCGCGCAGTGGCCAACGTGACTTGCCGCCGCGCCGCAACGGAGAAGGCAGAAAAATTGCTTGGATTCCGCGCCAGTACAGACCTGGAAGAGGGTCTGCGGCGGTTGATCGAGTGGCGCAATTCCCGGAACCGGAAAATGGCGACACTGGCAGGAACACAGGTATGAGCCTAGCTGCGAAACCCGGGACGATTCCGGTTGCGCGTCCGTTCTTCGGCACGGAAGAAGAGCAAGCGCTGATCGCCGCGTTGCGCAGCGGTTGGGTCAGCCAGGGCCCTCGAGTTGCGGAGTTCGAGCAGCGCTTCGCTGAGTATGCCGGCGCCGGTCACGCGGTCGCCGTCTCTTCCTGCACTACTGCCCTGCACCTCGCTATGATCACCGCCAGGGTGGGTGAAGGTGACGAAGTGCTTTGTCCAAGCCTGTCATTCATCGCCACCGCCAACTGCATTCGCTATGTGGGGGCGCGTCCGATTTTCGTGGACATCGACCCGGTTACGTACAATCTCGATCCCAATCGGGTCGAGGACGCCATCACTCCACGCACCCGCGCGATCCTTGCAGTCCATCAGGCAGGCATGCCGGCCTGCATGACCGAACTGGCGGAGATTTCTGAACGCCGCGGACTGGTGCTGCTGGAGGATGCGGCCTGCGCTATTGGTTCTGAATATCTTGGACAGAAGATCGGGCGGCCGCATTCGCTGATGGCCTGCTTCAGCTTTCATCCTCGCAAGATTCTCAGCACCGGCGAGGGCGGCATGATCACCATCAACGACGGAACTCTTGCTGCCCGCATGCGCCGTTTGCGGCAGCATGGTATGAGCACCTCCGATCTCGCCCGCCATGGCGCCAGCCGGGTGATGGTCGAGAGCTATGACGAGGTCGGCTACAACTACCGCATGACCGACTTGCAGGCGGCCATCGGCCTGGAGCAGTTGCGCCGGCTGGACTCCATGTTGGAAAGACGCCGCTACCTGGCCGGGCGTTATACCATCGGACTCAAAGAAATAGGATGGCTGCTGCCCCCGCAGGAGCCCGCCGGCCATCGGCACAACTTCCAGTCATATATGACCCGCCTCACCCCCGACTCTCCTGTGAATCGCGATGAACTCATGCAAATTCTGCTGGATGCCGGCATCTCCAGCCGTCGCGGCATCATGGCCAGCCACCAGGAAATTCCCTATACTGAAGCGCAGTGGTACAGAAGGCTTCCCGAGACCGAACGGGCCGCCCGAGAGACGCTCATCTTGCCGCTGTTCCATCAAATGACCGAAGCTGAGCAGGATTACGTGCTGGAGCGCATCCGCACTCTCAGATCTGAGCACCGCTCACAACTGCCTGGTCTGCCGGGTTTGATCCCAAGGGCTGATTCTTCGAAACATCACGTGCAACACGACAGAATCGAGCCAACGAGGTAAAAGGCTCAGAGCATGGTTACGGGGTCTCGTCCAAAGGATTCTCGAATTCAAAAAGTGATCCAGGCCCTGAATCAGGATCCATCCCGCACACTCGCGGAGCTTGCACATAATTGCCAGATCAGCATATCGAGGCTGAGTCATCTGTTTAAAGATGAAATCGGCATCAATGTGAAAAATTACCGCCTGGATTGCCGTCTACAAATAGCGGCTGCAATGCTGGTATCGACCAGCATGCCAATTAAGGAGATCGCATACACGGTGGGCTATCGTCACAGCTCCAGCTTTGTGCGTGCATTTAAAACTCACTTCGGATTGTCGCCCGCTTGCTACCGCAGGGAACAAGTAGAGCAAGCGGCGTAGCAGCATCTGCTAACAAAACAGCAGGAGTTGCTAACTCAATTCCGTTGACAACTGCGGGCGGGCGGAACAATCTTATTCGGGCAATTTCTGTTACGTCTCGAACCGGTAGCTGATAAGCCAGACCTGGCGCGCCGGGCCTCCATTTGCCGAAGTGAGAGGCTGAAAACATAACTTGAAGAACGACGCAAGGCACCGGGCACGGATAAGTGCGGTGTTGTTTAGCGTGCATAACCGCCGTGAGAATCTTCGTCGACATCGGATCGATTCCTCTCCGGATGGCGGAACGAATACGTCCTCCTCCGCAGTCCAAACGAAAACACCGCTCCGTTTCTTACCGACCCAGGCAATGCTTAACCCAGCGGGTGACCCCCGGATGAAGTCCGTCACGTGCCCATCGGGCGCGTCACCCATCGTATCCATTCCGAACGATAAATCCCGAAAGGAATAGGCTCATGAAGCGAAGAAGACTCATAACATTATGTGGGGTTTCAGTTGCGGCCGCCGCTTTGCTCATCTCAACGCAAAATGTAGCCGTACGAGCAGACAAACGTGATCACGATGCACGAGCGGACAAGCGTGATCACGATGAACGAGGAGACAAGCGTGATCGCGAGGAACGAGAGAAGCGTGATCGCGAGGAGCCGCCACCGCCGCCTTACAATCCATACCCGCCCGGTATCCTGCCGGCCGATTTGCCTCAAGAGATAGAAAGGGTCCGGCGTGAAGTTGCTTTCATCGAGAATGAAGCCCTCGAACAGTGGCACGCATTGCCACGTCCGATTCTCACAGGTCAGCCGCCCACACTTCAGAACACCGGAATGAGAGCAAACCAATTATTAGGCAAGCTCATGAATTTCGATGAGAACATGTCCCCGTTCAAAAACAGGGCCTGTGGTTTCTGCCACATGCCGTACGCCGGTTTTAGCGGACCGATCCCGTCCGTCAATTTGACGATGATCGCATACCCCGGATCATTTCAGTTTCGGGCCGGCAAACGGACAGCGCAGAGATACACCTATTCACCGAATTTCCCTGTACTGAATTTCAACCAAACCCAGGCCACCTTTTTTGGCGGAAACTTCTGGGATTCGCGCGCGACAGGATATCTGCTAGGGAGTCCCGACGCGGAGCAGGCGCAGCATCCTCCTGTCGATACACAAGAACACGCGTTACCTGACACGGCTTGCATTGCGTTCCGGCTTAAAACGGCCGTGTACCGGCCTCTGTTTGAGGAGATATGGGGCGCCGGCTCCTTGGATATCGACTTCCCGGACAACACCGAGGATATCTGTGAAACCCCAGGAGGGGCTTCGAGGTTTGGCACGAGCGCCACGCCAATTCGGCTAAGTCCTGAGGACCGCACCAAAGCAAACAACGTCTTCGATCATTGGGGGGAGTCCCTTGACCAATACGAAGCCTCACCCGATGTCAGCGCTTTTTCGTCCAAATTCGACGCCTTCCTGAAGCCGCAGTTAAAGGTCACGTTGACTGCAAAAGAGATGGCGGGTTACATGCTGTTCAACGGCAAGGGCAACTGCAATTCATGCCACCTCGATGGAAGAGGAACCACTCTGGCTCCATCTCAAACCGACACCAGCTCAAACGCCAGTACGAGGCCTCTGTTCACCTGCTTCGGCTCCGCCAATCTCGGCCTGCCCCTGAATCCCAGGGACGCCTTCTTTTATCAAACCACGCCGGACTTCTTCGGCTTCACTGCGAACCCCTTTGGTTTCGGTTACAGAGACTTGGGGCTAGGAACTTTCCTCCGAAACGGTTTTGGCGCCGCACCCAGCCCGAATTCGGATTGGACACAGTTTGCACCGACTTCCGACGGTAAAATGCAGACATCTTCGGCACGCAACGTGGCTATGGTGCCGCCGCAGTGTCCTACCACCGAGGCTCCGGGTCCCTACTTCCAGAAGGAGTTCTTTCACAATGGCTACATCAAGAGCCTGAAACAACTCGTGCATTTCTATAACACGAGGGATGAGGCAGGTTTCGCTAAGTCCGTAACCTCAGGGCACTGCCCTGCGGGAACGACGGAAAAAGTAGATTGCTGGCCGATGCCCGAGGTCAGGAACAATGAGGACATGACGATCGGAAAGCTCGGCTTGACGGATACTGAGGAGGACGAGATCGTCGCCTTCCTGCAAACACTCACAGATGGCTTCACCAGACCATATCCTGATATCAATACCTTTACAGGGGCGTGTATGTCTGGTGGTTCGGCCAGGACTCAAGGTAACGAGTTCCTTATCCCCACTCCGCCTCTGCCGCCCTGTGCATCGGCTGTCTGCGGGGTTCCGCCTGTTCCGAATCCTCCTATTCCGTAAGTGCAAGAACGATGAAAGAGGATTCTAGGGATGAGTGGAAAACGAAATATGGATGCATGGAGGTCGCACGCCGCCTCCATGCCTCCTTTTCGTCATCTTGCAACGGGAATATGAATTAAGTGATTTTGACTGGAGGTTATTCCATGAATCGACTGCTTCTGAAAATCGCGATTACGATTGCGGCCGGCAGCCTGCTCTTCTCCAACTCAATCGCCGCCGCTCAGGTGAGTCCTTACAGTGCTAAGGAGCTTCCTCCTCCTGCTATGAAGGCTACACGAGTCCACATCACGCAAGGGCCAGAGCTCGAATCGGCTACCGACAACTCGGCCATTATCACGTGGAGAAGCAACAACCCCGGGGGTTCGGACGAGCATTATGCAGTCGCCCATTACGGTACGAATCCCAAGGAACTTAGCCAGACAGCGAAATCCCACATCCGGCTAAACCAGACCCATTCATATACGGTTTTTCGTGTGCGCATCGACGACCTCAAGCCGCGGACGACGTACTACTACACGGTGGATTCCATGGAGGCCGATGGCACGAGCGATGGCGTAAAGAGCCCTGTCAGGCACTTCACCACACGTTGATAGCGCAAAAATAGTGGGTTGGAGCACCTGATGCAAGATCGATCGTGACAGTGCAATTCCATTGGTAACTGATTGAGACTACGCGTCGGCGGATGACCACCAAATCGCGTTTGCGCCACAAAACTGCGCACAATTCAAACTGCGTACAATTCATCGCCAAAACGGTTTACACTTGGCAAATCGGGCAATCAAAGTAGACGCTATCAACCAGCAAGGGATGCCCACGGCAAGATAGTGCTCCAGAAATGCCGAACCCTGGAATGGGAACCTCCTTGATGGTCTCATCCAAACGCAAGAGTAGGTGTGCGCTGTCCAAAACAGAAATATCGCAAACGCTCGTTGATGAGATCGTGACCAAGCTTGAAGAAGCGATCTTCCGTGGGGAGTTCCCGCCGGGCACACGGATCCGTGAGGCCAGAGTCGCAAAGAACCTGGGCGTGGGACGCGGCCCACTGCGCGAGGCAGTTCGCCGGCTTGAGGGACGAAAGCTGGTGGTCCGCCATCCCAATCGCGGTACTTCCATCGCGACACTAACAAAAGCAGAGCTCGCCGAGCTTCTCGAGGTGCGCGAGGCCCTTGAAGTAGCTGCTTGTCGGCTGGCCGCAAAAAATATCACCGATGAGGCCATTGAAAAGCTGAGACTTACGCTCGTGCGGCAGAAAGAAATGACGTCCGACAAACTCTCAGAAATGTACAGCGATTGGCATAACTTCGACTTTCACTATCAGATAGCCCTCGCCAGCGGAAATCGCCGATTGATCGACCTGCTTTACGGAGATATCTGGTCCCTCATGCGTCTGTATCGATACCCGGGCGTGCTCAGTCCAGGGCGCATCCCGCTTGGACAGGCTGACCACGAAGCCATTCTGCAAGCTCTGGTGGAACGCGATCCGGATGCCTGTGACCGTCTGATGCGACGGCACCTTGCCCACGCGCAAGAGACCCTCCTGCACGGCCTCGCCGCAAACGAACCTGCCTCACGGAAATAGTCAATGTTCGGCTCCAGACTTACCGGGGCTTAAGCCTAGCTGAGGCCGGCTGATTCTAAAGAACTTTCGGCACGAGTAAACTCGTGCCCTGACACAAACCAACGGGAACATCGAACTTCTTCCGCTCCCACCACACATCAATATCCCACGTTCCATGCCGTCTGACACAAACCAACGGGAACATCGAACTTCTTCCGCAAGGCTGTTGAGACCCAAGGAGCGCATAAAGTGTAGACACTTTTTCCATTGAAGTGTATACATGAAGTATCGATGAAGACTCCCGTGGCATCGGGATCTCACCGGGAAAACGCCTCTCGAGTTTCTGGGAACAAGCTCTCTTTTGCCGCTCCACGACTCGCCAGGTGGAGCTATGCAAACCGGTAGCGAATGGCAAACGAAAAATCACGCCAAATTCGATTCATATCACCGGTCGGCAGCGTAGGCGGCGGCATCAGCGCCGCTGCTTTGGACGAGGCGATGGCGATGGCGCCACACTTCATCGCCTGTGATGCGGGCACGACGGACGCAGGTCCCTTTTCGCTCGGAATGGGGACTCCCGCTTTCCCTCGCGAGGCCGTGAAGCGGGACCTGTTGCTAATGCTGCTAGCTGGCCGAAAGGCGAACATCCCGGTGATCGTTGGGTCTGCGGGCACGGCGGGTGGAGATGTTCATGTCGACTGGGCCCTTGAGATCACGCGCGAGATCGTTGCCGAACATGGCCTGACCTTACGGACGGCGGTGATCTATGCGGAGCAGGACAAGGCTTATCTCAAGAGGCTTCTGCATGAAAACAGAATCCTTCCTCTCGATCCGGCGCCGCCGATCAGTGAAAGCATCATTGATGGCAGCAGCCGTATCGTCGGCATGATGGGCGTTGAGCCGCTCCAGCAGGCCATATCGGATGGCGCCGATTTCGTGCTGGCGGGAAGATGCAGCGACTCTGCACTCTTTGCCGCGATCCCGTTGATGCAGGGTTTTCCGGCGGGGCTGGCGTGGCATGCCGGCAAAGTATCGGAGTGCGGAACGCTGGTCTGCGAGACGCTCGGAAGGGGCGTCATCTTCACCACCATCAGCCACGACGCGGTCACGATTCGTCCCTATGGAGCGGGCCTGCGTTGCACGCCGCAGAGCGTAGCGGCGCACAGCTTGTATGAAAATGCCAACCCCTACCTGCATCGTGAGTGTTCTGGGACCTTCGACCTGACAAAGGCTACCTTTGAAGCGATCGACGATGTGACAGTCAGGATTCGAGGCAGCGAATTCATATCTGAAACGTATACGGTCAAGCTTGAAGGTGCGGAGCTGGCTGGATACCAAAGCATTATTGTCGGCGGAATACGCGATCCTTACATCATTCGTCAGTTGCATAGCTGGCTCGACTCGGTGCGCAGCTATATCGATGAAAGCGTTGCTCGCGTGCTGGGTAATAAGGCAGATAAGAGTTTGTACAGTCTTGCCTTTCATACCTACGGTATCAATGCCGTAATGGGCAGTCTGGAGCCCGACCCAAAGCATCTGCCCCATGAAGTGGGTATCGTCCTCGAAGCTACAGCGCCAACGCAGGACATGGCGCACAAACTTACGCAACTCAGTCGCCAGCCACTGCTGCACTACCCAATCCAAGAATGGACGGGATCGATTACGGCATTTGCGTGTCTTCACAATCCCGCGGTTATCGACCGTGGCCCGGTGTATCGGTTCAACCTTAACCATGTCGCGGTCCCTTCCACTCCTTTCGAGATGTTTCGTACCCACTTTATAGACCTGGATGGTTCGAAGAGATCATGATCCTGGCCGATATCGCGAATCTGATTCGGAGCAAGAATGCAGGCCCTTTCACGCTCACGTTTGACATCATGTTCGCCGACCTTGCCAGCTATCGGCGCGTGAAGAATTCCGGGGCCCTGAACCCATCTGCGTTTGCAAAACTCTACCGCTGCCCGGTGGAGAAGGTGCGCTTCTTTGAATGCGAAAATGCGCTTGCTTTCAAGTTCAGCATCCCACGGCCGCTTACGCAGGGCGAACTCGGCGACGGCGACATGCACGGCGGCCAGCAGTTCATTCCGCTGATGAATGTGGAGATTCCATGATTACTTCCGTGATTGCCGGGGAGCGGAGGGCGGCGGTGGAAGCGCGGCTGGATAGAATTCCGGCAAGCCCCTATCTATGGAAGCTGATCGCGCTGTTGTCTCTGGGCGGCTTCTTCGAGTTCTATGAACTCTTCATGACGGCCTTCGTCAGCCCAGGCCTCATTCGCACCGGCATCTTCCATATTGGCCGCGATGGTCTCTTCCATCTGCCCGACCAGGCAACATTCGCGTCCGTTACCTTCCTTGGCTTGTTTCTGGGAACGATTGTTTTGGGAGGACTTGCAGACCGCTGGGGGCGGCGCACGGCTTTCCTGGGTTTTGCGCTCTGCTACGCTGCCGTAACAATCGTGATGGCCATGCAGAATACGGCCATCGCTATCAATGCTGTGCGCCTGATCAACACCATTGCGATTGGCGCGCAACTGGTCACACTCGACACCTATTCCTCAGAGATAGTGCCACACAATCTCCGCGGACGCGTGTTCGCCCTCTCCTTTGCAATCATCCAAACAGCTGTTCCAGTACTGGCTCTGCTGGGCTGGCTTCTCGTGCCACACGCTCCTTTGCATATTCAGGGATGGAGGTGGGTGATGCTGATCGGCGGAGCGGGTTCCTTCATCACCTGGATAGTCTGCCGCAAGCTCCCGGAGTCTCCGCGCTGGCTTGCAAGGCACGGCCACGTGGAAGAGGCAGAGCGCGTTACCGCCCTTTTCGAGCGGCATGCAGAGGCGCATCTTGGCCATCCGCTGCCGGCGCCGCAGGTGTCGGCGGTGAAGCCTGTCGTCAAGGCAAGTTTCGCCGAGATACTTCGTCCTCCGTACCGCAGGCGCACCATCATGCTGGCAGTCTTCCACTTTTTTCAGGCGATCGGGTTCTACGGTTTCGGAAACTGGCTGCCAGCGCTGGTCAGCGCACAGAACCGCAATGCGCCACGAAGCGCCCTGGTCTCGTTTCTCATCACCCTCGCTTTTCCCATTGCGCCCCTGCTTTGGAGCACCATCGCGGAAAAGTATGAACGCAAGTGGCAGCTTGTTGGCGCTGCCGTGGGCACCGCCATATTCGGCCTGCTGTTCGCGGCCTACAAAGCTCCCGTGGGATTGGTGGTGTTAGGCATTCTGATTACGCTCATGAACAGCCTTTTGGGCTATTGCTCTCATGCGTATCAGGCGGAGTTGTTTCCGACCCGTATGCGGGCCCGGGCGGTTGGGTTCGTTTATTCCTGGGGGCGTTTGTCGACGGCATTTACTAGCCTCGTGATTGGATTCCTCTTCCAACGCTTTGGCACCGGAGGGGTTTTCGCTTTTATCGCCCTGGCTATGTTGGTGGTCGTGATATCTGTCGGAGTCTTCGGACCGCGGACCCGTGGCCTCACCCTTGAACAGATTTCTGATTAATGTTGGCTTAGACCAACTAGTCAAGATGCCAAGGCTTCTGGTTCTGTCCGTCAAACATTTAGGGGTAAATTCTCATGACCGCCGCCATAGTAATATCTATATAATCAAATTGAGGCGCTTAGGAGGCGTGACCCTGAGCTTGTCGAAGGGGGGAGCCTCCTGCCGAAATCCTGAGCGGCAGCGAAGGATCGCGTCCGGGCGTTTAGGAGAGGAGCCCCTGAGCTTGCCGAAGGGAAAGGATCTCTCGACAATCCGTGTCATCCGCGAGGACATTAAAATTCGTGGTCCATTCTTTCGGTTTGGTCTTCGTGTGCCCAGCCAGTGCAAAGGAACGAATCCGTAGTTGTACGCGGCGTATGCAATCGAGTACGCAGTCGGGCCAGATGAGAACTTTCCAACTCCACACTATTAACTTCCGAGATGACCCCTGTCTGTTTCTATACTCTAATACTACTTCAATACTACTCACCAGCCTCGCGAGAGCGAACCTTCATTGGAGCTTTCCCATGACGATAAATCTTATGTCGTCCCTACCGGGACTCGTCATTATCTCTAACCATCCCCAGTTCTTGCGTGCTGGGCTCCATCCCGAGCTAGTTGATACGCAGGAAGATCGGAGTATTTACGGGAAGATCCACGTTCGAGCCTTTCGCCAGAAAAGCATCGTAGATCTTTATGGCACTCCCCCAATAGCCGAAGCCGGTGGCTGTAGCGGCGGATGCTTGTGCCGCGCCGGCGCCGAGCAGCCCGAATCCGTTACGTCCTTCGCCTGCTCGTGACCATGCCGTCTTGTTGAGAGTGGAATCAGTAACGGCCCTTGAGGGACCAACCAGAGAAAACAGCGCCCTCAAACGGGAGAAAAGAGATGTTGTTGCCTTTACGTCGCCTTCCTGTCCGACGACAAGTCTTTCGCCCGCCGCCTGGACGCCGGCTACAGTTGCTCTCACATCGCTTATTGTCCCATCCGGCATCTGCGCGGAATGGAAGGAGAACAGAAGCCCGCCATTCTTTTTCAGCCGCGCAGCAGACGTGGCTTTGCCGACCATGCCGGAGAGCTTTGTACCAGCCGGATAAAGCAGAGTGCCATTTGAGTCGTAGTAGGGCTGCGAGACCGCAGCGATGATCGGGGTCCCACGCGCTGCCATGTCTGACTTCAAAGGGGTCAGGAGACGTAAGTGAAGGTAGTTATCCCCAATTAGCCGATGGGTATCTGGTAGCGGCTGCAAGGGGATTGGTGGCGCAATTGGATCGAGCAGGGTTGCATTGAAGATCGTCCCCTGATCGAGGTATTCAGGATGATACGGCAAACTTGTCATGGCGGCCTCGCCCAGCCGTTGCAACTTGTTTGGCTCACGAAGAGGTTTGGCCGCATCTTTCACTTTTTGGCCCATGCCAGGGCGTTGAGACTTGGGAAGATATTGGGTTGTCTGCACGCCACTGATGCCAACGGTTGTGTCGGTGTGAATCGGCACCGTAGTTCCGTCGGAGAGAACGAGTTGATCGAATGTTACGTTAGCAGTCCGCGGAGGTGTGAAATCACCACTCAGAAGCCGCCGTATGCGCTTGCTCAAAGGGCCAGTGGAAACGGAAGAGACATGCCCTTTGACTGTCGAGCCTTCTGGAATAGCAAGAGTCGTTCCGATGTAAACTGGCTCCACCAGCTTCGCTGTAATTGGCTCGCCAGCCTTCGTGATGCGCAGGCCCTTTTCGAGTCTGCACCGAAGAACATTATCCGATCCAACGATGATTGTATTTTGTGAAGGTTGAACTTCTTGCGCAGGCGCTAATGCTACAGATGCAGCCAGGAATGAAAACGATACAAGAATACCCGTGATGTGCGGCTTCATTTAGTTACCTATTGCGGTTCTGACAATCCGATTTCGGCTGAAGCTGAATTGCACCTGAGACCGATATTTTGAAATTAAAGGAGTTCGTTGGGCGATGACGTCAGGATGTGTGGAGGAGGTGTAAGGATTTGTATGAATCAGAGTTTTGCGCCCAGTTGATTCAGGTGCGCTTTGGTGGCTGCAGGGGCACGTTCAAGCCAGCAAAATCGGCATTGAAAGTCGGCGGAAAAAACTCCGTCCTCATGTGGCACCTCCCTTTACGGCGTTGGGGAGAAGACGGCGATCCTGGGGTTTGCAAGAAGGCTTGCGTAAGCTACGAAAACCTTGTGCGAGATAGGGTCTACTGCCAAGGTATGAGCGCCGTAGTGGGTATGTATCTCATCCAACAACCGATATGAGTCGGGGCCGACTTGTTGGATCACAGTTAGTTGTCCAGCTTTTCCAGCAGAGTAGATTCGGTGGAGAGTTCGGTCGAATGCGACCGAATCGGGTCCGCCACCGATCTCCAGCGATGTGACGACTCGGTGCGTCTCCAGGTCAAACACCACCAATTTGGCATTTCCCTTACAAACCGCAAAGAGCCGTCTCCGCTCAAAATCAATTGCCATGCCAGATGGTCTTTCGCACGGAGCAAGAGGCCATTGCCCTACTACTGAACGCTTGTCCAGATCGATCGCAGCCACGGCGTTGATGTCTTCAAGATTTTGATAAAGCAATCTGCTCTGAGAGTCCACTGCCAGAAATTCGGGCTTCCCCGGTAACGGGACAGTTCCGACTGTTGCGCGCTTCTCGGGATCGATTAGAGTTATCAGCTTAGCGTCCCCACTCGCAACGTAAACAAGCCTGGTCAACGGATCGTAGAGTATGGCATCCGGATCATCTGCGACCGGAATGCGTCCGAGTTGCTGGAGAGTGGCCGGATCGAAGACGTCTACGGTGTTCTCTCCGCTTCGTGTTACAAAGGCGATGTTTTGCTCTGGCGCCAGCGCTACGCCGTGGATAGATCCGTTCCCTGGCATCTGGGCTACACTGTCGCCGGCACTCTGTATATTCGGATCCAGATTGACTTTGAACACTGTACCCGAGGTCTCATCCGTAACAAACAGGATGTGGTCTTTTATCGTGATGTAATCGAGTATGTTGAGCAGTCTGAACCGCGGAAGTTTTATAAAACCATCGAAAGTCATTGCCGTGGAGCGGCTTGGAGTGCCTGGATAGACCAGATAGGCCAGCACTCCTGCCGAGAAACAGATCAGCGCAATTACAACCATCACGGTTATCTTGAGTGCATTTTTCATGGTGAGCTGCCTCATTTACCAACAATCTGGTCCAGTGCCTGCAGGATGTCCGTATTGGGAGCCACTGGCCTGAAGTTGCTGCGAGTTTCGTCCTGCTGTTTGTTGATTGTCTTGAAGAGAACGAAGCGGCCCTTAAGGTCAATTCTGGACGAGGTGGTTTTCCACAGACCGGGAGAAAGCCGCACTCTGCTCACCTCAATGGTGCCTCCCTTGTTTATACGGCCGATCACGCCATAACCAAAATCCACCTGCTGCGTTAGAGTCCCGGAAAGCCGGGCCAGCCGCTTCTCCTGGAGGTCAATCATGATGACACCGCTCATGGCGTGAAGCGCCGTCTCCTCATACGTCATAGGTTTGTAGGCCGGATTTGGACGAAACGCGAGCTTCGCCAGACCGTCTTGCCTGCCTTGATCTTCGAAGAGAAAAGCATTCGGGATTACCCGAAGAAGATCGTCAAATTTATTTTCATCCGTCTCTCGATTTTTTTTCAGGGCCGCCCGTGCCTTTGGATTCTGCATCAAGTCACGGAGCCTGTCGCTGTCCTGTTTTTGTTCCGACTGCGACGGTTCATGGCCATCTACGGAAAGAAGCCGGCGAACTGGACCGTCCACGGTCTCAATTTCCTCTTCGAGGTAAACATGTCCGGCAGTACGACGTTGCACCTGGCTTGCCCATAACGAGTTATGTCCGCGTTGGTGGCGTTCGTTGTAGCATGCATCAGCCATCAACTCTTTTCCTGTCTGCGCCGAGAGAGGAGGCAAGACCAAGAGCAAGCAGAGTGCAATCAATAAAGGGCTGGTTGCAACTGGAATTCTGCTCTCGTTCCGATATGCGCAGTGGGGCCCTCGCCGCAGAATTTGGTAAATGGGTAACTTGTAATTGAAAAGCAAAAGCGAAATCTCCCGGTGCCGTGGGGGATATCAAGGGCGAAGTCCTTGGTTAGTTAGAGTGGTTGTTGGGACGATACCGCGCTTCATCATTTCCTTCACGGTTTTAATTGTCACGGGTGCGCCTGGGCGGCGCTGTCAGGAAAACTCTGCGAATTGTTAACATTTGTAGGTTTTGCTGAGATTTCAGTTCAGTGAGAAAAGCATCAGGCATATCATGAAGATGAGCTGCTCCGTTGGCTCGCGGAGATACATGCCTTGCCTAACGCAAAGGGAGTGACACAGCGAGCGAACCCACGACTTCTGTTAGTGGACGACGACCGTGATTTGTGCCAACTGGTGACACAGTACCTGGAGGCGGAGGGATTTACTCTTTCCGTTGTCCATACTGGCGATGAAGGCGTACGAACCGCAATCACGGGCAACTACGAATTGATCGTGCTGGATGTCATGTTGCCGGACAAGAAGGGGTTTGAGGTGTTGCGGGAGATCAGAATGCGCGTCCGCACCCCTGTTCTGATGCTGACGGCAAAGGGGGACGAATTCGACCGCATCTTGGGTCTGGAGTTGGGCGCCGATGACTACCTGCCGAAGCCATTCAACCCGCGTGAATTGATTGCGCGAATTTCAGCTATACTCCGCAGGTCCGGCTGGCAATCCGAAAACAATACTGCGTCGCGCCCTCCCGTAATCCATTCTGGTGACATCGACCTTGATCTGGCGGCGCGCACAGTGCTGAAGGCTGGCGAACATCTGAGATTGACTTCTGCGGAATTCGATCTACTGCGTATCTTCTTCGAATCCCCCGGGCAGGTCCTGACCCGCGAGGCGCTCGTTGAGGCTGTCCTCGGCCGAAAGTTCTCTCCATTTGATCGCAGCATTGACCTTCATATCAGCAATCTTCGCCGTAAACTCGGCCCCCAGAGTGATGGAACCGAGAGAATTCGAAGCGTACGTGGGATCGGTTATCTGTACGCGTGGCCGCTGCGGGATTAAATCCGGCCAATACACTCATGCTGATGAATCTTTGGGGGGAAGGTGCCTGTCCGAGCAATGCTCTGTAGGAAATTGTATAGATTTGTCGAAGAGACTGTTTCGATGCGGAGTTATGCCGTATACATCGTTATAGCGTATGTATCGGGAAGTACGCGCTGATCAGCAAAAGGGAGAACATTTGTCTCTTAGTCTTCAAGCCAGATTCCTCAGGATGAGAGCCATAGTGCCTATGTACCGGCTTTTCCTGAAGATATTCTTTTGGTTTTGGCTAACAGCCTGCGGTATGCTCGCAATGGAATTTATCGGCAGCCGCCTGACCGGGATGAGGCAGGTTTCAGCTCCAAACATGTATGCAACAGTCGCCCCTATTCTGGCGGCAGAGGCCGTTCGCGCCTATGAGTCGGGTGGGCCCCAGGGGTTTGCTCATTTTTCGCAAAGCAATGTGGACGATCAAAGGTGGCAACTCTTCCTGCTCGATGGATTCAATAAAGATGTTCTGTCGCGGCCGCTCTCGGAAGATGGGCTTCGCGTCGCGCGCGCGGCAAAGAACGGCCAACTCGTCATGTTCCGGGCCCATATCGCAGCCTACAAGTTCACATCTTCCTCGGGACGCCCTTACATTTTGATGCTATACATGCACTCACGTCTGGGCGAAGTACGAGACGCGTTGTTGGGAGAATGGCTTCCCTTCACCCTTTCCCTGATCCTTCTGGTCACCTTACTATGCTTCTGGCTTGCGTATCATATTGCGTCCCCCATCTATAGTATCCAGTCGACAGCCAGGAGAGTCGCGCAGGGAGATCTTAAAGCACGGGTGCCGGCTTCCGTATCCAGGCGCTTTGATGAACTGGCGGCCCTGGCAATAGATTTTGACTCGATGGTGGGCCGTCTGGATTTATTGATTCAGACCCAAAAGAACCTCTTGAATTCCGTGTCACACGAACTGCGTTCGCCTTTGGCCCGCATCAATTTCGCTCTCGCCCTTCTAAAAGAGCGTTTCGCCGCAGCCTCGTCCACAGGCTCTGATGACATGTTTCAACGTCTGGATCGCGACGTCGCGAGGATCGATCTACTGATGGGGCAGCTTCTGACGCTCTCACGACTTGAAGCTGGGCTCACTTCTGCAGAGAGAGGAGACGTAGACTTCGCTCAACTCGTAGAGGAAACGGCGGCTGACGGTGACTTTGAGGCCCAGGCCTCTGGCAAGTCCGTGACTTTCCATACGCCCGGACCGATCATTCTCAGGAATGCCGATCCACATGCCCTGAGAAGCGCTTGCGAAAATATCATTCGCAACGCGGTCCGCTTCACACCACCCGGAACCGATGTCGAGGTCGCTCTGCAAATCGATATGCGCGCTTCGGAGCCAGTGGCCATTCTTTGCGTCCAGGACCATGGCCCCGGGGTGCCGGGAGATTCTCTCCAGGCGATCTTTCAGCCTTTTTTCCGAATCAGCGGGGAGACGGAAGCGCCAGGAGGGAATGGTCTGGGGCTTGCTATTGCCTCTGAAGCGATTCGTTTGCACCGCGGGACGATCCGGGCCGCGAACCTTCGGCCTACAGGCCTTGAAATAACTATCCGGTTGCCGGTCGCACACGACACAGCATCTTCCGGATATGAGTTCTCAAAGCCCGAGCAGAGCACCAGGCTATAGGGCCCTCGTATCAATCTGCGAGTGGCTAGATCGGCTTAGGAAATAGTGTGTCCTCGCAAAGGGTGGAAGAACGGGCCTTTAGAGCCTGTCCTGAGCGGAGTCGAAGGACCCGTGTTAGTACCACCAGCAAACGGGCTTTAGCCCTGGTGGGAAAGGCGGGGAAGGATATTGAGGATACAGTATTTCTTAAGCTGCTGTAGAGCGGTTTCAAAGGCAAACGAAACGCTCGACTGCAAGGAAGAAAGCAATCGATCACAGAAATAATTCCCGCTCAGAAAGATTTGGCAGCGCATTCGAATGCATAGGTCCTTCGGCGCAATAAACGCGCCTGGAACAGGCGGTCGGGGCGAAGCGGCCGTGATAAGTCGTTCACCTTATTAGTGACGTGCTCTTGCTTCCGGCCTGGCTTCCGCGGGGAAATTGAGCCGTCACGCAGGGAACTGGGCACATCGACCGGGCACTCCCCATCTGCCTGGAAAGATTCGAAAGTGTTAATATTCCGTGACAAGCTTTCATCGAATCCAATGGAATGTTTAGCAATGTTCCGAACTGGTGGCTCTATCATTTTCCCAGCAAGGTCTGCACGAGCATTTGCAGTGTTGGGTGGCCTGCTCCTCGCAGCGAGCGCTCCATCAGATTTCTTCTGCTCTACTGCGCGCGCACAGCAGACTGATCCGGCGACGCCTGCAGTGGTTCAGCCGGGTGCGCCGGGTAAGCCGAGCAGGAGGCTGCCGCCGTCCACAACGGTAAAGCTGCCGCCACGATCGCAAGCGGAAGTGGAGTTCATGCGAGGCATGATCATGCATCATTCGCAAGCGGTGGAGATGACGGCACTGATTTCGTCGCATACGGAGAACAAGGATCTGCGGTCGCTGGGGGCGCGCATCGGTCGCTCACAGTCGGACGAGATCCAGTTTATGAGGCGCTGGTTGGCAGCTCGCGGAGAACCAGCTTCCATGGCGATGCCGCGAATGCCGAACATGGACATGTCGCACCATCCGATGGCCCTTATGCCCGGTATGCTTACGCCGGAACAGATGGAGGCGCTGCGGAAGGCGAAGGACACCGAGTTCGACCATTTATTTTTGACAGGAATGATTCAGCACCACAATGGCGCTTTGACAATGGTGAAGGATTTGTTCGACACCGCAGGCGCGGGGCAGGATGCCGAGCTATTCGACTTCGCGACCGATGCGGACAATACTCAACAGGCCGAGATCAGGGTTATGCAGACAATATTGGAGAAAAAAATTCCAGAGGAGAAACAATGAACCGAGTGCCCAGTGTTGCTTTTCGCGTGACGGTCGCCGCGATCATTTTATTGTTCGGTTTGAACCGAATGCACGCACAGGCGCAGACGCCTGCGCCCCCGCCGCCCGCGGAGGAAGAACGGGACCCGTTTGCTCCGGAGCCCGCTCCTGCCCTATCACCGGGCATGACGGGGTCGGATACAAACGATCCGCGCGCAAAGCTGGCCCCGGGCCTCTATGACGCGGGTGAAGCATCGATGGGCATGAAGCACCTTGTGCTGGTCAAGAAGCCTGATGCATTTCAACTCGGGTCCGCTAATCCCGATGATCCAAAGGTACAGAAGACCCTGGGTCAGCTCGGCGTGGACAATATCTCGAAGATTGCGAAACCGATGCAGTTGGTACGCGCGCAGCTTGCTTTCGCGAACTCGGACCTTGCGTTCCAGGGCAACCATCTGTTCCAGGGGAACTACTATGGCGTAAATATCTTCGACATCTCCAATCCGGGGAACACCTCGTTGCTGACTTCTCTGGTGTGCCCGGGCGGGCAGGGTGATGTGTCGGTGTATAAAAACCTGCTGTTCATGTCGGTAGAGGCGCCCAATGGCCGCCTGGATTGCGGCCCGCAAGGGTTTCCGCCGGAGCCTCCCCCGCCCGCAGGCGATGAAAAAGCAAGAAAACGTGCCTTGCCGGCGGCACAAAAAGACCGTTTTCGCGGCGTGAGAATCTTCGACATTTCCGACATCAGGAATCCGAAGCAAGTCGCGGCGGTGCAGACGTGCCGCGGATCACACACACATACCCTGATCGTCGATCCGAACGACAAAGACAACGTTTATGTATACGTGTCGGGCACGTCGTTTGTGCGTCAGCCGGAAGAGCTGGCTGGATGCTCGGGTGAAAAGCCCGACAAAGACCCGAATACAGCACTGTTTCGTATCGAAGTGATCAAGGTTCCGCTGGCTTCGCCGCAGGATGCGAAAGTGGTGTCCAGCCCTCGGGTATTTATCGACGCCCGGACGGGAGCGATGAACGGCCTGAATAACGGCGGCACTCATGGCAAGAAGGGCTCGGAGAAGCCGTCGGACACGGATAAGTGCCACGACATCACGGTGTATTCGGCGATCGGGCTGGCGGCGGGTGCGTGCTCCGGAAATGGAATTTTGCTCGACATCAAGGACCCTGCAAATCCGAAGCGTGTGGATGCGGTGAACGATCCGAACTATGCGTTCTGGCATTCGGCTTCGTTCTCCAACGATGGGACCAAAGTCGTGTTTACCGACGAGTGGGGCGGCGGCCTGGGCGCGCGGTGCCGTCCGAACGACCCGAACAAGTGGGGCGCGGACGCAATCTTCGGTCTGAAGGACGACAAACTCACTTTCAAGAGCTATTACAAGATGCCGGCTGCGCAGAGTGACACGGAGAACTGCGTGGCGCACAACGGCTCGCTGATTCCCATCCCAGGCCGCGATATCGAAGTGCAGGCCTGGTACCAAGGCGGCATCTCCATCATGGACTTTACTGACGTGGCGCATCCATTTGAAATTGCCTACTTTGACCGCGGGCCAATTGATCCGAAGGTGCTGGTGCTGGGCGGCGAGTGGTCGGCATATTGGTACAACGGCTACATTTACGGTTCGGAGATTGCGCGCGGCCTGGACGTGTTTGAACTGACACCGACCCAGTTCTTGACGCAGAATGAAATCGACGCGGCGAAAGTGGTTCGGGTCGGTGAGCTGAATGTGCAGAATCAGCAAAAGATCGAGTGGCCGGCAAAATTGGTCGTCGCGAAGGCATACGTGGACCAATTGTCCCGGTCGCAAGCCCTGCCGCCAGACAAAATCGCTGCTCTACAAAAGGCAATTCAAAGCGCGGAAAGTTCGCACATGAGCAAGGATACGCTGGCGAAGTTGAAGCGCATGGCACCGTCATTGCAAAAGGACGCCGGCACTGCGAAAAACCAGGCAGATTCGACGCGGCTGCATGCTTTGGCTGAGATTCTGGAGCATCCATCAGCGTAACCACTTGCGAACCTGCGGCCTTTTGTTTAGCCGCAGAGCGAAGGATCCAAATGTCTAATGACCGTTGCCAAGCAGCAGTTCCAAGACCTTGCCCTGCGCTTCGAGGTTCAAATCCTGGTTCGACTGCGCATAGGCTCCGGATTCGCGGCTAGATATCAATGTGAACAGAAGGCGGGGTATCCAGGCGCTGCTAGCATTCGAATGGAAGTGCGGTTTGGGCAGATTAACACATGCCAGATTCTAGTATGATTCGCATTCTCGTTGTGGACGACCATTTTATGGTCCGAATGGGCCTTTGTGCTTCGCTGAACGTGGAGCCGGACATGAAGGTCGTGGCTGAAGCGGGCAGTGGTGAGGAGGCACTGCGTACCTATCGCCAACACCAGCCGACATTGGTACTGATGGACGTTCGACTGCCGGGAATGAGCGGCATTGAGGCCGCCGCGGCGATGCTTAGTGAGTTCCCGAACGCGCAAATCCTTATGCTGTCCACCCACGCGGGAGAAGAAGAGATCTACCGCTCGCTGCAGACCGGGGCCGCTGGATATGTCCTGAAGAGCGCAGTACGCGAACAGCTTCTTCAGGCCATTCGACAGGTCTGCCGCGGTGAGCGGTACATAGATCCGAGCGTAACGTCACTTCTAGCGGCCCGATTGTCGCACCGATCGCTGACCACCAGGGAATTGGAAGTTCTACGCATGGTCGTAAAGGGTTTGAGCAACAAAGAGATTGCGGCAGCGCTAAACATTGCCGAGGTCACGGTGAAGTTGCATGTGAGCCATGTGCTGGAGAAGCTGAATGTGAAAGACCGCACACACGCGGCAACTGAGGCCCTGAAGCGCGGCATTATTTATTCTTAGTGCCAGGCAACTGGTAACCTGTCCTTGCGGGCCAAATATCTTGTGATAAAGTTGGTCCTCAATTTTCAAAATCCACTCATGTGGCATCATAGATTGCGAATCGTTCTGTTCTTGTTGTGGCCCGTCGGAATGGCAGGATGGGCGGCAGCGCAATCGTCGCGGCTTCCCGTTCTTACCAGTGTAGATCAGGTACGCCGGCTCACTCCAGACAAGGCCCAGCTTGGCTACCCGGTGCGGATTCGGGGCGTGATCACCGATGATATGCCCAGACCCGATTTCTTTGTGCAGGATGAAACGGCGGGCATCTATGTTGAAGGCAACCCTTCCCTATGGCCTTCGCACGCCTTGGGCAGCTTCGTCGAAGTCGAAGGAGTTACCGGGCCCGGCCGGTTTGCTCCGGTTATTCGCGAACAACGTCTGCGTGTCCTTGGCAAAAAACCATTGCCTAAAACTCATGTCTATGCCTTCCAGGAATTAGCTGACGGTCAAAAAGATAGTCAATGGGTCAAGGTGCGCGGGATTGTTCGTTCCGTTTCTATTGATCGCACCTCCTGGCCTGAGGCTATTCTGGCCATGAATGTGTCCTCCGGAGGAAGCCAGTTCAGCGTTCGCGCTCGTCTGGGTGGGTCGCAGGACGTTTCCTCCTGGGTGGATAAGGAAGTGCTGATCGAGGGCGTCTGTGGGACCCTGTTCAATGCTGAGCGCCAACTGATTGGCATATTGTTTTACGTGCCGAGGCTTGAATTCATTCAGCTGGAGAGTCCTTCAGACGAAGTGCCGTTCGCAGCATTGATGCGTTTTTCACCTGACCAGCGAGTGGGCCACAAGGTGCGGGTGCGCGGGGTCGTCGCTTATCAGGAGGCTGGGAATGTGTTTTTGGAGAGTGGCGGCAAGGGATTGCGAGTACTCGCGCAGCAGGACACGCCGGTGCACATTGGCGACGTCGTTGATGCGCTAGGCTTTCCCACCGTTGGAGAATCGGAGCCAGTCCTGGCGGATGCCGTATTCCGGGTTGTTGGCCAGGGGCCAGTACCTAAGCCCGTCAATCTCGATCTTGACGCCCCGTGGGGACGCTACGACGGAGCTTTGGTAAGTACTGACGCTCGATTGATTCATCTTGAGCTACAGCCGAATGGTGCGAGTTTGCTGTTGCAGCACGGAGCAAGGGTATTCGAGGCGCGCTTACAACCGGCCGATCCTAACGACCTCCGGGTATCCGTCCCGCTCGGTAGTGAACTTCGTGTCACTGGAATCTGCCTGGTGCGTGCTGGTGGTATGTGGCGTGTCCCCGAGTCGTTTCGGCTCTTGCTGCGGTCGCGAGGCGACATTACGGTCTTGCGCACGCCGTCATGGTGGAATTTGCGCCACACCCTGTGGCTGCTGGCCGCTACCGGAACGGTTTTGGTTTTGGTGATCGCCTGGGTAGTGGTATTAGGACGGCGCCTGCGTGAGCAAATGACCCTGATTCGCCAGAAGTTGCGTGGTAACGCTGTATTGGAAGAGCGCAACCGGATTGCCCGTGAGCTGCACGATACGCTCGAACAGGAACTGGCAGGTATCACGATGCAATTGGATCTGGCCGCAGATTGCTTTCAACAAAGCCCCAATCTCGCAAGGGGGGCCATCGACATGGCGCGTAACATGAGCCGGCATAGCATGATTGAAGCGCGCCGCTCCGTATGGGACCTGCGCTGTCATTTGCTGGAGAACGGCGACCTGGTTTCCGCCTTGACGCAAGCGATTCAGTCGATGGTCGCATTGGACCAGGCTAAGATTCAGGTGCAGATCCAAGGCGAACCTTACCGGTTAGCGCCGGAAGTCGAGATGAATCTGCTCCGTATCGGGCAAGAAGCGGTGGCGAATGCGCTCAAACATGCCGACGCCCGGAATATTGTCGTGGAGTTGCGATATGATTCCGATAAACTCTGCCTCCATGTCGTCGATGATGGCCATGGCTTCACACCCGGAGACCCTGCCTTCATTGCAAGAGGGCATTTTGGTCTTCTTGACATGCGTGAGCGTGCCCAATCTCTTGGTTGTCACTTGCGCATCGATAGCGAGCCTGGTAGAGGTACGCGTCTACAGGTGGAAGTTTCGGCAGCAGAGAAGCAGTTGTCTTTGCCTAATCATTAGATCGGTTGTGATTTATAAATGTTTTCGTTCACTACACCTTCTACCCCCCTTGTCACTCTGAGGCCGTCCCTTGGCCGAAGAATCCCCACGCTCTCTGACGCAACGATATGGGCGAGGTCGCACGATGCCCCTTTCAGAAGCCTGCTCTTGGCAAGAGACCGTGTAACGTTCCCATCTTCGTCTGCCGTCGGTGTTCCTTTCCTCGGCAGTTCATCGTCTGCCTCTGGGTCGACGTTCTCCGTAGTGGAAGCTGTAGGATCTTGGAGGCGCCTCGGAAAAGAACCTGGTGTTGTAATTCAGGAGATCATTAACGTGGACCTCGTCCCAGGGGAAGGTCTCCGTCGCATATGGATATTGCCTCATGCTGTGGAAGGGAAGGGGATCGACAAACAGTCCATCGGCTGCGTAGAAGTCCATGTCCTTTTCGTATCCGTCAGCATGAAAGAAGTAATCGCGCTTCCAACCCTGCGGCAACGACGGGAGACCTGCCGGGTCGAATGAAAGCTGGACCTCATCTCCGCTGCCAAAGACTACAAACCGGTCATCGGAATCCAGCAGCAGATCCCGGACATCGCCCGGCCGGGTATATGCGCCGATTGGGCGAGCAAAGGGTCCGGTGGGGCTCACTTCTTCGTACACAAATTTCAGGTCGCCCGGCGATTGGCCCTCCACCATTCGAGGATATCCGTGGAAAGCCAGGCTGGCGGCAGCCAGAGGGACCGGCGTCACCTTAACAGAAGCTTCCTGATCGGGGGTGCTGTCCACCAGGATCTGGTCCCAATAGATCTGCAAGTTCGTGGTGATGCGCAGGCGTTTGCTCCCCTGTGGGAGTTTGCCCGTAAGGTCAGCAACTGTGCTTCGGGGCAGGCCAGCCGGAAATCCCATGTCGTCCAATACGCGAACCCATTTGCCATTGGCGTCGAGAGCTTCAACATAAGGAGCAACAGGATTGATGCCGGCCTGCCAGGCCGCATACATTGAACTCGCTGTGAAGTACTCGATGTAGCCGTACAGCAAGAGCCGCAACGGTCCACCCTCATAAGCACTCGGCAACTCGATCTCCAGGGCATGGGGTTTGGTGAACCCTATGTACGGTAGAAGTTCGAAACCGGTTACATAACGATGGTCGCGCTGCGCAAGAAGTGGAGAGACGTTTCTTCCATGATCATCCCATGCACCCGCCACCGGAAGCGCATGGCGGCTGGCAATGACTTTGAATTTGGGAAATGGTGGATTGCTGGCAAAGTATTCGTTTGGATATACGTCCACGCCCTGGGGATGATCAATGGCCAGCAAACGTGCCTGATCAAGATAGACCACCTCTTCCAGTGGCTCCATGAAACGGAGACTCAGAAGGCCGTTGCGCTGCCGAACCTGCTGACCGTCTATCTTTATGTATTCGTTCGAATCGGGAATGTTGCGTTCGCCGGGCCCGACCCAGTGGCCGACGACGCCCGCGCCGATCATGTCGGCAACAAACCGATAGCGCGAGCCGTCCCAGACAAAGAGCACAGGACAGGAGCTGCCACGGCGGTCAATCTCATTGATCTTCTTTGAGCTGTTGGAAGCGATTTGAGCTTCATCCTGCACTACGCCTGTTGGCCAGAGCGAACGCACAATGTCTACCTTGCGTTCTTTTCCCAACCCAACCAACAGGTCGGTTGCGCTTTGGCTCAGATATCCAAATCCACCGATCTCCCACTTCTGCCAGAGAGCACCGGCAAACA